>FLNU01002374.1_pt1 | contig 15095 bp, 9 predicted proteins | sample 1140361 | NCBI WGS metagenome assembly FLNU01 (sample SAMEA3878206, study PRJEB12797) | bioreactor metagenome | biome: Moose rumen | place: Sweden | collected 2011-10 | reverse complement strand
CCCGGGCTGCAGAATATGCGGCGGGTAGCGGATGCTCTTGGTAATCCTCAAAATAAATATCCGACTATTCACGTGGCAGGAACAAACGGAAAAGGGTCGGTGTCTTCACTCATTGCCGCCGCCTTGCAAAGTGCAGGCATGAAGACGGGACTTTACACCTCTCCGCATCTCGTTGATTATCGCGAGCGCATACGTATCAATGGCGAGATGATACCTGAGGAAGAAGTGTGCCGAATAGTGGAGAGGCTGAAACCTATATCGGGTGATTTGTCGTTTTTCGAGATAACGACGTCAATCGCTTTTGAGTGGTTTGCGGAACAGAAGGTTGATATTGCCGTTATAGAAGTGGGGTTAGGCGGAAGGTTAGACGCAACGAATATCATCACACCCCTGCTTTCCGTCATAACCAATATAGGCTATGATCATACTGCACAGTTAGGCAACACGCTGCAAGAGATAGCGGCGGAGAAAGCGGGAATAATGAAAAAGGGAGTGCCTTGCGTGATAGGGGAGGTGGAGAAGGAGACCTTGCCCGTCTTTCTTGCTAAGGCGGGAGAGTGCGGCATCTCGGGTGGCGGACTCGAAACGACCGACTGCCGGTTGTGGATAGCAGAACAGTGCAACTACCTTCGCTCGCTGCGCAAACGACTTATCCCCGATTGCCAGTTGAAAGGGGAGTATCAGGAGCGCAATCAGCAAACCGCATTCGTAGCACTGCGGGCGTTATGCTTACAAAGTAATATTGTCCTCAGTCACTTAGTTATTAAGCAAGCCTTTGAGCATGTGTGTGACCTTACCGGACTACGCGGGCGGTGGGAAGTGTTGCAAGAGAAACCGCTGACGATATGCGACACCGGACATAATGAGCACGGGATACGGACGTATATTTGCACTTTGCAACGACTGCTTGACGAGCGTCAGGCAGGGCGAAACATGTCGCAGCAGCAGTCGCTTAATGTGCATCTGAGAATGGTGTTCGGTATGGTGGCGGATAAGGATATTGACGCAGTGCTCGCCCTTTTGCCCAAAGAAGCGGTCTATTATTGGACTCAGGCTTCTACACCCCGCGCCTTGAGCTCTTCGGAGTTAAGGATGAAAGGACTCAGATATTCGCTTATCGGAAAGAATTACGACAAGTTAGAAGATGCTATTGCCGTTGCGAGGCATGATGCCGAAGAGCAAGATATCATCTTCATCGGTGGAAGTAATTATGTTGTGGCAGAGGCACTACCATTATTCTGATATAAGTAAATGATATAAATATATATGATAAGGTGTTGAGGTAAGGTAGGTCGCAGAGAGAGCATGCCGGCTGCGTGGCAGCCGTAGCACTGCAAGCAGATACATTAGGAGATATGTCTCTTTAGAGACATTTGAGAGTAATAATCGCGGATGGTTCGCCGTGCGAAGAGGTTGTTTTTGAGGTTAGACGGGTAATTCGCACTATTATAAAACCTTACAAACAATCTTTCAAAAAAGTGATATCAACTCTTGCATAGGTTAGAAAATTGTTGTAATTTTGCATTGGATTTTTTAAAAAGGTAGCAAAATTACCTCTTATGAAATACTACATAGATACATACATAGTGATTTGATTTTGTAGTGCACATTGCCCGATAGGGCAGTGTGCATTTTTTTGTATAGTATTTTGTCATTCCGCCGACAGGTTATAAAATCTTTTATTTATACGGCAAGAATTTTATTTCGGGTGAGGTGGTTGCTATGCGGTCTGCTTGACGAAAGTGAAGGGTACGGCAAGGGCGGTTAAGGTAAAAAAGTATATAACGACTAATATCTGTAATTGAATTATAGTATTATGGAAAGAGAAATGACATTACATGAGGCTCAAATGGATTTGCTTCGGGTAGTAGGACGGATGAAATCTGTTGCTCAAATACAAGAATTACGTCAGATAGTTTCTGATTATTATGCAAGAAAGGCAACGGAAGGGATGGATCGCCTTTGGGAGAGTGGTGAATGGAGTGCGGAAAAGAACGAAGAAATATTGAATACGCATTTACGTACGCCCTATCGCTGTTCTCAATGATGAAAAAGATAGTGTTGGATACAAATTGCTTGAATCGTTTCAAACTATAGACATTTTGATGCACTAAAGAAAATAGAATACCCCAAAATAATTGTTCTTCGTCTTGATGAATTTTTGGGGACTCTATATTGATTTTGCTAATAATAAATTTGTTACGACTAATTAAACACATTATTAACCAAAAAATCTTTCATTTATACGGTAGTATGCGTGGTTGCGCATATTTTTGCGGTCAAAGATATCGGATTAGTTAAATTGAAAACATTATGAAAGTAACAATCTCATTAGAAGGAATATGGACGATGTTGCAGTCGTTATCTTTATCTTCTCGCAATAAGGAGTGGTTGGCAGCTCGTCTGATTGAGTCTTGTGCCGAAGATGCTCGTGTCAAACAAGAGAAGATGGTAGCCGAAACACTCGGTTCAGCGTATTTCGAAACGAAGCAAGCCATCGCGGCGGGACAAACAATGCCAAATGCTTATGATTTATTGGACGAGATATGATGAGATATCAAATCATTGTTAGCATCGCTTTAAAATTGTGACTATATACAGGGATTAGCAAATGCAAAAGAATCAACAAAAATCATACTATTAACCAACATATCTTTCATTTATGAAGACAAAAATTTTACTTAAGGCGAGGTGGCTGCTATGCGGTCTGCTTGCCGTGTTCCTAACCACTAATGTGTGGGCAGAAAACCCTTACTTATCAGCAGATTTTACAGCCAAAACAACCGGATCGTCTGCTTATAATTCGACTTGGACTTATGGGAGTTTTTCCATTACAAATGGAGCCAATAATAACAAAGGATGGGCTTACATTAAGTTTGGCGGAAAAAGTGGAACTATTTCAACTGCAAATCCTTGTTATGTAGTATCTCCTAAGGTTGAAAAGGCAATAGCATCAATAGATGTGATAACCAATTCCGGTAATTTAACAGCAGGTTCTGTAAATGGATGGGGTGTTTATGTCTATTCTGATGCAGAAATGACTACTGAAATTGATCATGTAACAGGTGGTGCTATGACAAAAAAAACTGCCGAAACATTGACTCTTACGCCTTCAGATTCAGAGGATTCATGGCCTAAAAACTCCTATTACAAAGTCTATTTCGATTTGGCAAATACGACAACTACAAATGGTATTGTCTGGGTAGATAAAATTAATTGGTATGAATACGTCGAGGGCGGCGTAGCAACATTGGAGAGTATTTCTTTCTCCGGTGGTTTAAGTAAAACATCGTATAGTTCTGACGATCACATCGACCTGTCCGGTCTGACTGCAACAGGCAGTTACTCTGATGTGAGTACGTCTGACATTACCAATGAAGTGACGTGGACGGTTAGTGCAGACGGCACTAATTACGTTAGTCCGGAAGCACTTACATTGACCGCAGGAATGACGCAAATCTATGTGAAAGCGACCTTGGGTGACATATCCGCAACTACCATTATCAACGACTTGACCGTTACGCAAGCTTTGCCAAAATCCACACTTACTTTTACTGCCAAATGCGAAGGTTCCGGTACTGCTGATGATAATGTAACGTGGACTGTGATTTCTGACGGTACGGAATCTACTTACGATAGTAGCAAGGGCATTCACTATGGAACCAATTCGGCAAGCGTGCAATATATCAAACTTTCCACAAGTGGTATTGCCGGAACCATTAGAAAAATTGTAGTTAATACAAGTGCTGCGAGTGGAGTTACGGCAACTGCATCGGTTACGGTAGGTGGTGCAGCTTTTGGCGGCGAAGCACAAACCATTGGTACAGATGCAACAGATTATACTTTCTCCGGTTCAGCAATAGGTGCGATTGAAGTTACAGTTACAAAGGAAAGTAGTGCAACAAAAGCACTTTATGTTAAATCTGTAGTTGTTACTTATGAGACCACCCCCTATGTGGCGGTTGAGCCGGCATCCCTGACATTTAGTGCTAAACAGAATGTGGCAGTTGAGGCTCAGACTTTCACCTTGACGGGTGCCTACTTGGAGAATGGTTTGACGCTGACTGCCTCCGCAGGATTTGCCGTAAACCCGACCACTTTAACTGCTGAAACGGCCATGACATCCGGTGGTGTGACGGTGACTGTTACGCCCGCCACTCCGACTGCCGCCACTTCGCCCGTCACCGGAACAGTTACTATCAGTGGCACGGATTTAAGCGAGGATGTGACAGTGAGTTTGTCGATGACCGTTACCGCGACCTACGCTGTCCAAGTGGCAGTTAATGACGGGTCAATGGGTTCGGCTACTATCAATGGCGGTACGGCAACGGTGTATGCTACCGATGACGATATAATCAACCTCGTGGCAACGGCTGCAAGCGGACATGAGTTCGTGAAATGGACTGTATCAGATGAGGATATCATTCTTGACAATGAAGATGATGCTTCCACTACTGCAATAGCCGGTGCAGCAGGTACTATCACCGCAAACTTCCAATTGCAACAATGTACAGGTCTTGCCGCTCCGACTTTGGATGAAATAACCAAGACCTACAATAGTGCAACGATTACATGGAATGCAGTTACCAATGCGGAGGGCTATTATGTATATGTATATGAGGATGCCGAGCATACGACAGAGAAGGCTTCGTATTTAGTAACAGATGGGACTTCGTTTGAAGTGAATAACCTCGCAGCCAACACGACTTATTATTATACGGTTATGGCAGCAGGTGACGGTTCGACCTATTGCGATGAGAACAACCCGCTGTTGTCCGGCTCATTCACGACCAATGACTATCCGAGCGTGAATGTGACGTATAGCGAGAACGGTGTGTCGCGTGAGCCTGTTTCGCAGAAGATCATGACGGCGTTTGCTTTGCCGACGAGTGTTACCAACAATGTAGGCGGTAAGGTATTTGTCGGGTGGAGTACGGTTGAGTTGGCAGTGGCTTCTGCTGCCCAACCCGCATCGAACTACTACGCCAAGGGCGCAAACTTCACGATTGAGAACAATGCAGCCATTACGCTGTATGCGGTGTATGCCGATGAGACTCCGGGGGTTGCAAGTGCTGTGTTTACCGAGACGTTTGCTAACGCAACAGGTACAGCCGGTTGGTCAGGAAATTCCGCTGCCGGTACAATTGCGTACGATAACGAGGGTTGGGTTGCTGACAAGGCTAATGGTAATGACGGAAGTGCTAAATTTGGAGCCAGTAGTGCTCAGGGTTATGCTACAACTCCGGAGATAAGCATAGATGGTTCTGCTACTCTAACATTCAAATCCGGAGCGTGGAGTGGAGATAAGACCACCGGCGGTTTAGTTCTTTCTATCGAAAAAGGAACAGCTACATTAACTCCGTCCACTATAGATTTGACTGATGGGGAATGGGCTGACAATAAAGTAGCCATAACCGATGCAGCAGGTCCGATTAAGATTAAGTTCTCGGCTGCTCAAGCAAGTAAGAACCGCTTCTTCTTGGATGATGTGGTGGTAAGTGTAGCCGGTGCTGCCACTTACTCCAACTACGTGACGAGTGGTGTGGTTAAGCCTGCTACACCGACCTTTGATGTAGAGGCAGACACATATAACGAGCACAAATTGATTATCGTGGAGACGGCAACGGACGGTGCTACTATTTACTATACTCTTGACGGCAGTGACCCGACCGATGGCACGAACAGCAATCGCAAGGTGTATGACGCTGATAGCGGCGTTGAATTAGAAGAGTGTGGCGAATATCAACTGAAGGCTGCAGCCTTTAAAAATGATGTATATAGCGATGTGGCGAGTGCCGAATATACTATCTTGCTATCTACCGCCAATACCCTTGTTACTGCATACACTCCTGCGGAGGCTATCGCCATCTACGACGGCGACTGCGACAAGAGTGAGAAGGTGTATGTACGCGGTGTGGTAACAAGCGCCACGATGGAGACGAGTTCAAGCACTTCGGCGGCGGATTATAAGGATAAGGCGTATAATGTGTATGTCAAGGGTATCGGTACCGACGGCAGCGTGACCTTCGAGTTCTATTGTATGTTCAAGGACGAGAAAAACACCGCTTTCTCCTCCGGTGATATACAGACGGGCGACACCGTGACTGCATACGGCACGTTGGCGAAATCTAATAGCACCTACGAGTTTAGTGCGGGCTGCTATATGGTTGAATATAAGAAGTTCATGATAGAGAAAGTGTCGATAAACAACACTTTGGAGACTGCATACACCGTAGCGGCGGCGATAGCAAAGATTGACGATGCTACAAGCGACTTGCAGAACAGCACAGAGGTGTATGTAAAGGGTGTGGTAACAAGCACGAATAATTCCAAAACCATTGTTATTCATGATGCTGATGCAGAAAACTCTTTCCAATTCTACAAGGCTGACTATGGAACGTTTGCGGTAGGCGAGAACGATACTATCATCTGTAAAGGTTCGATACTCAAGCATAACAGCACTTATGAGATGGCAGAAGGCGGCGAGGTGGTAAGTGTGAAGGCGTATGTATCATCGGTTGAGCCGCCGGTAGCGCAGACTGTGGCAGTGGTGGCAAAGTGTGGTGACAAGTACTACGCTATGTCAACAACCGTGAGTAAGAGTGCAACGGCATACGAGGTAACATTCAACGAGAGTGGGGCAGTGGTTATTCCTCAGACACTGGGTAAGGCTGCTATCACATGGTACATGACGGACACTGAGAATGGTATAACACTGCAGGACAGCAATGGCAAGTACCTAACGGGTGGCTCAAGTACTGACTTATCTTTGGGGACTGCCTCATTCGAATGGGTATGGTCTGCCGGTAATAATTGCTATATAAACGGAACAAGCGGTACGCGCACCTTCCTGTACCAAACAGGACAAGGTTTCAAGAACTATGCATATTCGAATATTAGTAAAGCTGGCTATTCAGAAGCTTCGTTTATCGTAACCGGCATAGCAGAGTCGGTAGCAGTAGAGGTGGACGCAAATGTTTCTGATCTGCCTGACGATGCCGATGTGACGGTTGGAGAGGATGTTAAACTCACTATTGATGTGGACAAGGAGTTAGGAGAGATGCATATTGACAATGGCGGTACGGTAGAGATTGCCGACGGCAAGACCCTGACGGTTCAGAACCTCTTCCTGTCGTCGAACAGGGCAGATAGTGTCTCATCGCAGATACTCGGTGCTAATGGCAATAATATAGCTCTTGCAACAGGTGGTGATGTGTTCTTTGATATCACCCTCGGCAAAGAAGGTACAAGCGAGCAGTGGCACGCCTTCACCGTTCCGTTCCCTGTGGATGTTCTCAATGGTATATATGACACCCTCGGCAATAAACTGACGAACGAGGTTAACTATGCTATTATGGTTTATCATGGTGATATCCGCGCTAATGGTCAGTACGGTTGGAAGAAATATCGCGGAGTACTCGTTCCCGGTGTGTTCTACGTGATGGCCACTGACGGTGATCGCGACACTTATCGCATGAAGATGCGCAGCGGTGCTTCCGTCTTCGCCGGCAACAGCATGACATACACCGCCTATAGTGGTTCGGGTGCGGTTACGGATAAGGGTTGGAACGGTATAGGTAACCCGTCGCTGTGCTACGGCACTGTGGCACTGATGGTCAGTGTGCTTAATCCTGAAACTTACGAGTTCGTTACTTATGCGGCCTCAGCTTGCAACTTCGTCGTTGGTACTCCGTTCTTCTATCAGGCTGATGCCGATGGTACGATGACTATGGCTACCGAGAATAAGCCGTACTACGCTCCTCAGATGCGCGGCACAGAGTCTGTAATTGAGGATATGAAGGTTTATCTCGGCAATGCAGCCCACACCGATTATATCTATGTGTCGGCAAACGAGGAAGCCGCCTCTTCTTATGAGATCGGCAAAGACCTTGTCCGTATGACGATGACCAACACACCTTCTGTTCCGCGTATCTGCGCTGCTGCTTACGGTAACAAACTGTCAGCTATCAACACCCCGCTCGTGAGCGGTGAGGCAGTGGTTAATCTGTCGCTCTATGCTCCGGAGGCAGGCACTTACACGCTGAGAGTGGATGAGGTGGCGGATTACAATGTATATCTTATGCGCGGCAGCGAGTTAGTATGGAATATGAGTAACGGTCAGTACGAGGCAGAACTCGTGAAGGGCGATAACACCGAGTATTCGATACTGCTGAGGCGCAATGCCCCGAGTGTAGCAACAGGCATGGATATTATCACCGCTGAGGATAAGGTGGAGAAGGTGATACTCAACGGCGCACTCTATCTGATACGCGACGGGAAAGTTTACGACAGTACGGGTAAGGCTGTGAGATAAAATGAAGTTGATGAAAGCAAAGAATAAATTTATTTCGTATGAAAAGGCAATATCAATATCCACAGACAGAATTTGTAGCCACCTATTCGGGTGAAGCGATACTACTCTTGGGTTCCGGCACGATGCCTGAACCTGTACCGGCAAGGCGTTATATCGAGCCGGATGTCTCGGAGCCGTAAGAAGCGTATCAGCTCTGATTGTTTAGAGGGGAAGCGGTGCACGGAAGTGCACCGCTACTCGCATATTATTCGAGAAATATTACTGAAATATTAAAAAATAAATATTTTTCTTGCGAATGTGATTACATTTTTGTAAATTTGTGGTCAAATTCAAAATATTATCGTAATATATGACTAACGGAAAAGTTAAAGGTATTATTTCCAACCTTGTTACAGTAGTAGTAGACGGTCCTGTTTCGCAGAATGAAATTTGCTATATTCATGTGGGTGACACGCGTCTTATGGCAGAGGTTATCAAGGTAACGGGCGAGAATGTATTCGTCCAAGTGTTTGAATCGACCCGTGGTCTGAAAGTAGGCAATCTTGTAGAGTTTACCGGTCACATGCTTGAGGTGACGCTTGGTCCCGGTCTGCTTTCTCGTAACTACGACGGTCTGCAAAACGATTTGGATAAACTGACGGGCGTGTTCTTGAAGCGGGGCGAATATAACTTCCCGCTTGATGAGGACAAGTTATGGCGCTTTACTCCTATTGCTAAGGTAGGTGATAAGGTTCGTGCAGCGGCGTGGCTTGGTGAGGTGGATGAGAATCATCAGCCTCATAAGATAATGGTGCCTTTTGTTTTCGAGGGTGAATATACCGTCAAAATCATTGCCCCTGTCGGCAGTTACCGCATAAGAGATATTATTGCCGTTTTAGTTGATGCCGACGGCGTGGAGCATAATGTAACGATGATACAGAAGTGGCCTGTTAAGCGTGCCATTACTGCTTACAAAGAGAAGCCTCGTCCATTCAAATTGTTAGAGACGGGCGTTCGTACGATTGACACAGCCAATCCTATTTGCGAAGGAGGTACCGGTTTCATCCCCGGTCCTTTCGGAACGGGCAAGACGGTGCTTCAGCACGCTATATCGAAGCAGGCAGAGGCAGATATCGTTATCATCGCTGCTTGCGGTGAGCGTGCCAATGAGGTTGTTGAGACCTTTACGGAATTCCCTGAGTTGGAAGATCCGCATACAGGTCGCAAATTGATGGAACGTACCATCATTATTGCCAACACCTCTAATATGCCTGTTGCATCTCGTGAGGCTTCCGTATATACCTCTATGACGATAGCCGAGTATTATCGTTCGATGGGTCTGCGCGTATTGCTGATGGCAGACTCTACTTCTCGTTGGGCTCAGGCGTTGCGTGAGATGTCGAACCGTATGGAGGAGTTGCCCGGTCAGGACGCTTTCCCGATGGACTTGTCAGCCATCATCGGCGCTTTCTATGCTCGCGCAGGTTATGTGTATTTGCATAATGGCAGTACAGGTTCAATCACCTTTATCGGAACGGTATCTCCTGCCGGTGGTAACCTGAAAGAGCCTGTGACGGAAGGCACAAAGAAAGCGGCGCGTTGCTTCTATGCGCTTGAGCAGAACCGCGCTGACCGCAAGCGTTATCCCGCCGTTAATCCTATCGACTCTTATTCGAAGTATCTTGAATATCCCGAGTTTGAGAAGTATATCTCCGAGAGAATAAACAGCGAGTGGATTACTAAGGTGAATGAGATGAAGACTCTGCTGCAAAGAGGTAAAGAGATTCAAGAGCAGATCAATATCCTCGGTGACGACGGTGTGCCTGTTGATTACCATGAGCAGTTTTGGAAGAGCGAGGTTATTGACTTCGTTATTCTGCAGCAGGACGCGTTTGATAAGATTGATGCCGTTTGTCCGTTGGAGCGTCAGGAGTATATGTTAGACCTCGTGATGGATATCTGTCGTCACGAATATGATTTTGATAATTTCGTTGAAGTTAACGATTATTTCAAGCGAGTTATCAACCTCTGCAAGCAGATGAACTATTCGGAGTTCCAATCTGCTTCCTTCAAGGATTACGAGCAGAAACTGCATGATCTCCTTGCCGAGAAGCAAGTAGCGGCATAAGTGCGGACAACCAAGTGACCAAAAACAAAAGAGACGATCGGTATTGATCGTCTCTTTTTGTTATTGAGAAACTATTCTCCGTTAGCGTGTTGTCGTCTTATTTGATTCTTGCGAGAATGGCTTTTGACTCAGCCTCGTACCCCGGCTTATTAAGCAGCGCAAACATATTCTTCTTGTATGCTTCCACTCCCGGTTGGTTGAACGGATTGACGCCGAGCATATATCCGCTGATGCCGCATGCTCTCTCGAAGAAATAGAGTAGTGCACCGATATTATATTCGTCAACGCGCTCAATCTCAACGATGATATTAGGAACTCCTCCGTCAACATGTGCTAAGCGGGTACCGAGTTCTGCCATCTTATTGACTTCGTCCACTCTTTTGCCAGCGAGGAAATTCAGACCATCCAGATTCTCTTCGTCTGACGGAATAACAACCTTCTTCTGCGGCTCTTTTACGGTGATAACCGTTTCAAAGATATTCCTTTGTCCTTCCTGAATCCACTGTCCCATAGAGTGCAGGTCAGTAGTGAAATCCACCGCTGCCGGGAATATACCCTTATGGTCTTTACCTTCCGACTCACCAAACAGTTGTTTCCACCATTCAGCGATAAAGTGCAACTTCGGATTGAAGTTAACAAGTATTTCTGTTGATTTGCCGAATTGGTAGAGCGCGTTGCGAATGGCGGCGTATTGTGCAGACGGGTTATCTTCGCATGCGACGCCTACGCCTGTTTGCTTTTCCATATCTTGTGCGCCGCGAACGAGTGCACGAATATCATGACCGGCAACGGCAATGGCAATCAGTCCGACGGGGGTGAGAACAGAGAAGCGACCGCCTACATTATCAGGGATAACGAAAGTCTTGTAGCCTTCTTTGTCGGCGAGTGAGCGAAGTGCACCTTTCTTAGCATCAGTTACCGCCACAATGCGTTTGCGAGCCTCCTGTTTGCCTACTTTCTCTTCGAGCATAGTCTTCAAAAGACGGAAAGCGAGGGCTGTTTCTGTTGTGGTACCGGATTTAGAGATATTAACGATACCAAATGTCTTGTCGCTCAAGAATTCCATAAGGTCAGCCAGGTAATCTTCACCTATATTATTCCCTGCATATACCACATACGGGTCTTTTCTCTCGTGCATGAAATTATCGAAAGTGTGAGCGAGTGCTTCGTTCACGGCCTTGGCACCGAGGTATGAGCCGCCGATACCGGCAATAACTACCGCCTCACATGTAGAGCGTAGCAAGTCGGCTGTTTCTTGCACTTCGTTGAGGAACGAATCAGAGATAGATGAAGGGAGGTGAACCCAACCGAGAAAATCGTTGCCGGCACCTTTACCGGATTCGAGCAGACCATTGGCAGCAGATGTTTGTGCTGCAAGAGCGGAGAGACTTCCTGCGGGAACGAATGAGGAAGCGTTGTTGATTGTGATTTTCATAATTTATTTGAGTTGATTAGTAAGTGATTGAATAGTAAGAGAAGGTGAGGCATGGCGATAGAGTATGTCGTACACTGCATCAGCAATCGGGAGGTCAACATGAAAACGCTCGTTGAAGTCGTGAATACATTTGCTGCCGTAATATCCTTCAGCAATCATCTCCATTTCCAGTTGTGCCGTCTTGACGCTGTAACCTCTGCCCAACATATTCCCGAACTGTCTGTTACGGGAGAATTGCGAATAAGTGGTAACTAACAGGTCGCCGAGATAAGCGGAGCCGTTAATGTCTCTATGCGTAGGGTAGGTGGCATTGATAAAGCGATTCATCTCTTGCACGGCATTGGCGGCAAGCACTGCTTGAAAATTATCGCCGTATTTGAGGCCGTAGCATATACCCGACGCGATAGCGTAGATATTCTTCATGACCGAAGAGTATTCCAATCCCCACACATCGTCAGAGCCGGTAGTATGCACAAACGGTGTCTCAAATAGCTGAGCCATCACTTGCGCATTCTCCTTTTCCGTGCAACCTATAGTGAGGTATGACAGTCGCTCTAATGCCACCTCTTCTGCGTGACAAGGTCCTGCTATCATGCCAAGTTGCTCGTTGGGCACTTCGTAGCGAACATGCAGGTACTCAGTAACAACCATATTCTCATCCGGCACCATACCCTTGATGGCGGAGATAATAATCTTGCGCTTGAGCGAGCGGCGTAACTTCTTCAAATGTGCTTTAAGGAAGGGCGAAGGAACGGCAAGGATAAGTACGTCTGACTGTGCTACCACATCATTTATATCGCTCGTGAAGTCAATTCGCGACACATCGAAGCGGACGGAACGCAGATAATCAGGGTTTTTACCTGTTGCTTTGAGCGCGTCAATCTGCTCTTGTTTGCGCATGTACCAATTTATATGCGGCACATTGTTGAGCATAATCTTTGCGATGGCGGTTGCCCAAGAGCCACCACCGAGTATTGCTATTTTTTTGTCCTGTAGAGTCATACTGCTTCAGGTTTCATTGTCGGGAATAGTAGTACTTCTTGAATAGACGGTTGCCCCGTCATACAGATTGCCAAGCGGTCAATGCCGATGCCTATACCGGATGTAGGCGGCATACCATATTCTAATGCCCGCATGAAGTCGCGGTCGATAATCATTGCCTCGTTGTCGCCCTTATCCGCCAATTTCATCTGTTCAACGAAGCGGTTGTACTGGTCAATCGGGTCGTTCAATTCAGAGTATGCATTGGCAAGTTCTTTTCCGCCTACCATCAGTTCGAAGCGTTCAGTCATACCTTCTTTGGTGCGGTGCATCTTAGTAAGAGGCGACATCTCAACGGGGTAGTCGATAATAAAGGTAGGTTGAATAAAGGTGCCCTCTGCGGTCTCTCCAAAAATCTCATCTATCAGTTTGCCTTTACCCATTGACGGGTCAACTTCCACTCCCACCTTCTTCGCCACTTCACGAATCTCGTCTTCACTCATGCCGTTTAGGTCGTAACCGGTTTTCTCTTTTATGGCATCCAGAATAGGTAATCGGCGATATGGTGCTTTGAAATCAATCTCATGTTCACCGAATTTCACTTTTGTCGTTCCGTTTACGGCAATGGCGATGCGTTCAAGCAACTGCTCAGTGAAAGTCATCATCCAGTTGTAGTCTTTATAACTAACGTACAGTTCAACGCACGTAAACTCAGGGTTATGCGAGCGGTCCATTCCTTCGTTTCGGAAGTTCCTGCCTATCTCATACACACCTTCAAACCCGCCCACAATAAGTCGTTTCAGGTATAACTCGGTTGCGATACGCAGATACATATCCACATCGAGCGTGTTGTGGTGCGTGATGAATGGTCTCGCAGCGGCTCCGCCTGCTATTTGCTGCAGTATAGGTGTCTCAACCTCAGTGTATCCGGCCTCGTCAAACACCTGTCGCATAGTGCGAATTATGGCGGCTCGCTTGAGGAAAGTGTCCTTAACGCCTTCGTTGACAATCAGGTCCACATATCTTTGGCGATAGCGTTGCTCAGGGTCGTTGAAACCATCGTATGCCACGCCGTCCTTATACTTAACAATAGGCAGTGGCCGAAGTGACTTGGCAAGCACCTTCAGCTCCTTGGCATGAATGGAAATCTCACCCATCTGAGTGCGGAAAACGATGCCTCTGATGCCGATGAAATCACCTATGTCCAGCAATTTCTTAAAGACGAGGTTATACATCTGCTGCTCTGCCGTTTCTGCTACTGCTCCTTCCGGCACGGGGGCTTGTATGTCGTCGCGACTTACATACACCTGTATCCTGCCTTTCGAGTCTTGCACCTCGCAGAAGGAAGCCTTACCCATAATGCGGCGAGACATAAGTCTGCCTGCTATTTGCACCTCTTTCCCTTCAAGGTCGTTGAAATGCTCTTTAATTACCGTTGAAATGGCATTTACAGGGTATTCTTCTGCGGGGTAGGGATTAATTCCCAAATCACGCAACGCCTGCAATGATTGCCTGCGGATAACTTCTTGTTCTGATAATTCCATATATATTGCTTTATGATTAAATAGCTTAGTCTTAGGTGGCGTCGCTGCTTGGGAGGCACTCTTAGTAGCGAGGCACTCCTGTGCCTCGTGTGAAGCCCTCCTGTACTTCGTGTGAAGCTCTCCTGTACTTCGTGTGTTGTCCTCCTATGCCTTGTGTGAAGCACAGGAGTGCTTCACTACTAACGCATGCAAAGTTACCATTTTTTTTGCATTTACGCAAGATTTTTGTATTTTATTTGCGTGTATTAAAAAAAAGTATTAATTTTGCATTGGTTTTCAAATGCAGCATTGTTTGTACCATAAAGTCTGGCGTTGCTGTTATCGTTTAACTTATTAAAAAACAAAAAAATGTATTTAGATTCAACTAAGAAAGCCGAGATCTTCGCTCAGTATGGTAAGGATGCGAAGAACACAGGTTCGGCAGAGAGTCAAATAGCTCTCTTCACCTATCGCATTAAGCACTTAACTGAGCACATGAAGCAGAATCACAAGGATGTAGGTACTGCTCGTGCTTTGACCACTCTCGTCGGTAAGCGTCGTTCGATGCTTGATTACCTGAAAGAGCGTGACATTGAGCGTTATCGTGCAATAATCAAAGAACTCGGTATTCGTAAGTGAAAAAAGAAGCGGCAAATATTTGCCGCTTTTTTCTTTCTAACTTTCCACTTTTAACTTTTCACTTTAGGGCTCTGTCCGCCCTTTCCTCTTTGAGAT
>FLNU01000065.1_pt1 | contig 15118 bp, 9 predicted proteins | sample 1140361 | NCBI WGS metagenome assembly FLNU01 (sample SAMEA3878206, study PRJEB12797) | bioreactor metagenome | biome: Moose rumen | place: Sweden | collected 2011-10 | reverse complement strand
ATAGCTAGCTATGCCAACCTAACAGAAATGCAATGCAGATTATTGAGACTGTGAATAATACAAGTTAGAGAGTCACGAAAACGGGTATCGGTTGACAGTTTAAGGTTGACAGTTGACGGTTGACAGTTGACAGTTTAAGGTTGACGGTTGACAGTTGACGGTTGACGGTTGACGGTTGACAGTTTAAGGGGTTTAAGGTGAGAGGTGAGAGGTATTTGGACATTATTTCAGCGGACGGGGCGTCCACGCTCCCAGTAATAGTAGTGCTAGCCGACTGTGGGAAAGTCAACCGGATGGCAAAACTCTTCCTTCTTCCATCTTCCTTCTTCCATCTTCCATCTTACATCTCACCTCTCAGCTTCCTCCTTGTCTGCGATATTGGCGGGGGCTGCAACCCACCATCTTCTTGAACACCCGGTTGAAATAGGAATGGTCGGAAAAGTCCAACTTGTCGGCAATATCGCCCACCGGGATGTCGGTAGTGATGAGCAGGAGCTCAGCACGCTCGATCTTACGCTGGATGATATAGGCGTTAGGAGTCGTACCCACTTCGCTGCGGAAACGCCGTATGAAGTGGTCTTTCGACATGCAGGCTATATCTGCCAGTTGTCCGATTTCCATCGTTCCCGATATATGTTCACGGATATAGGCAAGCGAAGCGCTGATACGCTTGTCTCTGATTTCTGATTTCGGACGAGCCTGCCGCAGGAAACGGGAAAACAGAATAAAGAGGATACCTCTCGACTCCACCTTATTATATATATCGCGCTGATGGTTCCATGAGATGTTGCGCATCAGTGTCTGATGGTTGTCATACGACTGCGGGTCGGACGCCGGCAGTTTCATGAAGGGGTTCAGGTGTGCCAGCCGCCGGAACAGCTTCAGGTCATCATCCGTCGCCTCCAGTTCAAAAGGATAGTCGAAGTCCGTCAGCACCCCCACCCCGTCTCTGATATCCTCATACACATGGATATAATAATGGGAAAACCGTCCGGTACAGATATTACTGTGCTCCAAGTAAGGAGGGACAAGGTACATTTTTCCGCTTGTGAGCCGCATCTGCCGTTGATGTCCGTCGTGCACCACCACCTGTGCCTCGCCTTCCGTCACAAAGTAAAGCCTTGCGAACGGGCTGCGCACATGCTGCCAGTTCCAGTCGCCGTCGTGCTCAGCATACCCCACGTTCAGCGTGTAAAGCCTTATGTTCTCAACAGATAAGTTCATTTCAGGCGCAAAGATACGAAAATAAAGTGAAAAGTGAAAAGTGAAGAGTGAAAAGTCGATAGAATCCCATTTCTTAACGATATGTTGCTATTGATTCTTTGACAGACGCCGTAACTTTGCAACGAAAAAATCTAACTACAACTAATTCAAAAAATTATGAGAACTATCTTTTCTTTATTGATGATGTTGCTGTCGTTCACACTGACAGCAAACGCTCAGAAACCTACTGAAGACGTGACCATCGCCACCGGTCAGTATAGTGCGGACTGGAGCAGTCTCAACGGCTGGGAATGCCCGGAATGGTTCAAAGACGCCAAATTCGGCATCTGGGCACATTGGGGACCGCAGTGCGCCGCAGAAGACGGCGACTGGTACGCCCGATTCATGTATTACAGTACAAGCGGGCAGTACACCTGGCACATGAACCACTTTGGCGACCCCGAGGAATACGGACTGAAAGAGCTTATCCGCGACTGGAAGGCTGAGGAATGGAATCCTGAGCAGCTGGTGGAACTCTATAAGAGTGTGGGCGCCAGATATTTCATGACCCTCGGTCAGCACCACGACAACTTCGACTTATGGAACAGCCCTTATCAGGAGTGGAACTCCGTGAATCTTGGTCCGAAGCGCGATATCGTGGGCGAATGGGCAGAAGCCTGCAAGAAGAACGGACTGAAGCTGGGCGTGTCGATGCACGGCAGCCATGCCTGGACATGGCTCGAACCATCCCAGGAGTATGACGGCAATCTCACCAAGTCCGACGGAGCCGGGAAGTGGTGGGAAGGCTACGACCCACAGGAGCTGTATGCCCAGCGTCATGAACACAGCAGCGGATGGGACAACTCCGGCACAATCCACAGCCAGTGGGACTGGGGAAACGGCGCGTCTCTCCCAAGCGCTGAATACAAACAGAAATTTCAGAATCGTGTGCTCCAGTGCATCAATGACTATGATCCAGACGTGCTGTATTTCGACGATACTGTGCTGCCGTTCTACGGCTGTGACGACCAGATCGGACTGAATATCCTCCAGCATTATTATAACACCAGCGCAGCCAAGAACGGTGGCCAGGCACAGGTGGTGGCCACAGGTAAGATTTTGAAGGACTCGCACAAGAAAGCCATGATGTGGGACGTGGAGCGCGGAGTGCCAGACCGTCCACAGGATGAATACTGGCAGACCTGCACCTGCATCGGCTCATGGCATTACGACATCAACGTATATAACAACAATGGCTATAAGAGCGCACAGCAGGTGGTGGATATGCTCGTGGACATCGTCAGCAAGAACGGTAACCTGCTGCTCAGTGTGCCGGTACGCGGCAACGGCTCCATCGACGACAAGGAGATGGCCATCCTGCGGGATATCAAAGCCTGGATGGACGTGAACTCCAGCAGTATCTACGGCACCCGCCCTTGGAAGACCTTCGGTGAGGGTCCGTTGGCAGACGCTGTGAACCCGATCAGTGCTCAGGGATTCAACGAATCGAACAACTACACCAGCGATGATGTACGCTATGTACAACGTAACGACACCCTCTTCGCCACCATCATGCGCTGGCCGGCTGCAGGCAAGTTCACTTTCGGGCGTCTGGGTATCACCTCAGAGTTCTACAGCGGAAAAGCTAAAAGCGTGAAACTGCTCGGCAAAGGTGATGTGGATTTCTCTAACGATATCGACGGACTGACTGTGACCGTTCCATCTGATAAGCCGAACCCGATCGCACCGGTGTTTGCTATTACTTTCGATGAAGAAAGCATCGACGATGTGAGCACAAACGAGCTGATCAAACTGTACGAGCAGAAGGTGAACGAGTTCCGTATGCAAGCTAACTACAACACCGGAAAGTATAACCGCGACAAAGTGAACGAGTTTGCAGCCAAGGTGATGGACGCCAAGGCACAGATTGAAGCCGGCACAGCCGACGAGGATCAGCTGATGAAGGAACTCAGCGACGCCTTCAACGACATGAAGGAGAACGGTAAGAACGAAGGCGGCGAGCCGAAGAACGACCCGTCGAGCGACGTCACCATCGAGCATCTGCTCGAAGCCAATAACTTCAGCGCCTCCATCATCGGCAGTCGTTTCGGCACACCAGACAACTGGACCGTGGAGGATTTCGACCTGCCTGAACTGGATGCCAGCAAAGGAAACAAGAACGGCATCGACAACTATCCGGGCTACAACTGCCTCATGCTCGGTCTGTGGAACGGAGAAGACGGCGCCCCGACCAACCCGATGACCAACGCCCGCATTTACCGGACGGTGCATCTCGAGCCAGGCAGATACTATTTCGGCGCCTCCTACCATGCCAACTACAATCTCAGCAGCCAGGCGTATATCTTTGCAGCCAACACCACCCTCGACACAGGTGATATCCCAGAGAAATCCATCGCCTACGACCAGATTAACAAAGCCGGGACCAGTTCTAAATACCGTGGAATATTCTTCACCCTCAGCGAGGAGCAGGATGTGGCGCTCGGATTCCAGGCCGACCTCAGCAACGGCAACAGTCAGGAGTTCCGTGTGGACCACGTTGTTCTGCTGGACTACGGTCAGATGAACTTCGACGCCATCGACGAGCTGATCATGACCGTTGACAATACACTGGGCGACGCCAAAGTGAACGACAACACCGGCTATTTCAGCAAACAAGCCTGCGAGAAACTGCAAGAGGCGCTCAAAGAGGCCATGGAAATCACCGAAGACAGCAGCGAGGATGAGATCAACAACGCCTACAACAAGCTGTCGGCCGCTTATCAGGACTTCCTCACCAACGGCAAGAACCCGGGCGGACTGCCAAGTGACATCAAGAACGAGGACCTCACCATTGAAAAGCTGATTGAAGCCGACAACTTCAGCCGTCTTGACCCGGGTGTGACCACCCGATTCGCCACCCCTGCCAACTGGACCGTGGAGAACTTCTTGATTCCGAACGGCGGCGACGGCACCAAGAACGGTATCGACCATTATCCCGGTTACGACTGCCTCTATCTGGGACTTTGGAACGACCGAGACAACAACACGGAAGGCGACCTCTCCAACGCACGCATCTACCGCACCATCCATCTCGAAGCAGGCAGATATTACTTCGGCGGCGCATTCCAGACCACTTACAACATCAACGACAAAGCATACCTGTTCGTGGCCGACGGACTGATCAACACCGCCAAGATAGAAGAAGAGAGTATCGCATACTATCCAATCAACAACGCGGCTGAAGGCGACAACTTATACGGACTGTTCTTCACCCTCCAGGAGGCCCAGGACGTGGTCATCGGATTCCAGGCAGACCTCAATAACGGCAGCGCCACCCAGGAATTCCGCTGTAAGGGAGTGAAACTGCTCTACTACGGTGAGATCAACGCCAAGAAAGTGGCGGAGCTTATCGAGGAAATCGAAGAGAATCTCGCAACGGTGAAGATCAACGACAACACCGGTTTCTACTCACAGGCAGCTGTTGACGAGCTGATGGCTGTGGTGACCCCTGCCAAGGAAATCACCGCCAGCAGTGATTACGAGGAGGTGAGCGACACCTATTATGCCCTGATTGACGCTAACAGCAAGTTCTTCGAGGATGGCAAGAATCAGGGCGGCGAGCCGACCGGAAAAGAAGGAGCAGACTACAGAGACATCACTGAAGAGAAGCTTCATGAGAGCGGTCCGTTCAAGCGTACAGAAGACACTGCAAACGCAGGCCGGTTCGGAGCTCCGGAATACTGGACTGTGGAGAACTTCGGATTCGGCGACCAAGCCGGCATCGACAACATCAGCGGCACTGACTGTCTGCATCTGGAGGTATGGTGGAACAACACTGCCTTTGCCGACAACGGTTACGACATCACCAACGTACGCCTGTATCAGAAGGTGACGTTACCAGAAGGAAAATATTACTTCGGAGCCACATATCCGTCGGCAGAATCCAACGAAGACGCTTACATCTTCGCATCCGAGGAGATTCTCAACACCAATGACATCTCCACCTTCTCCATCGCATACGAGAAAGTGAACAAAGCCGGTGCGAACGGACCGTTCAGAGGACTGTTCTTCACCCTCGACAAAGAGACTGAGGTATATCTGGGTTTCCAGGCCGATTTCAGCAAAGTCAGCACCAATAATATCCGTTGCCAAGCCATCAAACTGCTCTCCTACAGCATGATGAAGGGCGACGTGAATGAGGACGGTAAGGTTGATATCAACGATGTGGTGGCCATCATCAACGTGATGGCCGGCACCGCCAACTGGGCGAATGCCAATGTGAACGAAGACGCTGAGGGAAGTGTGGATATCAACGACGTGGTGGCCGTAATCAACATCATGGCGGGGCTTTAGTTGACTGTTCACAGTTGACAGTTTTTTTCATACATAAGTTTAGTTAGTTAGAAAGTGCCTGGCTTGCGGGAGCCGGGCACTTTTATTTATAAAAGTCGATTTTCTGCTATTATTTCACGTTTTTTTTACATGATTTCACATTTATATTATGTAATTTTGCATTTTAAATAGAATATGAGACATTTGCCACACCTGATTAAAAAAAACATGAAACATTTTTTTTTATTTGTCATATATTCGCTTTTCACCGTGTCGGTGGCAGCACAAGACCTGCGCGTGGATTTCATCACACCGTCCATCGTGAGGGTGAGATGGGGCAATGACACTAAACTCAGCAACAATACGGGAATATGTGTCTATCCGGAATCCAAGCGTGTGGTTGTAAGGCGAAGTGAGGCGTCCGACCGCATTTCCTATACCAGCAGCGACCTCATCGTGGAAATCAACAAGAAGACACAGAGCCTGCGTTTCAAAGACAGAGACAGCAAACGAATTCTCTGTGCGGAGAATCCGCGCAATGCCCATAAGAGCGAGACCGTCGTCAGAGAGAACATCGTCTATGACGAGCAGTCGGCACACATGGAGGAGACCGCCAACGGCAAAGTGACTGTGAAAGACATCCTCAGGCGTGACACTCTGGGTCAGACCACAAAATATACCGTCAGCTTTGACTATCAGGGCGACAAGGCCCTCTACGGACTGGGCAGCCACATGGAAGACTATATGAATCTGAAAGGCAAGACGCTCTATCTCACCCAGCACAACCTTAAGATTGCCATCCCCATGCTCGTCTCCACCAACGGCTACGGGCTGCTGTTCGACGCCGGATGTGCCATGAAATACAGTCCTTCGGACGGCGACGGCTTCAAGATGGAGCTGGACGCCGCGAAAGTGCTCGACTATTATTTCATCAAAGGAAAAGACTTAGGCGAAGTGACACGCGGCTACAGGTATCTCACAGGCGCTGTGTCGCTCCTGCCCCGCTATATGTTTGGCTATATCCAGTCGAAAGAGCGCTATGTGTCGTCGGAAGACCTGATCAACACGGTGAAGGAATACCGGCGGCGTCATGTGCCGATCGACATGATTGTGCAAGACTGGAACTACTGGCCTGAGGGCTGGGGGTATCTGAAGATGAACCGCAAATATTATCCCGACCCTAAAGCCTTGGCCGACAGCATCCACGCCATGAATGCCAGACTGATGGTCAGTATTTGGCCGAACCCACAGTATTGCCCGGAAGAGAAGGACTTCAGAGAGCGGGGCATGATGCTTGAGCACTCCGTCTATGACGCTTTCAATCCGGAAGCAAGAAAACTGTACTGGAGTTACGTGAACGACGAGTTTTTCTCCAATGGTTTTGACGCCTGGTGGTGCGACAGCACCGAGCCTGTCGATGGTGACTGGGGAGGACAGATCCAGACATCTGACGGACACCCTTACGGATGGAACGACCACGAGCAGCGCTGGCTGCTATCGAAGAAGGCGCTGAGCGAAGCCTTAGACGAGGAGCGTACCAGCCTCTATTCGCTCTACCACAGCAAAGGGATTTATGAGAACCAGCGTGCCACAAGCAGCGACAAACGCGTGGTGAACCTCACCCGCTCCGGCTATCCCGGCCAGCAGCGTTACGGCACTGTGGTGTGGAACGGTGACACCCATGCCTCCTGGAAATCGTTCCGTCAGCAGATTCCCGCAGGACTCAATTACATGGCAACCGGTAATCCTTACTGGACGGTGGACGTAGGCTGTTTCTTTGTTCGCAACGACGGCCGTCGCTGGTTCTACACCGGTGAATTCCAGGACGGAGTGAAAGACGACCACTACAAAGAATTTTACACCCGTATGTTCCAATGGGCCACGTTCCTGCCAGTGCTACGTAGTCACGGCAGTGACACCCCGCGCGAAATATGGCGTTTCGGCGACGGGCAGTACTATGACGCCATTCTGAAGATGATAAAGCTGCGCTACCAGCTGCTGCCGACCCTCTACAGCATGGCTGCCCGCACCACCTTCGACGGTTACACGATGGCCCGTATGCTGGCGTTCGACTTCGCCAACGACGAGCGGGTGACCGACATCAAAGACGAGTATATGTTCGGCGACATGCTCGTCTGTCCGGTGACTGAGCCTCTGGCCACCAGCCGCGAGGTGTATCTTCCGGAAGGTACTGCCTGGACCGACTTCTGGACCGGACGGCGTTATGAAGGCGGTAAGGCCATCACAGCCGCCGCACCTATCGACCGTCTGCCGCTTTTTGTCAGGGAAGGCAGCATTTGGGTGAGCGGCCCGGTCACTGAATATTCGGGCGACCAGTATGGAAAGCCTTACACCATTGAGGTGGTAAGCGGGAAAAATGCCAGTTTCTGCCTCTATGAAGACGAAGGCGACAACTACGACTTCGAGCAGGGAGCATGCAGCCGCATCCCGATCAGCTGGGATGAGAAACGTCAGACACTGGTTATCGGCACCCGCACCGGCTCTTTCCCCGGAATGGCAGCATCCCGTCAGTTCACCGTTAAGGTGGACGGGAAGGAAGTTTCCACTGTGGCATACGATGGAAAGAAGACTATGATAAAAAAATAATTTCAAACACCAATTAAATAAAAGAGAACATGAAGAGAATTTTATTGACGACAATGGCAGCCTGTCTGATGACGATGAGCCTGCAGGCACAATCGTATAGAGTACCTGTTGCCACCGATGGTGAGCCGATGGCAACCGGCAGTTTCGAACCGACCTGGGAGTCGCTCCGCCACTATCAGGTGCCGGAATGGTTCCGCGACGCCAAATTCGGTATCTGGGCACACTGGGGACCGCAGTGTGTGGAAGGCAGCGGCGACTGGATGGCACGGGAGATGTATATGGAGGGCACAGGTAAGTACAACTACCACCGCGAGCACTATGGACACCCGTCGGAAGTAGGTTTCAAGGATATCCTCCCGCTCTTCAAAGCCGAGAACTGGAATCCGGAGGAGCTCGTGAAGTTCTACAAGGAAGAATGTGGCGCCCAGTATTTCTTCGTTCTTGGTAACCACCACGATAATTTCGACCTCTGGGACAGCAAATACCAGGAGTGGAACTCCAAGAATATCGGTCCGAAACGTGATATCCTCGCTGAATGGGCAAAAGCAGCGAAGAAAGCCGGTCTGCCACTGGGCATCTCCTTCCATGCCGAACATGCGTGGACATGGTATGAGCCGAGCCGCCGGTTCGACCTCAGCGGTGAGTATATCGGTGTGAAATACGACGGATGGCTCACAAAGGAAGACGGCTACAAGCCGAACCCTGACGGCAGCGAGAAATGGTGGAAAGGTCTCGACCCACAAAAGCTTTATGCCCAGAACCACGACTTCAGCCGCAACCCATGGGACAACAGCGGCATCCACAGCCAGTGGGGTTGGGATAACGGAGCGAACATACCGACACAGGAGTTCGTGACCAACTTCTACAACCGCACCGTCGACGCCATCAACCGGTATAACCCCGACCTGATTTATTTTGACGCGACCGTCCTTCCGCTGTATCCTATCAGTGATGCAGGGTTGAAACTCACTGCCCACATGTATAACCACAGCGAAGCCACGCACAAAGGGAAGAACGAAGCTGTTGTTTTCGGAAAAATTCTCAACGAAGAGCAGAAGGAAGCGATGGTGTGGGACGTGGAACGAGGTGCGCCAAACGCAATCAACCCGATTCCATGGCAGTGCTGCAACTGTATCGGTGACTGGCACTACAACACCGGTGTCTATGAGCAGAACCGCTATAAAAGCGCGCATACCGTGGCAAAGCTGCTCGTCGATATCGTTTCGAAGAACGGCAACATGCTTCTCAACGTTCCGCTCCGCGCCGACGGAACTCCAGACGAGAAGGAGCTTGCCATCATGAAGGAGTTCGGCGCCTGGATGAAAATCAACAGTGAGAGCATCTACAAGACCCGTCCATGGAAGAGATTCGGTGAGGGTCCGATAGCCGAGGCCGATATCAAAATCAACGCACAGGGATTCAATGACGGACAATACACAAAGGCCGGATCTGAGGAAATCCGTTTCAATCAGACAGACAAATATCTCTATGTTTCCGCGCTGGCATGGCCAGAGAACCACATCATGACCGTGAAGAGCCTCTCGGAGGGCAATCCGCTCTTCCCGCAGAAAATCAAGGACGTGGAACTGCTCGGCTACGGTAAGGTGAGGTTCGAGCGTACTGCCGACGCACTCATCGTCTCCCTCCCGGAGAAGCTCAACAACATCATGCCGGTGCTGAAGATAAAGAAACAGTGAAAAGTGAAAAGTGAATCATGACATGATATACAATGAATTAGGAAAGACAGGAATGAAGGTGTCGAACCTCAGTTTCGGCGCCTCATCGCTTGGCGGCGTGTTCCACGACATCCGTGAGCACGAAGGCGTCGAAGCAGTCCATACAGCCGTTGACAACGGCATCAACTTCATCGACGTGTCGCCTTATTATGGACATACCAAGGCAGAGACCGTACTGGGTAAGGCTCTTACGGAGATTCCACGAGACAAGTATTACCTCTCCACGAAGGTGGGACGCTACGGTAAGGACGGCGTGAACACATGGGACTATTCAGCCCAGCGAGTGAAAGCCAGCGTTTACGAAAGCATGGAACGGCTGCATATCGATTTCATCGACCTCATCAACGTTCATGACATTGAGTTTCAGGCCGACCTGCCAGGCGGGCTGCGGAAAGTGGTGGAAGAGACATTGCCGGCACTGGTAGCACTGAAGCAAGAGGGCGTTGTAGGACATGTGGGTATCACCGACCTGCAACCAGAGAACCTCAAGTGGGTGATTGAGCAGTCGGATCCCGGCACAGTGGAGTCTGTGCTCTGCTTCTGCCATTACAGTCTCAACGACACCCTGCTCACCCACTATTTCGATTTTCTGGAAGAGCGTGGCGTCGGCGTCGTCAATGCCTCTCCCCTCTCGATGGGACTTCTGTCGATGCGCGGCGCACCCGACTGGCATCCTGCCACTCCGGCATTGCGTGAAGCCTGTAGGAAAGCAGCCCTCTTCTGCGATGCGCAAGGTTATCCGATAGAGAAACTCGCCATGCAGTTCTCCACTGCCTGCAACGACCATATCGCCACTACCCTCTTCAGCAGCGCCAACCCGAAAAACGTGCTGAAAAACATCCGTTTCGTGGAAGAGCCGATGGATGAGAGTCTGGTGAAGGAAGTCCAAAACATCATCGGCGACCAGATGGGAAGCAGATGGAGAAACAGTTAAGAGTGAATAGTGAATAGTGTAGTTACTATCAAGTTCAAAGTTCAAATCTCAAAGTTCAAATCTTAAAGTAAATGATTATCGACGCACACAGCCATTTGTGGCTCAGGCAGGACACCACCTGGAACGGGATGGTGATCCGCACCACCGACCGGGGGCGTTCACTCTTCCTCGGCGAGGAGGTTCAGATGGTGCCTCCTTTCATGGAAGACGGTAGTAACAACGCAGAGCGGTTTATCGCCAACATGGACTATGCCCAGGTGGCTGCGGCCGTGGTGGTGCAGGAATTTATCGACGGTATCCAGAACGACTACCTCGAGGATGTGGCCACCCGCTATCCCGACCGTTTCTTTGTGAGCGGCATGTGCGACTATTTTCACCCGGGCTTCTATGCCCAGGCAGAGGAGCTTCTCGAAGCCGGATTTCGCGGAATCACCATCCCCGGACACCGTCTGCTGGTGGACAGCGGACGCATCAGGCTCAACTCCCCAGAGATGATGCGTATGTTCCACCTGATGGAACAGCGGGGTATCATCCTCTCCCTCTGTCTCGCCGACGGTGATTTACAGGTGGGCGAAGCCAAGGAGGTTATCAGTGAATGTCCCGGTCTGAAGATTGCCATCGGACATTTCGGAATGCCTACCGCCAAAGGATGGGAGGCACAGTTGCAGCTGGCTGCCAACAAGAACGTGATGCTGGAGTCGGGTGGTATCACCTGGCTTTACAACAGCGAGTTCTATCCGTTTCCAAGTGCCGTGAAAGTCATCCGGCAGGCCATCGACACGGTCGGTGCAGACAAGCTGATGTGGGGCAGCGACTATCCGCGCACCATCACTGCCATCACCTACCGCATGTCGTATGATTTCATCCAGAAGACCGTTGAGCTCACCGATGAGGAGAAACGGCTTTTCCTCGGTGAGAATGCCCGCCGCTTCTTCGGTTTCAAGAATCTCCAGGAAATTCCATATATCAAGAACATGTCGGAGTAGGTTTAATAGTTTAATAGTTTAGAGTTTAGAGTTTAGGGAAAGTTTAAGAGTTTAGAGTTTAGGGAAAGTTTAAGAGTTTAGAGTTTAGAGTTTAGAGTTTAGGGAAAGTTTAAGAGTTTAGAGTTTAGAGTTTAGAGTTTAGGGAAAGTTTAATAGTTTAGAGTTTAGAGTTTAATGGTTTAGTGGTATAAAGTTATCAAATGAAAGCAATACAAATTACGCGCGACCAGCAGCTGAACATCATACAGTTGCCGGAAGATGAGGAGCTCAAACCCGAAGAGGTGCTTCTCAAGCTCCATTACGTGGGTTTCTGCGGTTCTGATCTCAACACCTTCATGGGACGTAACGTCATGGCTCTCAACCCGGTCATTCCCGGACATGAGATCGGCGCCACCATTGTTGCTGTGGGCAGGGACGTGCCCGACGGGCTGAAACCCGGCATGGTCGTCACCTGTAATCCTTATACGAACTGTGGGCGCTGCGCATCCTGCCGTAACGGACGTGTCAATGCATGCCAGCACAACGAGACACTGGGTGTACAGCGCGACGGCGCCATGCGCGAATATATCAAGCTGCCATGGGAGAAAATCATCCCTGCCGGTCTGCTCACCCCTCGCAACTGTGCCTTGGTGGAACCGATGTCAGTAGGTTTTCATGCTGTGGACCGAGCCAAGGTGACCGACACCGACCTTGTGGTAGTCATCGGTTGCGGAATGGTGGGAATGGGGGCCGTCGTACGCTCTTCGCTCCGTGGCGCCACCGTCGTGGCTGCCGACATTGATGATGGCAAGCTTCGGCTGGCACGCAAGATGGGCGCCTCCTACACGATTAACACAAAAAAGGACATTGTTCATCAGCGTCTGAGTGAAATTACCGGCGGCTACGGCCCCGACGTGATAATAGAAGCCGTGGGCAGCACACAGACCTACCAGATGGCAGTCGATGAGGTGGCGTTCACCGGGCGTGTGGTCTGCATAGGCTATGCCAAGAGTGAGGTGTCGTTCCAGACCAAATATTTCGTTCAGAAAGAGCTCGATATCCGGGGTTCCCGCAATGCCATGCCCCAGGATTTCCGCGCGGTCATTCACTATCTGGAGCGCGGCGCCTGCCCGTTCGACAGTCTTATCACGAAAGTGGTGAAGCCAGAGCAGGCGCTCGAAGCCATGCGCTGGTGGAGTGAGAATCCCGGCAAAGTGTTCCGTATATTAGTGGAATTTTAGGGAATCCGGACATTCCGGAAGCTCCGGAAAAAACGATTAACAACAAACACCTACAAAAGATGAAAAAACTGGTTGAGAAAAAATATCTGCTGACCTTTATTGTGGTGACAGCGCTTTTTGCCCTTTGGGGATTTGCCAACGACATCACCAACCCGATGGTGGCCGCCTTCCAGACGTTGATGGAACTGACAGCCGCAAAAGCATCGATGGTGCAGTTTGCATTCTACGGCGGTTATGCCACGATGGCTGTACCGGCAGCCCTGTTTATCCGTAAATACACCTACAAATCGGGTATCCTGCTCGGCTTGGGACTCTATGCCATCGGCGCATTCCTCTTCATCCCGGCAGCCTATATGCAGAGCTTCGCTTTCTTCTGCATGTCGCTTTATATCCTCACTTTCGGACTGGCATTCCTCGAAACCACAGCCAATCCGTTTATCCTCTCACTTGGTGACAAGGAATCCTCCACCCGACGTCTCAACCTTGCCCAGGCGTTCAACCCGATGGGTTCTCTCTGCGGAATGGCGGTGGCTTCGTATATCGTGCTGCCTCAGCTCATCTCCGATGAACGCGACGCAGCCGGACAGATTATCTTCGGAGGACTCTCAGAGGCAGAGAAAGCCGACATACGTCTGCACGACCTCGCTGTCATCCGCAACCCATACGTAGTGATCGGGCTTGTGGTCGTGGCGATGTTCGTGATCATCGCACTGATGAAGATGCCGAAGACAGAAAGCGAGGAGAAAAAAGCAATGGGTCAGACCCACAGCGCGCGGCAGACACTCTCCAACCTGTGGAACAACACCATCTATCGGGAAGGAGTGTTAGCACAGATATTCTATGTGGCAGCCCAGATTATGACCTGGACATTCATCATCCAATATGCCGACAACCTTGGTATTGACAAAGCCACAGCACAGAAATATAACATCTTGGCGATGTGTCTCTTCCTCTCCAGCCGTTTTATCTGCACATTCCTGATGCACTATATCAGCTCAAGGGTGTTGCTCTCCATCTTTGCTGTGGGAGCTGCTCTATGCTCCATCGGAGCCATCACCATCGTAGGCATGGCAGGACTGTATTGCCTTGTGGGCATCAGCTTCTTCATGTCGCTGATGTTCCCGTCGATCTACGGTATCGCCCTTGAGGATGTTGACGCCCAGGACACCACCCTCGGCGCCGCCTTCCTCGTGATGGCCATCGTTGGAGGCGCACTCATGCCACCACTCCAGGGCATGATTATCGATCAGAAAGTCATCCTGGGTCATCCGGCAGTGAACTGCTCCTTTGTGCTCCCTCTCATCTGCTTCATCATCATCGGCATCTATGGGATTAGAACGTATAAAAAGTTGAAAGTTGAAAGTTGATGTCGTACGAAGCCCAACCGCTGTAGGGCCTTACTTCATGTATGGCCGTTTAAAAGTTTCATTTGTTTCAAGGGTTTAAGAGGTTTAAGGGGTTTAAGAGGTTTAAGGGGTTTAAGAGGTTTAAATGGTTTAAGGTCAAGGTTAAGATCCAAAACTCTTCCTTCTTCCCTCTTCCATCTTCCTTCTACCATCTTCCTTCTTCCTTCTACCATCTTCCATCAAAGTAGTCTTCGTCTTCGTTAATAAAAAGTTTTCGTTAAAAAAACAAATATGGAAGGATATAGAATAAAAGAATATGGCCAGCCTGTGAAGCGGTATGTACAGATGCTTGACTTGAAAAATGATGCTGAACTGATTCGCAAATACAGGGAAGTGCATGATAAAGAACATGTGTGGCAGGAAATTTTAAACGGCATACGTTCAGTAGGTATTCTTGAGATGGAGATATACATACAGAAGAACCATCTTGTGATGATAGTGGAGACTCCGCTTGATTTCGACTGGAACGAGGCGATGGCACGACTTTCCACCCTTCCCCGTCAGGAGGAATGGGAAGCTTTCGTGGCACAGTTCCAGCAATGTGCCGCCGACGCCACTTCTGACCAGAAATGGCAGATGACGGAGCGGATGTTTTATCTGTATAGTTGACAGTTGACGGTTGACGGTTGACAGTTGACGGTTGACAGTTGACAGTTGACGGTTGACAGTTGACGGTTGACGGTTGACAGTTGAC
>FLNU01000064.1_pt1 | contig 15223 bp, 7 predicted proteins | sample 1140361 | NCBI WGS metagenome assembly FLNU01 (sample SAMEA3878206, study PRJEB12797) | bioreactor metagenome | biome: Moose rumen | place: Sweden | collected 2011-10 | reverse complement strand
CTCCTGTGCTTTGTTGAAGGTGAAGTTGAGGTCGTAGTCAATCTCCTCGTCCTTGTCTTCAGGGTCGTGGTTGATGGTAGGCGGAATAATGTCGTTCTTGACAGCGAGGATGCTGATGATACCTTCCACTGCTCCGGCAGCACCGAGGAGGTGTCCGGTCATCGACTTGGTGGAACTGATGTTCAGCTTGTATGCGCTCTCACCGAACACTTCCTTGATGGCCTTGGCCTCGGAGATGTCACCCACGTGAGTGCTGGTTCCGTGAACATTGATATAGTCAATCTGGTCAGGTGTCATACCTGCATCCTTGAGCGCGCGCTCCATCACGAGTTTTGCACCCAGACCTTCCGGATGGGAGGCTGTGATGTGGTAAGCATCGGCAGACATACCCACACCTGCTACCTCAGCATAGATTCTGGCGCCTCTGGCCTTCGCATGCTCCAGCTCCTCAAGCACGAGGATGCCGGCGCCTTCGCCCATCACGAATCCGTCGCGGCTGGCGCTGAACGGACGGCTGGCTTTATCCGGCTCGTCGTTACGGGTGGAGAGGGCTTTCATTGCGTTGAAACCACCAACACCTACAGGATATATGGCGGCTTCAGCTCCACCAGTAATCATGGCGTTGGCTTTTCCCAGACGGATGAGGTTGAATGCGTCGGCCATAGCGTTTGTGGATGAAGCGCATGCCGACGTGGTGGTGTAGTTCGGTCCATGGAATCCATAGTCGATTGATATGTATCCTGCAGCGATGTCGGCAATCATCTTCGGAATGAAGAACGGGTTGAATTTCGGTCCGAGCGCCGGTCCGTTGACTGCATAGTTTCCGGCCTCTTCCTCGAAGGTGTGAATACCTCCGATACCAACGCCGAGAACCACGCCGATCTCGTTCTTATCGACCGTGTCGAGATTCATGCCAGAATCCTCAATTGCCATCTTGGCCGCAGCGATGGCATACTGCGTGTAGATATCCATCTTCCGCACTTCCTTGCGGTCGATATCATAATCGGCAGGGTTGAATCCCTTCACTTCGCAAGCGAACTGAGTTTTGAACTGGGAAGCATCGAAATGGGTGATAGGAGCTGCTCCGCTGACGCCCTTCTTAAGATTTTCCCATGACTGCTCCACGTCGTTACCAAGCGGTGTGATAGCGCCGATACCTGTAACTACAACTCTTTTTAATTCCATGTTATGTCGTTTTAAGAATAGTCTGTAAAAAAAATGAATTACTAATCATGTGCATGGACAGAGCCATGCACGATGATATGTAATTCATAAATGTTGAAAATTCAATTATTTTGCGTTCTCTTCGATGTAAGAGATAGCCTCGCCTACAGTTGTGATCTGCTCAGCTTTGTCGTCTGGAATGCTAATACCGAAAGCTTTCTCAAACTCCATGATAAGTTCTACAGTGTCAAGAGAGTCTGCACCAAGGTCACCAGTGAAGCTTGCTTCTGGCTTTACTTCTGCCTCGTCAACACCAAGTTTGTCGCTAATGATTGACTTTACTTTTGATTCAATTTCAGACATAATAAAAAGTTTTTTTGTTAAATAAAATATTTTTTAACTCTATGTTCTTTGCCTCTGCGTCGGCCGGTTCTTCCCTATATAATAATTAGGTGTGGATACCAACTTACGTTTCAGAGTGCAAAGGTAACAAAATTATTGCAAAGTGCGCAAAGATTTTGTCATAAATCGTATTTTTTCTGCACAAAAAATTGCAAATGTGCAAGAAAGGAGCATACTAATTCACTGTGGGCAGGAATAAATCATCCATGATGATTTCTGAATGTACAATACCCGCATGAATGTTTTGTTTCAGTCCAAAAGTCGTAATAAATGTGGTGAATATAGTTTTTCTTGTTTTTGCAAAGTTATGATTTTCTTCGGATTAAAACAAAAAAAGAAGGATAATTTGGCGAAAAGTGGTTTAAAAAGTCAGATTCCGCCAAATTCTTTCGGGTAAGATTTGGCGGAATCTGACTATATGAGATGCGGGCAGGTATAAAAACCAATCCCCGCAGGTGCGGAATTATTTGCCGAGGATTAAATCCACGAGGGCGGTGACGTCAGCGATGGTGATTGAGCCGTCCTCGTTGACATCTGCCGCTACAAAGTCGTACGCCTCTGTGTCGGTGATTTTGCCCAGGATGATATCCACAAGGGCAGTGACATCGGCAATAGAGACGCTGCCGTCGCGGTTGACATCGCCTATCAGCGTTGTCTCCTTTTTCAGCGGTGTCTGGAAGGCAATCTCACATAAGTAGCTGCGGTAGGTTCCTGCCACCACCTTGTATATTTTCGCTGAATCCAAGTCTGAAGCGGAAAGGATGAATGTGCCCGATGTGGCGGAGTTGGTATAGCTCTTAGTGGCAGTAGTGGCAGCAGAAAGAGAACCATCGCTATTGACTGTACATTCGTAAATCTTCAAAGAGGCTGGATATGTAGAAGTGCTACGGGTTTGTCCTGTTCCTAATAATTTAACAGCCGTTGTGTTGGTCACATAGAAAGTAACGGTTTCGAGGGTTAAATTCATTCTAGAATTATAACCCATGGCACGTGCATTTGCTGTTGTGAAATAAGTAGAACTTCCGTTAAGCACATCAGAAGAGTTCCAAATAGTACCTGCGTATTTATTATTTGTGCTGGTAACGTTACTCTCAATCCACTTCTGAGGCTGTCCGCTTCCTATGGTTGAGCTGTTGGTTGCATATTTTGCACCGACGAAAGCCCCATAGACAGGCAGTGTGAGCCATGCACACTCGTCGTCCTCATACTCTGTGTATGCGTAGAGTTTATTGACGTAAGAGGTATTCCATCCAGCCTCATCAATTGTCGCATATTTTGCGATGTTGAGGTAAGGGTCGGAAGCCGTGCCGCCGTCGTTTGCTGTGGCGGAGAGAGCGATAGTCACATCTTCAGCGCCAAGGCTGGAGAGGGTGAGAGTGCCGGTGTAGTTGCCTTCGGCAGACGCTTCGAAAGTGACGGTGATGGTAGCGCCCTCCTCAGTCACCTCCACGCTTACCGGCGACACGCTGAACACATGCTTCGGATCGGTGAGTGTAGCGGTGACATTCTCAGCGAGGAAGCGTCCGTTGATGGTGATTTCCTTGCTGGATGGAGAATCCACGTTGGCTATAAAGTCGAGCGAAGTGGTCTCAGTCAGGATGGTCGGTGTGGCAGCCTCAGCCGTGCCGGTGAGGGTTACTGTCACGTCTTCCGCGCCCTCGCTTTGGATCGTGATGGTAGCGGAGTATTCGCCGGCCTCACTTGGTGTGAATGCCACGGTGAAGGTAGCGCCGTTGTTGCCTTCGTCAGCACTGGCGCTCTCTGTCTTGAGGGTGAACGCGTCGTTCCCGTCGTTGAGGGTAGCGTTGACAGGAGCCACAAGGTATTTGCCTTTCACGGTGAAGGTCTGCTCATCCTCCTGAGTGGCATAGCAAGCGAAAGACAGTGTAGCAGGGTCTGCCGTCATACGTGGCGTTCTGTCCACCTCAATCGGAGTCTGGAAGGCAATCTCATAGAGATAGCCACGATAGATGCTGGCTTCCACCTTATAGATTTTAGACACATCGAGGCCGTTGGCGTCGAGGGTAAAGGTGCTGGTGGAAGTGCTGGTGAGGTTCTTTGTGGCTGTTGATACAGCGGTAACGGATCCGTCAGCATTCATTGTACATTCATACACTTTGAGGGCGGCAGGATAAGAATCGCTGACACCACTGCGCCCGGTTCCGTAAAGTTTTACAGCTGTGGCGTTGGTCACGTAGAAGCTGACATTGCGTATTGTAGTATTATTTTGAGAATTATAACCAATGGCGCGCGCGGTGGCGCTTGTGAAATAGGTGGCGCTACCTGCAAAAATGTCAGATGAATCCCATGGGACGCCTCCATAGGTGTTCTGGTTGTCAAGGCTGCACTGAATCCATGCCTGTGGGTTGCCACTTCCGATGGTGGAGCTGTCGGTTGCATATCTTGCACCGACAAATGCCCCATAGACAGGGAGAGTGAGCCATGCGCACTCGTCGTCCTCATACTCTGTGTATTTATAGAGGTTGTTGACCATTGCCGTGCGCCATCCGGCATCATCAATAGTGGCATATTGAGCGATGTCGAGGTAAGGGTCGGAAGCTGTGCCACCTTCTTTGGCAACAGCGGTGACAGGAATGACCACGTCGGCAGCGCCGTCGCTGGAGAGGATGAGTGTGGCGGAGTAGTTGCCTTCCTCTGTCGGGCTGAAAGAGATGGTCAGCTCTGTGCCTTCCTCACCTGCTGTGAAAGAGGTTGGGTTAACGGCGAACACACCGTTGGCATCAGTCAGTGTGGCAGTCACGTTGCCCGTGAGGAAGCGGCTGGTGACGGTCACGGTCTGGCTGGAGGTCATATTAGGCACCGCACCAAGGCTGAGGGATTCTTTGTCGGCGACGATGGTTGGAGTGGCAGCCTCAGCCGTGCCGGTGAGCGATACTGTCACATCGTCTGCGTTCTGGCTCTTGAGCGTGAGGGTGGCGTTGGTGGTGCCTGCTGTCGTCGGACTCCAGGTCACGGTGATGGTGGCCTCAGCCGCCCCGCTGTTCTGCGTGATGGTAGTCTTGTCGATACTGAAGACGTTGCTGCCGCTGATAGAGGCTGTGATATTGCCTTCTAGGTTCATACCTGTTACGGTGATTTCCTGTGTCTGCGGAACGGTGGCATAACCGGTGAACTCAAGGGTGTCAGGGTCGGCGGTGATTTTTGGACCACCGCTCACACCGAGGATATATTGGAGACCAGCTAGGGCGTCAATCTTACCATTTCCAAAATGAGAAGCGTTACTGCCAGTTGTTGTATAGCTGTCGTTAATTGCTGTCTCTTTCATCACGGCTTTGATGTCACTTGTTGTCATGTCTTTGTTCATCTCGCTAGCCGCCTGCAGCCAAAGAGCAACAATACCTGCTGCCACAGGAGTAGCCATAGATGTTCCTTCCATTGCAGCGTATGGATTGGATGAATTATTAACAACCATATCTTCGCCGTAATCAGATCCATAATAACTATAATTATCGACAGAAGTGGTATGATTATGATTTACTCCGGCAATCAGTCTTGCTCCCGGAGCAGTAATCCATGGATATTGTAAACCCGTAAGGCTTTGACTGGCTGTAGCATAGCTGGAAAAGTAGGCAATGTCGCCAAGAGTATAAACAGAAGAATAATCAACAGGAGTCGTATTATTCGTTACATATGCGCCTATTGAGATAACATTCGGGTCAGTAGCTTCATCGCTGACTGACATATCATCGGAACCTGCGGTCCATGTGTAACCACTTGTGGAGAGGTGGTTTGTGAAGTAACAATATGCGCCACCCCACACGTCAATCACACTACTTCCACTGGAAGGAGCAAATTCAACAGCAAGTGTGTAATTGCTTTTATAATAGGTGCTTCCGTTTTTGGTTGTTGTGCTCGTGCTTTTGGATGTGAGTCCTGAAGTATAAAGCATAATTTGTGTCTTATTAGAACTTACATAATCCTTATAGGCATATAAAGTGCCGCTGAAATAACTGGACAAGCCAGAAACACTTGCACCATTTGCTGAAGGAGTTACTGAGACAGATGTTTTCACGCCACCCGTGCTGCTGTCAAGCACATATATTTTACAAGTCATGCTGCTAACGCTTGTGGAGCGTGCCCAAGCGTTTGCGATGATACCATAGTAGTAATATCCCGCATCTGTGTTGCTATATGAAGCAGAACGCAAAATAGACCTAAGAGGACTGGAACTGCTAGCGGTTCCTGAAACATGATAACCACCACCTTCACCATCTTTACTTTTTCCTGCATCGTTGGATGAGGCAAAAAGGCAGATATGGTTAGGATGTGCATCGCCAAAATACTGAGATACAACGTCTGCCACGTCCCCCGTGCCATCATGAGGACCAAATTGTCCGCCCCAGCTATTGTTTACTACAACCGGTTGGTTCTGTCCATCAGCATAATTACATATTTTTTGAAAAGCATTTGCGATATAAGTGTCGGACAATCCTTTAATGCCTGCTAGATAAAGGTCTGCACCAGGAGCCATACCGCCATAAGTGGCTTTACTATGGTCGGAAGTAACGGTAACATTCGAACCGCTTACAATCACACTAGAACCACCTGCAGTAGAGCTTGTGTGAGTACCATGATCTTCAGAGTTGTCATCTGTTAGTGTTGAACTGGAGATAGAAGAATATTCAGTTGCTTTGCTTCCATTATACACATATGCTTTTTTGATGCGTGAATTACCATTTGCATCTTTGAAAGCTATATGGTTAAAGTCAATACCCGTGTCAATCACACCAAGCACAACACCCGTGCCATCATACACTTTAGACAGACCGGCTGAAATGGCATCTGTGGATTGGGTGAGCGCATCATCTACATTCGTGGCTTGACGGGCTTTGTTGGTGGTTTTTCTCATTAGTTGAGCAACTTTCACGCGCTTCACGTTGCTGATTGCTGCAACAGCCTCAATCTGGTCAACCGGGATATTAGCTGTGATCAGCCCGTTTTTGAATGTACACTGTATTTCCACCCCCAATGCTTCCAGTTCGCTGACATTGGTGTTGTCGTTCAGACGGATGAAGGCCGCGATATAAGCTTTGCCATTGATAGTGTCTGGCTTGGCTATCAAGCGGTCGTTCATCTTTTTGTTGGATTTGAGGTCTTCGTCAATGCGAACCAAACCTAAATTTTTCTCTGCCTTTGTGTCGCGTTCCAGCGATATGCTGCCGTCGCGTTCATTGAGGAAGAGCTGTGTGGACCATGAAAGCTTGCTTTCATTCTGTGCCCATCCCGTGAGTGTGAAGCCCACGAAGAGCACTGTCATTAGTAAAAATTTTCTCATTATCTATATATTTAGTTATCTTTCCACCTTAATTTCTGTTTCGTCAGTATTTTTAAAACCTCAGCTGATTAAAGGTCGGTTAAAGGGTTAAAAAGTTACAAATTATAGAATTTCTGGTGTGATTTTGTCACAACAAGCTGCAAATTTACAAGAAAACTTTTACTTTTTAAAATTTTATAAGAAAAAAGTGACAAAAATATAACAAAAACATTAAAAAAAGTTTGAAATTGATAGTTTTGGGAAGATTATTTCAAACAACAATCGTAGATAACAAAAAAGCCAGCTGTGATTGGAACACAAACTGGCATTTTCGGTACTCCCGACGAGAATCGAACTCGTATCTAATCTTTAGGAGAGATTTGTTCTATCCATTGAACTACAGGAGCAACATTTGCTTTTGAGGGTCAAAGTTACGATTAAGTGAGCGAAATACAAAATAAAATCAAATTTATTTTTATTTCCGAACGTAAGTAACTTCGAGCGAAGCTCAAAGTTACGAAATAATCTCAAAGAACAAAAATCCCATCAGAAAATCTTAGAATCCGCTTGCTTTCTTCTCTTTGATGCCGGAGGCCTCAATCACGTTGATGATATAGTCGCCCAGTTTTTCGCACTCCGAGATAAGATCCATATAATAGACACCCATCTGATAGTCGTAGAGCTGGTTGTTGATATCGATGATATTCTGGTTTTTCAGCTGCGTGCGGTAGTTGTTAATCTCATGCTCCACATTATAAGATTTGTTGACATCGACATAACGCTGCTCACCATACTTGATGATGACCACCATCTGGTTGAGCGCCTCCTCATCCAGTTCGAACATATTGTTGATATGCTCATACTGCTTCTCAGTGAAGTCCTTGTCCGTGTGGTTCCGCTTGCGGCTGATGGTGCGGGCCAGATTGTAGCAGGAGTCGCCTATGGACTCCATCTCCGACACCATGCGAAGCATCCGCTGAATCTCTGTCTTCGACTCGATGGAAAGGCGTCCGTCGATTACCTGGTTGATATAGGCAGCAATCTCCACTTCCATATTGTCGGTGATACTCTCGTATTTCTCAATACGGGAGAAGAGCTTGTTGAATTCGTCGCCTTTATCCATCTGGAGCAATTGACGCACAAATCCGAACATACGCTGGCAACGGTCGGCAAACACACCAATCTCTTTCTTGGCGTTGAGGATGGAAAGCTCAGGTGTCTGCATCAGTCCGGCAGATATGAAGTTCAGTCGGGAATCCTCGTCCTCAGCCTGTGGTTTCGGCTTGATCACTTTACAAACAATCTTCTCAATCTGAGGAACGAACCAAATCATGATAAAGGTGTTGCAGATGTTGAAAGCCGAATGGAATGTGGCAAGCACAACGGACAACTTTCCGACGTGGGCCGCGGCGTAAGCGTCACCCTCCGCTGTTCCGGACGAAGACAGGTCGTAGTCATAACCTGCGATGTGGCATACCATCCTCATAAAGAAAGGCAACACGCACAGCACCCAGAACACACCGGTGGTGTTGACCATAAAGTGTGAGAAAGCCGTTCGTCGGGCAGACACATTGGCTCCCAAGGCCGCGATGTTAGAAGTGATGGTGGTTCCTATATTCTCACCAAGCACCAGGATGATACCGAGATTGACTGGCAGCACACCGGTAGAGCAGAGCGTCATCGTGATGGCCATGATGGCTGCTGACGACTGCACGCAGAGGGTTAGCACGGTACCAATCAGCAGGAAAATCAAAACCGTAGCGACGTAAGGGATGCTGCCGTCGTTGAAACTGCGGAAGAAATCGCATACGGCAGGATTCTCCTCCAGGTGCATACCCTGACCTGTAGCTTTCAAAGTGCCCAGTCCGAGAAAGAGGAAACCGAGTCCGAACAGGAAATCACCCATATTCTTCCTTTTCTTCATGTATATCAGGATGATGCCGACGAAGAATGCCAAGTACACAAAGGTGTTCATACCCGATCCGGATGAGAATCCGAGACTCATAATCCACGCCGTGAGTGTAGTACCGATATGGGCGCCGAGAATCACTGAGATGGCCTGTGCCAAGGTTAGCAATCCTGCGTTCACGAATGATACCGTCATCAGGGTGGTTGCGGTGGAGGACTGAATACCGGCTGTGACGAACATACCGGTAAGCATACCGGTGAAACGGTTGGAAGTCATCTTCTGCAGGACGTTGCGAAGCTGCGGGCCTGCCATCTTCTGGAGTCCCTCACTCAACGACTTCATACCGAACATGAGGAGAGCCAGTGAGCCTAATAAGGTGAGAATGGTTGTAATATCCATATTACTGCATGTTTGAGAATAATCAGTCAAAATTCAGTTTCACATCACCATGTAAAACCGATTGCGAAGATAATGATTTTTAACAAACACTACAAATATTTTACAAATATATTTCTGTTTTGTCTCAAAAAAATCCGCCGTCAGTCCATCTCTGTCGGCGGATTTTTAAACCAGGATAGAAAAAATGTCAACCGTCAATCGTCAACCCCTGCTAGTAATATGGAAGCAATGCTGGTTGCGTTCGAATTTCACGAAGCAGAGCCCTTCTCCGCGTTTCTGCTTCAGCACATCGGCAAGAGTCTGCGACAGGACATCGGGAGAGGGTTGTTTCCCCGAGATACCGTCTGCCTTGAAGCGAACATAGGTGATGTCGAAAGTGGTACCGTAACAATGGGCTGAATTTTCCGTGGCATTACCGTTGACACGTTGCAGACGTCTCACGTCATCGCGGGTACGGAGCACAGAAGTCACTATCACCTTGTAGGTGCGGTAGCCGCCATCACGGAGCCTCTCTTTGAAAGCTCTTCCGATGCCTTCAAGGAGCTCTGAAGCCGCATGTGTGAGATAAGGAACAGAATGCGTGAGGTTGTCCAACTCATAATAAGAGCACGAACGGATACGCCGCAGGGCATCATCGTCATCAAACGAATAGTTGCGGCCTTCCACCGGACTGATTCCAAAACGCTGTGCCGCAGGAAGATGCACATCCTGCAGGTCGTTAAACATCTTGCCATAACTCACATCTGCCGTCACATGAACGGTTTGTTTGAAATTCACACGGTAATAGACATAACCCATACCGAACAAAATGGCAAGCACCATGAGTGTCTTGCCAATTCTGTTTGCCTTATCAATCACTTTGTTTTTATGATTCTTACGCGCCATCAATTCAATGCAATTTCGTTTGACGATGCGAAGTTACAAATTTTTATTGAATTTGTGTTCGCTTCACCACATTTTAATGAATTCAACTTTCGGAAGTTGTTCCCAAAAGAAGGTAAGGAAGGTAGAGAAAGTAAAGAAGGTAAGGACGTTTGTCATAGTTGTGATGGGTGTTATTGGTTTGAGTCCATAAAGCTTGCAAATCACAAAAAACACAATGTTTTTATGAAATCACAAAAAAATCAACTTTTTTGTAAACGACAATACTATTTATAAATGATTAATTCTTATATTTGCAACAAAATAACCAATAACACCAATCATGAATCTGAAAACATTATTTACAGCTGCTGCTTTTGTGATGACAGGAGCAGCCTCTGCACAAGTGGTCATCAATATTGATGCAGAGAAACGGGGACCACAAGTCAGCGACACACACTACGGTATTTTCTATGAGGACATCAACCATGCGGCCGACGGCGGACTCTATGCCGAGCTGATACGCAACCGCTCGTTCGAAGACGACACTATGCCTACACGCCGGGGCAGAAGGCGCGAGGGAGGACAGCCGGGATTCCAGCGCAGGGAAGGACCTGCCATCAGCCACTGGACTGCCGTAGGAGGCGCCAGCATGAAACTCACGCAGGAAGGACTGCTCAACAGCGTTCAGCACAACGCGCTCAACCTCACCCTCGCCAAGGCTGGAGACGGCGTGAAAAATGAGGGATTCTGGGGAATCAACGCAGTGAAAGGCACTACCTACAGACTTTCTTTGTGGGTGAAGACTAAGAAAAGTTATAAAGGCACGCTCACGGCCAAACTGCAGAGCCAGGGGGGCATCAATCTGGGCGAGACCGCCATCAAAGCCAAGATTACCAACAAATGGCAGAAACTGACGGCTGAGATTGTTGCCACTGGCGACGATCCGAAAGCCGAGTTCGCGCTCACTGCCGACAAGCCGGGCGAACTGCAAATCGACGTGGTCAGCCTCTTCCCGCCTACGTTCAAAGGACGTGAGAACGGTATGCGTCCCGACCTGGCTCAGATGCTGGCCGACATGCACCCGCGCTTCATGCGTTTCCCTGGCGGCTGCTTCGTCGAAGGACAGCAAAGTCCAGACAACGCGTTCAGATGGAAACGCACTATCGGCCCGATTGAGCAGCGTGAGGGACATCCGAACGTGAACTGGGGTTACCGAACCAGCGATGGAATCGGATTCCATGAATACCTGCAGCTGGCCGAGGATATCGGTGCGAAACCACTGTTTGTGGTGAACGTAGGTATCTGGCACGGCGGCTGCACACCTTACGATCAGATTGGCGAATGGATAGAGGAATGTCTCGACGCACTGGAATATGCTAACGGCGATATCACCACCAAATACGGAAAAATGCGTGCCGACAACGGTCATCCGGAGCCGTTCGGATTGGAGTATATCGAAATTGGTAACGAGAACTACAACTTCAACATGGAAAACAACTCCGATCAGAGCGACCATTACCCGGAGCGCTATATCCAGTTCTACAACGCCATCAAAGCCAAGTATCCATACGTGAAATGTATCGGCAACGTGGAGTCATGGAGCACCGACAGCCCATCGTGGCGCAACTCTCACCCGGTGGATATGGTGGACGAGCATTATTACCGCAACCCGAAGTGGTTTGCCGACCGCTTCCACAAATACGACTCCTACCCTCGCAACGCTCACAAAGTATATGTGGGCGAATATGCGGTGACAAGTATGTTCGGCGAAACCGGCAACCTGAATGCCGCACTCGGCGAGGCTGTCTATATGATGGGTATGGAGAATAACTCCGACGTGGTGGTGATGAACTCCTACGCACCTATTTTCGTAAACGAGAACGACGCACGATGGCGGCCCGACATGATACGCTTCAACTCCTCTAAGGTGATGGGAACACCGTCGTACTATGTGCAGCAGCTCTTCCCGAATAATATCGGCACACAGGTGGTGAAGACCGACTGGACTTATGAGCTGCGGAAACCGCAGAAAGTGGAGGCAGAAGATCCGAAACCATATCAGGTGGGACTGGCCACATGGGGCACGAACGCCGAATACCGCAATGCCACACTTATTGCCGACGGCAAGGACATTCCGCTGGGCGACTTCTCCAGCTGGAAGAGCGTGGAGGGACGATGGCAGCCTTCGGCCAATCTCATCACCCAGAACGGCAACAGTCAGCCTGCCGTATGCCTCAGCCCTAAGCAGCTGCTCACACAGAATTATACTTATAAGGTACAGGCACGCAAACTGAGTGGAACGGAAGGATTCATGGTGATGTTTAACTATTTCGATAAGAACTACTACTCCTGGTTCAACGTGGGTGGATGGTCCAACACCCAAAACAACGTGGAGCAGGGCATGGGCGGCGGCCGCGTACAGTTGGCAAACGACAAGCGGTTCGTCGTAGAGAACAACCGATGGTACGACCTGCGTGTGGACGTGGACGGCGACAGCATCTTCTGCTATATCGACGGCAAGCTGAATATCGCCTGCAAGAAGCAGACCGGCACCGGTCAGATGGAGGGTGTCTATGCCTCCACCACCATCGATGACGCCAAAAAATTGATGTATGTGAAGGTGGTGAACGTGGGTGACGGATCGGCTCCTGCCACCATCAACCTCAAAAACTGCGCTGTTGACGGCACTCCTACCATCATCCGCCTGACATCTGCCGACGGTGGTGACGAAAACACACTCGACAACCCTCACTACATCTCCCCTCAGGAAATCAAGGCCTCAGCTAAGGATGCAAACACCGTCACATTCGACCTTCCTGCCTTCTCCGTGAATATCATCAAAATCAAAGTGAAGTGAGGCGACTACCTCATGAGAAACAGAAAAATGAGGGTGTGTCAAAATAGACACATCCTCTTTTTGTCGGTAGTCTGAAATTATTCTTCTTGCCAGAAGCGACACAACATCATTTAAACACACTCTTTTTGTATAAATAAAATGGTGATTATTTGTTTTTTAAAAGAGAAATAGTTATTTTTGCGAAAAATTTCGCAACGAAAAATTTCGCAATATGAAAAATCCATTTAAATTCGGCACTGTCGTTGAGAATGAATACTTCACCGACCGCATTCAGGAACTTAAGAAAATCGAACGTACGCTAAACAGCGAAAACCATCTGATTATGATTAGTCCCAGACGTTTCGGGAAATCTAGTCTGGTTATTAAGGCGGCAAAAGAAACTGGACGGCCATACATCTTGCTTAACCTACAGAATGTTGTCAGCACAGAAGATTTTGCTGCAAAACTACTCAAAGCCATCTTTAAAATATACCGGTGGGAAAAGGTGAAGCATCTGATGGGCCATTTTCGATTCATGCCAACCATTTCAACCAATCCTATGAATGATGGAGTTGACATCTCATTTCAACCTGTAACCAATTCCATTATCTTATTAGAAGACGCAATGGAAACGCTTGAGAAAGTCAGCTCCAACGAGAAGCGTCTGATAGTAATCTTTGATGAGTTTCAGGAAATTCTCCAGATTGAAAAAGGACTCGACAAGCAACTTCGTGCTATTATGCAACTGCAAAACAATTTGAATTACATTATCCTCGGTAGTCAAGAGTCTATGATGGAAGAGATTTTTGAACGGAAAAAATCACCATTCTATCATTTTGGCCTATTGTTACGACTTGATAAAATACCATATAATGACTTTTACAGGTATTTATCAGAACGGTTGACGAATATATTAGATAACAATGCAGAAAAAATTACTGATGAGATTCTGTCTTTAACCAAACAACATCCATATTACACCCAACAACTTGCTTCACAAGTATGGGAAATGGTCTATTATGAATCTGTCAAGGATAATATAGTAGAAACAGCCATAGAAAGGCTTATTCAAAATCATGATTTAGATTATGAGCGTTTGTGGGTAGGTTTTAACCGTATGGATAAGCGAACCTTGCAAATGCTATGTAAAAAACAAAATCCTATACGTGATTATAAAACCCCTACCAGCACCGCATACAGTTCCATCAAGAGGATGATGAGGCAAGGAATCATTATTCATACAAGTGGTTATGAGTTTGAGGATCCTTTTTTTGAGAGATGGCTCAGTAATCGCATTAACTAAAAAGCACAGAAACAACGCCTTTTTACTTGTTTCTGCACTTTTATTATATTTGCGAAAAATTTCGCAACGAAAAATTTCGCAACATCCAGAAAGCAATATTCATCGGAGGTCTGAGTGATTCAGACCTCCGATTTTTCAATCAGAAGGGTCTTAATTCTCCGGCGCCTGACCGATGAGTTCCATGAACTCGTCGAGTTTAGGCGTAATGATAATCTGCGTGCGGCGGTTGCGCTGTTTACCCAATTCGGTGTCGTTGCCCTCAAGCGGATTGTACTCGCCACGACCTCCTGCTGTGAGGCGTTTCGGATCCACGCCGTATTTGTTCTGGAGTTCCTGTACCACGCTCGAGGCGCGCAGACAGGAGAGGTCCCAGTTGTTGCGGATGTTCTCGCGTGAGATCGGCACATCGTCGGTGTTACCCTCCACAAGCACCTCATAGTCCTTATAGTCCATGATGATCTTCGCAATCTTGGAGAGGGTCTCCGAGGCACGGTCGTTGATCTCGTATGAGCCGCTCTTATAAAGCATATTGTCGGCCAGAGAGATATAAACAACGCCCTTCAGCACCTGGATATCCACCTCTTTGAGCTCCTCTTTGGAGAGCGAGCGGGTGAGGTTGTTCTGCAGCACGAGGTTGAGCGAGTCGCTCTTCGACTTCACCTCCACCAAGTGGCGGATATACTGGTTCGACTCATTAATCTGATCCACCAGCTTGTCAATCGACACATTATTGGCCTTGGCGTTCTTTAAACTCTGGCTCAGATTGCGCTGGCTCTCAGCGAGATTATTCTGAAGCGTCGTGTTGTTGTTTTTGAGTTCCGCAATGGCCTTCTGCTGAGCAGCCATCTGCTCCTCCAGGCTTGTAATCCTTGCGTTCTTACCTGCCAGGTCTTCCCTTGCTTCCTGAAGAGACGACATCAGCGTTTTGTTCTCTGTCTGGCATGCCACCAGTTCTTTCTTACTTGAGCAGCCGGAAAGCAACATGGCTCCCACCGCTGCAATAACGATTAGCTTTTTCATATAAGGGTACTTCTATAAATTAGTTTTAATTATTGAGCCCACTTGAAAAAA
>FLNU01000310.1_pt1 | contig 15336 bp, 9 predicted proteins | sample 1140361 | NCBI WGS metagenome assembly FLNU01 (sample SAMEA3878206, study PRJEB12797) | bioreactor metagenome | biome: Moose rumen | place: Sweden | collected 2011-10 | reverse complement strand
CGACGGTTCTGGTAACCCTTGAGCTGGAGTTTGTGGAGGAATTCGTGCATCGGGGGGAACACATCGGCATCGTAACTCGAAGCGGCGACCACCATACGTCCGTAACGGAAAGCATCCTCGATGGCTTCGGCCATATCGGAACGGGTAAGGTCGGTGAGCACCACCTTCTCGCCGGTCGATTCGAGCATGCCGGCCAGAAATTCGGCTGCATATTTTGTCCCGCCGTGAATGGAAGCGTAGGCAATGAACGTTCCTTCGGTTTCCACTTCGTACTTACTCCATATATTATATAAGCGGAGTGCTTCGGCCAGTTTTTCGCCTTCGAGCACGGGACCGTGAAGTGGACAGATGCGCTGGATGTCGAGCGGAGCTGTCTTCTTGAGGAGCGCCTGCACCTGCATACCGTATTTTCCGCAGATGTTGAAATAATAGCGTCTTGCCTCGCACGCCCAATCGTCGGCATCGGCATCATAGACACCGAACTTGCCGAAAGCGTCTGCCGAGAAGAGGGTCTTGTCGAAATCGTCGTAGCTCACGATAACTTCGGGCCAATGGACCATGGCGGCCGTGAAGAAATGGAGAGTATGGGCACCGAGCTGGAGCGTGTCTCCGTCCTTGACGGTCTGAACACGGTCGGCGAAATTGACATTCTCGAAGAATTGGGACAGCATAGTCTGGGCTTTGGCCGAGCAGACAAGCTTCAGGTCGGGGTAATTGCCCAAGACCCAGGCGATGAGGGCGCTGTGGTCGGGTTCGAGATGATGTACGATGAGATAGTCGGGCACGCGGCCTTCGAGTGCCTTCTGGAGATTGCTCTTCCACTCGGCACCGCAGCGGGCATCGACGGTATCGAAAACAGCCACTTTCTGGTCAAGCAGCACGTATGAGTTGTAGCACATGCCTTCGGGCACTTTGTACTGACTCTCGAAAAGATCCAACTGGGGATCGTCTGCTCCGATATATTGGAGCGTTGCGGTAATTGCTTTCATCTTTTCTTTTTCTTTATTTGTTTTGTTGAATGTCCGTAAAAATTGTATGTCCCTAAAAAAAATCAGAGCGTCGGCTTGACAGGCACGATGGTGCCGTCTTCGTTGAATTGCAGGCGGTCGATGCAGGCTTCGCGGTTGTAGCCTGCCGACCACTCTTTGTGGGTTCCCCCGGGACGGGCGAAACGGTGATAGACGATGTACCACTCGTCGGTACCGGGCACTTGCAGGATGGCGTGGTGGCCTGTGCCGTAGATTTGCTTTGCGGGCTCCTTCGAGAGGATGACGGTCTGTTCGGCCTCGGCGGGTTTGCCGTCGCGCACCAGTTCTGTGGGCGAATCGGAGATGAGATACCTCACGCGATAATTCTTGGAGCGCGTGTCGTTCTCCGACCAGGTGAAATAATACTTTCCGTTGCGCCAGAAGACGTAGGTGCCCTCGTTGTAGCCGTAGGCTCGCCGGTCGTTGCGGGCGATGAGGAGCTGGGTCGAAACGATGCTGGTCATATCGTCGCCCAACTCGCAGCAGACCATGTTGCCGTTCCCCCAATAGAGATAATATTTGCCGGTCTGTGGGTCTTGGAACACATCGGGGTCGATGACCTGTCCGTCCTTGACTTCGGCATTGTCCTTTTCGAGCAGCGGACGACCCAAAGCGTCGGTGAAGGGGCCGGCAGGATCGTCGGCCACAGCCACGCCGATTTTGCCGTTGGCCACAAAGTAGTAGAAGTATTTGTAGGTGGCCTTCTTGCCCTTTCCGTACTTGCGTTCGATGATACAGGGTGCCCAGGCTTTTTTGTTGGCCCAAGAGATGTCGGTGCGCAGGTCGAGGATGGTTCCCTCATCGACCCACGTCTTGAGGTCGGTCGAAGAGTAGCACTTGAAGTCGTGGTTCTCCCAACCCTCACAGCCGTCGGTTGTGGGATAGAGATAGTAACGCCGGTTCTTTTCACTCCACAGAATTTCGGGGTCGGCAAAAAGTCCGTTCAGCACGGGATTGTTGACATTGGGAGCGTTGTGCAGGCGTTCGTATTCGAGGCTCCACTGTTCGAGGCGGTCGTACTCTTCCTGAGTGAGACGCATGAAGGAACCGTGCTGCGGACGATCGACGCCCTCGATGTTGCGAGGCGAATGGAAGCCGCGCATCAGGCTGTTGGCCCGGCAGATACGGTAGTTGCGCGGTTTGGAAGAATATTCGATGTAGCCGATGGTCCATGCGGTGTCGCCCTTGAGCTGGAAGGCCGAAACGCCCTCACACTTCTTGTTGCCCTCGAAATCGACATAATCGTCGGCCACAGGTTCGCCCCAGGGGCCGGTGAGGGTGGGAGCCGTAGCGGTGAAAAGTCCGGGCTGCCCGCCTTCCTTCTTTATCATCATGTGCCAGAGGCTGTCTTTGGCTATCCAGTTGATGTCGGCATCGATGGTGGCGTAGCCCCAGTCGAAAAGAAGTCGGGGCTGGGTCACCTGCGTGAAATCCTCGGCGACATAGCTGTAGTACATGCGGTCGTAGGCTTCCTCAGTGCGGTTCCAGAGAGAATAGTACATGAAGTAGCCGCCCTTGCGTCCGTCGGGCCACAGGTAGTTGTTGTCCCAGACCACCTGGGGTGCCCAAACGCGGTTCACGGTGGAATAATCCTTGTAGGGAGCCGGGTCGTCGGGATTGCAGAAAATCTCGCATCCCTTGCGGAAATCATAGACTTTGTGGCTCCAGTGAATCAGGTCGTCCGACTTGAGGAGCACGATGGCATAGTTGTCCCACGTGGCAGCTTTCTTGAGGCGTTTCTCGGCCTGACGGGTGGCTTCGAGGTCGGTGAGACACATCAGGTATCCCTTCCCGTCGTGCATGCGGCAGATGTAGGCGTCGCGCGAACGTCCCTCGACTTCGGCCACAACGGCATCGGAGAAGATGGAATCGCCGTTCAGGAGGTCATGATAGTGGAAACCGTCCTTCGAGAGGGCGTAGGCCGTGTAGGCGGGTCCTGCATCGTTCATGTGGCAGTAGAGATAGTAGTCGCCCTCCTGGTAATTGCCCGGACAGACTTTGTTGTACCAGGCGGGGAAGCTGTCTATTTCGCTCTGCACGTCGTTGTCAATCCAGCGGTAGCCGTTGCGACGTTCGTGGCCGATTTGTTCGATGGCGGCACGCTTGATGCCGTCACGGTCGCAGAAGAAGGGTTCCTCCGTATCGAGGTCGTAGTAGCGGGCCCAAAGGTCGGGTGCTCCCTCGGAATACACCAGACGGTAGTCGCGCTTTCCGTCGGCGGCAGTGAAGTTCTGTCGCTTCGTGTTGTGGATGGCGTGACTCTTGAGCCAGTCTATCGCGCCGCAGACAGCACGGATGATACTGTCGTTGGGATTGGAATAATCCATCAGCAGGCGCAGAATGGCTTTGGTCTCGCCGCAGCCAGTGAGGCTAGCCAGTTCGAAAGAGCGGGCCTTGGCGGGCTTGAGGGTCACGGGATCGTGCTGCTGGCACCAGACAGTAGGTTGTCCGTTCTTCCAGACCTGTGTCTTGACGATGCAGCGGATGCCCCGCTCATAGCTGTCCTGCACACGCTCCAACTCGGCATCGGTGAGACGGAGCACATCGTAGGGAGCTTTCCCGAGGGCGATGTCGCGCATCATCGTCAGCACGTTGACCATCGCATCGTCGTTGTAAGTGATGTTCCACGAATAGTCGGGACGACCCGAGGCGTTCTTCTTGATGGGATAATATTGGGGCCAGCCGCCGTTGTCGTATTGTGCCTCGAAAAGATAATTGAGTCCCTTCATGAAGGCCTGGCGATAGATTTTCTTGTGGGTGGCCTTGTAGAGACGCGCCAGAAAATACATCTCCTGGGTTGTGGCGTGATTGTCGATGGTGGAACCTATGCCGCTTTCCGAAGCCATCGCGGCCCGGATTTCGGCTCGTTCGGCAACTTTCTTTTCGTCGGGTTGCTGCTGCCAGTTCTGGTTCTTAGCCCATCCGCCCGAGGGGAACTGGTAGGCCAGCACGGTGTCGGCCACCTGTTTGGCCTCGCGGGTCTTGAACCACTCGTCCGGTCCCCTGTAGGCAAGGTCGCGGAACCTGTGGGCTGTGAAGTCCCGTCCGCCGGGACGCTGGGGTGCGGCGTTCTGTGCCGCAGCAGATGTCAAGAAGGCAAAAGCGAGCGCGGCCGAAGCCAGCAGGGAGGTGAGTTTGGGTCTTCTCATTGTCGTGTTTTATTTTAGGAAGGCGAAAAAGACGCCCAAGAGGATAAATGCGAAAGAAATATAGTGGTTCCAGTGAATGCCCTCCCCCTTGAAGAGAAGCGAGACAATCACGGTGAAAACAATCAGCGAGATGGCCTCCCTAATGACCTTCAGCTGTACCAGAGAGAACGGACCGCCGGTGATGTGCGAGCCGATGCGGTTGGCGGGAATCATGAAGAAATACTCTATCAGAGCCATTCCCCACGAGGCAAGAATCACAAGAATGAGCGGCCAGTCGGTCGTCAACTTCATCTGTTCCAGCTTGAGATTGCCGTACCAGGCAAGCGTCATGAAGACATTGGAGCAAATCAACAACAGAATCGTTATGATACCTTTGGTTACCACGACATATAATATTTAGAGATTGGACATCACCAGATTTGGAATGCGTCGCTGTCCTGCTGGGAGGGGAACTTCGTGCGGAAGTGGTTGAGCCACTCAAGGTCGGGTTCGAACTCGCAGGTCGAGGCAACATTGTCGTCACACCCGGCGAGGACGTGACCGTAGGGATGAATCACCTTGGAGCCGCCCGAATAGGGGCACATGGTGTCGTGCCCCACGCGGTTGACTGCGACGACATAGGTCTGATTCTCGATGGCGCGGGCGCGGATGAGCGTTTCCCAGGCGAGCTGACGCTGGACGGGCCAGTTGGCACAGCAGACGAGGACATCGTATTCGTAGGCCGGACTGATTTCGGCGGGTCCGAGCGGCAACTGCCGTTCGTTGCCCTTGTGGTATTTGTTCCAAACAGGGAAGCGCAGGTCGTAGCAGATGCACAATCCGAACCTCACACCTTTCCAGAGGGCCACTGTCTGTCGCCGGCCCGGAGTGTATGCCTTTCCCTCGCCGCCGGGATTGAAGAGGTGGTGTTTGTCGTATCTCCACACCCTTCCCTCGGGAGTCACGAAGAAAGCGCGGTTGTAGTTGCGCCACACTCCGTTGCTGCTTTCTTCCCTCACTGCAAAACTGCCGCAGAGAGCCGTTGCGTAGCGTTGGGCAAGCTCCAGGAGACGTGCCTCCACATCCTGACTTCGTTCCAGTTCGCCGTCGGCGGGATCGGTCACAAAACCCGTCGAACACATCTCGGGCAGGACCAGAAGGTCGCTCCCGGGATGAGCCTCCAGCTGCGCCTCTATCTGACAGTAGTTGTCCGAGGGTCGCTTCCACACCGTGTCTGACTGGAATAACGTTATCTTCATTCGGGCGCAAAGATACGGAAAATTTTCGAAATGACCAAATTTATTTGCAACTATTTAAAGAAAAAGGGCACGTGCCTCACGGAACATGCCCCCAAAATAATTTATTCAAAAGAGAAAATAACTTTTTTTCTGTTCAATAATCGCCGTCCGACGTTTTATTTGTCGCCGAAATAGCGGTCATAAAGCCCCTTGAATCCGGACGAGTGGCGGGCTTCGTCTTTGGCTGCCTCGTGGATGAAATCGTGGAGGGCGTCGAGATTCTGGGCTTTGGCGGCTTTGGCCATTTCGAACTTGTTGGCGCAAGCCTGCTGTTCGGCAAACATACGCTTCTTGACGTTGTCCTTGGTCTTGCCGAGCACCTCGCCGAGCAGTTCGGCATAGTGGGCTGCATGCTCAGCCTCTTCCAGGCCGTACTTGCGGAAAGCTGCTGCAATTTCCGGATATCCCTCGCGGTCAGCCTGACGTGCCATCGCGAGATACATGCCTACCTCGCAACATTCGCCGTTGAACTCTGCGCGGCAGAAATCGATGAATTCCTGGGGAGCGTTCTTGGCTTCGCCGGGATTGTGCACTGTGGCGTAGGTCAGACCGCCGTTGTCCTGAAGTTCAGAGAACTTCTCTTTGGGCTGTTTGCAGATAGGGCACTTTTCGGGCGGTTCGGGACCTTCGTGTATGTACCCGCATACGGTACAAATCCATTTTTTGTTCATAGAGTTAGGAGTTTAGTTGTTAATGAATAGAAGATGATTGTTTATAGAATAAACGTTCGGAAGGGGCAAAAAGTTCATTCGCCCCCCGAAGTTTAAGATTTTTTATTATTTGGTGTGGGTCACGCGGTCGCGCAGCTCGGCCAGTTTGCCCGAGTTCCAGCGCTCGGTGGTACCCACGAGATAGCCTGTGATGCGCTGGAGTTTGTCGATGTTGTGGCTGCCGCATTCGGGGCATACCTCCTCGCCCTCGATGGCGTCTTCGTGTCCGCAGTCCATACAACGGTTGCGGTTGTGGTTCACCGAGCCGTAGCCCATGTTGAGCTGGTCCATGAGTTCCACGACCTTCGAGATGGTCTCGGGATTGTGGGTGGCGTCGCCGTCGAGTTCCACGTAGAAGATGTGGCCTCCGCGCGTGAGGTCGTGGTAGGGAGCTTCCACCTCGGCTTTGTGGCGTATGCTGCACTTGTAATAGACGGGGACGTGGTTGGAGTTGGTGTAGTAGTCCTTGTCGGTCACGCCTTTGATGATGCCGTAGCGTTTCTTGTCGATGCGAGTGAAGCGTCCGGCCAAACCTTCGGCGGGTGTTGCCAGCACGGAGAAGTTGTGCTGATAGCGGTCGCTGAACTCGTCGGCTTTCTTCTTCATGAACGAGATGATGCGGAGGCCGATGCGCTGCGATTCCTCGCTCTCGCCATGATGTTTGCCGGTGAGGGCAATGAGGGCTTCGGCCAAGCCAATGAATCCGATGCCGAGGGTGCCCTGATTGATGACGGGCTCGATGCGGTCGGTGGGATTGAGTTTGTCGGCACCGTTCCAAAGGCTGCTCATCAGGAGGGGGAACTGCTTGGCTACGGCGGTCTTCTGGAACTCATAACGTTCGTTGAGCTGACGGGCTGCCAGTTCGCACATCTCGTTGAGACGCAACATGAAGACTTCGAGGCGTTTCTCTACGGTGGGCTCGTTCATGCTCTCGATGGCCAACGCCACGATGTTGATAGTCGTGAAGCTGAGGTTGCCTCGTCCGATGGAGGTCTTGGGACCGAACCGATTCTCGAACACACGGGTACGACATCCCATTGTGGCCACTTCGTACTTGTAGCGTTCGGGGTCGTCGGCACGCCAATCTTCGTGGTGGTTGTAAGTCGCGTCAAGGTTGAGGAAATTGGGAAAGAACCTCCGGGCCGTCACCTTGCAGGCCAACTGGTAAAGGTCGTAGTTGGGGTCTTCGGGCAGGAAGTTCACGCCGCGTTTCTTCTTCCAGATTTGGATGGGGAAAATGGCGGTGGCGTGATTGCCCACGCCCTCGTAGGTCGTGTGGAGCAGTTCGCGGATGACGCAACGTCCTTCTGCCGACGTGTCGGTGCCGTAGTTGATGGACGAGAAAACCACCTGATTGCCGCCGCGCGAATGGATGGTGTTCATGTTATGGATGAAGGCTTCCATCGCCTGATGAACGCGCCCCACAGTTCGGTTGACGGCATGCTGGAGCACACGGTCCTTGCCCTTGAGACCTTCAAGGGGTTGCTTGAGGTAATCCTTGATGTCGGCTGCATAGAGGTCGCTGAAATCCTCGTCATAGAGCGATTCGATCACCTTGACTTCCTCGATGAAGGTCATCCTGACGTAGGGCGCAAAGTAGAAGTCGATGGCCGGAATGGCCTGTCCGCCGTGCATTTCGTTCTGGCAAGTTTCCATCGAAATACAAGCCTGCACACTGGCCGTCTCGATACGTTTGGCGGGACGCGACTCCGAGTGGGACGCGCGGAATCCGTTCTGGAGAATGGTATTGAGGGGATGCTGCACACAGGTGAGCGACTTGGTGGGGTAGTAATCCTTGTCGTGGATGTGGAGGTAGCCGTGCTTCACGGCCTCGCGCACGGGTTCCGAAAGCAGATATTCGTCCACGAAGGGTTTTGTTGTCTCGGAGGCGAACTTCATCATCATTCCTGCCGGCGTGTCGGCATTCATGTTGGCATTCTCGCGGGTCACATCGTTGTTTTTGGCACCGATAATGCCCTCAAACACCTCGCGGGTCTTGGCCCTGCGGGCGGTCGTACGCGCGTTGCGATAAGAGATGTACGCGCGAGCCACTTCCTTGCGGTCGGAGTTCATGAGTTCCACCTCGACAGCGTCCTGCACCGTCTCGACCGACATCAAGGCATCGCCCTCTTTGGCTATCTTGTCGGCAATGGTGGCTGCCAGGATGGCATCGACCCCTTTGGGAGTGGTCTCCATCGCCTTGCGTATGGCATCCTCGATTTTGCTGAAATTGAAATCGACGGTTCGTCCGTCGCGTTTGATTACTTTTTGTATCATAGAGTTTGCAAATTACGATTATAGATGAACAAAATTCTAAAGCGGGTGCAAATTTACGGCTTTTTTTTGACACTTGCAAACAGAAAAATTCTATCTTTGTATCGATTTTCATCTATAATCCGTTTTTCAGCTATGACATTCCAACAATTGGAGTACATTGTGGCGGTCGATAAATACCGTCATTTTGTGAACGCCGCCACCGCTTGCGGTGTAACACAGGCAACATTGAGCAGTCTCATCCAGAAATTGGAGGACGAAATCGACGTCATCATCTTCGACCGCTCCAAACGTCCCATCGAGCCCACTGCGCTGGGCAAGAAGATTATAGCCCAGGCGAACCTCATTCTCCACAATTCGAAAGAGCTGCGCGAGCTGGTGGCTTCCGAGCGGAGCGAAGAGAGCGGCACCCTGCGTCTCGGCATCGTTTCGAGTGTGGCCTGCTACCTCTACCCCACCCTCGTGAAACTCCTTCGTGCCGAACATCCCAACATCGCCGTCGAGTGCTACGAAGAGCATGTCGATACGCTCATCACCAAGATGCAGCGTTCCGAGCTGGATATGGCCATCGTGCCTTCCCACACCATCGAGAAGACCAACCTCATGGGCATTGACCTCTACACCGAACGCTTCATGACCTACGTCTCGGGCTCCCACCGCCTCAGCCAGCAGCAATGGGTACGCACCGAGGACCTTCTGGACGGCGAGATATGGAAGCTCACCGAGTTCCACGACCGCTATCCTGCTCTCATCAACCTCACCCGCCAAAGCGATTTTCACCGTTCGCATCTCATCATCGGCTCCTTCCCCACGCTCATCCAGATGGTCGATGTGGGCGGCGGATACACCATCCTGCCCCAGCTGATGGAGAAAATCCTGAGCGCAGAGCAGAGACCCCGGCTCAAACTGATACTCTCGGACAAGACTTTCCGCACCGTTTCCCTCGTCATCCGCGAGGACTATATGCGCGAAAGGATGCTGAACATCATCGTCTCGGCCATCAAGCAAATCATCCCCGACGACATGCTGGTCGAGAGACTTAAAAAGTTCAACAAGATAACGATTTGAGGCGACCATTCAGGGGTGGTTTTGTTACTTTGTTTAACTTTTCAGCCCCATAGAGGGGGCGGTTTTGTCAAATAATACGGCACTTTGTGAAATTTCTCTTCGAATTTCTTCTCCATTTAAAAAAAACAGTGTATCTTTGCATCGCCAAAATCGGAAAAATACAATCTATTTCCAAACTTGACCAACTTGACATTACGGATGTCCAAGTATCTCGAATTTCAATAATTTTTAATAAATACTATAAATAAAGGATTATGAAGAAACAACTTTTGAGAGGGCTTTCCTTGGTAGCAGGTGCCCTGGTACTGACTGCTTGCAGCAGCGAGTACGATTTTGAGACCAAACACAACACCGAGACCGAACGTGAAACGGTCTTCAATGAAATCTTCGTCGATAATTTCGGCACACCCGATGCATACCACACCTGGGGCTTCGAGACACCAGAGGTTACTCGTGCGGTGAACAAAAACGGCAACCAGTGGCATGATGCCAATTATTTCAATTTGGAATATGACCCTGTCGTTACCGAAGAAGAGAAACTCGGTGTATTCAACTATGTAAACAAGGATGTAGAGAACATTAAAACCGTAGAACAGGAGGATTGGAGCGAATACTGGATTTCTCAAGTATGGGATGGTGCCCAAGACAAGGCCGGTGATACCATGTCACCTCGTTCCGTTCCATTCACAGGAGAGGATGATGCCATCGCCGGAGCTTCCTACATGGATTATCTCCACGTCAAGGAATCGGAAAGTCAAGGCGACGATATCGCCTCTTGGACTCATTTCAATGATTTCAACAACGCCAATAATGAAGGCAACTACGAAGGCGGCAAGTTATATATGTACAAAAGTGGAACTCTAAGCTTTGGCTATCACAACAGCTACAGCAGTTACTACAGCGACAAATATATTGTTGTTTCCGGAGCTACGATTTTCGGCGAAAATTCCGAATACGCCAATTACTACTATGTATGCTTTGATTTCGAGGGGAGCATGCAGCCCGAGCAAACTGTCATCAGTTTCGACGTTGACTACAAACATGTTTGGACGGAGAACGAGGGTGAAGGCTCCGGAAGCGAAACCAAATCCGGAGAAAACTTGAATGTTACCATCGACGGACTTTACAAGGCTGAAGACATTACTGACGATATGCTTCTGGAGGCATTCCGCTCTAAATACCATGATTCGGAAGATGATGGAAATGGATGGGCTCACACATATAGTGTTACAGGGTTCTCCAACGTCGGTGTTTCCCAATATGTAAATGGTAATAAACATTTTGACGGCGATGACAACTACACAGACTGGATTGTACGTATCAGCCCCGCCAAAACCAAAACAACAGAGTACTATTCCCGCCGCGTGATTGCAGAGGACCTTGGCACTGCTGAGGCCACCGACTTTGACTACAATGACGTTGTGTTCGATGTAGTTCAGGACGAGAGCAACACCACCGTAACGCTCCGTGCTGCCGGCGGCACACTGCCCCTCTACCTCGTAACATTCGATGGTATCGACACTGACACGAAAGTCAACAACTTCTCTCCCACCATGTCCGGCATCAAATGGATTAAGGAGGTTCATGAGTGGTTCGGCGTTGCCACCACGACGATGGTGAATACCAACAACGGCACAGTTTCCTGTGAACCCCAGAAAGAAGTGTTCTCCGATGAACTCCTCTACGCCGCACAGGTACGCATCTTCGTCTATAAGAACGGCTACTACGAGATTACGGCATATCAAGGCAAGCCCGCACAGAAACTCGCTGTAGGCACCGACTACAAGTGGCTTGACGAACGTGTTTCCATCATCAACCAAAGCTACTACGGCAATTTCCTCGAGTATGTAAACGATCAGACGGTATTCGGCGATGACAGCTACAAACTGTGGTACACCAAAGATCCTCAAAAGGCCGATGCTGCTCTTGACGAGGAGCACCAAGGCACCATCGGACTCTGATTAAGCATCAAAAGTTTTCCTTTATATTATCCTTCCCCTGCACCCGTCTCGGATGCGGGGGATTTTTTTGATACGTGTCTTGGGGTTGAGCCGTTTCTTTTGTTGACATTGAGGGGAGTGCTGAGGGGGAAAGCGATGGGACTGCCTGCGAGGAGTGTCTCTGCCTGCCGGTCTGTCACCCCGAAAAGGAAAGACGTTCGCGCGAAAAATCGGCGCTCCCGGGAGAAAAACGGCATTTTTTGCGAAAAAACGGATTTTCGGAGGGAAAAATTCGAGAACCGCAATCTTTACTGCCCGACGCTATCGGAATCCGTTGGCTTTTTCTTGCCGTGCTTGAAAACAAAACGAACGAGAAGGAAGTTGATGGGGACTACAATGGCATAGACCGGAACCGGTGCCCAACGGGGCGGGATACCGAGCCAGATGAAAAAGTTGAGGAAAAAAATGTGGAGGAGATAATTGATGCCGTGGGCACCCATCATGCCACCGAGCCGTTTCCAGGAAGGCGCCGTGTGGAAGGTCCAATAGGAAGTGAGACAGAAATTGCCGATGAAGCTGAGGATGTAACCCAGCGTATAGGCAATATTGACGGGAATCCACTTCATGGCAAGCAGATAGATGCCATAGTGGATGGCTGTGGAGATGACTCCCACCACAGCAAATCTCACAAATTCGCCTTTCCAGACGGAGGGGTTCTTGTCAGTGTTTTTTTCCATGCGGTTACAGATGATTCGAAAGAGAGGGGGCCTCCCTTTGGTCGGAAGGCCCCGACTTTAGCGTATCGGGCCGAAGCCCCAAAAAAATCCACCCCGAATATGGGGGTGGATATTTAAAGCACGAGTTACAGGCTTACTCTACGGAATAGACGTAAGCGTTCTTGGATGAAGTCTCGTAGGTGGTCTTGTACTTGGTGACCTTACCGCAGAGCACTACCTTGTTGCCCAAGGCAATCTGGCTGTCTTCCTCGGTCCACGCCTTGTTGTCGAGCCAATAAACGCTGTAGGCCTCAAAGTCGAGCAAAGCGTCATCGTGGAACTCGCCGTCGGCAGAAATCCAGAAGGTGCCGGTGCCGTATGAGGCACTGAAGGTATAGACTATCTTGGAGACGATACCCTCGACAAAGACGATGCCCTGCACACCGCCGTCGATGGCAGCTATGGCACCCGTCACGTTGAAAGGATAGTCTGCGGAGCCCACACCGTTCTCGTCTGTGGTGACACCATTGATGCTGTAGATGTAGGCGTTGTTGCCCGATGTCTCGGCTATGCCCTTATAGAGCGTGAGTTTGCCGCAGATGAGCACCTCGTCGCCTACGGAGATGTTGGCGTGACCCTCGGTCCACTTTTCGTTGTTGAAGTAGAGCACGCGGTAGCCCTCGAAGTCGAGCGTGATGTCATCGTGGAACTCGCCGTCGTCCGAAATCCAGAAGGTGGCGTTGCCGTAGCTGCCGAACTCGCCTTCAATCTTGGAGACGATGCCCTTCACGAAGAAGTCGTTGGCGGTGGCGCCGGTGAGCGTCTGGCAGTACTCGATGGCATCTGCCACACTGAACGGATTGGTGAGCGTGCCCGAGAGACCCATCTGGCTCACCGTCGAGGTGAGCGTAGAGCTGCTGGAACCGCTCTTGGACGTAAACTCGATGACACCCGTACGGGCAGCCTCCTCGGTGTTGGGAGCCACACGGAAGGTGACGTTCAGGGTAGAATCCGTCTGCTCCATAGAAGAGATACCTATCCAGGACTTGGCTTCTTCTTCGACAGCGATTGAAGGATAGTCGCCCGTGTAGGAGAGACGTACCATGTACTCGCCGCCGTTGGCATCGAAGGCTGCCGTTTCGCCCTCCTCAATCTTGATGAGCGATTTCTCGATGGCGATGACGGTCACATCGACCAATTCGATGGTGGAGCCGTAGAGCGTGGCGGGACCCTCAACGGTGATGACATCGCCCACAGTGAAGCCCCAGCCGTTGGTGCCGCTGATGGGGTAGGCGCCCTTGTTGCCTTTCTTGTCGTTGGTGCCGTAGATGTAAATCGTGCCGGTCTCGTCCTGGATGTTCCAGTTGCCGTACTGGTTGTCGGGATTGCTGATGCAGACACCCCTCACGCGGTAGTTGCCGTCGGGATTGGCAATGACGGCCGAGATGGGCGAAATGGGGGTCTCAACCTTAGCGGCTATCTGCTGCACATTGATGCGCTGGGTGCGGTTGTTGCAGTTGAGCAATACGGTGCCCGTGTAGCTGGTGGTGGTGGCAGGTGCCGAGAAGGTCACTTCGGTCTCGCCCGCAGAACCGAAGAGGGGCGAAATGGTAAGCCATTCGGGCACATCGGCGAACGACCAGTCGCCCACGGCATTGACGGTGATGGTCTGCCGACCGCCATCGGCATCCAGAGAAACGTAGGACGAAGAGACTTTGACCTCGCTGAGGTAGGTGGGGTCATCATCATCGCTGCACGATGTGAAGAATCCGGCACAGAGCGCGAGGAACGACGGAAGGATATATTTCAGTTTCATACCTTATTTTATATTTAAATGGTGTGTAGTTTAGCGTTGTCGCGCCATATTAATTGAAGATATACTTTACACCGAACGAAGCGTACCAGCACTGGCCGATGGCATGGTTGCGAACCCAGGTTTCGGTATCGCCGTTGATAGACTCGGGTGTCGAGAAGGTGGCAAAACCTTCTTTATCGACGCCTTCATACTTGAGGATACGAGCCTCATTGCCGATTTCGGGATTGAGGTACTTCGATACACCCCAGCTGGAGTTGAAGAGGTTGAGCACGTTCTTGATGTCGAAGCCGAGCTGAATGGTGTGCTTGGTCTTGGCCACCTTGAAGTTGAAGTCGTGCTTGTAGCTGAAGTCGATGCGGTGCACCCAGGGGCTATAGACGCTGTATGCTTCGGCATACTCGCCCTGATGCTCCTTGAGGTAGTCATCCTTGTGGACATAATCCATGAAGCGCTGCTTGTCGTCCTCCGTTGTGAAGCGGAAAAGGCCGTCGGCCACTTCCTGATCGGTGGGAATATAGATGGCATCGTAGGCATAGCCGTCGCCGTTCATGTCGTTGGCGAGCATGTAGGAGTAGTTGTAACCGCCGCGCCAAGTCTCATAGATGAACGAGTAGTGGTTGTTGCCCTTGTCATGGAGGGTGACATCGGCCACGAAACGGTCGGGTGTCACGTTGATGGCGTTATGCAACTTGATGTTGTTGGGACCCTCGTAGGTGGGAACGTATGTGAAGGCCGACTCGGCAGCCGAACCGGGCATGGAGGTAAGCTCCTTCTTCACCGTGTGCGTGTAGGCAGCATAGAAGCTCACCCAGTCGGCAGGCTTGGCGTTGATTTCGAAACTGCCAATCCAGCCGTAGCCCTTAGAGGTGTTCTCGAGGATGAAAGCCTTGGTGCCGTTGCGGAAGCCCGAGGGATAGATGGGACGGTTGTCGGCGCCGTTGAAGCGGGCAAAACCGCCTACCGAAGGAATGCTCCAGTCGCTGACGCAGACATCGTTGACCGTCTTGTTGAAGATGGCCTCAGCCGTAACGGAGAGGGGGAAGTTGACGGGGAACTGGTAATCGACAGCCACCGAGGTCTTCCATACCTGAGGCATCTTGAAGCCGGGATCCACAGCCGAAATACTGCTGGGCACAGCGCCGTCGGCAGGAGTTACCGTAGAGGGCAGACCCAATTCATTAATCAGATAGTCACGCAGAGCGTTGGCAGTAGCATGGCCGTTGGCATCGGTGATGAGGCCGCCGTTGAACTTGGTCATGTCGGTGTTCTTGGCGTTGAGCTGTGCCTGATACTGCACAAGACCGCCGTTGGTAGGCATATTGGTGAAGAACACGAGGGGCAGACGGCCTGCGAAGAGA
>FLNU01000587.1_pt1 | contig 15338 bp, 15 predicted proteins | sample 1140361 | NCBI WGS metagenome assembly FLNU01 (sample SAMEA3878206, study PRJEB12797) | bioreactor metagenome | biome: Moose rumen | place: Sweden | collected 2011-10 | reverse complement strand
GGCTTACATCGAACTCACGTTAATAAACAAAGAGAATATGACTATGCTAACAAAATCATTCAGCACCATCAACCAAGGGTGCGAGGCTTACGGACTGAAGAAGCCACATCCACGTGCCGCCGAAGCCTACTTTCGCGATGCAGCGAATGCCGACGCACAAGTTAAATATGCTTTAATGTAATTCAACCAACAAGTAAAAACCAAGGACTATGTATTCCGAACAACTTGAACAACTGATTCAGTCGGTGATAGCCGATGGAGTCATTACCGACAAAGAGCGCAGTGTGCTGCACAAGAAAGCAACTGCAGAGGGTATCGATGAAGACGAAATTGACGTGTATGTAGATGGGCTTATAGCCAATGCCACAAAGCCATCACCTCAAGAACAAAAAAACAAGAGGGACTTATCAAAGGTCGGAAAGGTGAAAAATAAAGAAATCACCTACTATGAAATGAACGACAGACTACAGATGTCTGTCAAGAAAACACCCATCAAGGAACTTTACATGACCTTCTTTGACGTAGCAAACCACAAAGAATCAGATGGCGATAAGAAGATACAAGGTCTTGGCATTCATTTGTTTGGACTGCTATCCGATGAATGGAATGGATGGGTATCCGACATTGCCGAGTCAATAACCATCAAGACGGAAAGCAGAACATTCCAAATAGGTCTTTATTTTTTTACATATAACTGTCACCGACCCTTCGAGGCTCCTATGGTAAGCGGAAAGACCGCAGACATGACGCTTGCCGTGCTAATAGATGCAGATATACTGAAACAACTGTGCGAGGCCCCAATCCTTAGCCTCTCAATTGCCCAATTGACAATAGGAAGAAGAGACGAACACAAAGAATACGACTTGACGGCAACTCCTATTGGAGACTTTGCCCATTATGCTCAGGTAGCATATCGTTCGTTTGTTGATCCAACGGCATTTCCCGACGCAGAGTTTCAGACAACAGGGGTCGACATGGATGAGGTTGCCCGTTTGTTGGGCGCAAACGAGAAGACCTTGCAAGCCGTCCGAACCGATGTACCTTGCTACAAGCAGTATCGTGACATCACCAGCAACATGACCGTCATACACGTTAGCGACAGCAAGTCTCTTTCAGGCAGTCATCAGGAAAACGACTACAACCTCACTCTTAAAATGCATGCAGCACAAAAGGATGGCGAGACATTGGCATTCTATTTTGAACTGGGTAGCAACATCCCCTACTCCAAAAACGATAACGGATATAGAATAAAAGACTTCCCGCTCGGCCTTGATGACGGCAGCATCTCCATAAGTTTGGGAGCCAAGGCGTTCACGCTGTTGCCTATCACTTACTATAAGCAACTGCTTGCTTCGCAGATTTCTCAGAAAGACTACGAGCACAACTTCTTTGCCATAGACGACGAACAGATAAAGTTGCTCATGCAAGCCAAAGATTTCGACATGACAGTATCAGGCAGTAAAGGCATTACCATCAGTGTAAAGAGTATGTTTAGTGACCGCGTCTCCATGCCCAAGAAATGGGTACTGGCTTACAACCTGCTGACAAATCCTGCCGCCAAGGAGAGATTGCTTCAAGAATACCACGACAGCAAGGTCTCTACAAAAATCATCAAAGGCATTAAAGGACTGTTTGGAAAGAAATGAACGGAAAATATGGATACTCAAAATATGGATTGGTTCCTTGACTATTGGGATGATGTCATCCGTCAATGGTTCGATGAGCATATTGAGGAAAGACAGCAGACTTTTCTAAACCAAAAGTCGCTGAACTTGAACAGCACACACATGCCTGAGCCATATTGGGGAAATCCACACAATTGTTCAATAGTAATTGCCAACTATAATCCTGGAGGTGGTGCTGGCCGAAACAGACATACTTACCGAAAATGTGCCGATTGCCCAGAAAGTTTCATCAATCAGGTTAAGAAGCAAGGATACAGCAAGGTTGCAACGAAATTTCCCATTATTGTTAATGCTGAGGAAAAAGACAAAACTTTCTCTTGGTGGAAAGAATACGAAGGCCGAAAGTGGTGGCTGAATAAAATGAAGTGGCTGAATGAGATTGGTAAAGATATGCCCAGTTATAAGGAATCTACCAAGAAACCATTTGCTATAGAGTTTTGTGGATGGCATTCCACCAACTGGCCGGCAAAAGCCTGTCTCTCACTATACGATAATGAAGAAATTCGTTTTGTCGTTGACAGTTGCTTTGTCAGGCCATTGGTTGATGCCGTTAAGAATTCGGACACTCGTTTGGGCTTGTGTATCGGTTCGCAGTTCTACTATCTCTTTGAGAAGATTTGCAGTTGCGACACCTCTGTACAACGAATCGACATACTTCCGCTTGATAAGAATGCTTCACACAATATTCAACTCTTCAAAATACAGTGCCAGAACATTATCGTCATGTGGGGGAAGGGGCGCAACCGCTACCCTAAGGGAGTTAACTCTGATTTCCGTAAGATTATTCAGTATTTAACCAACAAATAGGAAGAAGCCGAAAATCCTAAAAAGAGTAGGCAATAATTAAAAATACAATAATCAATTATGAAAAAGTATCAAAAAGCACAAATGATTGCTAAGAACCTGCCTACAGGCTCTTATGCTGCTGGTTGTAGCAAGGCCTACACCAACAAGGCAAGTTGTCAGTCGGCTGCTCCCTCCAAAGGTTATTGCAGGGACTGCGAACGCGACAATTAACCAGATTTTGTCAAGGGGGTCATTATTTTATTCTGATTCCCTTGACTCAATTCCTCAAACAATTCTTTTCTCGAAAGTGCAATATATCTGCTTGTCCAACTACAGTTTTATTCGTTGTAGTCCCCATAGGGCATACATTGCCAACCAAAGCACGGGAAAGCAGTTGGTGTACGACTCTGTTGGTGGGGAGTGGCTGCGGATGCTGACCCACAGTCCGCAGGCTGTGGAAGATATTTTACGGAAACTGCAGTCGAAATATGAGGATGTCGAATTGGCAGAATTATCTGCCGATTTCCACGAGTTCATGGCTGCCTTGGAAGCCGATGGTTTTGTCGCCATCGGTGAGAGTCGGGATGAAACTGCAGACAAAAGCAGGGAAAGCATAGCACCCGTTATGGACATTCCGCAGATTACGGACCTGACCATAGAGGTAACAAACCGCTGCAATGAGCGCTGCATTCACTGCTATCTCCCAGATGAACTGAAAGACAAGGGCAGCACGATGAACTTAGGAATGTTGAAAGCATTGGTGGATTCGTTTGTCAATATGGGCGGACAGACGATAACGCTGACTGGCGGAGAGGTTCTCCTCTACAAGGACCTTTCCAACCTGCTGCAATATATTCACCAGCAGAAACTGAGAATTATTATCTATTCCAACCTGATTGCACTGAATAATGAAAGACTGACAGAGATGGAAGGCATGAACATTGACCATATTCAGGTTTCACTGTATGGAGTTCACCCTGAAGTCCACGACCGGATTACAGGTGTGAAAGGTTCATGCGAACGTACCTTGCGCAATATTGAAAAGATTGTGCAGAGAAACATTCCCCTGAAAATTGCCTGTCCTATAATGAAAGAGAACAGCACGGACGTGATACCTCTGTTGAAGTATGCAAAGAAGCATATGATTCCCGTGGAACTGGAACTGAATATCACCGCACGGGAGAATCAGGCAACAGACAACCTGGAACACCGTTTATCCATAGAGGAAATGGACAATCTACTGCGAGAATTGATGGCATACGACAGGGAATATACAACACGTCTGCTGCACCGCCACCAATATACCTACGACGACGGCTTTCCATTTGCCGAGTACTTGAACTATCCCGTTTGCACGGCGGGACACTATGGACTCTACATTACTTCCGACGGCAAGGTGACCACATGCCCGAACCTACAGGGAATAGAGATGGGACACACCAGCCGTTCATCACTGAAAGAGATATGGACGGGCAGCCCGTCAATAACCGTGCTTAGGCGTGCCACCGAATGTTCGTTCCGGCAGTGTGTCGACTGTGAAGCCAGCGACTACTGCTTCCGTTGCTTCGCACGTAACTACACAGAGACAGGCGACTGTATGAAGTTCCCAAAGTATGCCTGCGATATGGCATTTTTAGCAAAAAGAATAGTAGAAGAACAAGATAACCACCCTTTATGTTAATTAAACAGTCAAAAAACAGTTTCATCCGTTGCACTGAACACTACGGATACATTACAAACCAACTCACACGTCATGACCGTATCTATGATGAATATGGAGCCGACTTACTCCGTCTCATCACTCGCCAGCCACAGGATGTGGACAATATCGTCCAGCAGTTGATGGAAATCTACGAGAACGTCAGCAACGAGACGCTGCGAAAAGATTTTATGGAATTTGCCAAGAGTTTAGCACGCGACCATTTCGTGGTTATAGGCGAAAGCGAGGACGAGTTGGATGCCAAAGATCAGGAGTTTACCTATGCTGTCGATCATCCCAAGACGATGATGAATGATTTTTACCAACCTACGGAAGAGAAAGTCAGTGAAAATACACGCGACTTCTTCCTGGAGGAAGTGCAGGGTAGACCGCTGATTTCCAATATCCAGTTTGAACTGTCCAGTCGCTGTAACGAGCGCTGCATACACTGCTATATCCCAAACGACAAGAAGAACAAAGGCTTCGATATGCCGACCCAGAAGGTACTGAGCATCCTGGACGAGTTCTCTGAGATGGGAGGTATACACGTCACACTATCTGGCGGCGAGGTGTTGTTGCACAAGAAACTGATGGATATCATCAGTTACTGCCGAATGAAAGACTTCAAGATTACCATCCTGTCTAACCTAATTTCACTGAAAGACGAGCAGATTCCACAACTGAAGGAGGCCAACCTCTCGTTGGTACAGACCTCGCTTTATTCTATGAACCCAGAAGTCCACGACAACATCACTACCGTGAAGGGATCGTGGAAAAAGACAAAGGATGCCATCGAGAAACTGGTACGGGCTGATATTCCCGTGCAGATTTCATGTCCAATTATGAAGGCGAACAAAAACGATTATTCGGCGGTCGTGGACTATGCCCACTCGCTAAAAATCAAGGTGCAGACAGACTTTATGCTCATAGCACGTGCCGACCTCGATACGGAGAACTTAGCCAACCGCTTGTCCTTGGATGAGACAGCAGATGTCATACGTGACATTATCAAGGATGACATCAATTACTATGAGGAGACACTGACCAAAGTGACGAGGGCTGAACTATATGAGATGAACCCAGAGAGATTTCGGAAACAACCAGTCTGCGGTGTTGGCTACGACAACTGTTGCATAACAGCGAACGGGGACGTCTATCCGTGTGCAGGCTGGCAGGACTATGTACTGGGCAATGTATATAAGCAGTCGCTGAGAGAAATATGGGAAGAGAGTCCGAAGGCAAAAAAACTTCGCAAGATTACCCAAGGGTCTTTCCCTCAGTGCCTCGAATGTGAGGCCAGCGACTATTGCGCTCGTTGCTTAGTAAGGAACTACAACGAATCTGGCGGCGACATGTTTAAGGTGAGCCAGCATTTCTGTGACGTAGCCTTCCTCAATAAGAAACTGGTGGAGGAATCCTTTGGCAGTGGATATGAGCGTAGAGAAAAGATACTGGAGGAAAAGTTCAACCGACGGAAGGAAGGGGCATAGGCATGACCGACAACCACGTTCATGTAGGTTGGTACACCGACGGCTACCACTCACCCATCGAGGTCTGGAAAGCCGAGCAGGAGGCAGGAATCGATGAGATTGTCGTTTCCAGCACCTCTACATGTGCGGAACTATATAAACTCGTCGTCAGGGAGATGCGTGAGTTAATCCGCTTGGGCGGCACACGCATCCATCCTCTCCTGTGGCTCACTCCCCGAATGATGAAGACGTGGGGAATCCGCTACATGCTCCATTCGAAAATCAGGTGGGAGGGAGTGAAGATGCACTGGAGGGCGCACCGCGAATGGTACTACAACCGCCCCTTGCTGTCGCGTGCCCTTGACGTGGCCAGACACCTACAAATCCCAGTGCTGTTGCACACGGGTGATTTCAAGGAGTGCCACGCCAGTGTGTTCCTCGACCTCTGCCTCCAGCACGAGGACCTGACCTTCGTACTGGCGCACGGGTGGCCCGTCGACGAGACAAAGGAAGTGCTGTCCAGATGTAGTAACGTCTATGTGGATACCGCCTTTATGCCCGTAGCGGATGCGGTCAGTCTGGCCCAGGAGGGCTTCACCAGACGGATGCTAATGGGTACAGACGCCCCTATCAACCTACTGTTCTACAAAGAAATGACGACGGCCGAGTACATCAGGGACTGCCTGACCTCCATGAAACGGGAACTGCCGCTGGAGGCTTGCGCCCAAATCCTCTCCAATACTCTTTACCACTCCCCGGAATTCATACAATCATAATCATCTATTCAAAACTTAAAAATTGAGTACCCTAAGTTACTAAAAATCTACACTATATGTAACTTTTTCTTGTGCATTTGGCTAATTTTTTAATTCCAACAACGGGTACATCAACTAACAGACATGAAAGTTTACATTCTTATTGCTCCCAGATATATGGACGGAATACCTCAAGGTTTTATCCTTCAGGTTGTATCTAACAATACTGCCGGCCCACAGGCTGCCGACATTCGTCAGGCTCTCATCCGTGCAGGATTCTCGGGTATGGCACTCAGTTGGGCATCACCAGGAAACTGGAAAATCGAGAAGAGATAACCGACGCTCTGCAAATCAAAGTGCAGCAGCAGGTTTTTCACATAGGAGGAAGTCGGAAATCCTGAATCAGAGTAGGCTTATTCCTAACAAAATAGTAATACATGGAAGAGAACTATGTGAATTCCAGAAGAAAAATTCAGTACAGTGACAATCTGGAAGAGTTAATTAGCATGGCTGTTGCTGATGGTAAGATCACTGGCAAGGAGAGGAAAGCATTATTACGTCGTGCTATGGACGAGGGCATTGATCCGGATGAATTTGAAATGGTGCTTGAATCGCGTTTACGTGACGTCTCTATAGCGGCAACTGACAAGGGTGAAGTTCTAGATATGGAGGGCAGGCGATCCATCATGTCCTCCGAGAAACTGGCCGAACTCTTGATGAAGCAAGACACGGCTAAATGCAGAATAAACATCATCAAAGACTTCCCGATACCCAGTGCGGCAGAAGACTTGCTCGAATTCATCATGACTATGTCATCAAAGGCCAAGAATCAAGGAAAGGTATCTGATGACGACGGTGGTGACGGATTTATGGAGAAACGGGCCTATGTGACAAAATATGACGAGGCTTGCCTCAAAGCAAAGACATTTTTCCCGGGAGAATCCCGTTTTACAAACTTGATGAACTCCACTGCATTGAGTCGCCAAGACCGAAGGACAGAAAAGACTATTTTCCAAAAATACAAAGGTCTTATTATTCTCGAGATAATCTTGGGTATATTTGCTATCCTGCTTTATCCGATTGAAATTCAAGGTGCAGAAGGCTTGGTTTCTGCAATCCTTGGAATTGCCATGATTTACGTTGTGGTTATTAGATATCTTGATGACACAAATAAAAAATAAGATTTTCGTAAAAGTAAATGAATAACTTATCGTAAAATGGGACTATTTAATATCTTCAAAAAGAAAGATTCTATTCAACCGACAGAGGCCCCAAAGCCTCTACCTGTTGACAGTTTTGACGCATCGGTCTACGCAGGTTTCCATCAGCCGGAATATAAGTTATAACCATCCTTCATTATCATTAATTGTATGTCGCAGAACATTAATTTCACCCATAGACGGGGTTTTGGAATCTATGAAGAGTATGCACGTTGGAGAGGTAACGTGCACGAGACGAAAATGCAGAAGCACCAATTGGAGGCCTCTGCTGCAGAATGCAAGAGGGATAGGCATGCGATGATACAACGGGCGCACATGGCGGCACAAGCATCAATCAGGGTTGCCGAAGAGGAGAGGAGGATGAGCGAAGCACAGTTCCTGAGTAATGAAAGGATTGCAGCCATACAGTTAGAGGCCAATGTTCAAATAAATAAGCAGCATGAAGAGATACAACGAGAAATAGAGGCCGCCCACGACAAGGCCAACATAGAGATTGCTGAAATTAACTACCGTGCAGAACGTGACAGTGGTCTCGGAAGATTACAACTAAAGTACGATACCGAGGACCGACGCAAGCGCGAAGCCGAGGAGGAAGAACGACAGGGAGGATTCGTCAGAGACTTTAACGGGAACCGCATTCCAGGGGTGTATCAAGGCGAGTATCTGCGCATAGTGCCACATGGACTGGGTGATTTCCACTATGACGACAACCGACGCTATATCGGGCAATTTGCCGCTGGTCGCTTCGAGGGCGAAGGAAAGTGGTATGATGAGAATGGAACACTTGTGTACAGTGGGCACTGGGCAGGAGGGCGGTTCAATGGGTTTGGCCGGCTGCGCATCAACGACAATAGTTTCTTTGTGGGTACATTCCGAGCAGGCGAGTTTTACAGAGGTATTTTCACGGATAGTTTCGATGCAGACGTACCCGAGGATAACAAGGACTTTTCCGCTTTCCATCTCAAGGATGATTTTGCTGCCGAACGCGAAGAATACAGATATGAGGGTGAGATGAAAGGCGCAGTACCCCATGGGCGTGGTAGAAAACTATATGCCAATGGAGACTATGACGACGGCGTGTTTATGGATGGAAAAGCCGAGGGACTACTGGTGCGTTGCCGTAATGGCAGAATATACATGGGGCCTGTAGAACACGACAAGCCTGAAGGTGAGGGACAACTCACGCTGCCTGACAGGAGCATGTATGTAGGGAAGTTCGTGAACGGCCTTGTCCAGGGCGATGGTTATCTGACACAGGAGAATGACACACTCTTTGAGGGAGAATGGAGTCAGAAGGGCGAGACCTTGATTCTGAATGGAACTGCAAAATTCAAGGACGGTAGAATCTTGGAAGGGAAATTTGAGGACCAACAAATGGTAGGAACTGGATTTTGCACGTATCCTAATGGCTATGTTTATCAGGGCACCTTTACCAACAACAAGCCTCTGGACGGCAAGGCAATGCAAGATTTCAGCGGAGGAATAAATGTCACCATCGTCATTGAGGGAGGGCGAGTGAAACGAAACATCACCTCATACCCCGATGGTGCCACGTTTACAGGTTCATGGCGCAACGGTGAGTGGAAGAATGGAACACTCAGGTTGCCAGATGGTTCATATTATTCCGGGGAGTTCCTGCATTTCAAGAGACACGGATTCGGTATTATGGTATATCCCGATGGCTCAGGGTTTGAAGGGCAGTGGCATAATGATAAACGGACAACGTAGCATCCTTAATGATGGCAGGATTCCCTGAACTTAGCCTTGGCTTTGACCACAAAAAATACGACCTATAGGTCTGTTTTCATCCTCGCCCACCTTGGCTTACCGACTCCATTCTTTCTGCGGACGGGGAGGTCTTTGGACGAGCCAAAGCACTTCGCGATAACCGCGCTCCCAGGGCAATGGGACTCTCGACTCTTGACCGGGGGTTGACACCCCCGACTATGGTCTTTTGTCCCCTTTGGGGCTGTTGTACGAGCAATGAAAACTTCTCATCGTTCGGCTTTGCCGACGCTTTCGCTCATCGAAAGTCATCGCGAAGCGCTCCCAGGGCAATGGGATGGAAGAGCAGGATGGTTATACTTCCAACTCCTGGATGCGCTGGTCGCCGAAGGTGCGGCGGTTGACGACATTGTAGCGGAATGTCTCGCCGTTGGTGAAGACGATGTCTACGAGTCGGTCGATACCCTTTTTGAAGATGTGGCGATGGATGCGGATGCCGACAAAGGTCTTGTCGGGATACTGTTCGGCTGCAAAGTCGTGCATAACCTCGCGCATGACTTTGTCTTCGCGACGGAAGCGGGTGCGGAACGTGACGGTGAGCCCAACGACGACCAGCAGGACCAGCAGGCCGGCACTCAGGTAGAACACGGTGGGCGAGACGTTGGAGAGCCAGAGATAGATTAGGGCAATGATGCCCAGGACTGCTATCATGAGGAGGGTGATGAGCGAGGGCCGGGCACTGAACTTCTTGTAGGAAATGACACGGTTTCCGTTTTCTTTCTTCTCAATCGTATAATTTGCCATAATTCGTAAAAAACAGTTGTTTTGGGTTAATATCTGTAAGGAAAAACGAAGAAAACCAATGTTTTATTTTCCCTATATGCCAAAAAATCATAACTTTGCAACTCTTAACCAGCAATTATGGACAGATTATTCATTTTCGACACCACCCTGCGCGACGGTGAGCAGGTGCCTGGGTGTCAACTGAACACGATTGAGAAGATTCAGGTGGCCAAGCAACTGGAACTGCTGGGTGTAGACGTAATAGAGGCGGGGTTCCCCATCTCCTCTCCCGGTGACTTCAACAGTGTGGTTGAAATTTCGAAGGCCGTGACTTGGCCCACCATTTGTGCTTTGACCCGCGCAGTGGAGAAAGATATTGACGTGGCAGTGGAGGCACTGAAATTTGCCAAGCACAAGCGCATTCATACGGGAATCGGGACGAGCGACAGCCACATCAAGTATAAATTCAATTCCAACCGTGAGGAAATCATCGAGCGGGCCGTGCGTGCGGTGAAGTATGCCCGTCGGTTCGTGGACGACGTGGAGTTCTATGCAGAGGACGCGGGCCGAACTGAAAACGAATATCTTGCTCGTGTGATTGAGTCCGTCATCAAGGCCGGGGCCACGGTGGTCAACATCCCCGACACGACTGGCTACTGCCTGCCCAGCGAATACGGTGAGAAAATCAAGTACCTTTGCGACCACGTGGCCGGCATCGAACACGCCATCATCTCGACCCACTGCCACAACGACCTGGGCATGGCTACGGCCAACACCATGAGCGGTGTGCTGAACGGTGCTCGACAGGTGGAAGTCACCATCAACGGCATCGGCGAGCGGGCCGGCAACACCTCGTTGGAGGAGGTGGCCATGATTCTGAAATGTCACAAGGGTATCGGCATTGAGACCAACATCAACACGACGAAAATCTATCCGACCAGCCGCATGGTCTCCAGTCTGATGAATATGCCTGTTCAGCCCAACAAGGCCATCGTTGGAAAGAATGCCTTTGCCCACTCGAGCGGCATCCACCAGGACGGCGTGCTGAAAAACGTGCAGACTTATGAGATTATCAACCCGCAGGATGTAGGTATCGACGACAACGCGATTGTGCTGACTGCCCGCAGCGGACGTGCGGCCCTAAAGAACCGGCTGCAGGTACTCGGTGTTGAACTGACGCAGGGGAAGTTGGACAAGGTCTACGAACAGTTCCTGAAACTGGCTGACAAGAAGAAAGACATCAACGACGACGACATCCTGCTGCTGGCCGGTGCCGACCGCGCCGAGAACCATCGCATCAAACTCGACTATCTGCAGGTGACCAGCGGCGTAGGGGTTCAGTCTGTCGCCAGTCTTGGCTTGAATATATCGGGCGAGAAGTTTGAAGCCTGTGCCAGTGGCAACGGGCCTGTTGACGCCGCCATCAAGGCATTGAAGAAAATCGTGAACCGCACCATGACGCTGAAGGAATTTACAATCCAAGCCATCAGCAAGGGGTCGGACGACGTGGGCAAGGTGCACATGCAAGTGGAATACGACGGACACATGTACTACGGATTCGGTGCTAACACGGATATCATTGCCGCCTCTGTTGAAGCCTATATCGACTGTATCAACAAGTTTAAGTTATAGTATATGAAAACTCTCTTCGACAAAATATGGGATGCCCATGTGGTGCAAAACGTACCCGACGGCCCCACTCAACTTTACATCGACCGCCTCTACTGTCATGAGGTGACGAGTCCCCAGGCGTTTGAGGGGATGCGCCAAAGAGGGCTGAAATGTTTCCGTCCTCAACAAATCTTTTGCATGCCTGACCACAACACACCAACGCACGATCAGGACAAGCCTATCGAGGACCCTGTGAGCAAGACGCAGGTCGACACCCTGGCAAAAAATGCTGCCGACTTCGGCCTCAACCACTTCGGCATGATGGACAAACGCAATGGCATCATTCATGTCGTCGGTCCTGAGCGCGGTCTTTCCCTGCCTGGCATGACCATTGTCTGTGGTGACTCCCACACCTCCACCCACGGAGCCATGGGCGCCGTTGCCTTCGGCATTGGCACTTCGGAGGTGGAGATGGTGATGGCATCGCAGTGTATCCTTCAGCAGAAACCCAAGTCCATGCGTATCAATGTGGAAGGTCAGTTGGGATGGGGTGTCACGGCCAAGGACATTGCGCTTTTCCTCATGTCGCGGCTCACCACAAGCGGTGCTACTGGCTATTTCGTCGAATATGCAGGCAGTGCCGTTAAGGGTCTGTCGATGGAAGGACGGCTCACGCTCTGCAACCTGTCGATAGAGATGGGTGCTCGCGGTGGCTTCGTCGCTCCCGACGAAAAGACTTTTGCCTACATCAAGGGTCGTGAGTATGCACCCAAGGGCGAGGCGTGGGAAGAGGCGCTTGCCTACTGGAGAACGCTGAAAAGTGATGACGATGCCGTGTTTGACAAGGAACTGACTTTCCGTGCAGAGGACATCGAACCGATGGTGACTTATGGCACCAACCCAGGCATGGGTATGGGCATCACCAAGTCAATCCCGACGCTCGACACCATCGATGCAGCCGGAAAAGAGTCGTTCTGCAAGTCGCTGGAGTACATGGGTTTTGAGCCAGGACAGAAACTCATGGGCACTCCCGTTGACTATATCTTCCTGGGGGCCTGCACCAACGGACGCATCGAGGATTTCCGCGCTTTCACCAGCATTGCAAAAGGCCGGAAAAAGGCCGCTAACGTCACTGCATGGCTGGTTCCCGGCTCGTGGATGGTGATGAAGCAGATACATGACGAAGGGATTGACAAGGTGCTTGAGGCAGCAGGCTTTGAGATTCGACAGCCTGGCTGTTCGGCCTGTCTTGCCATGAATGACGACAAAATTCCTGCCGGCAAATTGTCTGTATCTACCTCAAACCGCAATTTCGAAGGCCGTCAAGGGCCTGGTGCTCGCACCGTCCTGGCCTCCCCGCTTGTGGCGGCGGCCTCTGCCATAACTGGAGTAATAACTGACCCAAGAGAACTCATGTGAAATGAAAGCAAAGTTTGACATCATACAGTCTACCTGTGTGCCGCTACCGCTGGAGAATGTGGACACCGACCAAATCATTCCCGCCCGTTTCCTGAAAGCGACCACGCGCGACGAAAAGTTTTTCGGTGATAACCTGTTCCGCGACTGGCGCTTCGACAAAGACGGAAACCTGAAGCCTGACTTCGTGCTTAACGACCCAACCTATGGCGGCCAGATTCTTGTCGCTGGCAAGAACTTCGGCAGCGGCAGCAGCCGCGAACATGCTGCGTGGGCTATTGCTGGTTATGGTTTTCGGGTGGTTATTTCTTCTTTTTTTGCCGATATCCACAAGAACAACGAACTGAACAACTTTGTGCTGCCCGTCGTGGTGAGTGAAGATTTCCTGGCGGAACTGTTTGCCAGCATCAAGGCCGACCCGAAGACGGAAGTGCGGGTCGACGTTCCCGGACAAACGGTGACGAACCTGGCCACGGGTCGCTCTGAGACATTTGAAATCAACGCATACAAAAAATATTGCCTGATGCATGCGTTGGACGACATCGACTTCCTGCTGGAAAACAAAGACAAGATTGAAGCATGGGAAACGCGTCGGTAAACCATGTTGAAATCATGGACACGACACTCCGCGACGGTGAGCAGACCAGCGGAGTCTCGTTCGTACCCCACGAAAAACTTAGCATCGCACGTATGCTGCTGCGCGACCTCAATGCCGACCGCATTGAGGTGGCCTCTGCGCGTGTGTCTGAAGGCGAGAAGGAGGCCGTGAAGACTATCTGCCGGTGGGCTCGGGAGACGGGGCGGCTGGCAAGTGTGGAGGTGCTGGGATTTGTCGACGGCACGACTTCGGTCGATTGGATTCACGACTGCGGCTGCACGACCATGAACTTGCTGTGCAAGGGCTCTGAGCGGCATCTGACTTACCAACTCAAGAAGACACGGGCCGTGCACGTGGCCGACATCCGCCACTCGGTGGAATATGCTGCGGGTAAAGGCATCGGCGTCAACGTCTACCTCGAGGACTGGAGCAATGGCATGAAGGACTCGCCGCAGTACGTGCACGACCTGGTGGCCGACCTAAGTCGCCTGCCCATCCGTCGCTTCATGCTGCCCGACACGTTGGGCATTCTCAACCCTTCGGCTACGAAGGCGTATGTTTCCCAGATGACGGACTGGTTTCCGCAGTTGCACTTCGACTTTCATGCCCATAACGACTATGACCTGGCCGTGGCCAATGTGCTGGCGGCTGTGCAGGCGGGATGCAAGGGCGTCCATACGAGTATCAACGGACTGGGCGAGCGGGCCGGCAATGCACCGCTGTCCAGTGTGCAGGCCGTGCTGAAGGACCAGTTGGACGTGACCACTTCCATCCACGAAGAGCAACTCAACGCGGCGGCCCGACTGGTGGAGAGTTTCAGTGGGATTGCCGTACCGCCCAACAAGCCCATCGTGGGTGAAAGCGTCTTCACGCAGGTGGCTGGTGTCCATGCCGACGGTGACAACAAGCGCAACCTCTACTGCAATGACCTGTTGCCCGAACGCTTCGGGCGCAAGCGCGAGTATGCACTGGGCAAGAACAGCGGCAAGGCCAACATTCTCAAGAATCTGGAGGAGTTGGGGCTGGAACTTACTGCCGAGCAGACACGGCGCGTCACCGAGCGCATCATCGAACTGGGCGACAAGAAGCAGTTGGTCACGCAGGAAGACCTGCCCTACATTGTCAACGACGTGCTGAAGCACTCCGCGCCCGACGAGCGCATCAAACTGCTGAGTTACATGGTCAGCACTGCCTACGGTCTCAAGCCCATGGCCAGCGTGAAGTTGGAGGTGAACGGCGAGGTGTACGAGGAGTCTGCCATGGGCGACGGTATGTACGACGCCTTCGTGCGGGCCGTGCGCCACATTTACAAGAACCGCCTCGAGCGCACCTTCCCCTGGCTGACCAACTATGTGGTGAACATACCGCCGGGCGGACGGACCGACGCCCTTGTCCAGACCAGCATTTCCTGGACCTACAACGAGCGTCACTACCGCACGCGTGCCCTCGACGCCGACCAGACCGAGGCGGCCATCAAAGCCACCATCAAGATGCTGAACATCATCGAGGACGAGCGCGAGGCATAGAGCGTCGGCCGGCACCATAGACTTGAACCGCGGAAACAGGCGGGCACACAGCCACCAGGTTGTGT
>FLNU01000309.1_pt1 | contig 15345 bp, 9 predicted proteins | sample 1140361 | NCBI WGS metagenome assembly FLNU01 (sample SAMEA3878206, study PRJEB12797) | bioreactor metagenome | biome: Moose rumen | place: Sweden | collected 2011-10 | reverse complement strand
CGGGTCCCATTGCCCACGACATCTCCCGCCGGTTCAATCTCGACCCAAAACGTGTGGCTTCCATTCTCGACACCACTTCCTGCTCGCTTCAGGGACTCCTCCCCTACGGCGCTCAAGTGCTCATTGCCGCCGGACTGGCCGGCGAAGCGTTCGGACAACCCGTAAATCCCACTTCCATCATCCGCTATCTTTACTATCCCATGGGACTCGGCATCGCTGTCTTTTTGTCCATCATTTTGCGCAAAAGTGCCAAGTAAGGGAAAGAACTGACCGAAAAAACAAAGAAACCGACTTTTTTTGCCGAAATATTTGTTTATTCGGAAAACTTTTCCTATCTTTGCCGCGCAAAAACTATGATTGTGCATATTAAAAATCAAGACAACTATGCGATATAAAAACCTTTTAACTGCAGGTCTGTTGACAGCTATGACATGGGGCGTGCAAGCCCAAACGTTTGAAACAGCCACCGAAGCCGTTGCCAACATGGGCGTGGGCTGGAATCTGGGCAATACCCTTGAAGCCCACAGCGGGTCGCCCAATCTTCCGTCGAGTGCAGCCTACTGGGGCGTGCAAGGTCTGGAAAGCGAGGTGTATTGGGGACAGCCCTATACCACCAAGGAAATGATAACCATGATGAAAGATGCCGGATTCGGTGCCATACGCGTGCCGGTGACCTGGTACAACCACATGGATGCCCAGGGCAATGTGGATTCCCAATGGATGGCCCGCGTGAAGGAAGTGGTCGATTACGTTATAGACAACGGACTTTATTGCATCCTCAACGTCCATCACGACACGGGAGCAGACAGCTACCAGTCGGACGGAACGACCGTGAAAACCGTCTCCTGGCTCAAAGCCGACAGGACTTACTACAATACCTACAAGGACAAATACGAATATCTCTGGAAGCAAATTGCCACCGAATTCAAAGACTACGGACAGAAGCTCGTGTTCGAAAGCTACAACGAGATGCTCGACATCAAGAGCTCGTGGTGCTTTGCCTCGTGGAACACCACTGCCAAGTATGATGCCACAATCGCAGCCTCGGCCTACGAATCCATCAACAACTACGCCCAAAGCTTCGTAACCACCGTGCGCTCAACCGGCGGCAACAACAGCCAACGCAACCTGGTCGTCAACACCTACGGAGCCTGCTGCGGTGCCGGCACATGGAACAGCCACCTCGAAGAGCCTCTCAGCCGGCTCACGCTGCCCACGGGAGCCACCGGCCACCTCATCGTGGAGGTTCACTCCTACCCCTCGCTCAGCAATGGTCTCACAACGGCCATCAGTGAGGTGGACAACATGCTCGGCAAACTGAAGAACAACTTCACGGCGAAGGGCATACCTGTCATCATCGGCGAATGGGGCTCGGAAGGCCTGAGCAAAGATTATCAGTCCAAGCGGGAAACCTATCTGAGTTTTGCCGACACCTACGTGAAGCACGCCAAAGAATACGGCATCACCACCTTCTACTGGATGGGACTTTCCGACGCCTCCTCCCGGGCGCTCCTCGTATTCAACGAACCCGACCTGGCCGAAACCATCGTCAAAGCCTACCGCGGCAGCGACTGGCAGGGCAGTTATCCTTCGCTTTCGGACATTGAGGTGGAATACCGCATCGACTACAACAGCCAATGGGGCGAATGTTCGGTCTTCGAGGGGAGTGCCCCCCTTTCGACCTATACCGGCATCGTCGTCGAGCTGGACAAGTCGTACCCCGGCAACGAACTCCAACTGAAGGCATACGATTCGAAAGGCAACGAACAGTACAATACCCAGACCGGCGCGACACGTTCGCTCAATTTCTCGTCCTCAACACTCACCAGCGGCACCGTTGCAAGAGTGACGTTGCAGGCCTTCAAGGCTCCCTACGAGGCAACCATCAAAAAAATCAAACTCATCGGCAAGAACGGCACCGTCGAGGAACAGGTACCCACAGCCTTCTGGGGCTGCTCTGTGACAGCCGTCAACACCAGCGGTATCGAGAAAGTCGTGAGCGGCGACAAACTGCGCCATTCGCGTCGCTACAACCTGATGGGACAGCCCGTGGGGGACAACTGCAAAGGACTCGTCATTGAGGGCGACCGCAAACTGTTGATACGATGAAAGAAATCACGTTCGACCGGTTTGTGCGGGGACTGATTGCGGTAGCCATCGCTGTCGCCGTATTCCTGCTCATCGACTACCTCACGCCGGTGCTGCTGCCGTTCGCGGTGGCTTGGCTCTTTGCCTACCTGCTCTATCCCTTTGTGAAATTTCTGCAGGTGAAATGCAGGCTGCGCAGTCGCGTGGCCTGCATTCTTGTGGCACTGGCTGTCGTGGGCGGCATATTCTACGGAGCAGGATGGCTCATCTTTCCTCCCATGGTCGAACAGTTCGTCACCCTCGGAGACCTCCTCCGCCAATATTTCACAGAGAATCCCAACGGCACCTTCATCATCAACCAAATCAAGGAGCTCTGGCAGGAAAACTGGGAGAACGGCAATCTCGGCAAAGTGGCCGAGAGCAGCAGTTTCAGCGACGCTTTGGGAGCTTTCTTCTCGGGCACTTTCTCGGTGGTGGGGAAAACGTTCGACGTAATCATGGGTGTCGCCGCAGGCGCCATAGCATTGCTCTACACATTCTTCATCTTGAAGGACTACGAGTGGATGACCGACAACTTCATCCGCATCTTTCCCTCCCGCACCCGTCCTTTCTGGCAGGAATTGCTGGAAGAAATGGAGAAGAATCTCAACGCCTACATCCGCGGACAGGGCTTCATCGCCCTCTGTGTGGGCATTCTTTTCGCGATAGGATTCTCGATTATCGACTTCCCGATGGCCATCGGCCTGGGCATTTTTGTGGGCGTTCTCAACCTCGTGCCCTACCTACAGACCATCGCCGTCATCCCCACCTTTGCACTTGCCGCCCTCAAAGCGGCCAATACGGGCGAAAGTTTTTGGGGAATAGCCCTCTCGGCACTGGTGGTCTTCGTCATTGTGCAAATCATCCAGGACTTTGTGCTTACGCCCCGCATCATGGGCAAAGCCATGAACCTCAACCCCGCCCTGCTCCTGCTTTCTCTGTCGATATGGGGCAGTCTGTTGGGATTTGTAGGGCTTATTATAGCCCTGCCTGCAACGACACTTCTCATCTTCTATTATAAAAAATACGTGACCAAAGAAAAGATTTAACACTCAATATTTGGCCGAACAGAAAATTTTCCGTATTTTTGCACCATAAAAATCTAACATTTTATACAATGTGTTATAAAAAACTTATCTCAGTGCTGCTGGGCAGCGCGATGCTGACGGCAACGGCACAAGAAGCCGACACCCTTTCGGTGGCGGAAGCTCAGGCCATCGACGAGATGGCGGACTTCTCGTTCACCGAATCGCAGTTGGACGAGGATGCCGATGCTTCCCAGATAGTGTCCAGCATCTCGTCGAGCAACAATGACCTCTTCTTCTCGGAAGTGGGGTTCCGTTTCTCGGCCATGCGATTCAAGGTGCGCGGCTATGACAATCTCTATCAGCAGAACTACCTCAACGGTATTCCGATGAACGACATGGTGCGCGGTTCCTTCTCCTATGCCATGATAGGCGGTCTGAACGATGTGACCCGCAACAAGGAAGGCGTCACGATGTTCGAGAACAACAACTTCGGCGTCACGTCGGTGGGCGGCGGCGAGAACACCAACCTCCGGGCCTCGTCCTACGCCCAGGGCGGCAAAGTGACCCTCTCGGGCTGCAACCGCAACTATAAGGCAAGGGCTATGTTCTCCTTCGGCACCGGATGGCTCAAGTCCGGCTGGTCCATCGCCGGACAGATAGGCTACCGCTGGGCCGACGAAGGCGTTGTGGAAGGAACGTTCTACAACTCGTTCTCCTATCTGCTCTCCGTACAGAAGCGTCTCAACGACAGCCACTCCCTCAACATCGTCACCTTCGGCACACCCACGGAACGTGCCCAGCAAGGCGCTTCGACCGAGGAAGCCTATTGGCTGGCCAACGACCGTTACTACAACCCCAACTGGGGCTATCAGAACGGCGAGAAACGCAATGCCCGCGTGGTGCACAATTTCGAGCCTACAGTCATCGTCAACTGGGATTGGGACATCGACTACAGCACCAAACTCAACACGGCCGTCTCCTATCGCTACTCGGCCTACAGCACCTCGGCGCTCGGATGGGGCAACGCAGCAATGGATCCCCGTCCCGACTACTACAAGAAATTCCCCTCATCGGCATTCAACGTCTGGGATGCCAACCAAAACAACGGCGACTGGTTGGGCGAACACCCCTATTTCCTCGAGCAATACAACACGCTGCTCGACTATTGGCAAGCCGACAAAGCCAACCGTCAGATTCAGTGGGACAATCTCTGGTATGAGAACTCCGTGGCCAATGAAGAGGGACGCGAAGCCGAATATTACGTCGAGCGCCGTCACTCCAACCAAACGGCACTGAGCCTCGCCTCCAACTATATCAAGAACATCAATGCCGCCAACAAACTCGGTGTCGGCATCAACGCCACGTTCTCCAAGACCCATTACTACAAGACCATGGACGACTTGCTGGGAGCCAAGTACTACACCGACCTCGACAAGTTTGCGGCCCGCGACTACGGCACGGACAGCGAGATGGCCCAAAACGACCTGCTCCATCCCAACCGTCAAATCAAGGAAGGCGACAAGTTCGGCTACGACTACAACATCAACGTCAACAAGGCAACGGCCTGGACCCAATATCAGTGGCATCCGGGAGCCTTCCTCGTGAATGTGTCCGGACGTTTGGACGGAACCACCATCGAACGTGACGGCAACATGCAGAACGGACGAGCTCCCGAGAACAGCCTCGGTTCGTCGGGTACCGCCAAATTCCTGGGCGGAGGCGCCAAAGCCAGCTTCGAATGGCAGCTCAACGCCCACAACCGCTTCATGATAGGTGCCGGATGGGAAGCCCGCGCTCCCCTGGCATGGAACGCCTTTGTTGCCTCGCGCATGCAGAACAATTTCGTCGATAACCTCAAAGTCGAGAAAATCCTCAACGGCGAAGTCTCCTACAAGTTCCGCTTCGGCGACCTGTCGGGCAAGATTGGAGGCTACTACACCCAGTTCAAAGACGGTGTGGAACAGACCGCCTTCTACAACGACCAGGAGGAACGTTTCACCTATCTGGCCATGAACTCGATAGAGAAACGTCACTACGGATTCGAGGGTGCTCTGAAGTACAAACTCACATCCAGCCTCTCGTTCAACGTGCTTGCCTCCGTGGGTGAAGCCGAATACACGGGCAATCCCTACGCTCAAGTGAGCTACGAAGGAATGGACGCCTCGACCATCAAGTCCATCAACCAGTGGAAGAATCCCGTCACGGGCGCTTCCATGCCGCTTCGCGTCATCGCCAAAGGCATCCATGAGGACGGCACACCGCTCACGGCCCTTTCTTTCGGAGCAGAGTACAGCATCCGCCGCTGGTTCTTTGAGGCCAACCTCAACTGGTACGACCGCGTCTATATCGGCTACTCTCCCTATCGCCGTCTCTCGAACGTCATAGACAACTACACGGCCACCTCCGTCAACGCCGAGGGACAGCTCGTCTATGAAGTCACAGCCGACCAGCTCAATGAGGAGGGCGGCGTGCTCTTCGACAAGGAGGGCAACATCGTTCGGACCTATACTGCCGAACAGGAGAAATTCAAAAGCGGATTCATGCTCGACCTCAGTGTGGGCAAAGTCATTTACTTCCGCAAGGGACAGATGAGCATCAACCTCAGCCTCCAGAACGTCACCAACAACCAGAACCTCCGCACGGGCGGTTACGAACAGAGCCGTGACGACAACTACAACACCGGGCAGGCCCGCACCTACAAATTCTCCCGCAACTCGAAGTATTTCTATGCCTACGAGTTCAACGCTTTCCTCAATGTCAATTACAAATTCTAAAACGGCACGACTATGAAAGCTACTCCGACAAAACTAACCCGTTATATTTATGCGGCTGCACTGGCCGCCATGCTCCCCCTCGGCGGCTGCATGCAGGACGACACCATCAACATCGTCGATACAGCCGAGGGCTTGGGTGCCACAGCCGACTGGGTGGGCGAAACCAACGCCACCATCGCTTCGGTCAAGGAAACCTGGTCCACGGTGTTTTCCAACAACAACACGTTCCGCAAGGTGGACAGCGATGTGATATTCGAAGGCGTGGTTGTGGCCAACGACTACTCCGAGAATTTCTATCAGGCCACCTACATCCAGGACGGCGAGGACGGCTTCTGCATTCCCATCAAGAACATGAAGGCTTTTCCCTACCTGAGGCTGGGACAGCGCATCAAGGTCAATTGCCGCGACCTCTATGTGGGCAACTACAGTTATGTGTGCCGCGTGGGTGAACCTTACTACACCTCCGCCGGCAACCTCCGTCTCGGTCCCATGTTGGCCCAGCAGTGTGCCACCAACATCGAAGTCGTGGGCCGACCCGACACAACGGCTCCCGAACTGACGCCCTTCGTCCCCACGGCTTCCTGGCTCTCCAACGCAGCCAACAAGACATATAAGTCCTTCCCCCGCCTGGCCACCGTCACGGGTTACATCGCCGAAGCCGACGGAACTGCCATCTGGGCTCCCGAGGACCTGCAGGATGCCGGCTACGGTGTCGATCGCACGCTGGTGACCTCCGGCGGAAAAATCACCGTCCGCAACTCCACTTCGAGCGAATTTGCATTCCAAGTGATTCCCCGGGGCACCGTCAGCGTCACAGGCATTCTCACCTGCTACGGCTCCGACTGGCAGATTATCATGCGCGACGAGAACGACCTCGTTATTCATTAACTTGAATCCAGAAACCTGTCCCCATTTTCTTCCCCGTTAATAAACTGGTCCCCGTTTTCTTCCCCGTTAATCAACTGGTCCCCGTTTTCTTCCCCGTTAATAAAAAATACACTATATATGAAACTTCTCAATCCCAAATTTTCGCTTTTCGCCCTTGTCGGCGCTCTGACGTTAGCGAGCTGTGAGGACGTTCCCGCTCCCTACGAAATCAACACCGACACCACTCCGAGCGATGTGCTCCTCAGCGAGACCTTTTCCACCTCGTTGGGCGACTTCCAGACGGTTCAGTCGGTAGGAGACTACGCTTGGGTCAACAGCTACTCTTGCGCCCAAGTAACCGCCTACGTCAACTCGACGAACAACAACGCCGAATCGTGGCTCATCACTCCCGCCATCGATGCTGTGGGTGTTGATGCCGCCTACGTTTCCTTCGACTACATCCTGCGCTATGCCTTGGCATCCACGATGAAGGAGAACCATCAAGTGCTGGTTTCCACCAACTTCACCGGCATCGCCTCCGACGTGAACAATGCCACATGGACACCCCTCTCCTTCTCGCCTGTCTCGGGCAGTGACTGGAACACGTGGTATTCTTCAGGCCGTCTGGCCATCCCCGAGGAATATCTCAACACCTCCAACCTCCGCATCGCCCTCCGCTACAAAGCGACATCCGAGAAAGCCGGAACATGGGAAGTGAAGAACTTCATCGTCTCGAAGGGTACCGGCGACAGCGAAACGCCCGACGAACCGCTGGACGACGACACTTACATCAGTGAGACCTTTGCCACGTCGTTCGGTGTCTTCACGCCCTTCACTGTCAAAGGTACGCCTTGGGCCATCGACTACAGTGCTGCCACAGCCACCGGCTACGACAACTCGACCAAAGTCACCACACCCAGCGATGCCTACCTTGTGAGTCCCGCCATCGACCTTTCCGGCACAGAGGCCGCCCACGTCTCCTGGCAGTACATCCTCCGCTACTTCACCAACAACGGACAGGCCAAACCCGGCGTGACCGACGAGGTTATCATCACCAACAACTACACCGGCGACCCCGCCACAACGAGCTGGACCGTCATTTCTCCGACCATGACCGAAGGCTCCGACTACACCACATGGTATGATGCCGATGTCAATGTGCCCGCTTCGATGCTCAAGGCCAACATCGTCGTGGCTCTCCACTACACCTGTGAAGAAAATTCGGCCACCTGGGAAGTCAGGAACTTCGTACTCAGCAAGGGCGAAGCTTCCGAAAGCGGACAGGGCGGACAAGGCGGAGGCGAGACGACAGACAAGGGAGCCACTGCCGACAATCCCCTCCTTGCCTCCGAAGCGCTGGCGCTCATCACGAGTGACCAGATTCCTTCCGGCAAGGTTTACATCAAGGGCAAAGTTGTCAGCATCGACGAACTCAGCACCTCCTACGGCAATGCCACCTACTACATCTCCGACGACGGAACGACAGCCAACCAGCTGATGGTTTATCGCGGCTACTACTTCAACGGCGACAAGTTCACCTCAAACGCCCAGCTTGCCGTCGGCGACGAACTCCTCATCCTCGGCCAACTCGTCAACTACAAGGGCAACACGCCCGAGGTGACCCAGGGCAGCCAGATTGTGACCCGCAACGGCTCCTCTTCCGACGGCGGCTCGGGTGAAACTCCCGGCGACGACACGGGTGGCGATACGCCCATAGTTCCTCCCACGGGCGACAACCTCGTAGGCAACGGCGATTTCGAAACATGGGCCGACGGCATTCCCACCAACTGGAAAACCTCAACGTCGGCAGGCAATGCCAACCTCTCGCAGAGCAGCGAAGCCCACGGCGGTTCCTGGTCGGTACTCGTGGAAGGCAATACGGGGGCCAACAAACGTCTCGGCTATCGGGAGACAACCCTCAAGGCCGGCACCTACTATGTGAAGTTCTACGCCAAAGCGGCGACCGAAACGGGAGGTTCCGTGCGTCCCGGCTATGTGCCTGTCAAGGATGACGGTTCCGTGGGTTCCTACATCTACGGCGATTACGTCAACGGTCTCACCACCGCAGAGTGGGTGGAGTGCAGCTACAGCTTCACACTCACCGAAGCCACCAAGCTTTCGCTCGTCATCATGTGCTCCAAGAACCCCGGCGGCAACGTCCTCATCGACGACTACTCCCTCACCACCGGCGACGGCGGCTTGGCAGAATAAGTTCCCTTGGAACCTGAAACCGTTTCTGGTTCATGGTTCACGGTTCATGGTTAATGGTTGAATCTCTTGAAACCTGAAACCTGAAACCTGAAACCTGAAACTTGAAACCTGAAACCTGGAACTTGGAACTTGAAACTTGAAACCTGAAACTTGAAACTTGAAACTTGAAACCTGAAACTTGAAACCTGAAACTTGATATGCGCAAGCATTTCCATGTCTTTCTCTTGGCAGCACTCCTCGCGGGTGCTGCTTCGTGCTCCAAGACGGAGAATGAAATCCTACTGGGTGGAGGAGGCTCGTCCTCAGGCAACCCCTCGCCGCAGCCCTCAGGTTATGCCGCCCGGATGGAGGTTCCGGCTCTCAAGACGGGGAATCTCTTCATCCAGCATTCCACGGCAGTCTCCTCCTCCTCGAAAGACTCCGTCATGACCTATTGTCTCGAATTCGACCCCGACAAACTCCACTCCCGCTGGGTGGCCTTCAGGTTCGACGACCGAACCCGAGGCAAAGAAACGTCGCGCACCGATGCCTGGGCCGACGACCCGTCCTTGCCGGCGCGTTATCAGGTGGGTACATCCACCTTTACCGGCTATACCCGTGGACACCTTTGCGCTTCAGCCGACCGTCTCTACTCCCGCGATGCCAATGCCCAGACTTTCTACATGTCGAACATGTCGCCCCAACTCTACGATTTCAATTCCAACTACTGGACTTCCTACGAGAATTTGATTCAGAAGAAGGGACGCGACACCGGCTTCGCCGACACGCTCTACGTTGTGAAGGGCGGCACCATCGAGGACGGACAGACCCTCGGCACCGTTTCGCGCACATCCGGCAAGAATGTGGTCGTTCCCAAATACTATTTCATCGCCCTGCTCAAGTGTAAAAACAACACCTACGAGAGCATCGGCTTTTGGGTCGAGCACAAAAACTACGGCTATGCCCAATACAGTGTTCCCTCTTCCGAAATGGCCAACCATGCCGTCACCATCGACCGCCTCGAATCACTCACTGGCATCGACTTCTTCCCCAACCTCCCCGATGCCGCCGAGAAAGTGGTCGAAGCATCCTACTCCCTCGCCACATGGGGACTCTAACAGGTCTAAGGTCTAAGGTCTAAGGTCTAAGGTCAAAAGTCTAAAGTCTAAAGTCAAAAGTCAATGATGAAAATACAAGATTGGAATCCCGAAGAACGTCCCCGTGAGAAAATGATGTCGCGCGGTGCAGCAGCGCTCACCAACGCCGAGCTGCTGGCCATCCTGATTAATACCGGACAGCGAGGCAAGACCGCTGTGGATCTTGCCCACGAGGTGCTGCGCGAATGTCACTGGTCGCTGGTCGAACTGGGTCACATCCTGCTGCGCGGAGAAGGTCGCGAACGGCTCACCGGTCTGGGTGAAGCCAAAATCTGCGCCATTCAGGCAGCCCTCGAACTCGGACGGCGCCGTCAGCATCAGGAAGAGATGGACCGCGAACAGGCCACCGTCATCCAGAGCAGTGCCCAGCTCTTTGCCGTCTTCAACCAACAGCTCTCCGACCTCGACCACGAGGAACTTTGGGCGCTCTATATGAGCAAGAACGGCAAGATTCTCCGGAAAATGCGCATTACCGAGGGCGGTGTCGATTTTGCAGGAGCCGATATACGAAAGGTCATTCGACCTGCCATCGAATTCATGGCTTCCGTCATCGCTGTCTGTCACAACCATCCCCATTCGTCGGCCAAGCCCTCCCAGCCCGACCGCGACTTCACGACGCGACTCCGTACGGCGCTCTCCTTCTTCGACATCCGCCTCCTCGACCATATCATCATCTCCGAGGGAAAATATTTCTCGTTCTCCGAAAACGGATTGTTATAGGAACCACTTTCGGTTAAAGGTTAATGGTTAATTGTTTCAGGTTTCAGGTTTCAGGTTTCAGGTTTCAGGTTTCAGGTTTCAGGTTTCAGGTTTCAGGTTTCAGGTTTCATGGTTAGGGGTTGAACTTTGAACTTCTTGAACTTTGAACTTCTTGAACTTTGAACTTCTTGAACTTTGAACTTCTTGAAACTTGAAACTTGAAACTTGAAACTTGAAACTTGAAACTTGAAACTTGAAACTTGAAACTTGAAACTTGAAACTTGACATATCAAAACAATATAAAACAACATATAAAAAAACATTTATGCGATTCAAACATTTCTCTGTGCTTGCCATCGCTCTGGCAGGCCTCTCCCTTGCGAGCTGCAACAGCTCCAAGTATCAGTATGAGACGGTCGAAGGCGACCCTCTCAACGCCAAAATCTACAAACTGCCCAACGGCTTGAAGATTTACATGACCGTCAATCCTGAGCAGCCCCGTATCCAAACCTATATCGCCGTACGCGCAGGCGGCAAGAACGACCCTGCCGAGACAACAGGTTTGGCTCACTATTTCGAACATCTCATGTTCAAAGGTTCCGAACAATTCGGCACCATGAACTACGAACTCGAGAAACCCCTTCTCGACGAGATAGAGGAACTCTTCGAAGTCTATCGCAAAACCACCGACCCGGACGAGCGAAAAGCCCTGTACCACAAGATAGACTCCGTGAGCTACGAGGCTTCGAAGTATGCCATCCCCAACGAATACGACAAACTCATGGCCGCTATCGGAGCTTCCGGCACCAATGCCTACACCTCCTACGACCAGACCGTCTATACCGACGAGATTCCCTCCAACCAGATTGAGAACTGGGCCCGCGTGCAGGCCGACCGCTTCCGCCACAACGTGATTCGCGGATTCCACACCGAGCTCGAGGCCGTCTATGAGGAGAAGAACATCTCCCTCACCAAAGACTCGCGCAAGATTGTCGCCGGCCTCTTCGAGAAACTCTTCCCCCACCATCCTTACGGCACGCAGACCGTACTCGGCACCCAGGAACAGCTCAAGAATCCCTCCATCGTCAACATCAAGAACTTCTACAGCCAGTGGTATGTGCCCAACAACATTGCCATCTGTCTCTCCGGCGATTTCAATCCCGATGAGATGGTCGATATCATCACGCAATACTTCGGCGATTGGGAACCCAATGCCAACCTGACTTCCCTGAGCTTTGCACCCGAGTCGCCCATTACGGCCGAAACGGACACCACCATACTGGGTCCCGAACAGGAAATGTTGTTCCTCGGCTGGCGTTTGCCCGGCGCTTCCAACCATGATGCGGAGATTGCCGAAGTGACCACCCAGCTGCTCTCCAACGGCACAGCCGGTCTCATGGATCTCGACATCAATGCCGTACATCGCGCCCTCTATGCCGGCTCTCAAATCTACACTCTCGCCGACTACAGCGCCTACCTTGCTTTCGGTCTCCCCATGCCCGGCCAAAGTCTTGAGGAAGTCAAGGCGCTCATCCTCGAAGAAATCGGCAAGATTCGCAACGGCGACTTCGACGAGAAGATGATGGAGGCTGTGGTCAACAACTACCGTCTCAACGAGCAGGAACAGCTCACCAGCAACGGAGCCCGTGCCGACATGTTTGTCGATGCCTTCATCAACCGTCAGGAGTGGAAAGATGCCTGCGGCAAGATGGAGCGCATCGCCCGCCTCACCAAGCAGGACATCGTCGATTTTGCCAACCGATACCTCTCCGAAAACAGCGCAGTGGCCGTCTTCAAGCGTCAGGGCATCGACCCCACCATTCAGGTCATGGAGAAACCCGAGATTACCCCCATTCTCACCAACCGCGACACCACATCGTCCTTCGTACGTGAGATTCAGGCCAGCAAGGCCAACCCCATCTCGCCTGTCTTTGTCGATTACAACAAGGATCTCTCCGTGCTCAAGGCCAAGCAGGAAATCCCCGTCCTCTACAAGAAGAACGACCTCAACGGCCTCTTCGAGCTCAGCTACGTCTATGAGACCGGCTCGATTGGCGACAGCCTTCTCGCCCTTGCCTCCAGCTATCTCGAATACCTCGGCACCGACAGCATGACCCACGACGAAATAGCCCGCGAGTTCTACCGTCTCGGCTGCTCCTATCGTGTGAATGTCGGCGAGGAACGCACCTTCATCACCCTCTCCGGTCTCAACGACAACCTCCTTCCTGCCGTTCAGCTCATGGAGAACCTCCTCGCCAACGCCAAGGCCCATTCCGAGACCTACATGAGCCTCGTCCAGGCCTTTGTCCAGGCTCGCATGAATCAGAAAGCATCGCAAGAAAGCAACTATCGTGCCCTCTGCCAGTACGTCATGTACGGCGGCAAGAACCTGCGCGGCACCCTCTCCAATGCCGACCTTCTCGCCATCGACCCCGACGTGTTGACCGCCAAAATCCGTGACCTCGCCGGCCTGCAGCATCGCATCCTCTATTACGGTCCCGCCACCGACAAGGAGATTCTCTCCGTCCTCAACGACAACCACGTCACTGCCGAGACACTCTCCGCCCCCGCTCCCTTCGAGCCCTGTCTGCCCGTCACGACTCCCACGAACGAGGTCTTCCTTGCTCCATACGCTGCCAACAACATCTACATGCGCGGCTTCTCCACCAAGCCCGAGGATGTCTATGACCCTGCCCGCGAGCCCATCCGCAACCTCTACAACGAATACTTCGGCGGCGGCATGAACTCCATAGTCTTCCAGGAGATACGCGAAGCCCGCGGTCTGGCCTACAATGCATGGTCCTTCTTCAGCGGCGTCAATCGCAAAAACCGCCCCCAGACCCAACTCTGGCACATCATCACGCAGAACGACAAGATGCCCGAAGCCGTCACAGCCATGTACGCCATTCTTGACGAGATGCCCGTCTCCGAGCCCGCTTTCGTCATTGCCAAGGAAGGACTCCTCAACCGTCTGCGCACCGAGCGCACCACCCGCAGCGCCGTGCTCTGGAACTACATCTCGGCCTGCGACAAGGGACTTGACTACGACATCAACCGCCTCCTCTTCGAGAATGTACAGACGCTCACCCTCGACGATGTCGCTGCCTACCAGCAGGCCAACATCAAGGGCCGCACCTACCACATCGGCATCCTCGGCGACGAGACCCAACTCGACATGAATTTCCTCAAAGGCTATGGTCCCCTCCATCGCCTCACGCCCGCACAAATCTTCGGATTCTGACGGCGACACCCATAAAAACGGGGACGAGGTTTCAGCCTCGTCCCCGTTGTCATTTATGGGCGGTCGTGCGACCGCACGGAGGATTATTCGTAGTATTCAACTTCGATTTCGCAATCGCCTTCGGGCATTTCGAACTGGAAAATGTTTGAGTTGAGCGCTGTGATTTCCACCTCACTGCCCTGCGTTTCGGGAACGATAACATCGGCTACGTTGTCATCATTGCCGCACGAACTCAAGAGAGCCATACCGCCTGTCAATGCGGCAGCTACCAGGAATAATTTAATTTTTTTCATATTGTCAGTCAATTTTTAAGTTTCTGTTTCTGTTTGTTCACTCTTCTGTGGATTGGGCAGCTTTCTTCTTAACTACCTTGATGCTCTTGATTTGCTTTGCACCTTTGTACTTGAAGGTCACAACCGTGCCGGGCTTGGCACTGGCGGGAGTAATTACCCAGTTCTCGGCATCCTTGACACCGTCCTTCAAAGTCACGCTGAAATCGGTATTGGCAATCTCTTCCCTTTCAGCTTCGTATGCGCTCTTCTTGTCAGCGTCCACATAAGAGCAAACGGTGCAAGTATAGTTGGCTATGCCTTCAGTTCCGAAAACGTGGGCAGCAGAGTCAGCCTTGAGTGCATCGCATTCGCCTTCACCCTTGCATACGTGCCAGTGTCCGTTCGCATCGCTGCTCCATTCGGTGGCGTAGCTGTGGGTGTGGGCGTTGGTAACAAGCGTACCCTTAACAACAACGTTGGCAATTCCAACCTGTTTGTTGTTTGCCAATTTACCGATATAAATACGCAGTTTTACTGCTTTCTCTGAAGCGGAAGCTCCCTCAACCGTCAGGGCATGATTAATACTGACTTCTTCATCGTTGTTACGCCGAATTGCAAAGTTTTCCCCGATAGTGATTTCTTTGCCTTCTCCATCAATAATGACGGCACAACCAGTCGGATCTCCTGTGCCTATCTTTATGATATCAAAACTAACTTGCGTCGGAGTGAAAAGTCCGCTTGCGGGAGTGACTTCGAACTCAATATACTTGTTCAAACTTTTTGCACTGGCTAAAGAGTTTGTTCCCTTATCCGAAATTGTAGGTTGCAATTGAGAGAAGGTTATTTCATTAAACGTTTTTGTTGCTTCTAACAACGACAAACCTTCGCCAACTGCGTATGAACCAGTGGCTGTTTCCTCCGGGGAAATGGTGGCTGTGGTGGTGCCACCCATAGCCCATGTTACGGACAAATCGTCTGCCCACACATTAA
>FLNU01000656.1_pt1 | contig 15362 bp, 9 predicted proteins | sample 1140361 | NCBI WGS metagenome assembly FLNU01 (sample SAMEA3878206, study PRJEB12797) | bioreactor metagenome | biome: Moose rumen | place: Sweden | collected 2011-10 | reverse complement strand
GGTTAAAGGTTAAAGGTTAAAGGTTAAAGGTTAAAGGTTAAAGGTTAAAGGTTAAAGGTTAAAGGTTAAAGGTTAAAGGTTAGAGGTTATGGGTTATGGGTTAGAGGTTAAGGGTTAGACAATGGATTGATTACTAAAAACGAAATATGATACGAGCGGCCTTTTTCGACATCGACGGCACACTGCTGAGCTTCAAGACACACCGCGTCTCGGAAGGCACGGTGCGTGCCTTTCGCCGTCTGCACGCCTGCGGCGTCCACACCTTCATCTCCAGTGGCCGTCCCATGGTGCTCATACCCCGCATGCCCGTGACTTTCGAGGCCCACATCACCATGAACGGCGGCCTCGTGTTCACCCCCTCGCAGGTGCTCATCAGCAACCCCATTGCCGACGACGACAAGATGGCGTGGCTCGACTATGCCGAGCGTCGTGGCATCTGCACCATGCTCTTCTCCGCCGACGCCATGCTGTTGGCACAGCCCAACGCGGTCGGCCTGCGGCTGCGCGAGCAGCTCGAATTCGAGATGCCGCCCGTGGTGTCCATCGCCGAGATGCGACAACATGAGGCCTACCAGATCATAGCCCTCATGCCTGCCGACGCCGACGCCGAGGTGTCGGCACTCATGCCGCACTGCCGTCTGCCTCGCTGGCATCCGGTCTTCACCGACATAGTGGCCTGCGGCAACAGCAAGGCCGTGGGCATGGACGCCATCTGCCGCCACTTCGGCATTGCACAGTCCGACACCATAGCCTTCGGCGACGGCGCCAACGACATCGAGATGCTCCAATGGGCCGGCATAGGCATAGCTATGGGCAACGCCGCACCCGAGGTGCAAGCCGCCGCCGACATGGTCACCACCACCGTCGACGAGGAAGGCATAGAAAAAGCGATAGAGACACTCTCGTTATGACAAAAACAGACATGACCATGACGCCAGACCAAGAACTGGAAGAGACCCTGCGTCTGCTGGCCGCCTACCAGGACCTGGCCGTCGACCAGGACGACGACGATGCCTATGTGGCCCGTGGCAACGGCTTCTGCGACCGCAAATACAGCGACGACTTCCTGCAGCTGCGCATAGCCCAGCTCACAGCCCGTGCCGCACAGCTGGAGGCCCAGACAAAGAATTCTTCGTCAGATTGAGAAAAAAAGCGTATTTTTGCACCCCGAAAAACAACATCATTCTATATATGGAAATAGCTTCTAAATACGACCCTCGTGCCATCGAGGAGAAATGGTACCAGTTCTGGCTCGACAAACATCTCTTCCACTCCGAGCCCGACAACCGTGTCCCCTACACCGTCGTCATACCGCCGCCCAACGTCACCGGTGTGCTCCATATGGGCCACATGCTCAACAACACCATCCAGGACGTGCTGGTACGCCGTGCACGCATGCAGGGCAAGAACGCCTGCTGGGTGCCCGGCACCGACCACGCCTCCATAGCCACCGAGGCCAAGGTGGTCAAGATGCTCGCCGACCGCGGCATCGACAAGCGCAGCCTCACACGCGACGAGTTTATGCGCTACGCATGGGAATGGAAAGAGGAATACGGCGGCATCATACTGAAGCAGCTCCGCAAGCTTGGCGCCAGCTGCGACTGGGACCGCACCGCCTTCACCATGGACCCCGTGCGCTACGAGAGCGTCATACGTGTCTTCAACGACCTCTACAACCGTGGCCTCATCTATCGCGGCGTACGCATGGTCAACTGGGACCCCCAGGCTCTCACCGCCGTCAGCGACGAGGAGGTGGTCTACAAAGAAAGCCACGGCAAGCTGTTCTACCTGAAGTACTATGTCGAGGGAGAGGACCGCTACATCGTAGTGGCCACCACGCGTCCCGAGACCATCATGGGCGACACCGCAGTATGTGTGCACCCCGACGACGACCGCTACGGCTGGCTCAAAGGCAAGCGCGTCGTCGTGCCCGGCGTGGGCCGCGCGGTGCCCATCATCATGGACGAATATGTGGACCGCGAGTTCGGCACCGGCGCCCTCAAGATAACGCCTGCCCACGACATCAACGACTACAACCTGGGCATGAAGTACGGCTTGGAGAGCATCGACATCTTCAACGACAACGGCACACTGAACGAACATGGCGGCAAGTACTGCGGCATGGACCGCTTCGCCTGTCGCAAGCAGATAGTGCGCGACCTCGAGGAGGCCGGCCTGATGGAGAAGGTCGAGGACTACACCAACAAGGTGGGTCACAGCGAGCGCACAGACGCCGTCATCGAGCCCAAGCTGTCGGCACAGTGGTTCCTCCGCATGGAAGGGCTGGCCAAGAAGGCCCTCGAGGTGGTCGAAGACGACACCATACGTTTCCACCCGGCCAAGTTCAAGAACACCTACCGTCACTGGCTGGAGAACATCAAGGACTGGTGCATCAGCCGCCAGCTATGGTGGGGACACCGCATACCCGCCTGGTACTTCGAGCAAGGCGGCAAGGTGGAGACCGTCGTGGCCCACAACGAGGAGGAGGCCGCCAAGGTGGCCGCCGTGAAGTACGGCTACACCGGCGCCCTGCGTCAGGACGAGGACGTCCTCGACACATGGTTCTCGTCGTGGCTCTGGCCCATCTCGCTCTTCGACGGCATACGCAACCCCGGCAACACCGAGATAAAGTACTACTACCCCACTGCCGACCTCATCACGGCACCCGACATCATCTTCTTCTGGGTGGCCCGCATGATCATGGCCGGCGAGGACTACATGCACGACGTGCCCTTCCGCAACGTCTACTTCACCGGCATCGTGCGCGACAAGCTGGGCCGCAAGATGAGCAAGCAGCTAGGCAACAGCCCCGACCCGCTGATGCTCATCGACAAGTACGGTGCCGACGGCGTCCGCATGGGCATGCTCCTCACCGCGCCCGCCGGCAACGACCTGCCCTTCGACGAGGCCATCTGCGAACAAGGGCGCAACTTCAGCAACAAGATGTGGAACGCCCTGCGTCTAGTGCTTGGCTGGAAGGTGTCCGACGGGTCCGACACGTCCGACATGTCAGTCTCGTCCGACAGCAACGCCGTCGCCGTACAGTGGATGGAGCAGCGCATGGCACAGGTGCTCGAGGAGATAGAACGCGACTTCGACCAGTACCGCCTCAGCGAGGCGCTGATGGCCACCTACAAGCTGGTGTGGGACGACTTCTGCTCGTGGTACCTCGAGATGGTCAAGCCCGCCTATGGCACACCCATCGACCGCGAGACATACGACGCCACCATCTCCATCTTCTCACGTCTGATGCTCATCCTGCATCCCTTCATGCCCTTCGTCACCGAAGAGATATGGCACGTCCTGCAGCAGACGGGCAAGAGCGACGAGCAGGCCGACTTCGTGGCACAGAACTACAGCATCATGAACCAGCACATGCCGACGAGCGTCTACTACGACCAGCGTCTGCTCGACGAGTTCGACGCTGCGCGCGACGTCATCGCCGGTGTGCGCAACATACGCAACACACGTGGTCTCTCGCCCAAGGAGGCCATGCCTCTGTCGTGCCTCTCTGTCGACGACCGCTACCGCTTCGCCCGCTTCGAGGGCGTGGTGCGCAAGCTGGCCAACGTCAGCGAGGTCAGCGAGGTCAGCGAAAAGCCCTCGGGAGCCCTCTCGTTCATGGTGGGCACCATGGAGTGCTTCGTGCCGATGAGCCAGAGCGTGGACCGCGACGCGGAGCTTAAGAAGCTGCACGACGAGCTGACGTATGCCGAAGGCTTCCTGAACAGCGTGTTGAAGAAGCTCGGCAACGACAAGTTCGTCGGCGGAGCCCCTGCCGCCGTCATCGAGAAGGAGCGCAACAAGCAGCGCGACGCCGAGACCAAGATAGCCGCCCTGAAGGCCCAGATAGCCGCCCTGGAGGGCTGACACCTGCACCGTTATGGCGCGTCGTCGACGCGCCATAACCTCACCTCTGGCCGCTATCAGGCAACACAAAGAGAAGCCGCCCGAACGGGCGGCTTCTCTTTCTGCCATCAGGCAGGCTTTACTTACTTCACCACCACCACTTTCTTGGTGATGAGCTCGCCAATCTTGACCATATAGGTGCCGGTGGCGGGCACGTCGAAGACGACCTTGCCGGTGGTGTCCTGCTTGCTGGCAAGACGACGACCGTTGACGTCGAAGACGGTGACCATCTGTCCGTTGGCATCCTCGACGACCAGCTGGCCCATCGAGGCATAGATCTTGACGTTAAGCATCTCGACAACATTGAAGCGACCGCCTTCATAGGCGCCGATGCTGCTGCCGGCCGGTGTGGGCGAGCTGATGTCGGGATTGGTGTAGGTGGTGTCTCTCGCCGTGACGTTGCCATCCTGGTCTCTGGTGATGACAATCCACACAGTGTCGATGCTGGCCATGACGGCCGTCAGGGTGACGTCGCCGGTGACGGCGAAGGTGTATGGGTCGGCGGTGCTGACAATGTTGTCGGCGGTGCCGTCGGTGCTCCAGCCCATGAAGGCGTAGCCGGCCTGCGGCTCGACGACGCGGACACTGACGTTCTCGTTGGTGTAGTAGCTATAGCTCTCGTCGCCGTTGTCGTCGCGGGCCTCGGCGCTGGCAGCTGCTGCCGGGCTGACATGCAGCGCGACATTGAACTGGCGGTCGCCGAAGTAGGCCACAAGCTGCTGGTTGCTGCCGCTGTAGTCGCCGGCACGCACGCTGCGCTCGGCATCGGTGTTGCCGTCGTTCCAATGGCTGAACTGGTAGCCGTCATTAGGTGTGGCGGTGACGGTGACCGTCTCGTTGTAGGTGTAGATGCCGCCGCCGGTGACGGTGCCCTTGCTCTCGTCGTCGGAGACGACACGCAGAGTGACATACTCGTCGTCCAGCACATCCTCGTCCTGGAACTGCATGTAGATGTTGTCGACGGCAGCGCCGGGGTTGCCGGTGTTGCCATACTGGTTGCGCCAATAGAAGACCATCTTGTACCAGCCTGTGGCGGGCACGTTGACGAAGGCGTTCTGGAAGATCCAGGTGTCGGACACTGCGAGGGTGTCGCCGATGACGATGTCGTCGCCGTCGTTGATGTTCTGGTCGAAGTCGACGGCGATGCCGTCGGCCAGCAGGTAGGCCTTCAGGTAGTCGCCGTAGGTGCCGGTGTAGGGCATGTTGCCGTCGCCCTGCCAGTGGAAGCGGATGCGGTAGGTGCCGCTGCCGAGGTAGAACTCGCGGTAGGTATAGGCGTCGCTATGGTCGCTGTAGCTGTTGGTGGCGCCGCCGTCGTTGCTGATGTAGAGGTAGCTCGTGCCGGTGCGCGGTGCCACGTCGCTGCCACGGCCTACATACCACTTGTTGGCGGTGCCGTCGGCGAGGTACCAGTCGGCGTCGGCGTTAGTCTGGTCGAACGAGATGGTCTTCGACTCGAGAGGCACGGGGTTGTCGATGCGTTCCCAGATGGCGCCGATGGTCTCGTCCTGATCCAGTATCATGGTGCGCGGGTTGGTGGTGTCGCCGTCGCTCCAAGCCTTGAAGGTGTAGTTCTCGCCGGGCACAGCCTCGAAGCGGGCTGTGAAGTCGGTGCAGCTGGGCTCCTGCAGCACGGTGGCGCGGCCGCCGTAGTTGTTGAGGAAGGTCAGCACAGGCACGCCGTTGGCGTAGAACTTGTCGAAGTGGCTCCAGCCAGCGGTGCGTATGCTGTCGAGCTTCTCGCACGGCACCATGACGACGACGTCGTTGCTGACGGCGTCGAAGGCATGCTCGTTGACCTTCGGGATGCCGAGCAGCACTATGCGCTCCAAGCCGCTCATCTCGGCGAAGGCATAGGCGCCGATGGTGTCGACGCTGGCCGGGATGGTGATGGTGACGACCTGGTCGTCGTTATAGAAGGCATATTCGTTGATGCGGTCGGTACCTGCCGGTATGGCGATGTCGGTCAGTATCTCGCCGTTGACGGCCAGGTTGGCCGACTGTCCCATCGGGTTGGCATACTCGTCGGCGAAGGTGTTGGTGAGCCACTCGGCCATGGTGCCGCGGAAGTTGGTCAGCTGCAGACTGCCCTCGCCATACCAGTAGCCATAGCGGAAGGCCTCGGCGCCGAAGTAGTGGTTGCCGCCCTCGATGGTGACGAAGCGGAGGCCGTTCATGTTGTAGAAGGCGTTCTCGCGCACGGTGTCGACCGAGGCGGGTATGGTGAGCTGGTAGATGTTGTCGCAGTCGTAGAGGGCGTAGGCGCCGATCTCCTTGACGGTGGCCGGTATCTCGATGCGGCGCAGGGCACTGCACTCGGCGAAGGTGCGCTGGCGCAGCGTGTCGAGCACGGCAGGCATCGAGACGCTCTGCAGCGACGTGCAGCCGGCGAAGGCATAGCTGCCGAGGTAGTCCAGGCTAGTGGGCAGGTTGATGCTGACCAACGAGCGGAGCATATAGAAGGCCGAGTCGCCTATGGTGTCGACGCTGGCGGGCATGGTCACGTTGACGAGGGCGTTGGCACCCACGAAGGCGCGGTTGGCGATGCGCTCCACGGTGGACGGTACATGCACGGTGGTGAGGTGGGCACGCAGGTCTTCGCGTATGCCGGTGACCACACGGCGGGTGTTGTCGAGGTAGGTCAGCACGTCGGCGGCAGGCTCCTCGACGGGTGTCTCTGGCACCTCTTCGAAGTGAGCTATATAGCCGGCGTTGCCGATGACGTTGATGCTGCGGCTGGCGGTGGTGTTGCCGTCGTTCCACTGCACGAAGCGGTAGCCGTCGTTGGCGATGGCGTTCATGCGGAAGATGGCGCCATAGGTGGTGCTGCCGCTGGTCTCCACGCGGCCGTACTCAGCGGGGTCGGCGCTGACGGTGATGGTGTACTCGATAGCCTCGAAGCGGGCCTCGAGGGTGCGGGCGGCAGTGGCGCTGAAGAAGTAGGGGTTGGCGCTGCTGACGAGGACACCGCCTTCGTACCATCCGCTGAAGGAGTAGTGCTCCTCGGCGGTGGCGGTGAGGGTGACCTCGGTGTCGTGCACATAGCTGCCGGCGCCGCTGACGCTACCCGCGGTGGTGGGATAGGCCGTGGCGGCGATGGCGTAGCTGACGGGCTCATAGGCGAAGGCGGCCGCTATGGTCATGTTGGCCGTCGGGGTGACGATGAGGGGGTTGGCGTTGCCGGTGGCGTCGCCGCTCCAGCCGCTGAAGGTGTAGTCGGTGCTGGCGGGGGTGGCGGTGAGCTCGAGGGTGTTGCCGGCGGTGACGTTGAAGGTATGCGAGGCATAGCCGTTGACGGTGCCTTCGCCGTCGACGGTGACGTTGACCACCACGGCGTCAGGCTCGAAGTGGGCTGTGAGGCTGACGGCGGCGTTGCCCATGGTGAACTCGAGGGGGTTGTCGGACGAGGTCATGTCGCCCGTCCAGCCGGCGAAGTGGTAGTGGGTGGCGGGGGTGGCGGTGAGGCTGACGGGGCTGCCGAAGGCAACCTCCTGAGTAATCTCGGCGCTGCCGTTGACGTCGCCATTGCCCTGCGTGCCGACGCTAAGGGTGTACACGTTGGCGGTGAAGACGGGTGTAAGACTGATATTCGCGCGTACATTATTATATTCAAGGCTGTTGCCGCCCTCTTCCCAGCCGCTGAAGCTGTAGCCCATGTCGGGGGTGACGGTGAAGGTCACCGTGCCGTCGCAGTCGACGCTGGCGGCGCTGGCGGTGGCGGTGCCATGCTCAGCGCTGTTGACGGTGACGCTGTAGGTCTTGATGGCGTACACGGGGGTGAGGGTGGTGTTCTCGGTGATGGTCTTCACGTAGGTGGCGCTGGTGTTGCCGTCGCTCCAACTGACGAAGGTGTGGCACACGTCGGGTGTGGCGGTGAAGGTGGCTGTGGCGCCATGCTGCACGCTGGTGGCGCTGACGGTGGCGCTGCCGCCTTCGGCCTGATTTACAGCCACGGTGTAGGTGGGGATGTTCTGCACATACGCCGGTGTTACTGTGACGTTGCCGGTGGGGGTATAGTTGACAGTGGCCTCGGCGGGGATGACGTCGCCGTTGCTGGTGGACCAGCCGTTGAAGCTGAAGAAGTCGGGAGCTGCGCTGTTGGCGGTAGCGGCGAGGGCGACGCTGCTGCCGTGGTTGACGACGACGGGGCCGGCCACGCCGTTGACGGTGGCCGTGCCGCCCTCGGCCTGGGCGAGGGTGACGGTGTACTGGTTGATGGTGAAGACCGGCGTTACGGCTATGTCGGCGCTGACGCTTGCGAAGGTACGCGTGTTGGTGGTGACGTCGTCGCTCCAGCGGGTGAAGGTGTAGCCGTCGGCGGCGGTGGCGGTGAGGGTGACGTCGGTGCCGCAGGCCACAGGCGAAGCCACGTCGGCCGTGACGCTGCCGCCATCATAGCTGCCTATGCTGCTGATGGCGTAGGTGAGCTGGGCGAAGCGGGCCTCGAGGCTGACGTTGGCAGTGATGGACGTCTTGGTGTAGGGGTTGTCCGTGCTCTCGAGCACGTCGCCGTTGTACCAGCCGCTGAAGGTGTAGCAACTGGCTGCCTCGGCGGTGAAGGTGGCGCTGCCGCCGTTGGTCACGCTGGTGGTGCTGACGCTGGCGGTGCCGTGGCCGTCGTTGGTGACGGCCACGCTGTGGTTGCCGGAGCCAAACCAGGGGTAGATGGTGATGTCGCCGGTGACGGTGTAGACATAGTCTACGGTGGTGGCGTCGGGGGCGATGAGGTTGCTGAGCGGATCGCCGAAGTTATTGGTGGCCCAGCCGAGGAACGTGTTGTACGTGCCGGTGCCGGGTTCGGCATGCAGCGTCACGGTGCTGCCGCCGGTGACTGTGACGGCTGTTGTGCCGTTGACGGTGGCGGAGCACTCGCTCTGGGCGGCGTTAGGACGGACGTTGCCGAGGGTGACGGTATAGGTGACGGGTGCAGCGAAGGTGGCCACGAAGGCGTGGTCGGTGCTGACGGTGAAGTCATAGTCGACGGGGTCGCTGGAGTTGCCGGACCACACCTCGGTCTCACCGTCGGTGATGGAGGTGAGGGTATAGCCGCTGTTGGGTGTAGCTGTGAGGGTGACGCTCTCGCCATCGTTGAAGTCGGAGGCGCCAGTGCGTGTATTGTTGGTCAGGACGGCGGTGCCGTACTCAGCCACGTTGACGCTGGCTGTGATGGTACGCGGCGTGAGCACCTGGGAGAATTTAGCAACCAAGTAGGTATTTTGAGTGAGACTAAATGTATACGAAGAGGACGACTCTAACAATTCATCATCCACATCATACCATCCTACCCATTCATAACCAGAATTTTCAGTTGCAGTTATTGTTTTAATTCCAGCAGGCTGGTATCCACTTAAATCAACCGTACCTGCACCAACAGGAGTGATATCCACAGATATCTGATAAGTAATAGTACTTTCTCTGAATACAGCTATCAGTTCCCTTGATGATGTGATTGTGAACTGATAATTTGCATTATACGACACTTCCTCATCTAATTCCGCATCATACCAGTAATCAAATTCATACCCAGAATTACTAGTCGCAGTAAGCGAAACTCTAGCATTTGCAACATATGTGCCAGAATTACCACTAATATGTCCTGCATCATATGGATAAACCGTTGCATTTACAGAATATGTCTGGCCTATCACCATTAAAGGTGATATCAGAAAAAATACACTCAGGTATTTAATCTTTTTAACAAAATTCATAACAGCACTTTTCATATCTATATCTATATAAGTATTATACCAAATTATCTCTGGTGAACAAGTCTAATGTTGCAACCATAGTGACGTGGTGTACTAACTGTTTTTGCTTTCCAAATACCAATTTGATCAAAGAACTTGAAGGCATAGGCATTGGGGTTGTCGTTGCCATCATTATTCTCACCATCTGCTGTTGCAGTCCAATAAAAACCATAATTTATGTTAATAACGCTACTAACTTCTCTTGCCCCTCCAGCAGGAAGGAATATGGCCCCTGCAGATTCCATGCTTGCCCATTCTTCTGTAGTGAATGTATTTGTGTTATATCCACTTGCCGCACCCGAGGTCCAACTTACACCATCGGGCATCACAAAAGCAGAAGGTGTAGAGTTCTCATAAATACCATCGGGGATAAGAACTAGTCCTTTATACAAACTATTGATTGTTGCCAATCCCCATTTAGATGCTGCATTAGTACGATTGTTGATAAGATAATCCCATTCAGTCTTTGTAAGAGAACGCCATGATATACTTGTCTGATTACCTCTATAATAAATTGAACTTCCAATATAGCGTCCCCAATCCGAATTCGTCCCGGCAATGCTACTGTTTCTAATATAACGATTAGTTGTATTACCTTTACTCCAAGGATTAAACAACGTAACTCCATCCACGCCGGGATCATATCCACTTGTACCCCAGCCTAACATATCAACATAATAGGTAAGACTATTTGCAATTTGTGAATTGTACTGACTAACATCATACTGATTGTCTGCAAAACGCCAAGATGGACCTGCTGGCATGCACTGCAGATTACCAGCAGAGAAGTGTACATAAGTATCAGCCTCATAATCCTCATCATAACCAACAACGAAATAGCCTTTTCCCATACCATCCACGTCGAACGGCGAGACGCGGGTCTTGCCGACGGTGTAGACATAGCCCTTTTGGAGGGTGACGTTGCCGGATGTCTTGAACTTGTAGACGTCGCTGCTGGCACTGTATTTCCACTTGAAGAAGAGCTGTGTGCTCACGCCGGCGCTTTTGATAGGCACGGCCACATAGTAGGCATCCACGCCGCCATCGGTGTGCATCTGCAGGTACTCACCTGCGTTCTCGCTACTGACACCGGCAAGGTAGTTGCTGCCTGTGATGGTGACAGCGCCGTCGTTGTCAATAGCTATACCGCCCGACTTGGGAATGGTGTTGGCCGAGAAGCCTACATAGACGTAATCCATAGGCTCATCTGCCGGGAAGCGCAGTATGCAGCAGCCGGGGTTGAGGGTCAGCAGCGAATCGTCGGTGCTGCCGGCGAGGATGACGCCCGTGACGTTGGCATTGGCCACCTGGCCAGTGAAGTTCGAGCTGTAGTTGAAGCTGTAGTTGGGGCCGGAGCCGGAGATGCCCATGCCCGTGTTGTTGTAGACCATATAGAAGTTGGCAGCCTCCACGTCGTTGCCGTCGTCGGCCAGGGCGCGCCAGTAGGTGCCTGTGTTGTCGAGCGTGAAGCTATGACCGTTGACGAGCACTTTGTCGCCGTTGTCGTAGCAGAGCTTGGAGTGGCCGCCGCTGGCGCCACTGGAGGCGAGTGTGAAGTGCATCTTGGCATCGGGGTCGTCGAAGCCGCTTTCCGTGATGCGGAAGCTGTGGAAGGAGCGCACCACTTCTTCTCGGTTGCAGCCGGTGGCGACCATGGCCAGCATGGCCAGCGCTATGATAAGGTAACTCTTTTTCATGTCTTTACTGTGATGTTTTGTTGGTTGAATTACTCTGTTTCTTTTCTTACTGCCGGTGTGCGGTGGCTTAGAACCAAGAGCCACCTGCGCCGCCGTTGCCGTCGTAGACCCAGTTGCCGGTGGGGTTGGTCATGTCCTGGTTCTCAAAATAGCCTGCCGACAGCTCTTGGGAGGAGAGAACCTGCTGCTGGACCATTTCGTCTGTCATGGCGTTGATCTGCTGAGCGGCGCTGAAGATGGGATTGCCGCTATCCGCAAAGCCACGTTCCGTGCGAAACTCCACCACTGTGAGGCCGGGGGCCACATACTTTTGTTTCTGTTTCATAGTTTGTAGATTTATTAATTTTTTTTATTATTTCCTTATCCGTCATTCCACTCCACCGCACCATACACCGCTATGCATCAACGCATTGCGGCAATGGGCACAGAGAGGTTTATTATGCAAAGATACACCTTTTTACCGACCCGGCAAAGGGGTTAACACTTTTTATGACAAAAAGTTTTTAACATGCTGATGTTTAAAGCATCAGCTGGCGGCCGGTGCGTCGATCAACGTATCGCAGGACGCATGGGTACGACGTCGTCGAGCCAGCGGCGACGTGCCGGGCTGCTGACCTCGCCATGCTGTATCTGTTCCTTGCGGTAGGCATGGCCGTCGCGGTCGGCGAAGAGCGAGGCGGCGATGAGCCACTTGCGGTCCACGGCGCCGGTGCAGCCACAGAGCGGGTCGACGCGACGCGTCAGCTGGCATACCCAGTAGTGGAGCGTGTTCTTGCCGTCGAGCCAACGCACGGGGCGTCGCAGCCGCAGCGTGTCCTCGCCACGACGATAGTAGCCGAGTCCCTGCCGCAGGTCGCGCAGGGCACCGTCGTCGAGCAGGAGGAAGCCCTCGTCGGCAAGACGACGCAGCATGTCGTCGACGACGTCGGCATGCTCGTCGGTGACGGGCCACAGCGCCATGAAACGGTGTATGGCGACGTCGGCGGCAGGTGCCGCCGTGCGCTGTCGCCCACCACCGTTCTGACAGTGTGCGTTGAAACGTGCCAGTGCCTCGGCGCGACGACGCTGTAGCGTCTCGATGCGTTCTATGCGGTCGAGACAGGCCTCCACGAAGTCGGTGCCACCGCCTTGCAGCGTGGCTTCGAGTATCAGCGGCAGCTGTTCGTCGATGCTGAAACCTGCCGCGTCGAGGGCGTGTGCAAAGGCGTCGGCGAGACCTACGCCGTCGGCAGCGACGTCGGAGAGGTCGACGCCACATTCTTTCAATATCCACTCTTTCAGCATGGTACACCCAACCCTACCCGTCGGCAACGACGGGCTACGACGTTGCAAAGATACATCTTTCCACCGAAACATGCAAATAAAAAACGCCATCGTTCCAACAGGGCTCTGACAGCATTCCGCCACGGCATCCGTGGCGGCGGCGACAGCCGGACGACAGGGAGAGAAAAGAGGTCGGCCATGTTGCAAGCCGACACTATCTTTGCAGCCGGAAACACAAGGGCCCACGCTGTTTCTGCAGACACAACAACAAACAGAAAGGACAACAACAATGACAAAACAAGAAATCATGGAGATCCTGCGCATACTGGGTCTCGACGAATGGCGCGAGAGCGAATGCCTGTATGTCTTCTACCGCACGGCAGACGGCATGGTGCACAACTTCTGCCTCGGCGTGCGGCAAGGGCGCACGATGAGCGACGACGAGGTGGTGGCGATGATGCGACGCGAGTACCCGTCGACGCGCGAAGGCGTGGTGATGACGGTAGAACGGCCCAAGAGCGGCGAATACCACACACAGGTGCAGCCGAGATGGATCGACGTGCCGGAGGTGTGCCGCATGCTCAATATCAGCGACCGCACGCTGCGCAACTGGACACGCAAGGGCGTCTTCAACGCCTATATGGTCAACGGCAAGCTCTTCTACGAGAAGGGCGACGTGGACCGTGCCATAGCCTCCAACATCGTCAAGGAGAACGGACGCCTCGACACGGCCTGTCTGGCACAGGGCTAGGAAGATGACGGAAGACGGCGGAAGATGACGGAACAGCACGGAACATTTCCGGGGTAGGAACATTTTGCCCACTATATTGCCCAGTGTCGAGTCGCGACCGACGTCAAGTCAAAACAATTCAAAACAACCGGCCCGCAAGGGTCAAAAAACAAAGAAAGGAACAAACACCATGTCAAAAATGTCAATGGGCTACCTCGGTAGCCAGATCGGAAGGCTCGGAACTGCTGTCGGCTCTCGCTGGAAAGGCCGCGACGTGATGCGTGCTTACCAGCGCTACGTGAGCAACCCCAAGACCACGGCGCAGCAGACCAACCGCGCCAAGTTCGCCATCCTCGGCAGCATGGCCTCGGCAGTGCGCTATGCCGCACTCGTCGGCATGGGGCAGACCGCCAAGGAGCTGCGGCTGACGGAGTGCAACGTCTTCCTCAAGGAGAACTACGGCAACGTCATCGCCCTGTCGCCGAGCGACATCACCGTCAACTACAGTGCCATCACGCTGACCAAGGGCAAGCTGCCCGAGGCGAGCTTCGGCGCCGTCGACTTCGGCACCGGCAGCCACCTCCACATCGAGGCCGTCATCGCCGACGGCGGCAGCGACCAGCCCGGTGCCAAGGCCACCGACGACATCTACCTGTTCGCCTACTGTCCCGACAAGGGTCAGGGTGTCCTCAGCAGCGCCACGCCGCGCACGTCCGACAAGGTGAGCGTCAACGTGCCAGCCAGCTGGGACGGCATGGACGTGCACGTCTGGGGCTTCGCCGTCGGAGCCAAGGACGGCGACAACCCATGCAGAGCCAGCGGCACCGCGTACTGCGGCACCGGCGAGGTGGCTTAATAACCAACTTCCAGAAGCATCCCCTTGAGGTATTCCCCTTCGGGATGGTAGACGCTGACCGGATGGTCGGCGGCATGAGGCAGGTTGCGCACTATGCGCACCTGCCTTTTTGCGTTGGCGGCGGCGGTGAACACCATGGTGCGGAAGTCGTCGACGCTGACGGCCTGCGAGCAGGAGAAGGTCATCAGCAGTCCGCCGTCGGGCAACGCCTCCATAGCGCGCTGGTTGATGGAGCGGTAGCCCTTGAGGGCGGCCTGCAGGACGCGGTGGTTCTTGGCGAAGGCCGGCGGGTCGAGGACGATGAAGTCGAAGGGTGGCACGCCGTCGGCACGGCCTCCGAGGGTGCCGCCGTCCGACAAAGAGGCGGCAGCGGCAGGGCCTTGTGGCGCGGGGTGCCGGCGCATGCCATCGGGATGCGCCAGGAAGTCGAGCACGTCGGCCACGGTGCCGCGGTGCGGTGCGGCGTCGCCGAAGTTGAGCGCCACGTTGCGGTTGCAGAGGGCTATGGCCTTGCGCGAGATGTCGACAGTCTCGACGAAGGCGGCGCCGCCGCGCAAGGCGGCCAACGAGAAGCCGCCGGTGTAGCCGAAGCAGTTGAGCACACGGTGTCCGGCGGCGAGCTGCTGCACCAGCGCACGGTTGTCGCGCTGGTCGATGAAGAAGCCCGTCTTCTGCCCTTCGTAGAAGTCGATGAGCAGCCTGTTGCCATGCTCCGTGACCTCCCAGTCGTCCTCGGGGCGGCTGTCGGCATACCAGAGGTAGCCATCCTGTGCGGCGTCCGCCGTTGACGGTGTGCTGTCGCGACGCGACGGCAGCGTGGCGCTGCTCTTGTCGAACACAGCCACCAGTGCGTCGCCCAGCAGCTCGCGCAGCAGGACGACGAAGAGCGGGAACAGACGGTGCATGCCCACGCTGTGGGCCTGCAGCACGACGATGCCGTTGTACCAGTCGGCCACGAGGCCCGGCATCATGTCGCCCTCGGCATGCACGAGACGGAAGACGTCCGTCGCGGCCATGCCGTGGCCGAAGAGGAAGCCCATGCGGCGACGGTATTCTATGGCGCTGCGCAGCCGCTGTCGGAAGAAGGCGTCGTCGATGTCGGGTGTGTCGAACGAGAGCACCTTGCACACTATGCTGTCGGGCTGGTAGTGTCCTGTGGC
>FLNU01001276.1_pt1 | contig 15376 bp, 19 predicted proteins | sample 1140361 | NCBI WGS metagenome assembly FLNU01 (sample SAMEA3878206, study PRJEB12797) | bioreactor metagenome | biome: Moose rumen | place: Sweden | collected 2011-10 | reverse complement strand
AAAAATTTTCCCCCGCCGATAAATTAGACGAATACGGCGGGGCGCATATTGCGTATTACGGAGAAATTTTGAAGTCGTACATTATTGAAGAGTGAGGTTTTATTATGGATTTTGAGAGAGACAACGTAGTTTTTGAAGCGATTGATAATGAACTGAATCGCCAACGCACAAAGTTAGAGCTTATCGCGTCGGAAAATATTGTAAGCCGTCAAGTTTTGGAGGCGCAGGGTAGCGTTTTGACGAACAAATACGCTGAAGGTTATCCCGGCAAGCGTTATTACGGCGGTTGTGAATTTGTTGACGTTGTTGAGCAACTTGCGATTGATCGCGCCAAAAAACTTTTCAATGCCGAATATGCCAACGTTCAACCGCATTCAGGGGCGCAGGCAAATATGGCGGTATTTTTCGCACTGTTGACGCCGGGCGATACTGTTATGGGAATGAATTTGACAGACGGCGGACACTTGACGCACGGCAGTCCCGTAAATATGAGCGGAAAATATTTTAAGATTGTGCCTTATGGAGTCAGTCGCGAAACTGAAATGATTGACTACGACGCCTTAGAAAAAACTGCGCGGGAATGTCAACCGAAATTGATTGTGGCGGGTGCGTCGGCTTATGCAAGGACGCTTGATTTTGAACGTTTTGCTGACATTGCTAAAAAAGTTGGCGCATATTTACTGGTTGATATGGCTCACATTGCAGGACTTGTAGCGGCTGGATTGCATCCCGATCCTATTCCTTATGCTGATGTTGTCACGACTACGACGCATAAAACTTTGCGCGGACCTCGCGGCGGTATGATTCTTTGCAAAGACGCTGAATTTGGTAAACAGTTCAATAAAGCTATCTTTCCCGGCATTCAAGGCGGACCGTTAATGCACGTCATTGCGGCTAAGGCTGTGGCACTCGGTGAAGCTCTTCAACCTGCGTTTAAAGAATACGCCGCGCAGATTATCAAAAATGCTAAAGTGCTTGCCGATAAATTGACTGCTGACGGATTTAGAATTGTTTCAGGCGGTACGGACAATCATTTAATGTTGGTTGACTTGACGAGTAAAAATATTACCGGCAAGGAAGCGCAAAATCTTTTGGACGAAGTTAATATCACGGCGAATAAAAATACAATTCCCTTTGAACCGCGCAGCCCGTTTGTGACAAGCGGTCTCAGGCTCGGAAGTCCTGCGTTGACGACACGCGGCTTTAAGGAAAATGATATGGCGGAAGTTGCAGACATTATCGCGTTGGTTTTGGATAATCCTAATGACGAAGATAAAAAAGTTCAAGCGCGTGAACGTGTTGCTGCTCTCTGTGAAAAATATCCGATTTATTAATTCGTAATGCGTAATTAATTCTTAATAAAAAAATCCCTTCGTAAATTCGGAGGGATTTTTAAGTTTTAATTGTCAATATTCTGTTCAAACTTTATTAAAGCGGCGGGAGTTCCTATCAAAAAAATTTTATCTTCCGCCTCAAAAATATAATTCGGCGGCGGAGTGACAATAGTATTTTTTTTATGAATTATCGCAATAACATTTACATTATACGCGGCGCGAAGATTAGCCTGTATCAAATTTTTTCCGACGATACTTTTGGGGGTGGTTAAACTCAAAACTTTTATGTTCCCCGAAATATCTATGTAGTCAACGGCATTGTTCGATACCAAATTCATTGCAAGCCGCCGCGCAGTGTCACGTTCAGAAAAAACTACTTGAGTTGCACCAAGTCGACGCGCCATTCCGGCATGACGTTCATCAATCGCCTTGACAACAATTTCCGCGATATTCATTTCGTTGCAAAGCATCGTTGCCATCAAACTTGCCTCAAGATTTCCCGACGCAATAATTACCGTGTCGCAATTAGCAATTCCCGCCTGTACCAACGCCCGCTCTTCTCTTATGTCAAAACTTACAACATGCGTTAAATCTTCCGCTAAATCTTCTACAATATTTTCGTCTTTGTCCACGCCTAAAACGTCATAACCCATAGTCTCCAAAGTCAAGGCAACATTTTTCCCGAACTTTCCGAGTCCCAGTACCGCAAATTGTTTTTTCTTCTCCATTTCAACCTCTTAATTCTTTAGTCAATATTAATTACGCATTATCAATCAGCCAATCATAATATTTTCTGCCGGATATTTTATCAACGTAGATTTTTGCTTAATCAACGCCAACATAAAAGTCATTATCCCGACCCTGCCGACAAGCATTGTCAACGATAAAATTAATTTTCCCAAAATATTCCACTCAAGCGTTATGCCGATTCCCATGCCGACTGTGCCGAAACCTGATACCGTTTCAAAAATTATTTCAGTCAATTTGTGAGCTTGTCCGTCAATCGCCGCCAAAATTATTCCCGCCGTCACAACCCAAATTGTTCCCATTGTGAATATCGCGAAGGATTGATCTCTTAATTGTTGAGGAATACGCCGACTGAAAACTACAATATCATTTTTTCCCCTGAAGACCGCCCACATTGACATTAAAATTATAAAAAATGTCGTACTCTTTATGCCGCCGCCGGTTGATAACGGTGACGCGCCGATAAACATTAAAATTATCATTATAAACTGTGAAATTTGTTCCGTCGACGCTAAATCAAAACTGTTCATTCCCGCAGTCCTGCAAGATACCGACGTAAATAAAGAGTTGGCAAATTGACCTGCGACTGTCATATTTCCGATTGTCTTTGGGTTATCGAATTCAATAAAAAATATCAGCAACGCACCTGCAAAAATCATTATGATGTTGATAATGACGACGATTTTTGTATGGAGAGAAAATTTTTTCCAACTCCGCTTGTGAATAAAATCGTAAATAACCGTAAAGCCTATGCCGCCCAATATTATCAGCAGACCCAAACACGTCATTAAAAAATAATCGTCGTTGCGTTTACAAAGGCTGTCGTAGTTGCCGAATAAATCAAAACCCGCGTTGCAAAATGCCGATACCGAATGAAAAATTCCGTAACCAATAGCGTTTAGTCCAAATTCGGAGTAAAAGTGTATCGTCAACAATATCGCGAAAAATCCTTCAATCGCGAAAGTGTACATTATAATTCGCTTAATCAAGTCGAAAATTCCTGCTTGTCCGCCTTGATTAAGTGATTCCTGTAGCAATAAACTTTCTTTCATCTGAAATCGATAGCCCATTGTGTGGACTACCAAAGTTGCCAACGTCATTATGCCGAGTCCGCCGATTTGCATTAGAAACAGCATTACGACTTTTCCGAAAAAGTTTAAATCGTTGTGTACGTCGACGACCGTCAAACCACAGACGCAGGACGCCGAAGTTGATACAAAAAGCGCGTCGATTGGGTGAAGTCCCTGCCCGTTCGTCGTGCTTATCGGTAACATTAAAAGAAAAGTCCCGATTAAAATCATCAGCACAAAACTAAGGATAATAATTTGTGTACTTCTTAATTTAAAAATTTCTTGAAGTATTACGTCATTTAATTTTTTCATTTTTCCCTTATAAAAAAATTTGCGCCCAATACGGACGCTAAAAAATTCTAATCACTCTTCACTGATTACTTATTGGTTAAAAAATTTCACGTGCAGATTGTTACCAAAAATTTCAAGCAAAATCGCCTAAAAATTTTATCTCATATTTTCAATGTAACGTTTCATTTCATCAGCGGCTTTTTGAGCGCGAGACAAGTTTTGAGTAATTTCAGCGGTGGAAGCTTCCTGTTCCTGACTGATTGCGCCGGTAGATTCGATAGTTTTTGAAATTTCGGCAACGGCATCATTCATCTGATTAAGTGTAAGCTGAATTTTTTCCGTAGCTTCGCGGGACTGTTCGGCGAGTTTACGAACTTCCTCAGCGACGACTGCAAAACCGCGACCTTGTTCACCTGCGCGGGCAGCCTCAATAGCCGCATTCAAGCCGAGCAAGTTAGTCTGTCCCGCAATGTTAGTAATGAAGTCGATAACCTTAACAGTATCGGCATTTTTTTCTTGCAGAAGTTTAGCCTGCTTGATAGATTCTTGACCGGCGATAGCTAAGGTTTTCGCGGATTTGGCAACGCGATTAACTGTTTCGTAAACAACGCTCATAGCCTTAAGAATATCGTCAATAGACTTTTGCAAAGATTGAATAATCTCCTGTTGATTATCAGCCATAATTTTTTATTCACCCTCCAAAAAATTATTTATGTGAATATTCCACGCGCATTGAAGAAATCCTTTACTGAAAAAATTTTTATTACACACAAAAAATTTTCTGAAACTTCTGCAGATACCGCTAAAATTATCTTGACTATAATAATTTAAATTGCTAAACTACGTATCATTAATAAGAAGGAGGAATTTCCGTTGGACGTAGCAATAATAATGGGAAGTGACAGCGATTGGGGCGTTGTGAAAAATGCGGTTGAAATTCTGAAAGATTTTGGCATTGAAGTTGAAGTAACCGTAGCGTCGGCGCATCGCACACCCGATAAAGTTCATGAGTTTGTAAAAAATTCTGACGCAAAAGTTTTTATAGCGGCGGCAGGTATGGCGGCACATTTAGCGGGCGTGGTTGCGTCATATACGCTGAAACCTGTTATCGGCATACCGATTAATTCTGAGCCGTTGAAAGGTATGGACGCGCTTTTAAGTACGGTACAAATGCCGTCGGGGATTCCCGTTGCGACAATGGCTATTAACGGCGCGAAAAATGCCGCTGTTTTTGCCGCAGAAATTCTTGCGCTGTCCAACGCCGATATTCATAAAAAACTTGAAGAATCCCGCGCAGATTTGGCTAAGGAAGTCGAGAAAAAGGCGGAAGGTATTAAAAGTGCTGTCTCTGCGCCGAAGATAGGTTTTAAATGTTAATTTTGAGGAGGTTTTTTTATGACAAAAGGTGAAGTTCTCTTTGAGGGCAAGGCAAAAATTATGTATGCCACCGAAGACCCCGACAAGGTTATTGTCTACTTCAAAGACGATGCGACGGCGGGCAACGGCGAAAAACGCGGTACCATTAAGGACAAGGGTATTATCAACAACAAAATCAGCGAATATTTTTTCAAACTCCTCAAGACGAACGGGATTAACAGTCATTTTATCGAAGTTATTTCCGATCGTGAAATGGTTGTAAAAATGTTGCGTATGATTGCGCTTGAGGTTGTAGTCCGCAATGTTGCCGCAGGAAGTCTTGCACAACGTCTCGGCTTGGAAGAAGGCACGCCGCTTAAAGTTCCCGTCCTTGAATATTTTTACAAGAATGACGCGATGAATGATCCTATGTTGAATCGTTATCACATTATGGCGATTGACATTGCCCGCGTACATGAACTTGATGAAATTGAACACATTGCTTTCTGCGTCAACACGATTTTGAAAAATAATCTGCGCTCCAAAAATGTTGATTTGATTGACTTCAAGCTTGAGTTTGGACGCGATGAAAGAGATAAAATTGTTTTGGCTGATGAAATTTCGCCTGATAATTGTCGTTTCTGGGATATGGCGACGCATGAAAAACTTGACAAAGATCGTTTCCGTCATGATATGGGCGGCGTCGAAGAAGCTTATAAAGAAATGCTTACACGTTTAACAATGTAATTTTTAACGCGGTTGGCGGTTGAGAAAATTTTACTTGACCGCCGATTTTTTTAAATACAAAGGAGGAACTTGCCATGTTGAAGAAAATTTTTATGGTGTTAATCGTCGGCTTGGCTATAATCTGCGCGGACATTAATCCGGCGGAGGCAAGGGATTATTATGTTGGCAACTCGCCCGCAACCGGCTGGGATTGCTACGTTATGACTGAGACGATTAGCCGCAGTGGCGGAACTACCTACGTTACTTTGAAGATGATAACTCGAAACGGCAATACTCGTTACAGCGATTACAGATTTTGGTATGATTCCAGTCGTGACGTTATGCGTTTTTCAAATGACAGCGGATTCAGCGGCATTGCCAATCGCTATGAAACGCCTATCGAATGGGAAATGGTGCAGGTTATCAGAAATTATTAATTGGAGGACGATAATTTGAAGGTTTATGATTGTTTCACTTTCTACAATGAATTTGAGTTGCTTGAATTGCGCTTAAAATCTTTGTGGGATACGGTAGATTATTTTATACTCGTCGAAGCAGATAGAAATCATAATAATCAATCTAAACCATTTTATTTTGGAGAACGTATAGCGGAGTTCAAAGAATTTCTTCCGAAAATTCGTCACATTCCTATTCGTATGAATGTTGAATATAAAGGAGTCGGAGATTGGACGCTTGAAAATGCTCAGCGCAACGGCATAATGTATGGATTAACTGATTCCGCGCCTGACGATTTAATTTTTATTTCAGACGTTGATGAATTTCCCGCACCGGACATTATTCAACGCATTAATGAAAATAATGTACAGTTGATAAGTCAATGTCCCATCACCCCCCCCCTTGCCGACGGTAGAATGCTGACTGTACCTTGTCAAATCTTGGTTCCGACAATGATATTTTTGGAATATTCTCCTATAGCTATGCAACAAAAATTTCATTGGTATTATTTTGATTGGCTAAATGTCAGCGTCTTTTGGCAAGGTACTGTAATTGCCAAGCGCAAAAATATGCCTTCACCGCAAAAATTACGTGACTTGAGAAATTTTTTACCGCGTGTTCCCAATGGCGGCTGGCACTTTACAAATATGGGTGGTGTGGAGCGCGTAATTAAAAAAATGGTTTCTACCGTTGACAGTAATGAGGATGTTGTAAAGTCGGAAGGAAAGTTGATTGAAGAAAATCATATAAGAAATTGTCTGAAAAACGGGCTTGATATTTGGGATCGCGGAAGACCTGATCTGATTACGTTAAAGCCTTGTGACATTTCAGATATAACTTTGCCGTACTTGAATGAGTTTTTGAAAAAATATCCGTACTTTTTAAAGGAGTATGATTTTGGAAAAGATGATGTATAAAGATTCATTTTTTTAAGGAGGATTAATTTGAAGGTTTATGATTGCTTTACTTTCTACAACGAATTTGAGTTGCTTGAATTGCGCTTAAAATCTTTGTGGGATATGGTAGATTATTTTGTACTCGTTGAAGCGGATAGAAATCATGCCAATGAACCTAAGCCTTTTTATTTTGGTGAACGTATAGCGGAGTTTAAAGAATTTCTTCCCAAACTTCGCCATATACCATTAAGGTTTAATTTGGAATATAAAGGAGTCGGAGATTGGACGCTTGAAAATGCTCAACGCAACGGAATAATGTACGGGTTGACTGATTCCGCGCCTGACGATTTAATTTTTATTTCGGACGTTGATGAATTTCCTGCGCCGGACATTATTAAACGCATTAATGAAAATAATGTACAGTTGATAAGTCAATGTCCCATCACCCCCCCCCTTGCCGACGGTAGAATGCTGACTGTGCCTTGTCAAATCCTGGCTCCGGCAATGGCATTGTTGGAATACTTTCCGATAGCTTTAAATCAAATTTGGCATTATTATTATTTTGATTGGGCTACTAAAGTACAAATGCCTACCGAATTAATTGTTAAACGAAAAAATTTAACTACGCCACATGGAATTAGAAAATTGAGAGAAATTGTACCGCGTATTCAAAATGGCGGCTGGCATTTTTCATATATGGGCGGCGTCGACAGAATTATTAAAAAAATGACTTCTATTGTTGAGGGTTACGAATTTACACAGAAAAATAAAAAATTGACGGACAGAGATTATGTTAAAGAATGTATGCGGACGGGCAAAGATATTTACGGGCGAAAAAATATTCCTGAAGCGCAATTTTATCCTTACGACATTTCAAATATAACTTTGTCCTACTTGAATGAGTTTTTAGAAAAATATCCGTACTTTTTAAGGGAGTATGATTTTGGAAAAGATGACGTATAAAGATTCGGGCGTTGATATTGACGCCGGCAACGAATCAGTTAAATTAATTAAGGATGCGGTGAGAGCGACTTACCGTGAAGAAGTTTTAGGCGATTTGGGCGGTTTCGGCGGACTTTTCGCGCTTAAAAAATATGACGAGCCGATTTTAATTTCCGGCACGGACGGAGTCGGCACGAAGTTAAAAATTGCTTTTCGTCTCAACAAACATGATACGATTGGGCAGGACGCCGTTGCAATGTGCGTGAATGATATTCTTGTACAGGGCGCGGAGCCGTTATTTTTTTTGGACTACTTAGCTGTAGGAAAATTAAATCCCGCGCAGGTTGCTGAAATTGTTGGAGGCGTTGCAAGGGCTTGTAAGGCGTCTGGTTGCGCGTTAATCGGCGGCGAAACGGCGGAAATGAGCGGCTTTTATCCCAACGGAGAATATGACATTGCGGGATTTGCAGTCGGCGTTGTCGAAAAAAAATCTCTGATAACTTCTGAGCGGGTTCAACTTGGCGACGTATTGATAGGGTTACCTTCAAGCGGCTTGCACTCTAACGGTTTTTCACTCGTCCGCAAAATTGTTTTTGAGCATAAAAAGTTTAAAGGTGATGAATTTATCCCTGAACTTAATAAAACAATCGGCGAGGAACTTTTGACACCGACGCGGCTTTACCCGTCAATTTGTCTGCCGCTGATTAAAAAATTTGGTGAAAAACTTCACGGTATGGTACACATTACCGGCGGCGGCTTTTACGATAATATTCCGCGAGCCTTGCCTGAAAATTTTGGTGTTGAAATTGATTCGGAAAGTTGGAATGTCTCTGAAATTTTCAAGCTGATTCAAAATTGGGGCAACGTCGATTGGCGCGAAATGTATCGAACTTTTAATTGCGGTATTGGAATGATTTTGATTGTCGATAAAAATTCTGTTGATGAGTTTGTTTCATATCTCAATGAAAATTATGAAGAATTTTATAAAATCGGTCGCGTTGTCGAAGGTAGCGGCGTAAAAATTTTTGGCGGTGTATTCAATGACTAAATTAGGCGTAATGTGTTCGGGGCGCGGTACAGACTTACAATCGATAATCGACGCAATTAAAAGCGGGGAACTCAACGCGGAAATTTCAATCGTCTTGACTGACAAGCCAAACGTTATGGCGTTGGATCGGGCTGAAAAAGCTGGAATTAAAAATATTTGCGTTGACAGGAAAAAATTTTCAACCCGCGCAGATTTTGAAACGGAACTTTTAAAAAATCTTGAAGGCGTTGACTTGGTAGTTTTGGCGGGATTTATGAGAATTTTAAGCCCCGAGTTTGTGCGCCGTTACGAAGGTCGGTTGATGAATATTCATCCGTCATTATTACCTGCTTTTCCCGGAGCGCATGCACATCGTGACGCTTTAAATTATGGCGTGAAAGTGTCAGGCTGCACGGTTCATTTTGTGGACGAAGGCACAGACTCAGGACCGATAATTTTACAAGCCGCCGTTGAAGTTCGCGACGATGATACTGAAGAAACTTTATCTGCGCGAATTTTGGAGAAGGAGCATATAATTTACCCGCAAGCCATTAAACTTTTTGTCGAAGGCAAGCTTAAAATTGTTGGGCGGCATGTAATTATCAAAGACAGGTGAAGTTATGCCTAAGTTTGCAGAACTTAAACGCGAATTTAAATTTACTTTTCTTTTGGCGCAAAAGAAAAGTAACAAAAGAAAACATGCCCGCTGAAGTCGCATCACGCGACTTGCGCGGGCGGGTGCGCGTCCTTGCGCACCCCTCCTAAATTAGCTTTGTTAAAGCACTAAGGAGGAATTTTTATGAAGTACGTTTATCCTGCGAAAATCTTTGCCGAACAAAACGGTTACACAATCTGTTTCCCAGATGTTGAAGGGGCAATAGCTCAAGGCGATAACCTTTTCGACGCACTCGCCAACGCTGAAGATGCGCTTTGCGAAATTTTAATAGCGTATGAAAATTTTAAGGCAGGAAAGGCGGAGAAAATGACAAACACAATTTCAATGCCGAACGAAATGGTTAAATTTCCTGCCGATTCAACGTTGATTAAAGCCGATACCGACGTTTACAGAAAAAATCCCTCCGCCGTCATTGAACTTTGGTATAATCCCAATACTAAAAAATATTTCACGGCACTTTCAGATGATGATGCGGAGGTAAAATTAACCGCCGAAAAATTATTAAAAAAGTTTGCAGGTATCGAATGACGGATCAGGACGAGAAACGTGAAATTGCGGACAGTCAAAGACTGAAAATGATAAAAATAAGTATGCTTAAAATTTTTAAATGGAGGAAAAATTATGGACGTTAAAATTAAAAAGGCACTTATAAGCGTGTCAAACAAATTCGGTGCAGTGGAGCTTGCACAATCTCTTCACAAGTCCGGCATTGAAATTATCAGCACAGGCGGCACAATGAAGGCGATTAGAGCGGCAGGAGTTCCCGTGACTTATGTCAGCGATTTAACGGGCTTTCCTGAGATTATGAACGGACGCGTTAAGACTTTGAATCCGAAAATTCACGGTGGAATTTTGGCGGTGCGTGACAATCCAGAACACGTTAAGCAGATGGAGGAAAACGGTATCGCGCCGATTGATATGGTTGTAGTCAATCTGTATCCTTTTAAGTCGACGATTCGTAAAGCCAATGTCACGCTTGCTGAGGCGATTGAAAATATTGACATAGGCGGACCAGCGATGATTCGTGCGGCGGCGAAAAATTTTAAATATGTCACGGTCGTAACCAATCCCGAAAGTTACGAAGAAATTGCAAAAATGATTTCCGAAACAGGCGGCGTTGATTACAAGACGCGTTTAAAATTGGCAACGGAGGCATTTGCACATACCGCCGATTATGACTTGATGATTACTGATTATTTGTCGAAGGTTGAAGGTTAAATTATGGTAAAAACTATTTTGCTTATTGGTAGCGGAGGGCGTGAACATGCTCTGGCGTGGAAAATGTCCAAAAGTATGCCGCAGAAAAAAATTTATGCGATACCCGGTAATCCCGGCATTGCTGAAGTTGCCGAGTGTGTTGAGGGAATTTCAATCAGCGATAATGCGGCGATTGTAGACTTTGCAAAAACTCACAACGTCAATTTGGTTGTAGTAGGTCCTGAAGCTCCGCTTGTAAACGGTTTAGTTGATGCGCTTGACGAAGCCGAAATTAAAGCATTTGGTCCTAATAAAACTGCCGCGCAGATGGAAGGTTCAAAAATTTTCGCCAAGCAGTTGATGAAAAAATATAATATCCCTACTGCCGAGTTTGAAGTTTTTGACAATCCATATTACGCGAAAAAATATATTCTTCAGAAAGGTGCGCCGATTGTTATTAAGGCGGACGGACTTGCGGCAGGTAAAGGTGTTATCGTTGCAAAGACTGTTGACGAGGCGGTCAGTGCGGTTGACGAGATGAAAAATTTTGGCGACGCGGGAAATAAAATTGTCGTCGAAGAATTTATGGACGGCGAGGAAGCGTCTGTGCTTGCCTTCACGGACGGAAAAACTATTGTACCGATGATTGCCGCGCAGGATCATAAACGTTTGCTTGACGGCGACGAAGGCGTTAATACGGGCGGTATGGGGGCTTACGCGCCTGCTCCGGTTGTCACGTCGGAGATTATGACGCAAGTTGAAGAAAAAATTCTTAAGCCGACGATTGCCGCGCTGAATGAAGAAGGCATAACTTACAAAGGCTGTCTGTATGCGGGATTGATGATTGTTGACGGCGAGCCAAAAGTTGTGGAATTTAACTGCAGATTCGGAGACCCTGAAACGCAAGCTGTTTTGCCTTTGTTGAACAGTGATTTAGTTGACATAATGGAAGCCTGCGCGGACGGCACTCTTGATAAAGAAAAAATTTCGTGGAGCGATAAAAGCGCGGTGTGTGTCGTATTGGCGAGCGGCGGTTATCCTAAAAAGTACAAGAAAAATTTGCCGATTGAAGGATTACTTAAGGCTAAACTTTCCGCAAATATTTTTCATGCAGGGACGGCGATTGTTGACGGGAAACTTGTAACAAGCGGCGGCAGAGTTTTGGGAGTTACGGCAACTGCGCCCGATATTCATAAAGCGGTTAAAAAAGTTTATCAAACAATCAATGTTATAAAATTTGAGGATATGTATTTCCGAAAAGATATTGCACATCGCGCGTTGGCGATTGCTCCTGAAGTCGAAGTTGACGTTGGCTTTAAGCCTGAAGAGAAAATTTCTCAAACCGATTTAAAATCTCAGGCGGAAAATATTTTATCTGCAAAATTAAAACTGCCTTCAAAAGGGGATTAAAATGTTTGATGTTGTGATAATTGGCGCGGGATTTTCGGGGGCGGTACTTGCCGAGCGTTTCGCGCAGGTTGATAAAAAAGTTTTATTGATTGAACGCCGTCAACATATTGCGGGGAATTGCTATGATGAAATTGACGGCAACGGAATTTTGATTCACAAATATGGACCGCATCTTTTTCATACGGATTCTGTTGAAGTGTGGAAATATTTATCGAAGTTTACCGAGTGGGAAGTTTATCACCACAAAGTTAAGGCAATGGTTGACGGGCAGATTGTGCCGATACCTTTTAACTTCAACACTATGCAACAAGTTTTTCCGAAAAGTTTAGCCGAAAGATTAGAAGTTGCATTGCTGAAAAATTATTCATACGGTTCAAAAGTTCCGATTCTTGAGCTGAAAAAATCTGATGATAAAGACTTACAATTTTTGGCTGATTATGTTTACGAAAAAATTTTCCTGCACTACACAACCAAGCAATGGGGTAACCCTCCGGATAAAATTGCGGGGGCTGTAACTGCGCGGGTGCCGATTTTCGTGGGACGTGACGACAGATATTTTAATGACAGATTTCAAGCTTTGCCGCGTCGAGGTTATACAAAACTTGTCGAAAATATTTTGTCGCATAAAAATATCAAGTTGATGTTGAACACTGATTTTAAAGAAATTGTCAATCTGCGCGGCAACGAAATTTATCTCTTCGGACAAAAGTTTACCGGGCGGCTGATTTACACGGGGCAACTTGATGAACTTTTTGATTATAAATTTGGGACTTTGCCTTATCGCAGTGTCGAAATGAAATTTGAGACGGTTCACGTTGAACATTATCAAGAGTCGGCGTCGGTAAATTATCCGAATAATTATGAGTTCACGCGTATTACCGAATTTAAAAATATTCATCCCGCGCAGACTAACCGAACGACGATTTTAAAGGAATATCCTCAAAATTATGTGTGTGGTGAAAATGAGCCTTATTATCCGATTTTTACTGACGAGGCGCGGGCGGCTTACGAAAAATATTTTGATGAGTTGAAAAATTTCCCGCAAATTACGGCAGTGGGAAGACTTGCCGAATATAAATATTATGATATGGACGACATTGTTAAGCGAGCGTTAGAAATTTTTGCGGAGTTAAACGCTTGAAAGTCGGCTTGATAATCCCTACACTTAACGCGGGAAAAAATTTTCGTACATTACTTGAACAAATTGCCGTGCAGGATTTAACGCTGAAAAAATTAATCGTCGATTCCGAATCAACGGACGAAACAATAAACTTGGCAGAAAAATTCGGCTTTGAAGTTTTGACTGTGCAAAGAAAAAATTTTAATCACGGGGCGACGCGTCAACTTGCCGTAAAATATTTGCTTGAAAAATTTTCAATCGACGCTATAATATTTTTAACGCAAGACGTTTTACTGTACGACGAAAAAACTTTATCGACGCTTGTAAAAATTTTCGACGAAGATTCAACTGTAGGCTTAACTTACGGGCGGCAACTTCCGCATAAGGACGCGACACTTGAGGCTAAAATTTTACGTCAATTTAATTATCCCGCCGAAAGTCAATTAAAATCTTTGGACGATAAAAAAATTTACGGCATAAAGACGGCGTTAAATTCAAATTCATTTGCGGCTTATCGTGTAGACGCGCTGAAAAGTGTCGGAGGATTTCCCGCGCAGGTTATTTTGTCTGAAGATATGTACGTTGCGGCTAAGATGTTGCTTGACGGCTGGAAAATTTTTTACAATGCCTCCGCGCAGGTTTATCACAGTCACAATTACACGGCGGCGCAGGAATTTCACAGATATTTTGACATTGGCGTTTTCCATTCGCGTGAAAGTTGGATACGTGAAACTTTTGGAAGTGCTGAGGGCGCAGGCAAAAAATTTGTGTTGATGAAGTTGAAGGCATTATGGAAAGAAAATCCGCTTGATTGTATCGGCGCGATTTGCAGGGACGGCGCAAAATTTTTCGGCTACAGATTGGGACGACTTGAAAAATTTTTACCAAAAAGTTTTTGTAAAATGTTAGCAATGACCAAAAATTATTTTTAGCACTTGAAAAGAGGTAACTTGTATGAAAAACTTGGTCATCATTGGAGCGGGCGGCTTTGCTCGTGAGGTTTATTGGCATTCACAAATGGCATCGGGCTTTGATTCTGAATGGACGATTAAAGGATTTTTAGATGGCGACGTAAAACTTTCCGCAGAAGAATATGCGAAATTGCCGGGCGATGTTACAATGCTTGGAGACGTTGACAGCTACGAAATTTTACCTGACGACGTTTTTACCTGCGCGGTAGGTACTCCTGAAGTTCGCAAAAAATTGATTGAAAAAATTTTAAGTCGCGGCGGGCAGTTCATTAACATTATCAGCGAATACGCGCATATTTTCCCGGCGGCGAAAATCGGTAAAGGTGTTATAGTCGGACTTGAAAGCGGTATCAGTGATCACGTTGAAATTGGAGACTTTGCGATTTTGAATAACGTTGCGACAATCGGACACGATACGAAAATTGGCAAGTATACCTGCATAATGTCACAAGTTGATGTCGGAGGCGGCTCGCAGATTGGCGACGAAGTTTTTATCGGCAGTCACGCAACGATTTTGAATAAGGTGAAAATTGGTAACGGCGCATATGTCGGCGCGGGTAGCGTAGTTTTGAAGAAAGTCAACGCAGGTGCGAAAGTTTTTGGTAACCCTGCCGTTGAGATTTAACGGAGGATAAAAATTTGAGCGAAGAAAAATTTATTAAGCAGCTTACGGACATAATGGACACAGAAGCAGAATTGACGCTGGAAACAAAACTTGCAGACGTTGAAGAATGGGACTCACTCAGCTTGGTATCGTTCCTTTCCTTCTGCAATGCAAGGTTAAAGCGTCCGATTTTGCCGGAAGAAATTAAACAGGCGCAGACCGTCAAAGATTTATATAAAATCGTCGAGGCGGGCTGATGCTGATAACTATTGAAAATGCCGCGTTGGAAGTCGTCAGCGCATATGTTTCAAGTAAGCGATTGACGATTGAAGAGCGGCTTAAAAATCTTGTCGTCGATAAAAAAATTTCCCGTCTCAAAAAAGCTACGGGCTTTGAAGAGTTTAGCATTGCCGATAAAAATATTTGTGCATCGGATTTTTGCGCGGCGGCGGCTGAAAATATTTTTTCTAACACTGAAATAAAAAAATCGGACATTCGCGCGATAATTTTTGTTACGCAAACGCCCGATTATTTTTTGCCGTCAACAAGTCAT
>FLNU01001566.1_pt1 | contig 15436 bp, 15 predicted proteins | sample 1140361 | NCBI WGS metagenome assembly FLNU01 (sample SAMEA3878206, study PRJEB12797) | bioreactor metagenome | biome: Moose rumen | place: Sweden | collected 2011-10 | reverse complement strand
GAAATTTTTATGAGCAAAACATTGATTGCATTCTTTTCCGCTTCCGGCACCACGGCAAAAACTGCCGGACAGATCGCCAAAGCCGCTGAAAACGCGGACATTTTTGAAATAAAACCTGTAACGCCTTACACAGACGCCGATCTTAAATGGACAAATCCTTTTGCAAGGTGCAACAAAGAAAAAATAAGTAAAAAGGATGTTCCTATCAGCGGCAAGATCGAAAACATCTCAGAATATGACCTCATTCTGATCGGATTCCCCATATGGTACTATGGTGCGCCTAATATTATCCAGACATTTCTGAAGCAATATGACTTCTCCGGAAAGAAGCTGGCTCTGTTCGCTACATCGGGTGGAAGCGATATCTCCAAAACTGCTGACAAGCTGAAACCGTATCTCAGTGATACTGCCGGCATAGCAGGTGCTAAGCTCTTCAAACAGGACGAAACTGACAAAGATATCGCTGATTGGCTAAAGTCGCTCTGATTTTATAAAAATACGTCCCTTTGCCTGCAATTCAACCGGCAAAGGGACTTTCGTTTTCTCTCTCAAGGAAACTTTTCGGAAGATATCATGTTATTTTTTTAGCATTTCTTCAGCAATACCTTTTCTCAGCTCGCATATACGATGGAAATCTGCCATAATATCATTTTTCATGCCGCTGTTCAGCCAATCGACCATCTGACCAAAGCACTCGCATTTGTGATAACGAATAAGTATTGATTTATCATCATCACTGAGAGCATTATCGGCAAATACTGTATTGATATAGGTGGTAACGACGTATTCGCACACTCTCCAGAGACAGCGCTCATATATTTCATGATTAGGGGAATTGTGGATATGCATAACAGCTTTCCTGTTTTCACTTACGAAGGATATAGCTACCTGTATACAGTCCTCAAAGCTTTCAAGACGAGAGTGATCATTAATGATCCTGTCAGCCTCACTGTTTATTATTTCCTCGATCAATGACGGAATGTCATTATAGTGGTAATAAAAGCTGTTGCGGTTTATTCCGCAGTCCTCAACTATATCCTTGACAGTTATTTTGTTTATCGGGCGTTCGTTCAAAAGCTTTATCAGGGAATTTTTTATCGCAATTTTTGTAAGATTTGCCACTGACTTTACCTGCCTCCGATCATATGATATCTATATTGTTCATTATAACACAAAAATGACCAACAGTCAACCGCGTTCAACATGAATAATTGCTATGACTTTGCAAAAAATATTGAAAATATCAATATTCGATCACAGGAGGAATAACATGGAGATCGCAAAAACTGCATTTACCTCGATCATCAGCATTATTGTGCTTTTCCTGCTTACAAAGCTTATGGGAAACAAACAGCTTTCACAATTAAGTATGTTTGACTATATCATAGGTATCTCAATAGGCTCGATAGCGGCAGAATGTTCATTTGAACACGAAAATCCCGAACGAATGATAGTTGCCATGCTCATATATGCTCTCAGTGCGTTCCTCGTTTCGATAGTCACGGGCAAGTCCACCCGCTTACGAAAGATCATCATCGGCAAGCCTCTTATTCTTTACGACAATGGAAAGCTTTACAGAGATAACTTCAAAAAAGCAAGGATCGACATAAGTGACTTTCTTACACATTGCCGCAATCAGGGATATTTCGACCTTTCAAAGCTGCGTACAGCCGTTTTTGAATACAACGGTTCGCTCAGCCTGCTGCCCGCAGACACTGACAGACCCCTTACTCCTTCGGATATAGATCTATCCCCTTCACAGCAGGAAATAATGGTGAACGTAATACTCGATGGACATATCAACGACGAAAATCTCAAGCAAACAGGTAATGACAGGATATGGCTCGAAAAGCAGCTTCATAGTCAGGGCTTTCACGGACCTGACGAGGTATTTCTCGGAATGGTGGATACAGTAAAAAACAAAATAGATCTTTATCCCCTCAAAACAGTAAATAAGAAACGCGATCCTTTTGAATGAACGCTTTTCACAGCTTTCGCATACAATATCCCCGGAAGGAGAATATTGCTATGAACAGAAGAATGAATTGCAGCTCTCAGCTGCCGATGGCTTATCTGCTGCAAAGGCAGCCTCAGGCAGCCGCTGTGATAAGCGGAAGCGATGAATATCCCGACATATACGGACTTGTTAAGTTTTATCAGCTTCGCACGGGAGTCATAGTTTATGCAGAAATAAGCGGTCTGCCGAAAGGATCAGATTCATGCAGCGGAATGATATTTGGTTTCCATATACACGCCGGAACTTCATGCACAGGAAATATGAACGACCCCTTTGCCGGAGCTATGTCACACTATGATCGTGATAAGTGTACTCACCCTCATCACGCAGGAGATCTGCCTCCCCTATTCGGAAACAGCGGAAAGGCATTATCCATATTTCTGACCAATAGGTTCACTGTAAATGAGATCATCGGCAGAACAGTTATAATTCACGATAATGCTGACGACCTTATGACACAACCTTCAGGTAACTCAGGAAATAAAATTGCCTGCGGCGTCATAACTGCACCGGCAAGATAATATCATTAACAGAAAAGAGCGAAGATCAGGTCTTCGCTCTTTCGTTAATCAGCAATCTCAATGTTGGATTTATTATTGAGAAGCACATATACCGAAACATAGATAACAGCTGAAATTATTACATGATCCGGCAAAATACAGTAAAAATCCCTCTGAAGCGCTTCTGCTCCAAATATCAATAACCGTCGTTGAACCTTTGTTTACGGTTAGCGTTTCTTTTCATTCCGCCATCCCACTCTGCCTTATCTGACAGCGTTTCAAGCTCCAGACCATATTTTACAGGAACAGGCTTGCCGTTATCATCAACATGAACACATATCAGATATGCATGATTTATTGCGCGCCTTATACCTGTCTCTATATTTTCGACATAGGTATCCACCCTTATCTCCATTGACGTGTTGCCGACGTATGTTACCTTTCCGATAAGAACTATTACTTCATTGATATATGCGCCATACTTGAACCGCAAATTATCCACAGCACACGTAGTAACAAGTCCTCCACAATGTCTCATTGCTGTAAGAGCAGCTACTTCGTCTATCCATTCCATCAGTCTTCCGCCGAAAAGGCGATTCTGACCGTTGATGTCCTTATACTGCAAAAGCTTTGTTGTCTCGGTAAGGGATTCAGATACTCTTTTATTTCTTATTCTCTCAGTCATAGCCATTTCCTCCGATAACTATTTTCATACTCTATTTGCAATTGCTGTCAAGCTCGGCAAGATACGCCATAAAGCTCTGCTTATTCTCCAGAGCGGTCGTTGTAGGTCTGCCGAGATCCTCACGCGCGCCGATAGAACACTTTACTTCGATAAGCGAAAGCTCATTGCTGTTCTTAGCAGCATCAAGCGCTTTATCAAGATCTGCAAAGCTATCTGCGCATACAGCATTCGGATAACCGCAAGCCTTTGCGATAGCCATAATGTCTATCTTGGCAGCAGCTGTAGGCATTCCGCCGACCGTCTCATGAGCTCCGTTGTTGATGACTACATGAACTATGTTCTTAGGAGCGTTTGCTCCGAGAAGAGCCATGCTTCCCATATGCATAAGGACAGCGCCGTCACCGTCAATGCACCAGATACGATGATCCGGCTTGTTTATCGCGATACCAAGAGCGATAGAGGAAGCGTGCCCCATTGAGCCGACTGTAAGGAAATCATACTTATGACTCTGACCGTTGACAGTGCGGATCTCAAAAAGCTCACGGCTTGCTTTGCCTGTTGTGGAAATTATCGGATCCTCGCCCGCTGCCTTAACGATATGCTTAATGATCTCCTCGCGCATCATCTTATTATCGTTCCTGTATTCGAACTCACAAGTATTCGTAAGTGCGCCCTTGCGAACAACGAACGCGACCTGCCTGCCTGTTTCAAGCACCCTGCGGAAATCTGACACTACAGCAGTCAGTTCATCTTCAGTTGTATCCTTGCTAATGATAAAGGTCTTGATATCCATATCTTCAAGAAGCTTCACAGTCACTTCGCCCTGATAGATATGCTGAGGCTCATCGTGAATTCCGGGTTCACCACGCCAACCGATAATGAAGATCATCGGGACAGCATAAACTTTATCATTAAGCAGCGAGGCAACAGGATTTATAATATTGCCCTCACCGGAATTCTGCATATACACAACGGGCACCTTACCGGTCGCAAGATGATAGCCGGCGGCAAGGGCAGTACAATTGCCCTCGTTTGCAGCAATAATGTGATGTTTTGGGTCAATACCATATGTATCCATAAGATAATCGCAGAGAGCCTTAAGCTGACTGTCGGGGACTCCTGTGTAGAAATCAGCACCTATGATATTTACAAGACTTTCTACTCTCATGTCCTTCTCCTATGCGTTTAATATTTCTCTGTATATTCCTTCAATTGCATCAGCCTCAAGGGCAACAGGATAATTTTTCAAGCGTATCGGATTCACAGAATTTTTCAGTAAACTTATATCATCAGATGATTTTACTGCGGGAGCTTGAAGTCCAAGCTCTGACACTATAGCTTCAAGCTTCTTCGCCGCCTGTTGAGGAGTTTTACCTCCCATAGCTTCTGCGATCTCATCAAGAACTGTTTTCAGGTGATCTGAACCTCTGCTGTCAATACACTTATCGGCATTTTTTATCATATACGGAAGGAGCTTTACAATACAAAGTGCCGCAGCATGACCGTGTGCGATACCGTAAAGGCTCGTCAGTTTATAGCACATCGCATGCCCGGCAGTAGTCTGCGTGATATTGATGGCTTTTCCCGCGATATTTGCAGCTTTGAGCATATTAGTGTTTCCTTCGTCATCATTGGCAATGTATTTTTCCTTATTGGCAATAATGAGCCCGATAGCTTCTTTAGAATAAGCCTTGCTCTCATCAGTTGAATTTACCGACCAAAAAGACTCGATAGCATGGCAAAAGGCGTCCATCATAGTCGCCTTTTTCTGGTAAACTGGTAGAGTGGTCAGTGTGGTCGGATCAAAAAGAACCGTTGAAGGGATACAGCTATTGTCGGATACCGACTGCTTCTCACCATTGAAATATATAACAGCATACCGTGTTGCTTCGCTTCCTGTTCCGGCAGTTGTGGGTACGGCAAGAAGCGGAACGCCATTGGGAATTATTTTCTGCTTAAGATAGTTTTCACTGTCGTCCATATTGCTGTATAGCTTTATGCACTTGGCTATGTCCATTGCACTTCCGCCGCCTACAGCTGCAACGAGATCACAGTTATTACGGCGGAAAACCTTTACTCCTTTTACTGCCGACTCATACAATGGATTCGGCTGAAAATCACAGAATCTTACGACTCGGATCCCTGTGCGTTCTTCCAGCGTGTTAAAATAGCCGTTCAATCTCAGAAGCTTAATTGAACCGCCGCAGACGAGCAATACAGTCTTTGCACCGGATCTAACGAAGTAATCGTCCAGCTCGGTGTAATTTTCGCTTGCAATAAGTATATTCTGCATATTTTATTCCTCCGGAATAAGACGGATAATGTCCTTGAATGACATACAAATATCGTCGCACTCTTTAGCCCTGTGATGTTCAAGTATCATTTTAGCAGCATTCTGCATTGCAGGAAATCCCGATCTTGTAAGCTGGTTAGCATAGATAACAACGTTAACTCCTCGTTCCCTGAACTCCTCCTCTGTTACTGTATTGAATGAAGTTGGAACTACAACTATGGGAGTTACCTTGTCGCGTTTACGGAATTCCTCAACAAACTCAAATATTTCAGCCGGCTCTTTCTTACGTGAGTGGATCATTATTGCATCAGCTCCGGCATCTGTAAACGCAAATGCACGCTCAAGAGCATCTTCCATGCCCTGTTCAAGAATAAGGCTCTCAATACGGGCACAGATCATGAAATCAGCGGTTTTCTGAGCCTTTTTACCTGCCCTGATCTTCTCGCAGAAATCAGGGATAGAAGCCTGTGTCTGCTGTACATCTGTGCCAAAGAGTGAATTCTTCTTCAGACCGGTCTTGTCCTCTATAATGATCATTGAAACGCCCATACGCTCCAGCGTTCTTACAGTATAAACGAAATGCTCGGTAAGTCCGCCCGTATCGCCGTCAAATATTACAGGCTTTGTGGTGACCTCCATTATGTCATCAACCGTGCGCAAGCGTGAGGTCATATCAACAAGCTCGATATCGGGCTTGCCCTTTGCAGTCGAATCGCATAGAGAGCTTATCCACATAGCGTCGAACTGTCTTGCAGCACCATTCTGATAGACAACAGTATTCTCTGCGATAAGTCCCGTGAGACCGCTGTGAGCTTCGATAGCCGAAATGGTTCCTTTCATCGCAATAGCTTTCTTTAGTCTTGCACGTCTCATAAAAGGCATTGACATTTCGGCTCTGGCTCTTTTCTCAAGCTCCTCATATATATCATCTGAACTATATGGGAATTCTACAAGTGAACCTCCGTATCCTTCAAGAACAGAAACTACCTCGTCACGAATAGGTCTCTGGAAGCCTTCTAACCAGTCATCACCGTGGACCACATAATCAGGACGGTATTTTTCAAGATTCTCCCTGTAACTGAGCTCCTTCTGCTCAACTACACTATAAACGCCGCTTATGTTTTCAAACATTGCCTTTCTTTCCGAGAAAGGCAGCAGCGGAAATCTCTTATAGCTGCAAACCGCTTCGTCCGAAAGCACACCTACTATAAGCTTTCCCAGACGTGCCGCTTTCCTTATAATAGTGATATGTCCGCTGTGTATCATATCTGTTGAGAAGCACATATATACCTTACGAGCTTCGATATCTCTTAATTTGGAGGAAACAGCAGCCAGATCATCGGGATCATCGACCTCGGCACAAAAAAGATCATGAAGATCAAGTGCAGTGATATTTGCTGCCCCGTTCAGCTCGTTCAAAGCATTCTCGGCATAACACTTCTTCTTTGCCTCGTCATCGCTTTCACAGTAAGCGACTATCGCGTCGAGCCACTTGTTCCAGTCGTCCTTCAGCAGCTTATACAGCGGCTGTGCCGCCATAGCGTCATCAAAGAATTCGATCCCGACTTTTTCAACCTTGCCATTTCTCACAACTGCCTTGAAATCCTTTTCCGGTAAATCAAGTGTCGAGCTGACAGTCATACAGCTCATCTCAGATGCAAAAACCTCATCAAAGACCATGTTCTCGAATACAAGATCGCCGTGCATAAGAATTATATCCTCATTTTTCAGATATTCCTTCGCACAATATATTGAATAAATATAATTAGTCCGTTCATAAAAAGGATTTTTTACATAAGTGATATGCAGCGGAAGTTCAAGACTATTGCAATAACTTATAAGCATACTGTCAAAAGCTCCTGTGGTCATCACAACTTCGGTAATACCTGCTTCCGAAACAGCTTTTAACTGGCGGCTCAATATCGTTTCCCTTGCGGATATTTCGGTCATACACTTAGGACGTTCACTTGTCAGACTTGCCATTCGGCTTCCTGTTCCGGAATTGAGTATCAATGCTTTCATCTTTTGTTTCTCCTTAAAATACAGCCGCATTCCTGATTATCCTGCCGCTCCTGCTGCACTCTTAAATAGATAATGTCCAGTAATAGCGTCGGTTTGAATCAGGGAAATCGTCCATTACTCCATGCTCCGGATCATAGAAAGTGCCGCTGCAGTAAAGTGACCAATGCCAGCACCTTGGTGTTTCAAGGCTCAACAGGCACATCTCAGGAAGCTCAGATCTGTCATGCACCAATATACGCTCGTCTGACACATATACTCCGTATGATCGAAAGGTATCCTTCATTTCCTTTAATGTAGTTTCCTTATCATTGCCGAGATGATCTATTATCTCATCGACAGATACTCCGAGCACCATTGCAAGCACAGCCTGTCCGCACTGCAGATCAGTCGGTTCGTGTATATATTTTATATCCATTTGATCCACCCCGCTTGGTCGTAAAAAGATAACTATGCTTTGAGTTCGGCAAAATATCCCGCCTTAGCCACTGCGCTGCATATGATCCCGGGAGCTGTATCCTGTTTCATTCTTACATGGGCAGAACCACTGTCAAGATCAACGCTTGCCCATACTCCCTCAATACCGTTAAGAGCATTTTCGACCCTCTTAGCGCAGTTTGAACAGGTCATTCCGCTTATCTTCAGCTCAAGAATAAACGGATAATGCGACTTGTTTTTATCCTTTACGGGCGTGAGCTTTTCAGCCTGTTCATGCTCGCCGCAGCAGCCTCCACCTCTGCGCAGCTTCTTAGCTGTCTGATACACAGCAAATAATGCCATTGCAGCAAGCAATATTATTATCATTACCTGCAGCATGACATATCTCCCCCGCACGAAGCGCTGCCGCATTGCGAACAGTCACCGCAGCAGCCCTTACCACTTTTTTTCCGGCGAATACAACTCACAACGGCACCGATAAATGCAGCTGCGATCACAACAGTAATAATAATATCGACCGCATTCATTCAACCAACTCCCATTAAGATCAATATAGCCCTGATGACCAGAGCAGCTGCCCATGCTATCGCACACTGCCACAAAACGAGTGCAGCAGCCCATTTTCTGCCCAGCTCCCGTTTCACAGAAGCCACAGCAGCAACGCACGGAGTATACAGCAGTGAGAATACGAGCAGAGAAGCTGCTGAAAGCGAAGTCATAGTGGAAGCTACGCTGTCGCTGTAAAGTATCTCAAGTGTAGAAACTACGCTTTCCTTCGCCATAAAACCGCTTACCAGAGAAACGAGAACGCGCCAGTCTCCAAGTCCTATCGGCTTCATTATCGGAGCGAATATCCCTGCTGCCTTTGCAAGTATGCTGTTCTCAGCGTCATCGACCATATTCATATGCATATCAAAGCTCTGTAAGAACCATACTGCAATAGTTGCGATAAGTATGACCGAGAAAGCCTTTTGCAGGAAGTCCTTCGCCTTTTCCCAGAGCAGCTGAATAACATTTCTTGCTCCCGGCATACGGTAATTCGGAAGCTCCATAACAAACGGAACGGCTTCTCCCCTGAAAAGAGTTCCCTTATAAAGATATGCCGCAAGGATACCGACCAATATCCCAAGAAGATAAAGTCCTATCATTATAAGTCCGCCGTGCTTGGGAAAAAAAGCATTTACAAAAAAGGCATATATGGGAAGCTTTGCGGTACAGCTCATGAAAGGAGTAAGCAATATCGTCATCTTTCTGTCACGCTCGCTGGGGAGTGTGCGTGTAGCCATTACTGCCGGAACACTGCAGCCAAAACCTATCAGCATAGGCACTATGCTTCTGCCTGAAAGTCCTATCTTTCTCAGCAGCTTATCCATAAAAAAAGCTACTCGTGCAATATATCCGCTGTCTTCAAGAAGCGAAAGGAAGAAAAACAGCGTTACGATTATCGGAAGAAAGCTCAGCACGCTTCCAACTCCCGCAAATATCCCATCGATCACAAGACTATGTATAACATCATTTACATTTGCTTTAGTCAGCGCATTGTCAGTCAGCTCTGTCAGCTTGTCGATACCGGTTTCAAGCAATCCCTGCAGCCACGCACCGATAACATTGAAGGTAAGCCAGAATACAAGACCCATTATACCTATAAAGGCGGGGATAGCAGTATATTTCCCTGTCAGGAAGCTGTCTATCCTGCGGCTGCGGATATGCTCGCGGCTTTCAGTCGGCTTGGTCACGCTCTCATCGCACAGCTTTTGGATAAATGAAAATCTCATATCGGCTATTGCCGCACTTCTGTCAAGTCCGCGTTCCTTTTCCATTTGCTGAACTATATGCTCCATTGCTTCTTCCTCGTTCTTATCCAGAGCAAGACGGGATATGATAAGTTTGTCTCCCTCTACGACCTTGCTCACAGCAAAACGCAATGGCAGCTCTGCTTGCTGTGCATGATCCTCTATCAGATGCGATATACCGTGAAGGCAGCGGTGGACAGCACCTCCGTGCTCAGTTTTATCGCAAAGATCCTGACGGACCGGACGCTCCTGATAAAATGCCACATGAACAGCGTGCTCAACAAGCTCCTCGATGCCTTCATTTTTTGCTGCTGATATCGGAACAACGGGCACTCCGAGAAGCTGCTCCATTATATTTACATCTATGCCGCCTCCGTTAGCAGTCAGTTCATCCATCATATTAAGAGCGACGACCATAGGGATATTCATCTCCAGAAGCTGCATGGTCAGATACAGATTACGTTCGATATTTGTAACATCGACGATATTTATTATAGCATGAGGCTTTTCGTTGAGAACAAAATTTCTTGACACGATCTCTTCACTGCTGTACGGGGACATGGAGTAGATTCCGGGAAGATCGGTGATAAGTGTATCATTATGACCCTTGATAACTCCGTCCTTTCGGTCGACGGTCACTCCCGGGAAATTGCCGACGTGCTGTTTTGCTCCTGTCAAACGGTTGAACAGGGTAGTTTTGCCGCTGTTCTGGTTACCGACAAGAGCAAATTTCATTATCGTTCCCTGAGGCAAAGGAGTTCCGCTGCCCTTTGGGTGGAACTTTCCTCCCTCTCCAAGACCCGGATGCTCTGTTTTTCTTTTTTCTTGTTTCTTTTTTTGAAGGCGTTTTCTTCTCTTCTGCTTCCGATACCTCTATCTGAGCAGCGTCGGCAAGACGGAGCGTAAGTTCATATCCATGCAGCCGCAGCTCCAGCGGATCTCCCATAGGTGCATACTTCACAAGCGTTATCTCTGTCCCGGGTATTATACCCATATCAAGAAAATGCTGACGAAGCGCACCGTCGCCGCCAAGCTTTTCGACCCTGACTGTCTGACCTATCCTTGCTTCCTTTAAGGTATTCATATTCTCACCTTTCACCAGATATTTCCGGAACTATTATTACATCATCAAACACGAAAATCAGTATTTTAAAAAAGCAGCCGGTCCGGAAATACTCATACCCGATTGCTTTTTATTACTGCGCTGATCCATATATTATAAAGAATTTACTCTCCCGAACCAAGTCCGGCGCAGTTACCGCCTTACGCGGTTATTGAGGACACATTATATATCAAAGCAGCGGAGCAAAGATATTGAGTATACTGCCCACTATCTTTTTGAAAAATGATCTTTTCCGTATATCCTCCATCTTTATAAGATACGACTTCTCCTCAGTAGTATCAAAATCACACTTTATCTCCTCGATAACCTTGCAATCATAAAATATCGCAGCAGATTCAAAATGAAGGTAAAAACTGCGGTAATCCAGATTTATCGTACCTACAACTGCAGTCCTTCCATCGGCTATACACGTCTTGGCATGAATAAATCCCGGAAGATATTCATATATTTTAACGCCCTCCTCAATAAGCTTAGGATAATTGTTCCATGCTATCATGTATACATACCACTTATCGGGGATATGGGGAACTATTATCCTAACGTCTACTCCTTTTTTAGCAGCGAAGCTGAGAGCGTTTATCATCTCGTCATCAAGTATCAGATATGGCGTTGTGATACAAACATATTCTCTGGCATTGTTTATCATCTCCATGTAGACGCGCTTGCCTACAGGCTCTTCATCAAGCGGAGAATCAGAAAAAGGCTGAACAAAGCCGTTATATTCGCTATTCTGAGGAATTTCACAGTCGCCGGTCAATCTTTCGTACTCGGAAAGTCCGTCAGGTATATCCCAAAGCTCAAGAAACATTATGAGGTAATTTCTCACTGCCTCTCCCCTTATCATGACCGCCACGTCCTTCCAATGACCGAAGCGTTCTTTGCGGTTTATATATTCATCAGCAAGGTTAGCCCCCCCGTTGAAGGCAGTATGTCCGTCTATTATCACTATCTTGCGGTGATCCCTGTTATTCTGAACGGAGGATATCATAGGTGTGAACGAATTGAACTCACGGCACTTAACACCGCTTTCCTTCAGCTTATCAAACATCTTCTTTGAATTAAGCATACCTGTGCCTATCCCATCATATATAAGGCGGACATCTATCCCCTGCTTTGCCTTGCGCATAAGCACATCTGATATAGTATCGAACATATAACCGGGACTGATTATAAAAAACTCCATGAAAATATACTTCTCTGCCTTTTCAAGCTCCGACATCAATGCGTCAAACTGCTCCTCACCCAGCTTGAAGTATTCCGCCTGACCATTCCGATAAGCAGGGTATAAGCCGTGCTGAGCAACATATTTCGCAAGATTTGCAGAATCGGGGCATCGCTTTATAAGCTCCTGCGTTACACTCTCGTCCTGAACAAGTATATTCTTTATTCTGCTGCGGTATATCATGTCCGCATTCTTGGGGAATCGCTGTGAAAGCTTCAAAAAAACATATGAGACTCCGCCAAGCAAAGGAAATACACTTATCATCACTATCCACGAAAGCCTGTATGCCGCAGGTTCTTTTTTGTTCATGATAAAAACAGCGAGGACTATATCAAGCACTATCAGAAGGAAATATATCAAGTAAAATCTTTCGCCAATGGAAAGAACAAGAAGCGCGAGAAATGCTATCTGCATAAGTAAAAGTATGACAAATGCCGCATTACGGCTTAGTACAATGCTCATCAACTTTTTTATTTTCATAAGTCCTCCTATAAGTTGAAATTAATATAGACCTGTGGTATAATATATTATATCTCATATTCATCAAAAAAGCAAGTAAATGATGCGATCCCGCTTTTTGATGTAAAGAAAGGAATTTTAACGTTGAACAGCCTCATACCATATAAAAGAAGCGTATACTATTACGAAACCGATAAAATGGGAATAATGCATCACTCAAACTATATCAGGATTTTTGAAGAGACCCGTGTGGACTTCCTCGTTCAGGCAGGTATGCCGTTTGAGCAAATAGAAGCACAGGGAGTTCTCATGCCCGTGCTGTCGGTCGAATGCCGCTACAAACATCCTCTTAGATTCGGTGATATGCTTGAAGTGAGACCTCACATAACAAAATTCAACGGCACTACACTTCACGTTTCTTATGAGATACACAATTCCGAAACAGGTGAACTATGTGCAGAGGGCAGCTCCTCGCACTGCTTCACGGATACCAACATGAAGCCTATCCGCACAAAGAAAAACTATCCCGACATATACAAGGTATTTGCAGACTATATAGTACAATAAAAGCACAACATCGTGCCGCCGTCTTTACGTCAAAGATAAAAAAACCGGAAATTTCTCTCCGCGCAGGTTGATTTTTCTGTTATTATGTGCTATAATTATACGTGTTTTTATGCACTAACCAAAAAGCTGCCACGGCAGCCTTGTAAAGGAGAATCACAATGGCTATAACAGAAGCAGTTGAAAACTACCTCGAAACTATACTTATACTCTCACAGAAACAGCCCGATGTCCACGCCATCGACGTTTGCTCGTACCTCGGCTACTCCCGTCCCACCGTCTCGATAATCCTCAAAAAAATGAAAGAAGAGGGTCTCGTCACCGTCGATAATGATAACCACATTAAGCTTACCAATACAGGCAAGGACGTTGCAGAACGTGTTTACGACCGTCACAGAACTCTTTCCGCGTTCTTTGAGCTGCTCGGAGTCAATAAAGACACCGCTGCCGAGGACGCCTGCCTCGTCGAACACGACCTTTCAGACGAGACCTTCGCCAAGCTCAAGGAGCACTATAAAAAACTCGCTGGCGAAGAATAAACCGATCTTCGGAGGAAATAATGGATAAATTTGAACAGTTCAGGGCGGAAAATCACGTATTTGTATACCGCTCGTACAACATAAAGGAGACTGACGATACTGTAGAGGTAGCATACAGCTTCTCGATACCCGGTCTCGCAGATTTCTCCCCCGGTTGGAGTTTCCCTAAACCGCATGACCTCACCGTCAATGGCGATCTCACCTTCGAGCGGCTCGTATTTTCACTCGGCATGGCAGAAGCTGTCAGCTACTGGAAAGCTGTCTGCTCTCCCGAGCTCCGCGTTGAATGCGGAGAGCTCTCCGCCGAGCAGATAAAGTGGTGGAAGAAGCTTTGGTTCATGGGACTCGGCGAGTTCTTCTACGTCAATGGTATATCTGCGGATATCGACAGCTTTGTGGACATCGTTCCGACGGGATGCTTTGCGGAGACTGCCGAGGCGGTACGCCCTAAGCCAACAGGCTGCCTTGTTCCTATAGGCGGCGGAAAGGACTCGGCGCTCACGCTCGAAACGCTTACGTCGGCAGGCATGAAATGCCGCTGCTACGCGATAAACAAGCGCTGCTCGATAACGGATACAGTCACAGCGGCAGGTCTGGATGAAAGCGCTCTGATAACGGCTTCCCGCAAATTCGACCGCTCCCTCATCGAACTCAATAACAAGGGCTATCTCAACGGACACACACCATTTTCGTCGATAGTGGCTTTTTCTGCCGAAATAACGGCATATCTCAACGGTCTGAAGTACATCGTCCTCTCCAATGAAGCAAGCGCCAACGAAAGCACCGTTGCAGGTCAGAACGTCAACCACCAGTACTCGAAAAGCTTTGAATTCGAGCGGGATTTCCACGAATACGAGGAAAAGTATCTGCGCACAGGTATATACTATTTCAGCTTCCTGCGTCCCCTTGCGGAATTTCAGATAGCGAAGATGTTCGTCACGCACAAAAAGTACTTGCCCGTATTCCGCAGCTGCAACCTCGGAAGCAAGGTATCGCCCGATATCTGGTGCGGTCAGTGTCCGAAGTGCCTGTTTGTCTGTCTTATACTGTCACCGTTTCTTTCTTTGGAGGAGCTTACGGATATTTTCGGCAGGAATATGCTCAACGATCCTGCAATGACGGGCTACCTCACCGAGCTCGTCGGAATGTCTCACCACAAACCGTTCGAGTGCGTGGGGAGCATTGACGAGGTGTGCCTCGCGGTCTCTCTTGCAATAAGGAAGCTCGAAGCACAGGGGCGGAAGCTCCCGCTGCTGTTTGATAAATTCAAAGAGCTCGGGCTCTACTTCCCGGATAGCCTCGACAAGCTCAACGAACAATGCTGCGGCTCCTACAACGAGCAGAATCTTCTGCCGCAGGAATTCGCCGCCATACTAAAAAGTGAAATGGAGCGTCTGCTTTGAATAGTTTTACAGAATATATCAGAAATTATACAAACGGCAAGTCTGTCTGTATACTTGGTTTCGGCAGGGAGGGCAGGTCCACCTATAAAATTTTAGAACAATATTGCTCTCCGTCCGAACTTGCCATCGCCGACCTGAGCCCCATTGACCGCGATTCGTACGGACTCCAAGATAGCGTTGGGCTATTCTGCGGTCCGGACTATCAGAGCTGCCTTGACAGCTTCGATATAGTGTTCAAAAGCCCGGGGATAGTTCTCGAAAAGGCTCCGTCTGAACTCAAATGCGAGATAACCTCGGAGACACAGATTTTCTTCACGGTGTTCCGCGAGCAGATTATAGGCATCACAGGCACAAAGGGCAAAAGCACCGTTACCTCCCTGA
>FLNU01001385.1_pt1 | contig 15439 bp, 15 predicted proteins | sample 1140361 | NCBI WGS metagenome assembly FLNU01 (sample SAMEA3878206, study PRJEB12797) | bioreactor metagenome | biome: Moose rumen | place: Sweden | collected 2011-10 | reverse complement strand
CGGATCGCATTTTGAACCACAAGTGAATAAATCCACTGCCGCATAACCAAGTTCAGGCCATGTATGGATTGCCAAATGGCTTTCAGAAATAATTACAACACCTGAAATTCCATATGGATTAAACATATGGAAACATTTTTGAACAATAGTTGCACCGCACTCTAACGCTGCTTCCATCATATACTTTTCAACTTTATCAATGCTGTTTAACGTATTGGGGTCACATTCAAAAAATTCTGCTAAAACATGGCGACCGAGGTATGTTTCGTCGGCTTCCGGATTGTTAAACATATTTACTGGTGAATAAGTCAATTTCTTTTCATCTCCTTATTAAAATGTATATTTGACACTAATAAATAATATAATAAAAAAAATAAATTTGTTATATTTTAGTATTTTTATTTTTCTTTTTCATTACCAATTTGCGCAATGGTATTTATACGGACTTTTCCGCCTTTTAAGGATATTAAGTTTTATGAATTAAATTTTAACATTATACAATTTTATTATAAAATACTTTTATGAATAATCAAATTTTAGTAGTAGATGATGATGTATCAATAAATGAATTAATTAAAGTTAACCTCGAACTTGCAGGGTATAAAGTTTTGCAAGCTTATGACGGAGTTAAAGGTTTTGCGCTCGCAAAACAAGAAATCCCATCACTTGTAGTCTTAGACGTTATGATGCCTGATGTAGACGGATTTACCGTTGCTAAAAGAATCAGAGAAAATTCTGACACAAAAGAAATACCAATCATAATGCTAACAGCACTTTCTCAATTAAACGACAAGGTAAACGGTTTTAATATCGGTGTAGATGATTATCTTGTAAAGCCTTTTGAAGTTGAAGAACTTTTGGTAAGAGTGAGGGCTTTGTTAAAACGTACACATCAAATTCCAAAATCCGCTTCAACAAGAGATTTGCTTACCATAGGTGAAATCACCCTTTTGCCGGAAACATACAGCGTTATGATAAATGATAAAACTGCGAAATTAACACCGATTGAATATGATATCTTCAATATACTGTTTCAAAATCATGGGAATATGGTTTCATCCTCTAAACTTTTAAAAGATGTTTGGGGATATTCACCTGACGACGATATAGAGACAATAAGGGTTCATATAAGACATTTGAGAACAAAAATTGATAAAATTGCAGATGGTAAAAAATATATAGAAACCATTTACGGTGGCGGGTATAAATTAAACATATAAGAGGAAAAACATTTGGGTTTATTAAATTTTAAAGGGAGCTGGAGAGATTATCAAAAAAGAATTCTTGATAATTTGGATTTTCATCTATCAGATAAGAAGCTTCATATTGTAGCAGCTCCGGGAGCAGGAAAAACTACTTTAGGAATTGAAGTTATATCAAGGATAAATAAACCCACAGTCATTCTTGTTCCGACAAATACCATTAAAAACCAGTGGAGGGAGCGAATTTGCAACGCATTTCTTGAAGAGAAAGATTTCAATATTGTTTCGACAAATATAAGAAATACAAAATTTATAACCATTATAACTTATCAAGCTTTACTTGCTGCATTTTGCGGGGGTAAATGTGATGAGGATTTAAACATTGAGGAAGAAATTGAAGAAGATCAAATAAGTACAAATAAAAGATTTAACGAATCAAAAGCTCAAGAAATTATAAAAATCCTCAAAGACTCAAAAATTTCTTTATTATGTTTTGATGAAGCGCATCATTTGCGAAAAGAATGGTGGAAGGCTTTAACATATCTTGTTGAAGAATTGAACCCTGAACAAACACTTGCCCTTACGGCAACTCCTCCGTATGATGTCGATTTGGGAGAATGGCAAAGATACGAAGAACTATGCGGAGAAATTGACGAAGTGATTTCGATTCCTGAACTTGTAAATAACGGTGATTTATGCCCGCATCAGGATTTTATATATTTTTCCGGTTTAAAAAAACATGAAAAAGAGATTATTAAAAAGCATAATGAAAATGTAAAACAATTATTGGAAAGACTTAAAAACGACAATGAATTAATAAATTATTTAAAAAATATGGAATTCTTTAAGTTCCCTCAAAGCGAGGTGGAATCGATATTTGAAGATCCTGAATTTTACATTTCAATAATTTCATTTTTAAAATTTCAAGGAGTAAAAATTCCTTCAAAATTTCTAAAACTTTTTGATGCAAAAGAATCAGAACTCCCAAAATTTGATCTAAAACAGGCTAAAATATTTCTTAACGGTTTTTTGTTTTTGCATTCTGAAGTTTTTGCAGGTTTGGAAGAAAAAATTGATGAATATACAAAACTTGCCAAACACCTTGGACTTATTCATAACAGAAGAATTGCGTTTACTGATAGTGTAAAAATTGAGCGACAAATATCAAGCAGCTTAGGGAAATTAGATTCAATTGTAGAAATCGTTGACTTGGAATCAAAATCATTAGGAAAAGATTTGCGAATGGTTGTTCTTGCAGATTTTATAAAAGCGGATGATACTGAGAATAACAGTCTTGGTGTTGTTCCGATTTGGCGAACACTAAAAAACAAATTTACGGAAGATAAGATTTCTCTTGGTGTATTATGCGGAAGTTTAATTTTACTTCCGAAAAATCAATATAAAAACTTTGAAAGCATTTTAAAAAATTATAACTTGGCAAAAGATTGTGTTTCGATTGGTGATTTTGAAGGTTTTATCAAGATTGTTCCGAAAGAAACCTGCAAGAATAGTATTGTATCAATAATTACGAAAATGTTTAATAACGGGGATTTGACGGTTTTAGTCGGGACTCAAGCGCTTTTGGGAGAGGGATGGGATGCTCCTTGCATAAATTCTTTGATTTTATCAAGCACGGTAAGTTCCTATATGCTTTCAAACCAGATGCGAGGACGTGCTATCCGCATTGATAAAAATAACCCTGACAAAATTTCTAACATCTGGCATTTGGCATCCTTTGTAGTTATAAAAAAATCTATTTGGGAAAATATTTTCGGTTCTGAGAGTGAAACAGATAATGAATATCAAGATCAAGCGCAATGGCATGATATAAATACCTTAAGTAAACGTTTTGAAGGTTTTGAAGCTCCGTCATATTTTGATAAACATGAAATCATGAACGGTATTTCGAGGGTTTTTAACCTTACGAATTTTTCTTTACTTATGACACTTAATAAAAATCCGGAAAGTGCTTTAGAATCTCAAAATTCGTCTGTCCTCAAAATTGCTTCGGACAGACAACAAACCAAAAAATGGTGGGATGAAGCTCTAAATTTGGGCTATAACCAAGGTGAAATGCGCCTGACGAAGGGTGTTGACGCAGAAAAACTGACAATGAGAACACTATGCTACAAATCATATCGTGAGCAAGTTATATCTGCATTAATAACGTTTGTTATTATACTATCCCAAATTCCTATAAAGTTATGGTGGATTTTATTTTTAATTTTGTTTGTTGTTCTTTTTGTCATATTTTTAAGATTTTTAAAAACCGGAACAGTGTCAGGCGTAATGAAACAAATAGCCATCGTAATTCTTGAAACAATGGATTACCATGGGTATATTAAAACTTCTCTAAAAAAATGCGGTTTGACTGTAGATAAACAATTAGATTCGATTTATGTAAGCTGTAAAAATTTATCGGAAGAAGAAAATAATTTATTTATTAAAAGTTTGCAAGAATTTTTTGACCCGATTGAAAATCCACGATATATTTTGGTAAAAAAAGATAAATTTGCAGGAATTGTTTCTCAAATTGACTATTTTTCAATACCATCAGTATTTTGTGCGAACAAGAAATCAATAAATGTATTCAAAGCATTATGGGAAAAATATATAGGTAATTGTGAAATAGTATACACAAGGAATCTTGAGGGCCGCAGACTTCTACTCAAAGCTCGCAAAGAAGCTTTTTCATCATCAAAGCGCAAAAAATCAAAACGATTATCCAAATGGCAGTAAAATACGAAATAAACAGATTTTAATGTTTCAAATGATATATTGCTTCTATGGAAATGTTGAAAAGAATCGGAATATGATAATTATCATATTCCGATTCTTTAAAATAGGTTTATAAGAATTATGCTTCAGCCGGTGCTTCTTCTGCAGGAGCTTCAGCTGTTTCAGCAGATTCCGCTGCAGCTTTTGCTTCTTCAGCCGCCTTTGCAGCAGCTTCTTCTTCAGCTTGTTTTTTAGCTAACGCTTTCTTAGAAAGTTTAACTTTGTCTGATTTTACATAGTTCAAAGTACCGTCTTCATTGCAATGCTTAATAAGGTATTCAACTCTGTCTGTAGGTTGAGCACCTTTTGAAATCCATTCTAGAGCAGAAGCTTTATCAAACTTCATTTCTTTTGTTTTAGGGTTATAGAAACCTAGTTCTTGAATAGGTCTGCCTTCTCTTTTAGTTGTTGAATTGATAACGATGATTCTGTATGAAGGCTGTTTTTTAGCGCCTAATCTTTTTAATCTGATTTTTAACATTTCTTTGTTTTTCCTTCTTTATTTTGTTGTTTAAACTCTTTCGGCCAGCCAACCGCCGCTTGTCAGCCATCCTCAGCAGGGTTAAAGAGGAATTACCCTGACTGTACTAAAATTAAAACACAAAAAAAAATCCATGCAAGATTTTTTTAAAAAAGATTAAAGGATTTGTTATTTTAAGGCGCAAACCTTTATACCCCCTTGATTTTATTCTTTTTTGCTGTAGAATTTTTTTAGGTACATGTTAGAATGAATAAAAAGGAAATTAAAAGATGAAATCAACAGTAACAAAAGGAAATGAAAACATTGTAACAATAAACATTGTAATCCCTGCAAAGGAAGCTGATGTTGCTTACAACAATGCGGCAAGCAAAATTTCTCAGTATATCAATGTTAACGGATTTAGAAAAGGTAAAGCTCCTAGAGCAGTTGTAGAAAGACACGTTGGTGTTGACAGAATTCAACAGGAGGCTTTGGATTCTTTAATGCCAAAATACTTAAATCAAGCTATTTATGATAATAAGTTAGACGTTATTTCTCAGCCTGTATTAACAGACTATAAATTTGAACACGGTAAAGATTTAGATGTTACCGTTGAAGTTGAAACAAGACCTGAATTGACTTTAGGTAATTACAAATCATTAAGTTTGAAAGCTGAAATTCCTGCAGCGGATGATAAAGCTTTAGACAAAGCCGTAGAATCATTCTTAACTCAACATTCTTCAATGGAATTGGTTCTTGATAGACCTTCAAATGAAACTGATACAGTTGTATTTGATTTTGATGGAGTTTGTAACGGTGAAAAAATTCAAGGCGGTTCAGCAAAAGGCTATGCGCTTGATTTAGGACATTCAAACTTCATTCCTGGCTTTGCAGAACAATTAGTTGGTCATAATATCAAGGATGAATTTGATATTCAGGTTACTTTCCCTGAAGAATATCATGATGAAAAGTTAAAAGGACAGCCTGCAACTTTCTCTATTAAAATCAATGAAATTAAACAAAGAATTCTTCCTGAATTGACTGACGAATTCGTTAAAAATAATACAGAATTCAAAACAGTTGATGAATTGAAAGCAGATATTCAAAAATATATAGATTCTCAAAGAGAAAACCTTAAAAAATCAAGCGCTGAAAACGCTGTATTCAAATCAATCGTTGATTCAAGCTCTGTAGAAATTCCTCAAAGAATGATTGATAGAGAAGTTGCATCTTTGAAATCAGATTATCAAACAAGACTTTCATATCAAGGTATGGAATGGGATAAGTTTGTTGAATCTCAAGGCGGAGAATCAAAAATGAATGAAACTCTTGTTGAAGACGCTAAAGTTAGAATTAAAAATTCTCTAATTATCGACAAGATTTCAAAAGAAGAAAAAATTTCAGTTGAACAAAAAGATTTTACTGAAAAACTTTCTCAATTGTCTGCCGTATATGGTGTTGGACCGGAACAATTGGTTAAACAATTTGGAAACAATCCTGAATTCTTAACAACATTATCTCAACAGGTTATCAACGATAAAGTAAGAGATTTCTTAGTTGAAAATAACAAGTTCGAATATGTAGAAATTAAGAATAAAGAAAAAGTTGAAGCATAATAAATAAAGTGCTATAATATAGTTTGAGAATAGGCGGCAATCAAGCCGCCTCCTGAAAAATAAGAAAGGGAAATAATAATGAGTTTTGTACCTGTAGTTATTGAACAATCAAGCAGAGGAGAAAGATCTTTTGATATTTTCTCAAGATTGTTAAGAGAAAGAATTATTTTCTTGGGAACTGAAATTGATGATATGGTAGCTAATTTAATAGTTGCGCAATTATTATTGTTAGACAGTGAAAACCCTGAAAAAGATATTATGTTGTATATTAATTCTCCGGGCGGAAGTGTTACGGCAGGTTTTGCAATATATGATACAATGCAGCACATTAGAGCAGATGTTTCAACAATTTGTTTGGGTCAGGCTGCTTCTATGGGTGCATTCTTATTATCTTCCGGAACAAAAGGGAAAAGAATGGCTTTGCCTCATTCAAGAGTATTGATTCACCAACCACTTGGTGGTGCTCAAGGTCAGGCAACTGATATCGAAATTCAAGCGGCTGAAATTATCAGAATTAAAAAATCATTGAATGAAATTTTAGCTTCAAACACAGGTCAATCAATTAAGAAAATTGAAAAAGATACTGACCGTGACTATATCATGACCCCTCAAGAAGCTCTTGAATACGGAATGATTGATAAAGTTATTTCTCGAGATGCAATAAAATAATGGAGAAACTCAATGCCTAAGCATGAAGATGATAAATTAAAATGTTCGTTTTGCGGTAAAACTCAGGATCAGGTAAAAAAACTTATCGCAGGTCCCGAAGTGTATATTTGTGATGAATGCGTTGAACTTTGTAACGAGATTCTTGACGAAGAGTTTTTTGAGGCAAAAGATAAAGAAGCTTCCTCAGATAATGAGACAACCGAAAAAGACGAAAAGAAAATTCCTAAACCGCATGAAATTAAAGCTTATCTGGATCAATATATTGTAGGTCAGGATGATGCTAAAAAAGTTTTGGCCGTTGCAGTATATAATCATTACAAACGTTTAAAACACAATGCAGGTAAGGACAATAGTGATGTTGAAATTCAAAAATCAAACATTCTTCTTGTTGGTCCTACAGGTTCAGGTAAAACGTTACTTGCGCAGACGCTTGCAAAAATGCTTGATGTTCCATTTGCTGTTGCAGATGCAACAACTTTAACAGAAGCCGGTTATGTCGGAGACGACGTTGAAAATATTCTTCTTCGCTTGTACCAAAATGCAGGTTTTGACTCTGCTAAGGCTGAACGAGGAATTATTTATATAGATGAAATTGATAAAATAACAAGAAAATCTGAAAGTACATCTATAACACGTGACGTTTCAGGTGAAGGGGTTCAACAGGCATTATTGAAAATGATTGAAGGCACAGTTGCTCATGTTCCGCCACAGGGTGGAAGGAAGCATCCGCATCAAGAATTTATTGAAGTTGATACAAAAAATATTCTGTTTATCGTTGGCGGTGCTTTTGTTGGCTTAGAAAAAATTGTTGATCAAAGAGCAGGAGATGGAAATTCCGTGGGATTTGGTCATAATCCAGTTTCTCAAGCTGAAAAAGAAGCCAGTGCAATGAAATTATTGAAGAAATTGCAGCCGGAAGACTTGTTAAAATTCGGTTTAATTCCTGAATTTATCGGTCGTGTCCCTGTATATGCGGTTTTAGATCAGTTAAATGAAAAAACATTAAAAATGATTTTAACTGAACCTAAAGATGCTATTCTTAAACAGTACAAAGAACTTCTAAAAATGGACGGAGTAGATTTAGAGTTTGAGCCTGAAGCCGTTGAATTGATTGCAAAAGAAGCTATAAAACGTAAAACAGGTGCTCGAGCATTACGTTCTATTGTTGAAGAAATAATGCTGGATGTTATGTATGACGTTCCGACAAAAGAAAATATGGATAGATTTGTTGTAACTGCAGATATGGTGAAAAACCGTAATAATGCAGAAATAGTTCAACTTCCTACAAAGGAAAATAATACAGAAATCTCTGCATAAGTGATAAATTACGATATAAGAGCCGTCAAGTAGATTGACGGCTTTTTAGATGTTTTTTATATGTTCAATTTTTAATTCCGGGAATAAAGTTATACCAATTATGTCAATTTGAAAATCCTTAACTTTATTTTTCTCAACATAATAAAAAACACCTGTTTTAATATTATTGTATTTACTTTTTGTAATCGCCTCTAAAGGTGTACCGAATGAATTCGTTTTTCGAGTTTTAACTTCAACAAATATTATTTTTTTCTTCAATTTAGCAATAATATCAATTTCACATAGTTTTGAAAAATGAACATTGCGTTCGAGTATTTCATATCCATTTTTCAATAAATAATCGCATGCCAAATCTTCTCCCTTATTCCCAAATTCACGTTTATTCATCAATAAGTCCTTCACATAATATAAACCGCCCCAAAGGAACAACTTCACAGTAATTCTTTATTGAATCAACAAGACACTTATTTTCGCAGAATCCTCCTGATAAATATATTTTCTTCGGTTTTTTAGCAAAATTCCAAGCGTTATATGCCAGTCCATGAATAAATTTAGAAACCGCTATTGAAGCTTTTTCTCCTTTTGAAATAGAATCCATTATTTTTTCGAGTCCAAAAATTCCGCAAGTTACTGTATATTTTTCAGGGGAAAAATTCAAATCTTCTACTTTTAAATCATAAAATTTTAAAAGCATTTCAACAGTTGCTCCGGTAGAACTTGCACAAGAAGTATTCCAGTCCATATCATGGAATTTACCATCCTTAAATTTTATCCACTTAGCATCCCGACTACCTAAGTCTAAAACTGTTGCATCTTTATCAACATAAGATTTCGAGCCTTTTGCGAGTGCAATTATTTCATTTTCACTTATTTCTGATGACGTCATATGACCACACGCTGATTTGATTTTTAAGTTTAAATTTCGTATATTCTTGGACTCACAAATATAATACCAACGATCATCACAAATTTTCAAAGGTTCTAAAGAAGGAATTTCTTCATTTAAACCAATGATTTTTGAATATGTAGTTCCTGCGTCTAAATATAATGTCATATATAAATCTTTTCACAAGAAAAATATAAAATCAAATATTATCCGTCTTAAGTTTACTTAAATCTAAAATTAATGGATTTTCCTTAGGGGATAGTTTTTTAATTTTGGCGGCAAACTGTTCAATATAACTCCGAGGAAATTCTATCTTTTTAAATATTCCTGCATTGCACAATTCAATTAATCTATTAACATATTTTTGACAATTTTCATATGTTTCCGGATGAATTCTAAGTTGACAAGTAAAGCCTACATTTGAACGTTCACTGTTGGTATATGCAGAAGCTAAACCATAATTACTGATATCATCTTTTCCGCCTTTTGATTTTGGTATGAGGTGTTCGATAGAACAAATTGAACCGGAAAGCAAATCATACCCTATCTTTTCACTTGAATAAGAATTACTAGCGGTTTTAACAATGAAAGCTGAAACATCTTCCCGTGCTCGTGGAAGGTTACAAGCTATTTTTACTAAGTGGTGTGCTAATTTTGTATCTTCAAGTTTATCTGTAATTTTTTCTAAATCATGGATAAACGGTTTTCTCTGAAAAGGAATAATAACAGGCAGGCCATGTATTCTTGCACTTGCATCTGCAAATAATTCCTGTAATTCTTTATTATTTTTTAGTGCTGAATTATTAAGAAAATCTCGTAATATTGAAAATTTAATTATTTGTTTTTGTATTTTTTCTTTTGATAATTTTGTATGATTTTGATTTGATTTAATTTTTAAAAATTTAAATAATCTTCTTATATTTTTTCTGTTTGTACCAAATTTAAAAGATTGTTCTTGATTTTGATATTTGGATTCTTTTAAATAGAATTTGCTCATTCTTATTATTTTTTTTATTGTTGCAACTTCTCTATAATTATTTCTGCTCTTAATTTCCAGAGATATTCTATTAAGTTTGTAAATAAATTCTTTAGGATTAAAGTACATTATTATTGGGGATTTTGTCAATTTTTTATTTGTTAAATTCATTAATTCTAAAAATTCTTCAAATAAATCCTCCGGCATTTTGCAAGCTTCTTTTATTAATTTTTCAAAAATGATTTGTTGAGATTTTAATAATTTTTTATTGTGTTCTTCAAAAAGCATTTTCATTGCTCCTTCTAACGTGATATTGGGGTTTTCCAATGCGATTTGCTTTATCATGTAAAACAATTTTTCAGGTACAGGGCATAAAGAGCTTTCATATCTGTTTAAAACTTCTATGACAGTGCTAATTGGCTCAGAAAATATCTTTGACTTTTGCATCCTTTCCAGAATCTTAGGAGCCAACATTATTCTTCCTGAATACATATCAGGAATTTTGTATGGATAAAGTTTTTGCATTATCTCTGCATGACGAACACCTGTAAAAGAAACACTATCTACCGGTAATGCTGGAGTTACATAATGTGTATTTTTTACCTCTCTTGGATTTTTTGTATTATATACATTAAAAGTTATTGAGGATATTCTCATATTATTGAAATACGTATAAATATATTTTTTGCCTTTTTATTAAGAAAATTTAATAACGATTTGTACAATTGATTTTAAATGTTAAATCCGCTAAAATTTATTTATGGCTGAAACATTGCTTGAAATCAAAAATCTTAATGTTGAATACAAAACGAAATCCGGAATAAGCGAAAAAATAAAAATTGTACATGCTATTAATGGAGTAAACCTTGAGATTAAAAAAGGAGAAATTCTTTCAATTGCAGGCGAATCGGGTTGCGGTAAATCAACTTTAGCTAAAGCTGTAATGAAATTGATTGATATTAAATCCGGAGAAATAAATTTAGGTGATATAGATATTTTAAATTTAAAAAAATTATCTCAAAGACAAAATTTTTATAAAAAAGTTCAAATAATTTTTCAAAATCCATATTCCAGCCTAAATCCTAAAATGAAAATAGGTAATATTCTCAAAGAGCCGCTTGAAATCAATGCAAAACTTTCCAAAGAAGAGATAAATAAAATTGTGGAAGAAAAAATATCTCTCGTGGGACTGGATAAAAGTTCTTTAGACCTTTATCCGCACGAGTTTTCCGGAGGACAAAGACAAAGGATTGCAATTGCAAGGGCGCTCATATTAAATCCGGAATTTATAATTGCAGATGAGCCTGTAAGCGCGTTAGATGTTAGTATTCAAGCTCAAATAATAAATTTGTTAAAAGAGTTAAAAGAAAAATTTAATCTAACATTTCTTTTTATTTCGCACGATTTAAGTGTAATTAAATACCTTTCTGATAGAATTGCAATAATGTATCTTGGCGAAGTTGTTGAAATTGGTGAAAATGAAGAAATCTTTTTAGAACCAAAACACCCATATACAAAGGCTCTTTTGGCTTCTGCACCTGAACTTAATGATAATAATAAAAAAGAAAAGATTAATCTTAAAGGGGAGCTTCCTTCACCTGAAAATTTACCGCAGGGTTGTAAATTCCATACAAGGTGTCCTTATGTTATGGATGTATGCAAAAATATTAATCCTGATTTTAGTAAATTTTCTGAATCACATAAATGCAAATGTCATTTATATAACTCTGTGTTATAATTAATCTATGGATAAAAAAGTTATAACAACCAACCGTAAAGCTTTTCACGACTATAATATCTTTGATAAATTTATAGCCGGTATTGTTTTGACCGGAACTGAAATAAAATCCATAAGAAACAGCGCTATAAATTTAAAAGATAGTTTTTGCAAAATTGATGATAATGAAATTTTTCTGTACAACTGTCATATTTCTCCTTATGACAAAGGTAATCGTCATAATCACGAAGAAAAACGTACAAGAAAACTCCTTTTAACGAAAAAAGAAATTTTAAAGATTCAAAGTAAAGTAAAAAAAGACGGATATACAATTATCCCGTTGGAAGTGTTTTTAACAAAAGGTTTTGCCAAAATTGAAATAGGAATGGCTAAAGGTAAAAAATTGTATGACAAACGTGATTCCATTGCACAAAAAGATCTGAAAAGAGAAATGGATAGAGCCGCAAAGAAAAATTTTTAACTTAAACTGAAATCGGTAAATATGATTGCGGATAACTGTAATCTTCAATGAATCCTAAATTTTTATATAGTCTTAAAGCTTGCAAATTATTGGTTTCAGTTGTAGTATTAATTTCTGAAATTTGGTTAGCTTTTGCCTTATCAAGTATTACATCCATTGAATGTTTCAACATAATTGTAGAAAGTCCCTTGCCTTGATGTTCTTGTTTTAATCCGACAAGCGGAATATTTACAATTTTTCCATCTGTAACATTCATAAATACAAAACCTGCCGGCCTGCTGTTGTGTAATAATACGCTTGTCGCTTCAGGTAAAAATTCTGCATATATATTTTTAACAATTTTGGTTATAATATCACGACAACCGCTTTTTGTTTTGAATCTTGGGTCAAATAGCGCATCTGAGGAGTTAACAAATGCTTCTTGAATTATATTAACCGCATCCTCAAAATACATATTATGCCAGTTTGTAACTTCATATTCTGCAGGAATTTTCACAACTCTTGCTCTAGAAAACAAATCCTTAGACTCTGTTCCATGCATTTTGAATCTTAAAACCTCTATTCCTACAAATTGAAAACCTAATTTGGCAATAACACTTATCAACGATTTTTGTTCACCCAACATTGGATAACAAACAAGTTTAGTACGTCTTTCACTTTGTGTTAATTCAATAAATTTATTCAACAATTCTTTTGAATGCTCAAAATATTTTTCTTTATTTATGCAGTGAACAATGTTTAGTTCTATTGCCTCAGAAATCGCTGTAGTATATACCAAAAAACCGGAAGCTATATGATTGTCATAAAGTACAACGCACTCTATTAAACGCTTTTCAACAGCCTCTATAAAACCTTCAAAATCAAGAGGTTCAAGTTCAAAATTGTATTCACTCTTTGCTCTGGCACGAAAATCATCGTAAACCGGCTTCAAATTCTCATAATCTTCTTCTGTTATAAATTTGGTAATATACATTGTTGCTCCTTACAGCGAATGGTGCATTTTTTCTCTTTTGGTTTCTATATATCTTTTATTATATGGTGTAATTTCTGATTGTACTTTCACTATGTCATTTATATGGAGTCCATAACCTTCCAGCCCTATGACCTTTTTAGGATTATTAGTGATAAGGTTAAAATTTTTATATCCTAAATCAACAAGTATTTGAGCACCTGTACCATAATCTCTTAAATCTGATTTGAAACCTAAAGAAATATTTGCCTGAATAGTATCTTGACCCTCTTCTTGCAATTTGTATGCCTTAATTTTATTGCAAAGTCCAATGCCTCTGCCTTCGTGATCAGTAAGATAAACTACAGCCCCTTTCCCGTATTCATTTATATATTTTAATGCATTATGAAGTTGAGAATTGCAATCACAACGAAGACTATGAAAAATATCTCCGGTAAGACACATACTGTGAACTCTTACGGCAGGAATTTTATTTGACCCATCATCTTTTACAAGTGCAACATGTTCAGATCCATTTACATGATTTTTATAAGCATACAATTTGAAGTCACCATATTTTGTCGGCATATTAACTTCTGCTTCACGTGTAACTAATTTTTCTGACTTCATCCTGTAAGCAATTAATTCTGATACAGAAATAAATTTCATTCCATGTTCGTGGGCAAATTTTCTTAAATAATCTCTACGAGCCATGTGGCCATCAGGCATCATAACTTCACACATCACTCCGGCTGGTCTGTGTCCGCAAAGTTTTGCAAGATCAACAACAGCTTCCGTATGCCCTGCTCTTTCTAAAACCCCTCCCCTTTTAGCAACACAAGGAAACAAATGACCGGGACGTCTCAAGTCTGAAGGCTGAGCATCAGGAGCTATTGCGACTTCAACGGTTTTAGCACGATCAAAAGCTGATATTCCGGTTGTAACACCATATTTTTCATCAGCATCAATACTTACTGTAAATGCTGTTTTCATCTCTTCAGTGTTATTTTCAACCATTTGAGGCAGTTGAAGCTGCTGCGCAATTTCACTTGAAATCGCAAGACAAATTAATCCTTTTACTTCAGAAGCCAAAAAGTTTATAACTTCAGGTGTTACCTTTTGAGCGGAACAAATAACATCACCTTCGTTCTCACGATCTTCATTGTCCGCAACAATAATCGGTTTACCCTGTTTAAAATCTTCCAATGCAGATTCTATACTATCAAATCTAAATTCTTTTTTATCCATAATTACACAAATCCGTTCTGTGCTAAAAATTCCATACTTATCTTACTTTTATTATCATTTGCTGATAACATTTTTTCAACATATTTGCCTAAAATATCGGTTTCAATATTAACAAAATCTCCTATTCTCAAGTTTTTAAGATTAGTATTATTAAAAGTGTGCGGGATAACAGCCACTCTTATAAAGTTTTTATTTATTTCTGCAATCGTAAGGCTTATACCATTTATTGTTATAGAACCTTTATAAACAATATATTTCATCTGATTATTAGGAAGTTCAAATTCTAAATTGTAAAATTCAGAAAGCTTTTCCATAGAAACAAATTTACCTTTACAATCTACATGACCTGAAACAATATGTCCGCCAAGTCTTGAATTTAAGGTTAAGGCTCGTTCAAGATTGACCAAATCACCTTTTTTAAGATTAAAAAAGGTCGTAACATTAAGTGTTTCCGGACTTATTTTAACTTCAAAATAATCTGTTCCGTAATTAGTAACTGTCTCACAAACACCATTAATTGAAATGCTGTCTCCGATTTTGATATCTTCTAAAACTTTAGAACATTCTACAATAAGATTTGAGTCGCTTGTCCCGCCAAGAAATCTTACAATTCCTGTTTCTTCTACAATTCCTGTGAACATAAAAAGAGCATATCATGATTTGAATATAATGTAAATTATTCATCAAGAGCAACAGTAATTTTATGAATAATTTTCAATAAAGACGGATTTTTTTCAAGTCTATCATTTATATCAATCAATAAATCTTTTTTATTTGATTTTATATAGCTAAAATCAAAAAGGACTTTAGGATCAATACTAAAAGCGTTACAAATCTCTTCAAGAGTTTCAGAAGATACAAAGTTATTACCACATTCTATTTGGCTTAGACTTTTCGGAGAAATATTTAATTTTTCTGCAAAAACTTCTTGAGTCATCGAATACAACAATCTTATACTGCGAATCTTCTGTCCAAAATTCTTTTTAATACTCATATATAAACAATAATACACTCTGAGCTAGAGGCACACCTATTGACAATAGGATAAATCTATTTATAATAGGATTATAGAATTTAAAGGAGAATTGAATGAAACAAGTTCAAAGCAGCAAAGCGAACAACGAATTCGGGAACGGGAAA
>FLNU01001275.1_pt1 | contig 15460 bp, 18 predicted proteins | sample 1140361 | NCBI WGS metagenome assembly FLNU01 (sample SAMEA3878206, study PRJEB12797) | bioreactor metagenome | biome: Moose rumen | place: Sweden | collected 2011-10 | reverse complement strand
TTTATTTCACTGAATCATAACCGATTTGCAATGCTCTCATATTTTGTTCAACAGTCTGCGGAGGAACACGATGTGCTACAGCTTTTTTAACTGCGTCAAAGTCTACAAGTCCCGTAACTTTTGCGATAACGCCCAATGCTACGATATTTGCAAACAATGAACGTCCAACTTTTTCAACTGCCAATTTTGTAATCGGAACGCGGACAACGTTTTTAAATTCAGGAGTTTTGGGAACTAAATCATCGTCTAAAATCAAAACACCATCGGAGCTTAAATCTTCGTAATACTTGTCAGCCGCTTTTTGCGTCATTGCCAAGACAAAGTCCGGAGCTTTAACGTGCGGGTGGAAAATTTTTTCGTCGTCGATAATGACTTCAGACTTGGACGCACCGCCGCGCGCTTCAGGTCCGTAACTCTGCGACTGTACCGCGTTTTTGCCTTCAGCGACTGCCGCTTCCGCCAAAATGATTGCTGCCGTAATGACGCCTTGTCCGCCTGATCCCGAAAGTCTTAATTGTCTTCTCATTTTGAATTACCTCCCGCAATATCTCTAACTTTTTCGTAAGAATCATTATAAGTTTCTTCTTCGGCTTTATAAAAAAGTCCTATCGGAAATTTATCGTTAATTTTTTTATCTTCGCTAAGTTTGTCCCATGTATTCTTCATAACGGCGTTATCTCTCATCCACGCCATCATTTTGGCAGGGTCTCCGATTTTATTTCGTCGCCCGTAAGCCGTCGGACATTGTACAAGGGCTTCAATGAAGGAAAATCCTTTGTTGTCCATACCGTCCGCTATCAGCTTAACCAAGTGCTGTACATGAAAGGCTGTTGACCTTGCAACGTAGGTAGCTCCCGCCGCCTCAGCAAGTTTACATGCGTCAAAGGGTCTGTCAATCGATCCATACGGCGCGGTAGTTGCTTTCTTGCCCAGCGGTGTCATTGGGGACGCTTGCCCGCCCGTCATACCGTAAATATTATTGTTGAAAAGTATAACGGTTAAATCGATATTCCTGCGGCAACCGTGAATGAAATGATTCCCGCCAATCGCCGTACAATCGCCGTCGCCCGTTATCACAACTACGTTTAAGTTTGGATTAGCCATTTTAACGCCCGTTGCAAAGGGGATTGCTCGTCCGTGCGCCGTGTGCAAAGTGTCAAAGTCCATATAGCCTGACGCTCTCGACGAACAACCGATTCCGCTGACGATAACGGTATTGTCCTGCGACCAACCTTTTTTCTCAATCGCTTGGACAATCGCTTTCATCACAATTCCGTTTCCGCAACCGGGACACCACAGATGCGGCAACCGATTCTGCCGAAAATATTTTTCATAACTTCTTTCAATCAATCGCCGTCACCTCTTTTATCAATTCATCAATCGACGCTACAATTTCTTCAGGTTCAAAAATCGTCATATCGTACTTTGAACAAAGTTTTACGGGGCATTTACCGTTAGCCGCCCTTTGAACTTCACCGACTAACTGTCCGAAGTTCAGCTCCGCCATTACGATACCTTTAACCTTGCCCGCCAATTCGTAAATAAATTTATCTGCGAAGGGGAAGATTGTTACCAATCTCACAAAGCCGACTTTCAAGCCTTTAGCGCGACAAAGTTTAACTGCCTCATAAGCCGTTCGAGCCGTCCCGCCGAATGCTACCACTGCAAATTCCGCGTCGTCCATCAAAATTTCTTGAACTTCTATAATTTCTTCTGCGCGGGAAACTTTTTCGTGGATACGGCGAATCAGATTTTTTGTAACCTGCGGACTGCCGACCGGAAAGCCCGTTTCATCGTGAATCAATCCCGTTACGTGAATGTGGTAACCTTCGCCGAAATTCGCAATGTTGGGAACTAAATCTTCGTCGGGCGCGTATGGTTGATAACCTTCTGCGCGGGAAATTTTAGGAACTCTGCGCGGATAAATTTCAAGTTCATCAGCAGTTGGAAGTTCAACATTTTCGCGCAAGTGTCCGACAATTTCGTCCGTCAGCAAAATTACAGGGATTCTGAACCTTTCAGAATAATTCACTGCCTTAACCGTCAACGTAAACGCTTCACGAACGCTCCAAGGACTTAACACTATGATTGAGTGATCTCCGTGAGTTCCCCAACGAGCTTGCATAACGTCGCCTTGAGAAGGTGCGGTAGGTTGACCTGTCGAAGGACCTACACGCTGGACATTGACGATAACCGCAGGAATTTCAGCTTCTGACGCGTAACCAATCAATTCTTGCTTAAGAGAAATTCCCGGACCTGACGACGCTGTTAAAACTTTTTTACCTGCAAGTGACGCGCCGAGTATAACACCCATACTTGCAATTTCATCTTCCATTTGAATGAAAGTGCCGCCGACTTGCGGAAGAAGTTTAGCCATCGTCTCGGCAATTTCTGTTGAAGGAGTTATGGGATAGCCGCCGAAAAAACGAACGCCCGCCGCTAATGCGCCTTCAGCAATGGCTTCATTGCCCTGCATAAGTTTTGCGCTCATTTTTTCTCCTCCTTTACTTTGTCTACGAATATTGCATAATCGGGGCAACGCAACTCACATTGTCCGCAAGCTATACAATTTTCTTGATTCGCAACGTAAATTTTTCCCAGCTTGTCCAACGCCAAAACTTGTTTCGGACAAAATGCCGCGCAGATTCCGCAACCCTTGCACCTCTCAAGCTTCAGTGTAAACTCCGACTTCATTAATTACCCTCCAAAAATTTTCTTCTAAGTGTTTTATATTATACCACGTATAATATTTTTTGCAAGGTAGCTATCGAAAGTATACATAATAAAATTTCCGCAAAAAAATAGTAGGGAGAATTTTTAGCCCCCTACTTTTTCAACGATTAATTTTTTTTTGTAATCGCTGACATTTTTCATCATATAAGTTAAATTCGCAGGACTCAAAAAAATAAAATGTTCCGGCAAATTTTTATCGTGATGAGTCGAAAGATAATGAATTACTTTATTTGCGTCAAGTGAATTACCTTTCAAAATTATATGACGATAATTTTTTTCTGCAAATTTCAAATAACTTTCAATATCATCATCAGTATAAAAAAATCTTTCATTCCACGAACATATCAATTCTTTATCGCCGGTATTAATACACTTTCTAAAAAATAAATTCTACAACGCCGTAAGCAATCGCGCCCATTAAAGCCGTAATAGGGATTGTCATAACCCAAGCCTTTAGCATTTCCTGAGCAACGCCCCAATGTACCGCGTTTACACGTTTAGCAGTGCCTACGCCCATAATTGAGCCGCTGACAACGTGAGTCGTCGATACCGGCAAAGCTAACATTGTCGCGCTGAAAACTACCGCAGATGAATTTAAATCCGCCGCAAAGCCGCTAATCGGTTCAAGTTTAAAAATTTTACTGCCGACGGTTTTAATGATTCGCCAGCCGCCCGTTGCAGTTCCTATAGCCATTGCAGTTGCGCATAAAATTTTTACGTACATCGGCACTTCAAATTCCGCGATAAATCCTCCTGAAAATAATGCCAAAGTGATAATTCCCATGGACTTCTGCGCGTCGTTCGAGCCGTGAGAAAATGCCATTGTTGCCGCCGAAATTATTTGCGCTTTACGAAATTTATCATTGACGAAGTGCGGGCTGAAATTTCCAAAAATCCTAAACAAAATATTCATAATCACAACGCCCGTAACAATCGCAATTACCGGTGATAAAATCAGCGATACAATAATTTTTCCGATACCGTACCAATTCAATCCGCTTGTGCCGACTGAGACTAAAACCGCGCCGATTAAACCGCCAACTAATGCATGTGAGGAACTTGACGGTATGCCGAGCCACCACGTTAATAAATTCCAAATTATTGCGCCGAAAAGTGCCGCGATTATAATTTTTTCATCAACGATATTTGAATTGCTTACAATGTCGCCGCCGATTGTTTTTGCAACGCCCGTTGATACCATTGCGCCCAAAAAATTTAATCCCGCCGCCATAGCTATTGCCTGCGTGGGATAAAGTGCACGTGTGCTGACTGAAGTTGCAATCGCGTTTGCCGTGTCGTGAAAGCCGTTTATGAAGTCGAACACCAACGCTAAAATTATTACCGTGAAAATTAAATATTGGAGTTCAAGCATATTTCATTAAAGCCCCGCGAATCATATTGCCGATTTTTTTGCAATGGTCGATAGACCTTTCAATATCTTCAACAATATCTTTCCACTTGATGAGGTGCATAACCGCTTTACTTGCTCCGTGTTCACGCGCCGCAATTTCCGTAATTTCAAATAAAATCGAAATATCTTCGCGGTAAACTATATCGCCCTTGTCTTCGTACATATCGATTTTGTGAACAGAATCAAGCATTGCGCGTTGATTTTTTTTCATATCGGACATAAGGCTGAAAGCGTGTACAAGTTCCCGCGTACTTTCGACAAGCAAGCCCGTTAAAGTTTTGCTTTTTTCTGTGGCGTGACCCGCGCGGTACATGATAATTCTTTGTAAAGCGTCGTGCAACATATCAACGCCCGTTGCAAGTTCACCCGCCAAAGAATAAATATCTTCTCTGTCAATCGGCGTTATAAAACTCAAATTTAATTTCTCAAGAATTTTTTCATTAACTTCATCGGCGGACGACTCAAGCCCTAAAATTTCGTCAATGCGTTCAAGTGATTTATTCGGGTCTCTGATAATTTCATCAAGCAGAATCGCGCCTAAGTGAAAATATTTTGCGTTCTGCGAAAATAAATCAAAAAACTCAGTGTCTTTACGTGAAAAATTAAACATTGTCCATAGCAACTTTTATTTTCGTTGCGACGCCCGGAATTTTTTCAAGCGGCATTGAACAGGCGGCTACCCTAATTCCATATTGTAAAGGTACGGCGAAAATTAAATCTTTGTGGAGTTCATTGCAGACGGCAACGGGATTTTCTGAAGGCACGGCGATAAAAAATCCGCCTTTGTACGGTACAATCTTCAAGCCGACTTCGTTAGCTTCATCGACAAAAATTTTTGCGCGACGATTTACCAAATTTCTCAAATTGGTTTGATCTTTTTCCAACTCGGCAGAAAGTTTTTCATCTTGATAAAGTTTCACGCAAAGAACTTGCGCACCGTTATTGATATTCGACCAAACTGCGCGGCAAGAAAATTTATTAGTTTCGTCAAATTCCTTGATAACGTCAGCGTCCGTCGACAACGCAACCAATGCGCCCGTCCGTTGTCCGTAGAAAGTATAACTCTTCGACATACTGAAAGAAATCAGCGTTAAAACATTTGCGGGCAAGTTTGAAAATTTATCCATAAATCCCCATGCAATTTTTCTTTCAGCCGCAAAATCAATATATGCAATATCAACCAGCAAGGAAATTTTTTTACCCTGCGCGGCGTGACTTTTGATAACGTCCAAAATCTTATCCCATTCGTCATTGCTGATAGCGTAACCTGTAGGATTATGCGCGGGAGTGTTTAAAATTATCAGCAAGGAATTTTGCTTAGTCAAAAGACTTTCAACTTTATCGGCAAAATTTGTAATGTTAAACGCCGTCAACTCGTCATTAAAAAGTTGGAAAGTTTCAAGACGTTTACCGGTCTCCGCACAGATTATTTTGTAGTTGCCCCAGCACCAGTCCGAAGTCAAAACTGATTCGCCGCGCTCAGCATAGTTTGCAATGGCATGATGAATTGCACCTGTACCGCCCGCCGTTGCAACCGCACCCAAATAGCCTTGATAATTAGTTTTTCCAAAAACAATATTTTTAACCGCGTCAATATAATCAGCGTTGCCTGCAAGTGCCGCGTAAGTCGTGAAGTCAGTCATTTTCATTTCGCGGAAAATTTTTTCAACCGTCGGCAATACGCCAAGTTTACCTTCTTCATTCAAAACTACGCCGATTGTTGCGTTGGTAACTTTATCTTTACCGTGAATTTTTATAGCCGCCTTGCATTGTTGACCCGCCTCAAAAATGGGATCGTATAAAGCTCTATTGACGGCGTGACTTGCCGCCATACTGTTTGACATTTAAATTACCTCTCTCAATGCGCAAAAATTTATGAAAAAATAATCTTGAAAGAGGGGCGCAAGGACGCGCCCCCGCCCGCGCAAGTCGCGTGATGCGACTTTAGCGGGCATGTTTTCTTTTGCTACTTTTCTTTTGCGCCAAAAGAAAAGTAGATTTAAAAACATAAAAAATTTTTATAAAAAATTAATCGCTGAAAAATTCATCGTGAATAGCGTTGACTGCCTCAATAAGTTGCGAACCCTTAATCAAGCAGGAAACACTAATCTCCGACGTGCTGATAATGTCAATGTTGACACCTGCGCGGGACAATGCACCAAACATTTTCGCCGCAACGCCCGGACTTCCAACCATACCTGCGCCGACGATTGAAACTTTTGCAACATCTTCTTCAACCAAAACTGCCGCCGCGTCAATATCTTCAGCAACTTTATCAATAACTTTTTTAGCTTCCGCCAAGTCCGAAAGTTCAATCGTAAAAACTATGTCAGTAATATTTCGTTCAAGATTGCGAATGCTCTGTACAATCATATCGACGCTGATATTTGCATCGGCAAGCGCGGAAAAAATTTTGTGAGCAATGCCGGGCTGATTGTCTACGCCGAGAATTGCAACTTTAGCAACTTTCTGATCATGCGCCACGCCGCGAATTTCAAAATAATTATCTTCCAAAGTATAATCCTCCCTGATAACCGTGCCGATTTTGTCATTAAAAGTTGAGCGGACGTGAATCGGAATATTAAAATAATGCCCCATTTCAACTGAGCGAGGTTGCATAACTCCCGCGCCCAATCGAGCCATTTCTAACATTTCGCGGTAGGTAATTTCTTTCATTTTTCGCGCACCCTTGACAATTCGCGGGTCTGCAGAGTAAACGCCTTCAACGTCCGTAAAAATTTCGCATTCGTCAGCTTTCAACGCGCCAGCCAATGCAACTGCCGATGCGTCCGAACCGCCGCGCCCTAAAGTTACAGGGTCACCAAATTTATCTGCGCCTTGAAATCCTGCAACTACCACGATATTACCTTTGTCAAGTTCCTCAAATACGCGCTCCGGTTTTATGTTTAAAATTCTGCCCTTAGTGTGAACAGAATCAGTTTTCATTCCGACCATTGCGCCCGTTAAAGAAATTGCAGGCTGTCCCAATTTTTGAAACGCCATCGCCAACAACGCTATCGAAACTTGTTCGCCCGTCGTCAAGAGCATATCCATTTCGCGCAGGTACGTTGACTTATATGGTTGTTTGTCTATTCCTTCGGCAAGTGCTATCAGATTGTCCGTCGAGTCGCCCATTGCCGATACGACTACTACAATTTTATCGTCAGGCTTTTTCTCGCTTAAAATTCTTTCTGCCACCGCTAAAATTTTTTCCGTCGTCGCTACTGAACTTCCGCCGAATTTTTTTACCACGAGAGCCAAATTTAACTCCCTCCTTTATTTTCGCCGATTAAACCGGCAAATGTGATTGTAACAAAGATTTTATCTGCCGTCAAAATTTTTGCCATTGTATACAGTCTGACTCATAAAATTCACCAGCGCACCGATTAAATTAGCGTCATTCAAAAATTTACACGGCACAACTTCAACGCGTTTAAAATCCATCGGACATTCTTCATAAACTTTTTTAAGATTTTCATTAATCGAATCAATAAAAATTTTTTGTGCGCTGATACCTCCGCCAATCGCAAATTTTTTTACATCGATAATAATTTGGATATTAAAAATTTTTTCGGCAATACGGCGCGTAAATTTATCAAGACAATTAAGAGCGTCCTCATCATTTTCATTAACGGCTTGGAAAAAGTTTTCGCCGGTAATTGTTGACAAATTCTTAATCTGCGCGTACTCTTTTAAAAGACTTGGTACACCGCAAATTTCGCCGAAAACTTTTTGATTGTGACCTGCGCGGATAAAAGAAATTTCTCCAGCCGAATTGTTAAAGCCTTTATAAATTTTCTGATTCTGAACAAACGCGCCGCCGATTGCCGTACCGAAAACCATTACAAAACCCGCGTCAACGTCGGCAAGCGCACCAAATTTCGCTTCGGCAAGTGCGGCACAACGGGCATCATTTTCAACAGTAATTTTACACTTGCAAATTTCGCCAAGTTCGCTGACAATGTTACAACCGCTGTTAAAACTTAAAGAAATGCTCTTCTCACAAATACCACGTTCAGAATCAATCACGCCCGGCATTGAAAGCGCAATTCCTTCAACAGAAAATTTTTCATAAATATTTTTAATCGCGTCGAAAAAATTTTGTCGAGTGTCAAGGGGTGTGGGAATTTTTCCGCGTTCAAAAATCTGCGCGTCCTCATTCATCACGGCGTACTTTATAAAAGTTCCGCCGACATCAACAGTTAAAATTTTCATATTACCAACTCCATTGAAAGGAAAATTATTATGAAGAAAGTTAAAGTTCAAAGTATAGCTGAAATTATGAATCGAATTGCGCCGCGTCAACTTGCCGAAGATTGGGATAACGTCGGACTTTTGGTCGGCAACTATGATTCGGAAGTTGAAAAAATTTTCGTCTGCCTTGACGTTACCGAAGAAACCGTTCAAAGTGCAGTTGACTTCCGCGCAGATTTAATTATATCACATCATCCCGTAATTTTCCGCGCAGTTAAAAATTTTCGTACTGACTTGCCGCTTGGTAAAAAACTTGAGACGCTGATTAAAAATAATATTTCGGTATTTGCGGCGCATACAAATCTTGATTCGGCGGAAGGCGGAGTTAATGACGTTTTAGCCGCGAAAATTGGATTGATTGACGTTAAACCTTTTGACGAAGAAAATTTTTCACTCGGACGAATCGGTTATCTTCAAAATAAAATGGGCGCAGAAACTTTTGCCAAACACGTTGCAAAAAGTTTGAATGTCGATGTAAGATTGATTGACGCTGGAGATTTTCCGATTGAAAAAGTTGGAGTTTGCGGGGGCGCGGGCAGTGAATTTATCAGCAAGGCAAAATTTTTGGGAGCTCAAGCCTTTGTTACCGGTGACGTAAAATATCACGAGGCACAAAACGCCGTTGATAATAAAATACACGTAGTTGACGCGGGACATTTTGCGACTGAATTTCCTATTGTTCACATTTTGGCTGAAAAGTTACGTGCAGAAATTGACAAACTCGGTTACAATATAAAAATTGCGGAGGATACGACTTCGCGCGATATTTACAAATTTATTTCAAAGGAGTGCGATTGATGGAGCAACTTCAACAAAGTTTTTTAGATTTTATATCGGTGTACGGATATTTTGCGGTTGCGCTTTTAATGGCTATGGAAAATGCCTGCATACCGATACCCAGCGAATTAATTTTGGGATTTGCCGGATATTTAATTTTCGCAGATCAAATGACATTTACGGGCGCGATGACTGCGGGCATGATAGGCGGCATGGTCGGCTCAATTTTTGCGTATTTGGTCGGAAGCTACGGCGGGCGAAAATTTGTTGACAAGTACGGCAAATATTTTCTGATAAAAAAATCTCACGTCGACTTGGCGCAACGTTGGTTTGATAAATATGGAATCCGCGCAGTTTTTTTCAGCAGAATGTTGCCGGTAGTTCGGACATTTATTTCATTACCTGCGGGATTTGCAAGAGTAAATTTTAAAGCATTTTTATTTTACACTTTTGCGGGAAGTTTGCCTTGGACGGCTTTAATTTTGTACTTGGGCGTATTATTCGGCGAAAATTGGAAAAAACTTTTGGAGCTTGGACACGAGGCAAGCATAATCGTTGTAGTTTTAATTTTGGCAGCTATTGCGTTTTATGTTTATAAAAAGAAAAAGAATTAAAGATAAAATTAATGGAATTTTAATCTATAAGCCGGTCAATAACCCGCCGCCTCTATAGGTGGCAGGAGTTTCAATGTAACCCTACACTAAATTTTGAAAAATATTTTTGACGAAGTTGCAATGTTAATTTAAAATATAATACGAACGATAGATTATCTGAAAAACTTTTGAATTATTTGTAGGAGGCTGTTTTAATTATGATGAGAGCACTTTGGTCTGCGGCATCGGGAATGGTAGCCCAGCAGACAAATATGGACGTTGTGGCGCACAATCTCGCCAACGTCAACACTTACGGAAATAAAAAAGTTCGCGCAGAATTTCAAGATTTAGTTTATCAAACCTTGCGCGATGCAGGCGGTGCTTCAGGTGACGGCACTCAATATCCGCAAGGTATGCAAGTTGGTCTTGGTGTTCGTGTTGCGGCGACAAACAGAGTTTTTACTCAGGGACCTTTGCAGACGACTGACAATCCAAGCGACATTGCCATACAGGGCGAAGGTTTTTTCCAAATTCAACTTCCCGACGGTACAACGGCTTACACGCGCGACGGGTCTTTCAAGCTTGATTCTGAACGCCGCCTTGTAACGAGCGAAGGATTTTTGCTTGTCCCCAACATTACCCTTGATGAAAACGCGACGATTGACAGTCTTGTAATAAGTCAGGACGGGCGCGTTTCGGATACACCTTCAGGCGGTGAACAAACTGAAATTGGTCAGATAACTTTAGTGCGTTTCGTAAATCCTGCGGGGCTTGCGGCATATGGTAAAAATCTTTTCTTGGAAACTGCCGCGTCAGGTGCGCCGATTGAAAGTAATCCGGGCGCAGACGGCGCAGGAATACTTACGCAAGGGACTCTTGAAATGTCAGGCGTCCAAGTCGTAGAAGAAATGGTTAATATGATTGTTTCACAACGCGCCTACGAATCAAACGCAAAAGCGGTTACAACTTCCGATTCAATGTTGGAGACGGCTAACGGACTTAAACGTTAATGTCTAATGAAAAAGTTTTTATTTGCATTAATTTTTATGTTTTTATTCTCGCCGATAACTTTTGCCAAGCAAGTTTTATCAGGCGGACAGATTGAGACTTTAGCCCTTACGGAGATTGAGGCGGCACTTGAGGAGCGCGGAGAATTTCGGCGGCATGAAGTTAATTTAATGCGAAGTTTGAATAATGTAACTTTGCCAGAAGGAATTATTGACGTAAAAATTTTATTGCCGTCAACTTCAATAAGCTATTCTACGACAACACCGGTTAAGGCGCGAATTTTTGTAAACGGTAAACCTTACCGCGACATACCTTTCATGGTGTCTATAAAAGTTTTTGATTTAGTGCTGATAGCCAATCACGATTTGCGAATTGAAACACCGGTAAACGAATCAGATTTTCGCGTTGAAGAAATTGCCATTGACGGACGCACGGAATATTTAAAAGACTCAAAAGAAATTAATGGGCTTGTGCCGCATAGATTTATCCGCGCAGGTTCGCCGATTACGGTAGATTATTTTCAGCAACCTGTTGCAGTCGAAGGCGGTCAAGTAGTCAAGATAATTTTCAAACAAGGCGGCTTGCAAGTTGCGGCTAAAGGCGTTGCAATGACACGCGGCAGAATCGGGCAAATTATCAAGGTTAAAAATGAGGCGTCGCAGAAAATTTTATCAGCTAAAGTCATTGATTCGCAAACGGTTGAGGTTGTTTCGTAGCAATTCGTAATTCTTATTTCTAAATTCTTAATTCAAATGGGGGTGGTTTAATGATGTGGAAAAAATTTTTTGCAGTATTGTTGACGCTGGCATTTTTGGCAGTTCCTTATACCGGCAATGCAAAATCTTTGTGGGTCGACAGAAGTCATACTATGTTTGCCGATAAAAAGGCGCGTAATGTAGGCGACATTTTGACGATTGTAATAAGCGAATCGACGACGCAGACGGCTACAAAGTCAAGATCAAATTCAAAATCTGCTTCAGTAAATTTAGATGCAGGTATTGGTATATTTAGAATTTTGGGTAATGCGGCATCGGCGGGCGCAAGTGATTCATTTGAGGCGGACGGCTCGGCAACTGATACCAACAGATACACCGGCAGAATTACCGTTACCGTCGTGGAAGTTTTGCCCAATGACAATTTGATTGTTGAAGGCACTCAATCTATTTGGCAAAATCGCGATGAACACAAAATCACTCTGCGCGGGATAATTCGTCGTGATGATGTATTGATGGATAACACCGTTCCCTCATACAAAGTTGCTGATGCTACGATTAAATTTGACGGCAAAGGTCCTCTTAACGCTAAACAACGGCAGGGTATCTTGACGCAAATTTTCAACTTCCTTTTCTAGAAAGCGTGATTTAATTTGAAATATCTTTTGTTCGTCGACCATCCTAATATCGCAGAAACACTTATAAAAAAATTTGGCGAAGAATCTATAGCGGAAGTTTACAATCTCTCCGTTTTTGAAAATTACCCTTCAGATATTTTGCCGGAAGAACTCCCTATCAATGGTATTGAAAAATATTCTCAAGGGGGGGGGGAATGAGTATCAAGCAATAATTTCAATAGATGTCGACAGGTCAAAGGGACGCGCACAATTCGGACAAAGTTTTTGGCGGCGTCTTGCTTTTTCCATAGAAAGAACTCTAAAAAAACGCGGAATAAATTTTATACTTTTCAACAGACGAAATCTGTATATGAATGTGCGCGGAAAATTTCCGAATGTGACGTTTTCCCCCAGCGAGATTAATATTCGCACTATAGATTTGATTCAAGAGACATTGCAAGCTTATTCTCAAGAATTTGCAAACAAAGAATTGGATTTTTGGATTGACGGTGATGATTATCCCAACGTAAGTCTTGATTTTGCGGAAGCGTTAGATTTGCCCTACATTTTCAATTATTGTACAAGTTATTCGCTGAAAGATCGCGTTATTGCCTTGCCTGATTATGACACTTGCTACAATGAAGAAAAATTTTCTGATAAAAGTCGGACTTTTTCTAAGTGTAGGGAAGTAGCCGCTACGTCTTGGCAAGATAAAAGAGCTTTCTGGCGCGGTTCATTGTTTACCAGCAATACGCGCAGATTTCTTCTTGAGTTAGGAAAAAAATATCCTGAATATTTTAGAATAGAAGATAGTTCGTATGGACAATATATCCCGATGGTTGAGCAAGCTAAATATAAATATTTGATTGATACGCGCGGCAACAGTTTTAGTGTTCGATTGCAAACTTTGTTAAAATTGGGCAGAGTTGTCTTTATTGTGGAACGACCTTGCAGAGAATGGTATTTCGATAGATTGATACCGATGAAGCATTACGTGCCGGTTAAAGAAGATATGTCAGACTTGCTTGATAAGTATTTTTATATGGAACATCACCCTGAACTTTATGAAAAGATTGTTCGCAATTTGGCTGAATTTGTTGAAGAAAATTTTAACCCGCGCAGGATTTTGTTTGATACTAAGGAGTTGCTTTTAAAGTACGGAGTAATTCGATAAATTTTTCATAAAGGAAGTGGTCTTTTGAAATATCTTTTATTCGTAAGAAATGCTCAAGTTGCAGGGGAAATTGTATCTCAAATTGGCGAAGACGCAGTTGCCGAAATTTACAATCTCGAAAGTTTTGAAAATTATCCTACAGATATTTTGCCCGACGAAATTCCCATTAATGGTATTGAAAAGTATTCTCAAAGGGGGGGGGCAGTGAGTATCAAGCAATAATTGCCATTGATATCGGCAAACCAAAAAAACTCATAGATACTAACGGAAGGGGTGGAACTTTCTTCTTTAGGCTTTCCTTAGCTTTGGCAAGGTCGCTGAAAAAAATTGGAATTCCTATTATATTCTGGCCGCAATATAGTTTTTTGGGTCACATTTATGGAGTTGTTCCCGACCTTAAAGTAATACCTGTAGCTCCTTACGTAATGGACAGACTTCAAAAAACTTTTGGGCTAATATCTGAAACAATCCGAACATTTCCAAATGAACTTTATGGTAAGGAATTGGATATTTGGATGCAGTTTACAGACGGACCTTTGGAAGCACTCAATTTGGCACAAGCGATTGACTTACCTTATGTTTTTGCTTATTACACGTCGCATACTTTTAAAAATAAAGTTATTGCTATACCTGATTACGTTTCTTGCTATAAAGAAGAAAATTTTCATGATTTAAATCGATCGCCGATTAAATGTAAAGAGGTTGCTGCTAAAAAATGGCAAATTAATAAAATTTTTTGGCGCGGTTCATTATTTACAAATTCTTCGCGTAGATTTCTCTTTGAATTAGGCAAGAAATATCCTCAATATCTACAGATAGAGGATAGTACACGTGGGCAGTTTGTACCTATGATTGAACAGGCAAAGTACAAATATTTGATTGATTTGAGAGGATTTGCAGGAAGCGATCGCATACAAACTTTGCTGCAACTTGGGAGAGTTGTCTTTATTGCAGAAAGACCTTTTCGCGAATGGTATTTCGATAGATTGATACCGATGAAACATTACGTGCCGGTTAAAGAAGATATGTCAGACTTGCTTGATAAGTATTTTTATATGGAACATCACCCTGAACTTTATGAAAAGATTGTTCGTAATTTGGCTGAATTTGTTGAAGAAAATTTTAACCCGCGTAGGATTTTGTTTGATACTAAGGAGTTGCTTTTAAAGTACGGGGTTGTACAAAAATAAAATTTAGTCTGTATGAAAAAGTGCGGGGTGATAATGTTGAAAATTAAGTTATATCGGTGAAAAAGAAATTAGCGTCCCCGATTCTTACAAAATTTTTCTTGAGGTTATCCCTAATAAGATTTACGAAGTTTTGTCTGTCGAAAAAGGGTTGGTATCGCATAATCGACGAATCAGAGGAAGATTATCTTTACCCTCCTGAAAAATTTGAAGTAATTGCGATTTAATTTTCCGCGCAGATTTTATTAGCCTGACGAGGTGATACGTATGAAAAAAATTTTTTCCGCATTGGCAATACTTTCAATTTTAATGCTGATAGGGTCGACGGTTTTTGCCGCATCAGCCACGACACGAATAAAAGATATTGCCAAAGTTCAAGGCGTCCGCAGTAACCAACTTCTGGGTTACGGTTTAGTTGTAGGATTGCCGGGTACGGGCGATTCAGATAAAATTGCGCAAACGATTAATTCTACTATTTCCGTACTTAGAAATTTTGGAATAACGGTTGACGATTCTAACTGGAAAGCAAAAAATGTTGCAGCGGTTATGGTTACCGCTACTTTGCCGCCTTTTGTCCGCGAAGGTGATACGATTGACGTAACAATAAGCGCGATGGGCGACGCTAAAAGTATTCAAGGCGGTACTTTGATTCAAACTCCTTTACTTGCCGCCGACGGTGATGTTTACGCCGTTGCACAAGGTCCGGTATCGACGGGCGGATTTGTCGCGGGAAGTAGCGGAGGTCGTGCACAAAAAAATTTCCCGACTGTCGGCACAACTCCCAACGGTGCTATCGTTGAAAAAACAGTCGAAGATGATATTGGTACACGCGGACAAATTTCATTAAGCCTTTCCAATGCCGATTTTACAACCGCATCAAGAGTTGCAACTTCGATTAATAACACTTACGGCGGAGCTGCGCGGGCAGCTAATGCGGGACGCGTTGATATTATGATACCGGGCTATTATCGCACAAATGTTGTTGAATTTATT
>FLNU01001274.1_pt1 | contig 15461 bp, 13 predicted proteins | sample 1140361 | NCBI WGS metagenome assembly FLNU01 (sample SAMEA3878206, study PRJEB12797) | bioreactor metagenome | biome: Moose rumen | place: Sweden | collected 2011-10 | reverse complement strand
CACGCATACCCAACGCAATTTTAGCCGCGTTCGTTCCGACGACACCGCCGCCGATAATGACGACTTGCCCCGCCGCAACGCCGCTCACTCCGCCGAGAAGAATTCCGCTGCCGCCGTATTGACTTTCCAAAAATTGTGCGCCGAGTTGAATTGACATACGCCCAGCAATTTCGCTCATCGGTGCAAGCAAAGGTAAACTTCTGCCGTCACGTCCGACAACTGTTTCGTAAGCAATGCCGATAACTTTATTTTTGAGAAGTGCCGCCGTAAGTGCAGGCTCGGGCGCAAGGTGCAAGTAAGTAAACAAAATTTGTCCCTCGTGAAAAAGTTCGTATTCAGATTCAAGCGGCTCTTTAACCTTGATAATCATTTCCGACTTGTCGAAGAGAGCTTTTTTATCGTCAAGAATTTCCGCGCCGACAACCTTATAACTTTCGTCATCAAAGCCGCTTCCGACACCGCAATTTTTTTCAATCAAGACTTTATGCCCCGCTTTAACAAGTGCCTCCGTCCCCGCAGGTGTCAAGCCTACGCGATTTTCATTATTTTTAATCTCCTTTGCAACTCCAATAATCATAAAAATTTCTCCTTTCAATCGAAAAATAATTACGAATTACGCATTACGCATTCCTAATTAAAATTTACCAACGTAATTTTTTTTGCCAATTTATTAATTCATTTTGACTTAACGGCAAATTAATTTCCTGCCCGTCCTCATATGAAAATTTTATTCTGACTTCCCGCGCAGATTGCAAATTCTTCAAACTGTCTTTAGGAAAGTTCACAAACAATTTATTTTCGTGTTCAAAGCGCGTTGAAGTCTGTTTAGTGGCGGCGGGCAACTCAAAAGATTCTTCGTCAACGTACAAAGTCACTTGAGGCACAAGTTTAGATTTATCGTAGCGAATAACCCACAAACTAAATACCGCGCCTTCAAGATTGCCTTTAACGTCGCGCGAAACTTGAAAATCTATCGTCGCATATTCGTCAAGCGTCGCAACTTGCCTGTGATCGTAATTCCACACGTAAGATACGCCGATGATTCCTATAAAAATGAAAATTATTCCGAACGCTATAAAAATTTTTTGTAACATTAAACTTTAACCTTTAAAAAAGTCCGCTAATAATTCCGTCAGGCGTAATGTCAATTTTTTCGGCGGCAGGACGTTTGGGAAGTCCCGGCATTGTCAAAATATTTCCAAGTAACACGACGATAAATCCCGCGCCTGCAGAAATTTTTACTTCGCGAACAGTCACCGTAAAATTTTTAGGTCTGCCAAGTTTAGTCGCGTCATCACTCAATGAATACTGAGTTTTGGCAATGCAAATCGGCAAGTTCCCAAAACCTAATTTTTCAAGCTCGGCAATTTGTTTCTGCGCGACAGTCGAATAATTAACGCCCTTAGCACCGTAAATTTTTTTTGCAACGGCAGAAATTTTTTCGGAAATACTTTCATCATCGGCATAAGTGAGTTTGAAATTTTTCTCATCATCAAAGGCAGATTCAACCGCCTTAGCAAGTCCGATACCGCCGACACTTCCTTCAGCAAAAACTTTCGACCGAGCAAACTTTACATTTTTATCCGCGCAGAAAAGTTCAACTACCGCAACTTCTTCATCAGTATCAGTCGGAAAATCATTCAACGCAACTACGGCAGGAAGTCCGAAGCCTTGAATATTTTCAATATGTTTTGCAAGATTTTCAAGCCCGCGTTTAAGTGCTTTAACATTGGGCTTGGCAAGTTTATCTTTTTTAACGCCGCCATGCATTTTCAACGCGCGAATCGTCGCCACAATTACAACGGCATCAGGTTGCAAGCCGCTGAGTCTGCATTTAATGTCAAGGAATTTTTCCGCGCCTAAGTCTGCACCGAATCCCGCCTCCGTAACTACAACGTCGGCAAGTTTAAGCGCGTACTTCGTCGCAGTGACAGAGTTGCAACCGTGAGCAATATTCGCAAAAGGTCCGCCGTGAATCAATGCGGGAGTTCCTTCAAGCGTCTGAACTAAATTGGGTTTAATAGCGTCTTTTAAAAGCAAAGTCAATGAACCGGTAACTTTTAAATCTTCGGCAGTTACTGGCTTTCCTTCGACATTGTAGGCAACGATAATTTTTCCGAGCCGCGATTTTAAATCTTCAAGATTTTTCGACAAACAAAGTATCGCCATCATTTCGGACGCAACGGTTATATCAAAGCCGCTTTCACGCGGGACGCCGTTAGACTTGCCGCCCAATCCCACAACAATGTTTCTCAAGGCGCGATCGTTTAAATCCAAAACTCTTTTCCATACGACGCGGCGAACATCAATTTTTAATTCATTACCTTGTTGCAAATGATTATCCAAAACTGCCGCCAAAAGATTATGCGCCGTCGTCAATGCGTGAAAATCTCCCGTGAAATGTAAATTAATATCTTCCATAGGGACAACTTGCGCGTAACCTCCGCCTGCCGCGCCGCCCTTTATGCCAAAACAAGGTCCTAAACTCGGTTCACGAAGTGCAACGCAAACTTTTCTGCCGAGACGATTTAAAGCATCAGCAAGCCCAATCGACGTGGTAGTTTTACCTTCGCCCGCAGGTGTAGGAGTTATCGCCGTTACCAAAATTAATTTGCCGTCGGGATTGTCCTTGACTCGTTCCCAAACTTCCGCGCAGATTTTAGCTTTGAATTTTCCGTAAAGCTCTAAGTCGTCGGCAGTCAAGCCTAACTTTTCGGCAATGGTAACGATATTTGAAATTTTTGCCTGCTGAGCAATTTCAACATCCGTCAACAAAATTATCACGCTCCTTAAAAATTCTTTTCAGCTAATTTTAAACGTCAAGCGTCAACTTAGCAAGAAAAAATTTTTTATTTAACATTAAGCCTAATATGACTTCAATTAAATTTCCCAACAGATGTTTGACTATACCACACTCTCAAAATATTAAAACTAAATTAAAAACTTGCAAATAAATAGAGATTATGATAAATTATGCGCGTTTTAAGATAAACTTGAAAATAATTTTTTTGGAGGTTATAAAATGGCAGTAAGTCTTAAGAAGGGTCAGAAAGTCGATTTGACAAAAACTAACCCCGGCTTAAAGGAAGTTATGATTGGTCTCGGTTGGGACGTAAAACGCTATGACGGCGGCAAAGATTTTGACTTGGACGCATCGGCATTTTTGCTTGGAGCGGACGGCAAAGTTCCAAGTGACTCAGATTTTATTTTCTATGGTAACAAAGTTCATTCTTCTGGCGCAGTCGAACATATGGGCGACAATTTGACAGGCGCGGGCGAAGGCGACGACGAACAGATTAAAATTAATCTCCCCAAAATTCCTGATAATGTTCAGAAAATCGACTTCACGGTTACAATTTATGAAGCCGCTGAACGTAACCAAAATTTTGGACAAGTCGAAAATGCTTTTATCCGCGTTGTAAATGCCGCAAACGGTGAAGAATTAATTCGTTATGATCTCACGGAAGATTATTCGATTGAGACGGCGGTAGTTGTCGGTGAGCTGTATCGTCATGGTACGGAATGGAAATTTAATGCAATCGGCTCCGGCTTTGAGGGCGGTCTTGCGGCACTCGGCAGAAATTTCGGCGTCAACGTCGGATAATTAATCGCTAATAATAAAATTTTTTGAGGGGAGTAGGGATGAAATTTCCCTGCTCCAATTTTTTTGAAGGGAGTTATAAAAATGGCAGTAAGTCTTAAGAAGGGGCAAAAAGTCAGCCTCGTTAAATCTAATGGTAAAAAAATTCTCAAGCTGATGGTCGGGCTTGGTTGGGATGCAGTTGAACAGCCGAAAGGTTTTTTCAGCAAACTTTTCAACAGCAAAGATGATATTGATTGCGACGCATCGGTTTTTCTTTGCAAAAATGGAAAATTCGTAGACAATGACGATTTGGTTTATTTTGGTAACCTTGAACATTACACGCACGCCGTTAAGCATATGGGCGACAATTTGACGGGCGACGGTGAAGGCGATGACGAAGAAATTTTTGTTGACTTGACGAAAATTCCCACCGAATATGACAAACTTATTTTTGTTGTCAACGTTTACAAGGCAGTTGTCCGCAATCAGCATTTCGGTATGATTAAAAATGCTTTTATTCGCATTGTTGACAATGAAACTAATGAGGAACTTTGCCGCTACAATCTCAGCGAAAATTATGACGGTATGCTTTCAATGATTGTCGGCGAAGTTTACAGACGCGGCGACGAATGGAAGTTTAACGCTATCGGTAACGGAACTAAGGACGCCAATTTAACTCAACTCAGCGAAAAATTTAAATAAATTTTTTGGAGGATTTCTGATGAAAAAAACTCTTGCGATAATTTTTTCGATGATGCTTTTTGTTGCAAGTTCAGCTTTTGCGCAAAGTCAGGAAATTGTTGTATTGATAATCGGCAATTCGGATTTCAAGACGCCAAATTTTATAAGATATGCCACACAGTTATTTAAGGAAGAATATAAGGGCAAGACTTTAAAGTTTGTGTCGGGTGAAGAAATTCAGAGTAAGTACCAAAATTATTGGCTTGATAAAGGTTCACTTGAAGAAGGCACTCCGACAAAACAGGATTTGATAGATTTTGTCAGCTACGGCGATTACGACAGAGTAGTTTACTTGATTATCAAAGACCCTGTCATTGACAAACATGAATCCGGCTACGGTAGTTCTTACCAGCAAAAATCTCGCGCCTCAGTAACTGTCAATGCTTTTTTAGCTGATAGCGAAAAAGTTTTAAAGGCAGCCACATCAACCAAAGAAGATGATTCAATGGCAAGTGAACTTCGTGCCAAACGCGGTGCTTTCAAACAATGTATGCGCGAAATAAGCAAAGTTTTACTTCCTGCGTTGGAGTAAGATTAAATGAATGCGAATTTGATTAAAAAATTTTTTATAATTGTAGCCGCGACATTTTTTGTAACGTTCAGCGTTGAAAATGCAGAGGCTTTAACTTACGATGAAATTAATCCGGTTGTTGAAAAATATGTTGCAGATTTACCGACGAAGAAAAATTATAAAAGTCGCCAACGTCCGATTCTGATTCAAGGCGCGATGACTGCCGAAGTCGGCACTCTAATCAAAAGTTTAAAAAATCCCGTCGTCTATTGGGATATGCACTACCTTTTTGTGGCGGGGACTTACAAAAATTATCCCGTCGTAGTTTCGCGTACTGAAATTGGTATGGAAAATGCGGCGGCGGCAACTGCACTTGCGATTAAATATTTCAATCCCATTGCGGTAATTAATCAAGGAACTGCGGGCGGTTATGCTCCGAATCTTCATCTTAACGATATTGTGATTGGCGACAAGTCGATAAATTGCAGTATGTACAAAGAGGAATATCAAGCGGCGGGCGAATACGACATTACCAAACAAACTCTGCGCGGGACTCCTGCTTATGACAAAAATAACAAAGACTTGACGGAATTTAATAGATTCTTCGAATTTAACCCCGACGAAAAGCTTTTAAAGATTGCCAAGAGAACTGCCGCATTAAATCCTAATTGGAACGTGACAGTAGGCACAATCGGCAGTGCAAACGGTTGGAATAATGCCGTTGATCACATAAATTTTTTGCGTGACAAATACGGCGTTGATTGTGAGGAAATGGAAACCAATGCTGTCGCGCAGATTTGTCACAATGCGGAAGTGCCTTTCATAGGTATTCGCGTAATTTCTGACAACAGCATTATCGGTGAAAGTTTTGATCTTTCGACGGCTCTTAAGGGGCAAGATTTTGCTTTAATTTTTACTGACAGATTGATTAGAGAGATTAAAGCCGGAAGATTTTAATAATGCGTAATTCGTAATTCGTAATTAGGAATTAAAAATTTCTAATGCTTATTTCCTAAAATAGGAGAAAAATTTATGAATTCGATTAAAAAATTTGTGGCGTTGGTCGCAGTAATATTTTTTGTGACGTTTAATGTTGCGAGTGCCGAAACTTTAACTTACAATGATATTAATCCGCCGGTAGAAAAATTTATCGCGGAATTGCCCGTTGCAAAATGCGATTATAAAAGCCGCCAACGTCCTATTCTGATTCAAGGCGCAATGACTGCTGAAGTAGGCAAGCTTATGCAAGCACTGAAAAATCCCCTTGCCTATCGTTACTTGAATTATGTTTTTGTGGCAGGAACTTACAAAAATTATCCCGTCGTAGTTTCGCGCACTGAAATTGGTATTGCCAACGCGGCGGTTGCAACTGCTTTTGCCATTGAACATTTCAATCCCATTGCGATTATAAATCAAGGGACGGCAGGCGGCTATGCTCCGAATCTTCATCTTAACGATATTGTCATTGCCGATAAATCCATAAACTACAGTGCTTACTACGAAGAATATTCTCCTGTCGGCGAATTTGACATTACCAAACAAATACTGCGCGGAACTTACGTTTACGACGATAAAAAGCCAACTGAATTTACAATATCTCGAGAACTTGACGTTGACGAAAAACTTTTACAAATTGCCAAAGATACAGCCGCATTGAACAGAAATTGGAAAGTTACGTTCGGAACTATCGGCAGTGCCGATTCGTGGAATAACGCCGTTGATCACATAAATTTTTTGCGTGACAATTACGGTATGCTCTGTGAAGAAATGGAAACAAATTCAGTCGCGCAGGTTTGTTATACGGCGAAAGTTCCTTTTATCGGTATTCGCGTAGTGTCCAATAATATAATTACAGGTGAAAAATTTGATCTTTCGACGGCTCTCAGGTGTCAAGATTTTGTTTTACTTGTCACTGACAGATTGATTAAAAATATTAAAGGAGGAAAATTTTAGTTGAAGATAACAGGTTTAACCGACGCGCAGGTTCAGGAGATGAAGTCGAAATATGGCGACAACTCCATAACTGAACAGGCTCGCGAAGGTTTTTGGGAAAAATTGAAGGGTAACTTTGACGACCCGATTATAAAAATTTTAATATTCGCGTTGATTCTCAACGTAATTTTCGCTTTCTTAGGAAAAGCTGAGTGGTACGAATCGGTTGGTATCGCAATGGCAGTTTTGCTTGCAACATTGGTATCAACTTTTTCAGAATACAAAAACGAAAGTGCTTTCCAAAAATTACAGGGCGAAGCATCGCTGATTAAATGTAAAGTTTATCGTAACGGTTCGGTTGTCGAAATTCCGATTAATGATATAACAATGGGCGATTGCGTTTTACTGCAGACGGGTGATAAAATTCCTGCCGACGGCGTAATTATCGACGGTTCAATAAATGTTGACCAATCTATTTTAAACGGCGAGGCTAAGGAAGAGGCTAAAACTCCCGCGCCTGATTCTGCAGATGAAGAAGAATCCGCTAAAAGTACAGACTTTCTTAATCCGCATAAAGTTTTCCGCGCAGCTGTCGTTGCAGGCGGTTCAGCAGTTATGCGGACGGTAACTTTGGGCGACAATACGGTTTACGGTAAAATTGCGGGCGAATTGCAAGTTGACGAAGACCGCGATACTCCTTTAAAACTTAAGCTTGGAGACCTTGCAGACCAAATTTCAAAGTTCGGTTATATCGGCGGTGTAGCGATTGCTATTGCATTTATGTTTGAAAGAATCGTTATCCAAAACGGCTGGGATATGGCGGCGATTTCAAATTACTGCTCCGATTTTATGACAATAATCAACGATCTTGTCGGTGCGGTTATGTTGGCAGTTATAATTATCGTTATGGCAGTTCCTGAAGGCTTGCCGCTGATGATTGCTATTGTTTCCGCGCAGAATATGGGCAAGATGTTAAGCGATAACGTTTTAGTCAGAAAAATTTCCGGTATTGAGACGGCAGGCAGTTTAAATATTCTTTTCAGCGATAAGACGGGAACAATTACTAAGGGCTTGCTGGAAGTCGTAACTTTTCTTGACGGTACGGCGAAATTTACTGATACTTTTGATAAACTCAGCGGTAAACTTCAAAATCTGGTATCTTTATCAGTAAGATTTAATAACGGCGCAGTCATTACGGGCGATAAAATTGTTGGCGGCAATATGACGGACAGAGCTTTACTCGGCTTTATTATCGGCAAGGACTCTGCACCTAATGTCAACGTTATTGATACTGTACCTTTTGACAGTGCGAAAAAATATTCAATGGCGAAAGTTAAAGGCGATTATAATTTGTGGCTGATTAAAGGTGCGCCTGAAAGACTTCTTGATAAATGTTCATATTACTATGATGAAAACGGGCAACGTCAACCGCTTAATTCGACTGCCGCGATTAATGCGAAGATTGATGAACTTGCCAACCGTGCGATTCGGACGCTTGCACTTGTGACTTATGACGGTGAAGTTACGGACGGAAATATACCTGACAGCGGTTTAACTTTCGTAGGCGTTACGGGGATTCGTGATGATGTTCGCCCCGACGCGATTAAAGCTATTGAACAGGTTCACAAGGCGGGCGTTCAAGTTGTCATGATAACAGGCGACAGAAAGGAAACCGCGCAGGCTATAGCTAAAGAGGCGGGACTTATTGAAATTAACGACGCGATTGTTATCACGAGTACCGAACTCAATGAAATGAGCGACGACGAAGTTAAAAAAGCTTTGCCGAAAATTCGCGTTATAGCTCGCGCGTTGCCGACTGATAAAAGCCGCTTGGTGAGACTTGCACAGGAATTGAATTTGGTTGTAGGTATGACGGGCGACGGCGTTAATGATTCGCCTGCGCTGAAAAAAGCTGATGTCGGCTTTGCAATGGGCGGCGGTACTGAGGTTGCCAAAGAGGCTAGCGAAATTGTTATTCTCGACGATAATTTTAAATCTATCGGTAAAGCGATTTTGTACGGACGCACAATTTTCAATTCGATTCGTAAGTTTATAATTTTCCAACTGACAATAAATGTTGGCGCGGTGTTAATTTCGTTTATCTGCCCGTTATTGGGGCTTGAAAATCCTCTGTCGATAACACAAATTTTGTGGGTCAATCTCGTAATGGATACGTTAGCGGCATTGGCATTTGGCGGCGAACCTGCGCTTGATCGTTATATGGACGAAGAGCCTAAAAAGCGTGATGAAAAAATTGTCAATAATTATATGTACAGCGCGATTGGAACAGGTGCATTGTGTAGTTTTGTGGTAGGTTTAATTTTCCTGCTGACAGATTTTTCACGTGAACATTTCCGCGACGTAAACCCCGAAGGAATTAATTTCACTTTCGGCGGCGACAGCGTTTACGTATTGACGGGATATTTTGCCTTCTTCATATTTATGGCGGTGTTCAATGCGTTCAATGCGCGTACAGACAGAATGAATTTGTTTGACAACATCGGCGGCAATCCGGGCTTTTTGAAGGTTATGGGAATTATCGTCGTCGTGCAAGTTATTATGACGTATTTCGGCGGCGTGATACTGCGTTGTTTCGGCTTGAATGCGGAAGAATGGCTTTTCGTAATTGCGATGGCGTTTATAATTATTCCTGTTGACTTGATACGTAAAGCGATTGTCGGCAACAAATAATTTGTCATTGAAGAGAGGAGAAATTTTTATGTCAAGTAAAAAATTTTGGGTAATGTTAATGTTCGCGGTTATGTTTCTCCTCTCGGAAAATGTCTCCGCAATGACTTTTTCTCAGCCCGTTAAAATTGGAGAGGTTACTCTTCCGCCAATGGGTATTTTCGACGTTAAAGAATATTCACATCACGAAGGGACACTTTGCACTGTACCTGAATATAAACATCTTAAGCTTTATGAAAAAGGGCATGCGATATTTGGTGAAGGAGAGAATGCTTTACATTTTTATTATGACTCCAATAAAAAAGTCACAACACCAAATTCAAAATATCCCGAGATATTTTCTAAATTTGGAGGTAGTGACGTAAAAAATACTATCCAAGATGTACCGGGAATTCCTACTTTTATTTGGCTCATAAAAACTAACTCGGAAATGACCTTTTATGTTATTGAACACGGAAGTGCCGCCGGCTTTGGAAGCAACTGTACGTTAATTGGAAAAAATAAAAAAGGTACTTTTGTAAAATATTTTGATACCTACAAAGTGAAAGACCAATATTTAGGCGAAAGAAATCATAGAGGGATTAGCGATGAATGGAATAAATTTTCCTTTCAAGACGATACAATAATAATTCGTTATGGCAAATATGGTCGGTACAGCGTTTTTAATGCCATTGGCGAATTTAGATTTAAATGGGACAATACCGCGCAGTGGTTTGGTGTTGAGCATATAGTTTATTGAGGAGCTGATAGCCGTGAACAGATGGAATAACGCTGATACAACTTTATTATGCGCCGCGCTTTGCTTTCTGGTTGCGGTGGGATTTAAAATCATTTATCCGGAATCAATTTTGGCTGAAGGATTTTTATTCGTGACGGAAGCGGCAATGGTCGGCGGAATTGCTGACTGGTTTGCAGTGACTGCACTTTTCAAAAAACCGTTGGGATTTCCCTTTCATACGGCACTTTTACCGCGCAGAAGAATTGAATTTGTTGCCGCGTCAACCGATATGGTTCAAAAGGAATTTTTCTCACGTCGCACAATTTTTAAGAAAGTCGGTAAATTATCTTTAATGCCGTTCCTCACGAATTACCTTGCAAAAGATGAGACGCGCAGATTTGTATTGACTGAAATTTTCAACGTCATTAAAGAAAAATTTTCAGCCGTCGATAAAGAATCTTTAGCAAAAAATATTGCTAACAAATTACGTCGTGAATTTTGCGAAGTACCGGCGTCAAATTTGGTGGACGGACTTTTTGAGTGGGTGCGCAATAACGAAAAGGATAAAGAATTTTTTATAGGACTGATAAAACACTTGCGGCAGATTGCGGCAACTCGTGAGACGCGTGACAAACTGCAAATAATCCTTGAAGATTATGCGGAAACACGTATGCAATCTTCGGGGGCATTTTCGGTATTAATGGCGGGGCTTGCGAAAATGTTAAACTTCGTCAACTTTGAAGAAGCTGCAGAAATTATGCAGATACAACTTTTAAAATTTATGGACGAACTTTTAAACGATACGCCTTTGCAACGTCGGACACTTAATGAATGCCGAATAAAAATTTCAGAGCTGGCAGAGTCGTCGGAAATTGTAGACTTGGCTGGATATTTGCAAGTAGACTTGGCATCAGAAATGCCGATTGAAGATGCTATAGAAAGTGCGTTAAAAAATCTTGAACACCAAATAAATTCAGTCACGCTGGAGGAAACTCCGCCCGTCGATACAAAGGCTCTTGTACCCGCGCAGAAAAATTTGGGCTTGTTAGTCGTACAAATTTTGAATGACGAATATTTAAGGCTTATAGAAATTTTGAGGGGCGATAATCAAGTAAAATCTGCCGTCGAAAAATTTATGCATGAATTAACTGCGCGGACAGCACTTTACGCACAACCGCTCGTCGGCACAATCGCAAAATCAGCACTCCAAAAATTGACTGAAGATCAACTTAATAATCTGGTTTACGATAAAGCGGAAAAAGATTTTATCTGGATAAGAATGAACGGCTCAATAGTCGGTTCAGTTGTCGGCTTAATAATTTTCATTTTGTTGCAGTTAATTTAGGAGGCGTGAATATAAAAAATTTTTTGACGGCGTTAATTGTCATGATGTTTATTTTTTCTGGAAATGTTTACGCTATGAATTTTTCTCAGCCTGTTAAAATTGGTTGTATAGGACATTATTTCCAATCTCCTTATGAAGGACTTCCTATAGGCGGCGAATCTTATAACAGCGGTAAGCCTCACACTGAAAGGAGTGGATTAGGCAACGCAAAAACTTACGAGGTCGGCATAGCGCGTTTCGGAAATGATTCGGATGCTTTGTATTGTTACTACAATTACCAAGATGATTCCATTAAGTTTGGCGGAAAAGATAATCATGTATTATCAACAGGTAAGGGTTACAGTGAAATATATAAAATCGACTCTGATGAAGGATTAACTTTGTATGTAATCGATACAACACGATTTGGCGGTTTCAATATAGTTGGAAGGCAAAAAAACGGCGACTGGTTTTCGTACGTAGACGGTAAATTAATTACGGATAAATTTTTTAACGGAAAAATGGCATATAATGCCATTGGCGGAGTATTATATGGTAAAGTTAAAGTTAAAGATGACACCATAATTATTCCATACTGGTACCAATTAGACGAAGGCATTGAGCAATATAAAGGCGAATTGCGATTTAAATGGGACGATGCCGCGCAGTGTTTTGACATTGAGAAAATAGTTTATAATTCTTAAAAAAATTAATCGCTTTTTAATTTTTCCTAAAGACTTTCAAAAAATTTAACACGTATAATATAAACTAAAGAAAAACGAAATACAAAGTTGAAGGGACGAGGGAAAATGAAAGCGAAAAAATTGGTACTTACCGCAATTATGAGTGTAATGATTAGTTTGGGAATCGGCGGTACAAGTTCTGCGGCAACTCCCTTTGATAATCTACCAATTCTCACGATTGAAAAAACTGTTGAAACTCAAGAGCTTAGTGCGTGGCCACGTATTCGCGATGCTTTACTCGGCAGGAGTAATCGCGATCGCAAGCGCAACGTCCGTAATGAACGCAATGATTATCGTCGAACAGGCGGTATAAATTCTCCGTCTCCTCAACGCATAAATCCTCCTCCTCAGCAGCGACGCAGAAATCCGACGCCCCTTCCGCGCAGATAATTTTTAAAGCATAAAAAATAAACGTCCCGATGAATTTCGAGACGTTTTTAATTTGGATAAATTTAAAATTGAAATTAAAATGCTGGGACTATAGCACCGTTATATTTTTCATTAATAAATTTTTTCATTTTGTCGGAGTGCAAGGCGTTAATCAACTCTTTAATTTCGGCACGATTTTCATCACCTTCACGAACTGCAACGATATTTACATAGGGCGAAGTTTTATCCTCCATAAACAGCGCGTCTTTGACGGGATTTAAATCAGCATTCATTGCAAAGTTTGTGTTGATAATCGAAAGATCAACGTCATCAAGAGTTCTGGGAAGTTGTGCCGCCTCAACTTCTTGAATTACGAAATGCTTGGGATTTTCGGAAATGTCTTGAACAGTTGCCGCCGCGCCGACGCCTTCATTGAGTTTAATCAAGCCAGCTTTGTCCAAAAGAAGAAGTGCACGTCCACCGTTGGTAGGATCGTTGGGAATTGAAATCTGCGCGCCGTCAGCAAGTTCCTCAACATTTTTAACTTTCTTTGAATAAGCTCCCATAGGCTCGATATGAACCCCTGCGGCATTTGTCAGCTTAACGTCTTTGTGTTCATTTATAAAATCGATTAAATACGGCTCGTGTTGGAAGAAGTTTGCGTCAAGTTCCTTGTCATTAAGCGCGATATTCGGCTGTACATAATCGTTGAACTCAACAATTTCAAGCGTAATATTTTTTTCCTTCAAGTCCGGTTTAATTTGCTCAAGCATTTCAGAATGCGGTACCGGAGAAGCTCCAATTTTGAGTGTCACTGCAGCATTGGTATTGTTATCTCCTTGTTGTCCACCGCCGCAAGCCGTCAACATTATTGACGCCGCTAAACCAAATGCCGCTATTAAACCTTTTTTAACCTTCACAAAAAATTCCTCCATTATATTTTTTAAAGCGTGTTGGTAAATTTCAACTTTTAAAAATTGTATTTACATTGAACTTACTTTTTCTTTTGGCGCAAAAGAAAAAGTAACAAAAAGAAAAACATAGGTCGGCATTTGTGCGCCTAATGTTTCAGTAACCAGACGTTACGGAATCCACGAACTTTTTCATTGCCGTACATTATCATCACTTGCGCTTGAAATGCCTTAGTTACAAATATTTTTCTGAAAGGTTATTCTACACTTTGCCAAGTGCCGCTACTGCGATTGTAATTATATCTTTCGATGCTACCTGCAATTTGGAATGTCGGCGTAACGTTGCCTGTATCCTTTATCGTCAAAACACTTTCATTATCGACAAAAGTCATTACAATATTTCCTTCGGTAATCTGAACGTCGCTAATTAATCTAAGGCTGATATTGTACAAATTCACAACGTCGCTTTCCTTAGCATTTATTATAACGTCGTTGCCGTGACCGCCATACCAGAATACATTAGTACCATCGCCGCCTTGAAGTGTATCCGCCGCATTATCCAAGCCGCCCCACATATTATTTGTGCCACTGCCGCCGACAAATAAGTTAGCTTTGTTATTACCCGTAAAAGTATTGTCCCCCGAATTATTGGCTATAACATTTTGAATGCCGAAGAAATATTGTGAGTCCGAACTATTGTCAAGGAGTATTGAAACGTCGTCGCCTTCATTTACGTATAAAGTTCCACCTTCGCCCGGCAAACGATAATAATTTGCGCTACCGTCATAAGTTAAACTTTCATCCGAATCATTACCAATTTTTGCACCATAAATATTATTTCCGTCCAGTGAATAGAAAAATACGCCGTTGCCGTCATCAGAATTAGTTTGAACATTCATAGTTACGCCGGTATCTCTGCTTGCAAAATTTAAATGCGAACCTGCGCGGGTAATATTTTCGCCAAGTATAACGTTCGTAAAAGTTATAACGTCCGAATCATCACCTGTACCCGCAATAAAATCTGTCACAACTGCGCTGCCATCTTCGGTAAACCAAAATTGATCTCGACCTGCGCCGCCCGTCAAAATATTATTGCTGCCTGCGCCGTAAAGCGAATCTGCACCGCTTCCGCCGATAATCGAATTGTCTTGATTATTACCGATAACAATAATGTTATTGCCGTCATTGGAGGCGTCAAAAATTTTCACGTCAGGATAATTTTGCAAATTAACTGTGCCGCTGAAAGTCGAATCAGCACTTACAAGCGTCCCGTCTGAACTCAACGATAAACCGCTTGGCAAAGTTTCTTCACTTGTAGACGTGCCGTCCAAAATATTTCCGTTTACATAAAAGTTATAACCTCTGGTAATGACATTAGCCGCGTCACCCGAAAACGAAGTAACATAAGTATCGCCGCTAAGATAAAACTTACTTGTATCGTCAAGAGTTAAATTAACCGTTCCAAGTGAAGTTGAAATGGTATCGCCGCTTGCGTTGGTAATTTCGCCGCTGATTATAGCTGAAGAAGTTGCGCCGTTAGAAAGATTAATCGTCAAGGTTGAATCACTGCCGACTAAAATTTTTCCCGTCAAAGTCTGCCCGCTTGCATTAAGAGTTGCAACATTTGAAGCACCGCTCCAACCGTCATCACTCACGCTTAAAAGGATATTATCAGAATTATTTTGAATATTGACGCCGTTAAGATTTATAATCGCGCTGGTATTAGTGACGTGAAAAACGTGACCGGAATTGTTAATGAGAGTGCCGCCGTTCATCGTGAAAGTTGAAGTACCTTCCGCCGAATCGCCCGACATTGATTGATAAATCATAACGCCATCAAGGAAAGTTGCGTTGCCGTTGGTCTGCGTATTATTGGCAGTCAAGGTACAGTTATTAAGCGTGACAGAATTTAAACCCTCAATGCAAACGCCTTCAGATTTA
>FLNU01002373.1_pt1 | contig 15617 bp, 14 predicted proteins | sample 1140361 | NCBI WGS metagenome assembly FLNU01 (sample SAMEA3878206, study PRJEB12797) | bioreactor metagenome | biome: Moose rumen | place: Sweden | collected 2011-10 | reverse complement strand
CCCTGCCGTAGAGCGTCTGTTGATACCTGATATGGCACTTGCTGCTGCTGAGTATTTTGCAGTGCAGAAGCACCAGAAAGTGCTTGTGTTGCTGACCGATATGACTCTATATGCCGATGCATTGGCAATAGTGTCGAACCGTATGGATCAGATTCCGTCGAAAGACTCTATGCCCGGTTCGCTTTATTCAGACCTCGCGAAGATTTATGAGAAAGCAGTGCAGTTCCCTCCTGAGGCAGGTGGCGGTTCTATAACGATCATTGCAATTACCACGCTGTCAGGTGGTGATATCACTCACGCTATTCCTGATAACACAGGTTATATCACGGAAGGACAACTTTATCTGCGTCGCGACTCTGATATAGGTAAGGTTATTGTTGACCCGTTCCGTTCGCTCTCTCGTCTGAAGCAACTTGTTGCGGGTAAGAAGACTCGCGAAGACCATCCGCAGGTGATGAATGCCGCCGTTCGCTTGTATGCCGATGCTGCCAATGCTAAGACGAAGTTGGAGAATGGTTTTGACCTTACTGACTACGACAATCGTTGCCTTGCGTTCGCAAAGGACTATTCAGATAAGATTCTTGCTATTGATGTGAATATCAACACAACAGAAATGCTCGACATCGCATGGCAGTTATTTGCAAAGCATTTCCGTCCGGAAGAGGTAAATATTAAGCAGGCTCTCGTTGATAAATATTGGGCAAAATAATATAGATTTGCTTCGCCGATATGCAGAGCAATATGAAACGGAGGATTTCCTTGTTGGGGATCCTTCGTATTTTATGCACCAAGTTCAGGGAAAAGAGAATAAGGAAGTAACAGCCTTTATCGCCTCGGCTTTGAGTTACGGCAATCGTAAGCAGTTTATGCCGAAGATACAGTATCTCTTGGATATTGCAGGGGGTGATATGTACGGGTATATTATTTCAGGCGAGTATAACAGATATTTTTCCGCAAGCAATGAAGTCAGTTTTTATAGACTTTATTCCAATGCGCAGTTCTTTAGTTTTTTAGAGTCATGCAGGTCTCTATTGGTTCGGTACGGTTCTGTAGGCGAATTCCTGAGAGCGAGAGTTGCAACGGGGTATGAGGCTGTGGAAGCATTGACTTCGTTTTTTGCGAAAGAAGGTAGTGGCGGCGTGATACCCAAGGATACTCAATCGTGCTGCAAAAGAGTGTGTATGTATCTTAGGTGGATGGTGAGAGAAAACTCGCCCGTTGATTTGGGCTTATGGGCAGATTTTATTGATAAGAGGACGCTTATAATGCCGATGGACACGCATGTGTTGCAGCAGTCATTGAGGTTAGGGCTGATTAGTAGTAAGACAGCATCAATGTCAGCAGCCGTGAAACTGACGGCAACGCTTGCGCAAGTTTTTCCCGACGACCCGCTCAAAGGAGACTTCGCCCTCTTTGGCTACGGAGTGAACAATAAGTAGCAGGCGAAAAAAATGTTGCACTGAAATAGAAGCAATAATACAGGCGAAAAAAATGTTGCGCTGAAATAGAAGCAATAATAAAGACGATAATAATCAGTTCAAAAAAGAAGAGATGGATAAACCTCAGAATCACCCGTGGAAAGTGTTGAAGAGCGAAGTTATTGCTCAAAATCTCCCGTGGCTTAATCTTCGTCAGGAATTAGTGGAACTGCCTAACGGACAGCAAATTCCGACATGGTACATAATGGATTTTCCTGATTGGATAAATGTGATAGCGATAACGAAGGATGGTCTTTTCGTTATGGAGAGTCAGTATAGGCATGCAATAGGCGAGACCTATTATGAGTTATGCGGAGGAGTAATAGATGAAGGTGAAACACCTCTTGAGGCTGCGCAGCGAGAATTGTTGGAAGAGACAGGTTTCGGAGGAGGAGAATGGTCAGCATATATGAAACTATCGCCAAACCCGACCAATCACTCTAATTATCAGCATACTTTTCTTGCTATCGGCGTTGAGAAACAGTCGGATATTCATCAGGAGGCGACTGAGGATATCGCTACATATCTAATGACAAAGGAGCAGGTGTGGGAAATACTCCAAAAAGGATATATTATTCAAGCCCTACACGCCGCTCCGTTGTGGAGATATTTTGCCGAACTTAATTTACGATAAGTTACTTTGCCGAACTTAATTTACGATAAGTTTCTGCGAGTACCATCTTCCGCCGTAGAATGCTTTCACGAAGTAAACTCCGGTAGGGAGGAAACTCGTGTCGAGCAGCAAGCCGTAAGTTGGTACTATTGTTCCGTATGAGCGGATACTCTTGCCGCTGATATCTGACAAGAAGAGTGCATCTGTGCCTAACGGCAGGTCAATATAGCAAGCTTCTCGGCAAGGGTTAGGTCTTACTATCAGCACTTCTTTTGCTTGCAATTGCGGCAGAACGGAAATAGTGCTGTCAAGGTCATCGATGGAGAAGGGGTTAGGCACAAAACCATCGATATCCGTTGTTTCTTTTGCCTGCTCTGCCCATTCATCATTGCACTCCGGCATAGTTGAGAATTCAATAATCGTACGAACGAGCATATCGTTCAGGTGTTCCACTTTCAGGCTGTCTGTCGTTGGTTTGAGGTGTGTGTTACCTATGCCGCTGTCGTCTGTAAGGAAGAAGTTGGTTCCGTTCGTTAGTAGGCTGATGCATCTCATGAGCAATTCTCCGCTCTCTTGTAGTCCACTGCAGACGACGGGCACAACACGAATGCCCTTTTCTGCGGCGAGTAACACCTCTTCGCGCAACATCCTCACGCTTAAACTATCTTCATGGCATGGCGCGTCAAGTATAAGAAAAGCGATGCGGGTGCGGGCGTTTTCGCTCCAGTCGGCACTGTTGATTGCAGCCATTAAGGCTTCCGGTACTGCTTCAGGATAGTCTCCGCCACCGCCTGCACGTTGCTCTTCAAGGAATTTTTGGGTTACTTGAATATCGTTGCTCAGAGGCGAGATGCGACTGATGTACTCATCTCCGTGGTCACGATACACTAATGCCCCTGTTCGGATTACTGCATCGGGAGCAGCCTTGCCGCTACGATTAATAACATCAATCATTTCGGCGCGGAGGTAGCGTAATTCGTCACCCATTGAACCAGTGGCATCGGCGATGAAGAATACATCTACTGCTTCGGGTGCAGAGCATGCGGCATCCGCTACAAAGGTATTGATAGCGGGGAACGGACGGGCAGAGTGTAATGAAAGAGTGCTGTCGCCTACGAAGCAGATAACGTCACTAATATTGCTGTTCTGCTGCTGATTATTATCAAAGTTTGCCCATAGTTCTGCGTGCCCCGTGTTGTCTGTTTTGGCGGTGAATACCACTTCGCCGTCATTATTTCTGAGTTGTACCTTGATATCTGCTAACGGATATTGGTCCTTATTGCACACGAGCACTCTGTACCTTTCTTTGGGGCAGAGGTTCCATGTGCCGACATATTCTTTGTGCGAGCCTGTCAGAATCTTATCCCATAATCTCCATTTAGCGAAGTCGTTAACCTCTCCTGCGGTGAGCTTGCCGGCAGAAGGCAGATTGTTTGAAGCGGATGAGTATCCGCTGACAGACATTGCTTCTGCTGCAACATCTTCTTCAAGAACAGCAATATCAAGGTCAGTGGCGGAAGTAGCGACTTCGTAAACTATCGTTTCCTTTCCCTTTAAGTCAGTAGCGGTAAGCGGCATTGTCGCTGCTCTACCTTTCACACCGGTGAAGGGGCGGATAAACCTGTCGTCATCTTTGTTCTGAAATGTCGAGTGCTTCATATAGATGCGCTGCATACCGAGTTTATGGGATACAGTAGTATATAGAGTATCGAAATATTCGGCGGTGAGACGAATACGGACCGAGTCTTCGTCTGTAAAGGAATATGAGAACAAGCCGTCGTAGCCTGTTTTGGCATATTCTTGAAATATCGACGTTTCCTGAGATTGAACGCAAACGTCGGCATCGTAAATAATACTGCCTGCGCTATCTGTTACGAGAAACAGAGCAATAGATAAAAGTAGAGAAGTCATAATGAAAAAAAATAGGGATTAAACGTTGCTTTCTGTTGCATTTAAACGGCGTTTAAATGCCGTTTAAACTCTATTAAAATGCAACCACAATACGAAAAAGTCAAGAAGTATGCCAAAACAGATTTTTCAGATTCGGGCATGCTCTGCGTTAATGGGTTGCCGAAGAAAAACGGTTGCCGACGAGCTGAACTTATCAGGTTGTTCTGTTGTGAGATAGCGGCAGGTGCCGCCTTGCGACAGGCAGTCGGCAAGTCCTTTGTGGCGAAGAAGATAATCAGAAAGCGAGAGTGCTACTATTTCCCCTTGTTCGATAAGACGGATATTTTCCGGAACGATATTGCGTATTTGCCGATAAATGATAGGGTAGTGGGTGCAACCGAGTATGATACTGCTTATTTGCGGGTCTCGGTCAAGCAGGTCAGAAACATATTTTTTTATGAACCATCTTGCACCTTCCGTTTTGTATTCGCCCGCCTCAATCATAGGAACCCACATCGGGCATGGTTGCTGCGTAACTCGGGCAGTCGGGAGCAGTTTGTTTATTTCGATGACATACGATTCTGAGGCTATTGTTCCCGGTGTGGCGAGAACGCCGATATGCCGAGCGTCATCGTTTAGGAGTGCCTCAACCGTAGGGCGTATAACACCGAGTACTCGCTTGCGGTTGCTGCCGTCTTCCTCCCAACGATGAATAAGTTCGTTCTGCTGAATGCTGCGTAGTGCCTTAGCAGAGGCTGTGTTACAAGCGAGAATAACCAACTCGCAGCCGGAGTCAAAGAGATAGTTGACACATTCCCATGTATATTGACGAATGATATCAAAAGAGCGGGTACCATAAGGCGTGCGAGCGTTGTCGCCGAGATAGATATAGTCGTACTGAGGAAGGCGAAGTCGCATCTTTTCTAAGATAGTCAAACCTCCGTAGCCGCTGTCAAAAACACCGATTTTCATAAGTGATGTGTGCTCGGCAAATACGCCGAGAGTTAAACTTAATATGATGCCCAATGAATAATGTGCGACAAAATTACAAAAAAACAAAGATTTGAACAAATATTAAAATATTTATTTGCAAATATCGGAAAAAATATATAACTTTGCATTATTCTGCTAAATAGCAGCAAATAATGTAATGGTAAATTAATTAAAAAGAAGAAAAATATGAAATTTAATGTATCCAGCTCATTGCTTTTTCAGCAACTTCAAGCGGTAAGTCGCATTGTAGTAAGCAAAAACAGTTTGAAGATTCTCGAGTGCGTGCTTTTTGATTTAGAGGATGACTCATTAAGTTTGACTGCGTCAGATGGTGAAACGACGATTCGTACCACAATAAAGGTGACGGATGCGGAAGGCTCAGGAAAGGTGGCTTTTGGTGCAAAACTGCTGCTTGACACATTGAAGGAGTTGCCGGAGCAGCCTGTTACTTTTGTGATTGACGATCAGTCGTTCAGCTTGAATATCACCACTGCCAACGGTAATTATTCGTTCATTGGCGTTAACGGAAACGAATATCCGCAGATGCCTCAGATAGAGGACGAGCATCGCGAGTTTATCATCCCCGCTCACACCTTGATTGATGCAATCAATAAGACGATCTTCTGCACGGCAGACGATGAGTTGCGCCCCGTGATGAATGGTATTTATTTCGACCTCGGTACCGAGCATATCACTCTTGTGGCAACCGATGCTCACCGCCTCGTAAGATATACCAACTATGCGCTGAAGGTGGCAGAAAATGCGAATTTTATATTGCCAAAGAAGCCGGCTAATCTTATCAAGAATATTATTGCGAAGGATGAGCAGGATATCAATATCTACTTTGGTCAGAAGAATGTGATGTTTGAGGCGGAGAATACTGTTATTATCAGTCGTTTAATTGAAGGTCGTTATCCTAATTACAACGGCGTTATTCCTCAAAATAACTCGAACAGCATCGTAGTTGATAAGATGACCTTGCTGAACGCAAGCAGGCGTGTTGCCGTCTTTGCCAATAACGGAACAGCGTTACTCAAACTCGTTATCAACGATAATCTGATTAACATTTCTGCTCAAGACATTGATTTCTCTACCGCTGCGGAGGAGACTATTCCCTGCTCATATACGGGTATGCCTATCAGCATCGGTTTCAAGGCTCCGTTCTTGATTGAACTGGTAAGTGCAATTGATTCTGATAATGTAGAGTTAAGGTTAGCCGATGCTGCTCGCGCCGGTCTTGTTTTGCCGACAGAACAGAAGGAGAATGAGGAGGTACTGATGCTCTTAATGCCGATGCTGCTAAATGACTAATTACAGATAAGGGACATGGACCTGATTTTGAACCGCCCGCTCGTCTTTTTTGATTTAGAGACGACGGGCGTAAATATATCTAATGATCGCATCGTGGAGTTGTCGCTTGTAAAGCAATTCCCGAATGGAAATATTGACTCATGCACTTACAGGGTTAACCCTGAGATGCATATTCCGGAGAGTGCCTCGGAGGTGCACCATATCTACGATAGCGATGTTGCTCAATGTCCTACGTTTAAGCAGTTGGCTCCCGAGATTATTTCTTATATAGAAGGTTGCGATCTCGCCGGTTATAACTCCAACCACTTTGACTTGCCCGTGTTGCAGGAAGAACTGCTGAGGGCGGGTATTCATAATGATTTGCGGGCAGAGCACAAGTTTATAGATGCCTTTGTTATCTTCCAGAAGCACACCCCTCGCACACTTACTGCCGCTTATAAACATTACTGCGGCAAAGAGTTAGAGGGAGCGCATGGTGCCAATGCCGATACGCTGGCTACGCGTGAGGTACTACTTGCGCAACTGAGGGTGCATAACGATGTGCCGCAGACCATTGATGAATTAGAGAAATATACTACTCTTAACAGAACGGCAGACCTCGCCGGCAGATTAGTTTACGATGACAACGGCGAGATTATATTTAATTTCGGCAAATATAAGGGAAGTGTAGTAAAAGAGGTGTTTGATAGCGATCCGAGTTATTACTCATGGATGATGAACGGTGATTTTCCTGCATATACCAAGCAAGTGATAAGCAGAATAAAGAATAATCGCACCGAGTCGGCATCGAACCGAGCAAAGACTGATTGTCAACAGCTAAACAGCAGTCAACCGCCGACGGAAGATATGTTGCAGCAACTTGCCGCTATGTATTCAAAGAAAAAGGCGACTAAAAAAGGCGAAAAAAATCAATTATCACTATTTTGACTTCACGACTGACAATATTAGGCTGCGGCAGTGCTTTACCCACTGTTATTAATAATCCTTCAGCACAGATATTGGAGATGTGCGATAAGTGTTTCCTGATTGATTGCGGTGAGGGAACGCAGAACACTATTCGCAAGATGGGACTGCATACCAACCGGCTGTATTCCGTTTTTATTTCTCATCTGCATGGTGATCATTGCTTTGGCCTACTCGGATTGATATCCACTTTCGGCATGCTTCACCGCACTCAGGATTTGCACATCTATGCCCATCAGGATCTTGAGAAGATGCTGAAACCTCTTATTCAGTACTTCTGCCGCGATATAACTTTTTCAATAATCTTTCATAATATCAATCCACGTCGCTCGGAAGTGATTTTTGATGATCGCACACTGACTGTTAAGACTATCCCGCTTCGCCATACTGTTCCTACCTGCGGTTTTCTTTTTGAGGAGAAGCCCCGCCGCAGACATATAGAAACAGGCGAGAAGCCTTTCTCATACGCCTATTGCTCAGATACGGGTTATAAGCCGTCCATCGTGAAATGGGTTGACGGCGTAGATGTGCTATATCACGAAGCCACTTATACCGACGAATATCGTGCCTCTGCTGACAAATATCAGCATTGCACAGCATCGCAAGCCGCTAAGATAGCACAAAAAGTGAATGCTAAAAAACTGATTATAGGGCATTTCTCTGCTCGGATACTTGACCAATCAGTATTTCTCAACGAAGCAAATGCGATATTCCCGAATACTATACTTGCAGAGGAAAGTAAAATTTACGAATTATCTTAGAAACGATGAAGACTCAGACTATATATGTATGTCAGCAGTGCGGTGCTAAGTCTCCGAAGCAGTTGGGGCGTTGCCCTGTATGCGGAGAGTGGGGAACATATATTGAGGAGACGGTAGAGCGAAGCACTTTGGCACAGAAGCAGGCGAAGATTATAGGCAGTGGAGCCTCACCTATGCGTTTGGAAGATATACCAACCGAAAGCGAGGTGCGCATAGATATGAAGAGTGCCGAACTGAACCGCGTATTAGGTGGCGGCTTAGTTCCGGGTAGTTTAGTGTTACTGGGGGGTGAGCCGGGTATAGGCAAATCGACATTGGCACTGCAAGCGTTGATGCAGATGAAGGAGCGGAAGACGCTGTATGCCACGGGTGAAGAGTCTGCCAAACAACTGAAACTGAGAGCAGAAAGACTTGCGGGCTCACCTGACAACCTATATATACTGAGCGAGACATCGTTAGAGAGAATACTTGAACATACCACTGCGCTGCGTCCTGATATAGTTGTTGTGGACTCCATTCAGACAATAGGGACAGAAACGATAGATGCATCAATAGGCAGTCTCAGCCAAGTGCGCGAATGTGCCAATATATTGCTCAAATACGCAAAAGAAACAAATACACCGTTTTTCATCGTCGGGCATATTAATAAAGAAGGTTCCATTGCCGGACCGAAAGTGCTTGAACATATTGTTGATACGGTGTTGCAGTTCGAGGGTGATCAGCATTATCTGTATAGAATTCTGCGGGCTCAAAAAAACCGCTTTGGTAACACTTCCGAGTTAGGAATCTTTGAGATGCGCCAAGACGGACTGCGTGAAGTAAGTAACCCGTCGGAGTTGCTGCTAACGAAGAACCACGGCGAGTTATCCGGTATAGCGGTGGCAGCAGCGGTTGAGGGAATACGCCCGATGCTCATTGAGGTGCAGGCATTAGTCAGTACGGCAGTTTATGGCACACCGCAGCGAGCGACAACGGGTTTTGACCAAAGGCGACTGAATATGCTGTTGGCAGTACTTGAGAAGCGCATCGGCTTTAAGTTAATGCAAAAGGATGTGTTCGTAAATCTGGCAGGCGGCCTGAGAGTCAATGATCCTTCCATAGACCTTGCCGTGCTTGCTGCCATATTATCCTCTAATACCGATATTCCTATGCCGGAAGATATTTGTCTTACAGGCGAGGTCGGGTTGGCAGGCGAGATACGCCCCGTGCCGCGATTAGAGCAAAGAATAACGGAAGCCCGTAAACTCGGATTTAAGAAGATTATCATTCCGCAGGAGCAGAAGATATCTCAATCGTTTGAAGGAATAGAAGTTATCCCCGTAAGAAAATTACCTGATGCCTTCCGTCTTCTGTTTGGCGGAAATAAAAAATAGATAGAATATACATTGCGTAAGTATTTCTACATATTGTTGTTGATTTTGTCGTCTGCATGGGTATTTGCAGATTCAGGCGAGTATGCCCGCTCATTGCTAACTCCAACCGGCATAACGGGTACTGCGCGGTATATGGGTATGTCGGGTGCGATGGCGGCGATAGGTGGTGACATGTCCGCAACAGCCGATAATCCCGCTTCAATAGGACTGTATAGGAGGAGCGAGGTGTCGATTGCCTTCGATGTGAAGAGTAATATATCTCGCTCGAACAGCAACTACAATATTTGGTCGGGCTCACTGACATCCTTCTCTTGGCTGTTCCATTTCCGCACCAACAGCAACAGGCAAACAGGCGTTTTGCATCAAGGTTTGTCGTTCTCTTACAGCCGAAAGGAATATGATAGGGAGGAGTGGAAAGCTTATGTGGTGCCGCCGTTTTCCAGACGCGAGCAGACATTTCATGCCTACGCTAACAGCAGGATTGACGATTACTCGATGGATTACGGCATGAATATCAGCAATAAGGTGTATTTGGGAGCGGGTATGTCGCTGCGCACACTGAATTCCCTCATTGAAAGTGAGGTATCTGATACTATCTTCGATGACACGAAGATAAGCAATCTCGGCTTTACTATCCGCGGTGGCGTTATATATCGTCCTGCAAGGTGGTTGCGTCTTGGAGCTGCCGTGCATAGTCCGATATGGGTCTCGGATATGAAAAGGCTACCGATGCGGACTGTGGTCGGTATGGCTTTTCAAGCAAGAGAAAAAGGATTAGTGTCAGTAGAGTATGATTACTATCACGATGGCACTCACCTCACGCCTGATATGCATCTTTTGAAAGCGGGTGGGGAGTATGTGTTTGCAAGAAACGGATTTATTAATGCGGGTTATGCCTTTTCCTTTATTGACCAAAGGCACTATGCCTCGTTAGGGTTCTCGTGGCGGTCTGCATATTTTGTGGCAGGTATGGCATATCAGTTCTCCTATTCGCAGCAGCCTAAGTTGCTTTCGTTCTTCCCTGAACACACATTTGTGCAGACCGATTCTGCCATTAAGTCGATAACTAACCGCATCGTCTTCACATTCGCGTGGAGATATGGCGGGTAACTAATCACTTATAGGCACAAAAAAAGAGTTCTTGCTGTACTTTATGCGAGAAAACTCCTGAAAACAGGATTTGAAACGTTATGAATCTTTGTAATCTGCCCGACTTTCTGCGCTACTTCCCCTGAGGGAAGGTCTCGGCGACTAAGTAGCAGCACGCCATTGATGCATAAGAGGTCTCGGAATATGATATTTGTTGAGTTTTCCGATCTCTGACTTGCAAGAACCCTACTTTATATCATGGACTATAACCACTATCAAAATTAGTATTTATCGTCTGCAATAGCAAACTATTATTTATTTTTTGCAAAAAATAACATTATTATTTCTGCATATCAAAAAAAAATAGTATCTTTGCATCGCTTTTTGGGTGGAGATAACTATCCTAAGTGTAGATAATGAGTATTTCGGCATCGTTCCGAAAATAAATGATAACTGAAAAATTATTATAAAATGGCAAAAAAAGGACAAAAACAGCCGGAGGCAGTTGAGGAGGTGCAAGAGCAACTCTCTGCTTCGGCGCAATGGATTGAGCGTAATGCCAATATTATCACATGGGTGATTACAGGTATTATCGTTGTTATTTTAGGTTTTATTTTACTCAACCGCTATGTGTTTGAGCCTAAGTCTCAAGAGGCCGGTTCTGAAAATGCAAAGGCAGTAATCTATTTCGACAAAGGTGATTTCCAAACTGCTCTCAATGGCTATAATGCCGATTGCATTGGTTTTGCGCAGATTGCTGACGATTATAAGCACTACAAAGCCGGTAAGTTGGCAGCCCTCTACGCAGGTATCTGCGAATATAAGTTAGGCGAATATGAGGAGGCTGCCGAATATCTTAAGCGTTTTGACGCTAACGATAGGAATATCTCTCCTGCTGCCAAGATGCTTCTGGGCGATACATACGTAGAGATGGAAGAGTACGGCAAGGCTGCAAAGGCTTTTGAGGCGGCTGCTGATTCGAAGAACGAGATTGTGGCTCCTATGGCACTAAAGAAAGCTGCTTTTGTGTATCAAGAGTTAGGTAAGGACAAAGAGGCTCAAAAAGCATTCCGTCAGATCAAAGATAAATATCCACGCAGCAATGAGGCACAAGATATAGATAAGTATATCGTGCAATAATTATGGCTACTGTATTACATAACCTATCGGACTACGATCCGAATAAATTGCCGAGCGCTGACATCTTAAGAGGTCAGCGCTATGCTATAATAGTGGCAGACTGGAATAGCGAGGTCACATACGCGATGGCAGAAGGTGCGGTGCAAACACTCAAAGAGTCAGGTGTGCCGGAGGATAGAATCATTGTGCAGCATGTGCCCGGTGCGGTGGAGCTGACCTACGCGGCATCGCAGTTTGTGGGAAGAGTGAATGCTATAATCGTTATCGGCTGCGTTATTAAAGGCGACACTCCGCACTTCGATTATGTATGCCTGAGTGTAACGCAAGGGGTGGCATACCTGAATGCTCGGGGGGAGACACCGGTCATATTTTCAGTACTGACTACCCTCAATCAGCAACAAGCATTGCAGCGAGCAGGCGGAGAACTCGGTAATAAAGGAACGGAAGGAGCTTATACCGCTATCCGTATGGCAAACCTTGAATAGAATTGTAGTTCCTGCTAACCTAACATTTCCCGCCTACCTAAAAGGATTTTATACGGATTGATGCGATAGTTTCGAGTGGAAATAAAGGATGAGAAAACAAAAAAACGGCAACTCTGTTGCCGTTTTTTGTTTACTTAACCACTTTTGCAGGTATAAGTTTATCGCGAATCTTAATATATATTATGCCGTCGAAGGCAGAGTAGGGTGTGAGAACATATCCCATACCGATAGAGTCGGTTGAGTCAGGTATCATAATACCTGATGTTACATTACCTATCGTTTGTCCTTCAGCATTGCATATCTCGTATCCGTTGCGTGCTATGCCGCGCTCTTTCATAACGAAATGCACTAATTTTCGCTTCACGCCTTCCGCCTTTTGCTGCTCTAAGAGCGGTCGGTCGATAAAATCATTCCCGTCAACAAACTTTGTTATCCACCCTAAGCCCGCCTCTAATGGAGAGGTGGTATCGTCGATATCGTGCCCGTAGAGGCAATACCATTTCTCTAATCTGAGCGAATCGCGTGCCCCCAAACCGATAGGCTGTATGCCGTAACCCTCACCGACTTTGAAGATGGCGTCCCAAATCCGTTTCCCGTGTTCCGGAGCGAAATATAGTTCAAATCCTCCTGCTCCCGTGTATCCTGTGTTGGATATAATCACGGGTTGCACGCCTGCGAATGACCATTCGCGAAACGCATAATAGGGTATCGCACTCAGGTTGGCGTCGGTCAGTTGTTGCAGGACCTCTGTCGCCTTAGGTCCTTGAACGGCAAGTTGTGCGTATCTGTCGGACGCGTTTTCGATTTGGCAGTCGAAGTGTCCCTCTTCATTTTGCTTGCAGACCCAGTCCCAGTCTTTCTGCACATTGGCGGCATTGACGACAAGGAAGAATTTGGTAGTGCTGTACTTATATATAATAAGGTCATCCACTATACCGCCTTTCCCGTTAGGAAAGCAGGTATATTGTGCTTTACCGGCACTGATTTTGCGGATATCATTAGTGGTGATTCGCTGCAGAAATGCTTCAGCTTTTTCGCCTTTCACCCAAAACTCTCCCATGTGGCTGACGTCAAATACGCCTACTGCTTCTCTTACGCATCGGTGTTCGGCAGCGATGGTGCCGTACTGAATAGGCATGTTATATCCGGCAAACTCGTGCATCTTTGCACCGAGTGCAATATGAATATCCGTGAATGGTGTTGTTTTTAGCATAGTTCAATTATTTTTAGTATTACTTTCATTGCCGCTTCCATAGATTGAATGGGCAGATATTCGTATCTTGAGTGGAAATTTTCTCCGCCTGCGAAGATGTCAGGGCAGGGTAGTCCTTTGAACGATAAGTTTGCGCCGTCCGTTCCGCCTCTTATAGGCTTGACGATAGGCGTAACGCCTGCCTCTGTCATCGCCTTTTTTGCGAGGTTGACAATATGCATTACCGGCTCGATTTTCTCTTTCATATTGTAATACTGGTCGTATATTTCAATCTCTGCCGTTCCTTCGCCGTATTCTCGATTAACCTTGCGCACAAGATGTTCTAATTCGCGTTTGCGTGATTCGAAACGAGTGCGGTCGTGGTCGCGAATGATGTAGTTGAGGATGGTTTCTTCTACTGTTCCATACATTGAAGTAAGATGGTAGAACCCTTCGTAATCTTGCGTGTGTTCAGGGGTTTCCCAACGTGGCAGCATGACGGCAAGTTGGTAGGCGATACGCATGGAGTTTTGCATCTTGTGGTATGCATAGCCCGGATGAACGTTTGTGCCGTGAATGGTAATCTTTGCAGCGGCGGCATTGAAGTTTTCGTATTCTAACTCGCCTATGGCACCGCCGTCGATAGTATAGGCGAAGTCGGCACCGAACTTCTTAACATCGAAATATTCTGCCCCTAAGCCTATCTCTTCATCAGGTGTGAAGGCGATACGAATCTTGCCGTGCTTGATTTCGGGATGCTCAACAAGATACTCGCAAGCAGATATTATCTCAGCCATACCCGCCTTGTCGTCAGCCCCGAGCAGCGTCTTGCCGTTTGTCAGTATGATATCTTGCCCTATATAATTGCGAATTTCGGGGTAACGAGCGGTCTCAAGTACTATCTTTTCATCTTCGTTGAGCACGATGTCGTTGCCGTCGTAATTCCTCACTATCTGAGGCGTAACATGCCTTCCGGAAGCGTCGGGCGAAGTGTCGAGGTGAGCGATAAAGCCTACAGTGGGCTTTGCCTCGTCGGTATTGGCGGGCAGCGTTGCCATAATGTAGCCGTTATCGTCTAAGGTAACATCGCGCAGACCAATGTTCAGCAACTCGTCCCTCACAGCCTTGGCAAAGGTCATTTGCCCGGGGGTGGAAGGGGTGAGCCCCGTCGTCTCGTCGGACGTGGTGCAAAACGAGGTGTAATATAAAAAACGATCTACGATGTTCATTTCTTAAACATATTTATAATGTTCGTAACGCTTGAAGTAACATTTTCCACCTCAGTAGCTGTTGCCTGACCTTTCTGTATAGCCTCTTGCAGTTTGTCAGCATTGGTGTTCTCTGCAAGCGATTGCAGTTTATCGGTAATCGATTCTGCGTTGTTGTCCGTTACATTGAGTGAGTTGGAGACCATACCGCTAATAAAAGCCTTGCGGTAGTTTGAATCTGATTTATTTTGATAGACCTGCTGAGCGGCACCTACAAGGTTAAGCATACTCGCAATATTCATCATATTGGTCATATCGAGTTTGCCTGCCGATTTGTATTGCGCAGTCAGGTAGTCAAGAGCCGCACCTGCGTTCTTGCCCATTTGTACCGCATCCGAAGTGGTTGCGGTTGCAGCAGAAGATGTGGAAGCGGAAGTTGAAGAAGAAGCAGTTGAAGAGTTGTTTTTCAACGTACTGCAAGATACGAGCATCATCGAAGCGACAGATGCGAGAAGAATAGTTTTTTTCATACGAAATAATTTAGTTTGTTTATATATTAGTATTCAGTTGTTTACTGAAGTTTTCCACATCAGAGAATCAACAACTTATTATTTTTTTGTCGGCGAATGTGGAGAACGTCTCCGAACGTAAGCGGTAACATCGTACTTCGTGTTGATGTCTCCGAGCGTTCTGTAGTGGAGAACGTCTCCGAACGTTCTGATGACTTATGTCCTCGTTCTTTGTGTGGTCTTCTGTTTGGTTGGTCAGGTATGACGGGAGGTATTTCAGCATCTCGTATTTTCTGACGTGTTCCATATTGGTCAGGTTATCCGTAGGTGCAATCATCTTGCAGAAACCTCCACCTCCTATGGCAGTTGCGATGCGCTGTCTGCCTGCGAAGTAATGCTTGGTATAACCTTGTGTCGTGATGGTGATATACGGGTTAGGGTAAATGACTATGTCACCAAAAGATAAGTCAGCAATAATTGTGCCGTTATTCCACTGATGCTGACCGCAAATACCTGTCAGTTTATATGCTCTTTTCCCGTCTCCGGCGTTGCCGTAGAACCCGCATGTGGTACCTCCTATGGAAGCGAGTAGCTTGTCTTCGTCGTCCCACA
>FLNU01000586.1_pt1 | contig 15625 bp, 11 predicted proteins | sample 1140361 | NCBI WGS metagenome assembly FLNU01 (sample SAMEA3878206, study PRJEB12797) | bioreactor metagenome | biome: Moose rumen | place: Sweden | collected 2011-10 | reverse complement strand
AACGGTGGCTTCGCCGAAGTTACTCTCGCTCGGCAGTAAAAAACAAAAAAAATGTTTTTTGTTTTTTATTGCGCTCGCTTAATCGTAACTTTGCAGAAGAATTGTATATATATAGATAAATAAGCAATTATAATATATATGATGACTGCTAAAGAAATACGCGAGTCTTTCAAAAAATACTTTGAAAGCAAGGGACATGCCATCGTGCCCTCGGCACCGATGGTCATCAAGGACGACCCGACACTCATGTTCACCAATGCGGGCATGAACCAGTGGAAGGACATTATTCTCGGCACACGAGACCCGGAACCACGCCGACGGGCCGACACGCAGAAGTGTCTGCGCGTGAGCGGAAAGCACAACGACCTGGAGGAGGTGGGACACGACACGTACCACCACACGATGTTCGAGATGCTGGGCAACTGGTCGTTCGGCGACTACTTCAAGGAGGGAGCCATCGACATGGCATGGGAATACCTGGTCGACGTGCTGAAACTGGACCCCAAGGACCTGTACGTCACCGTGTTCGAGGGTTCGCCCGAGGAAAACATCGCCCGCGACGACGAAGCGGCCAAGATATGGGCCAAGCACGTGACTCAGGACCACATCATCAACGGCAACAAGCACGACAACTTCTGGGAAATGGGCGACACGGGACCCTGCGGACCCTGCTCCGAGATACACCTGGACAGCCGCACGCCCGAGGAAAAGGCCAAGGTGCCGGGACGCGAACTCGTGAACAAGGACGACCCGCAGGTCATCGAGATTTGGAACCTGGTGTTCATGCAGTTCAATCGCAAGGCCGACGGCTCGCTCGAGAAACTGGCCATGAACGTGATTGACACGGGCATGGGCTTTGAACGGCTCGTGCGCGCACTGCAAGGCAAACACTCCAACTACGACACGGATGTGTTCCAACCCATCATCAAGGTCATCAGCGACATGACAGGCATCCGATACGGAGCCGAAGAGAAAACCGACGTGGCCATGCGCGTAGTGGCTGACCACCTGCGCGCCATCGCCTTCTCGATTGCCGACGGACAACTGCCCTCGAATGCCAAGGCCGGCTACGTCATTCGCCGCATCCTGCGCCGGGCCGTGCGCTATGGCTACACGTTCCTCGGCCAGAAACAAGCCTTCATCTACGGACTCGTGCCCGTGCTCATCGGGGAAATGGGCGAAGCCTTCCCCGAGTTGGCCGCACAGAAGGAACTCATCATGAAAGTGATGAAGGAAGAAGAAGACTCCTTCCTGCGCACGCTGGAGAACGGCATCAAACTGCTCAACGGCGTGATGGAAGAGGCACGCGCCGCCGGCCAGACGGAAATTGCCGGCGACAAGGCCTTCACACTCTTCGACACGTTCGGATTCCCACTCGACCTGACAGAACTTATCTGCCGCGAAAACGGCATGACAGTCGACGAGAAAGGCTTCGACACCGAAATGCAGAAACAGAAAGAGCGTGCCCGCAATGCCGCACAGAAAGAGACCGGCGACTGGCAGGCCATAGGCCATCAGGCCGAAGGCAAGATTGTGGAAAGTAAGTTCGTAGGCTACGACTACACCGAATACACCTGCCACATCCTGCAATACCGCGAGGTGAAGCAGAAGAAGGGCACCAGTTACGAACTGGTGCTCGACCAGACCCCGTTCTATGCCGAGATGGGTGGTGAAGTGGGCGACCAAGGCGTACTGGTCAGCGAGAACGAAACCATCAACGTGCTGGACGTGAAGAAGGAGAACGGTCTGAGCGTGCACATCGTGGACAAGTTGCCCGAACATCCCGAAGCCGAGTTCATGGCCTGCGTCGATGTCGACAAACGCCGCGCCACGGAAGCCAACCACTCGTGCACCCACCTGCTCGACGAGGCACTGCGCCAGGTTCTGGGCACACACGTAGAGCAGAAGGGATCGCTCGTCACTCCCGACGGACTGCGCTTCGACTTCTCCCACTTCGAGAAAGTGACGCCCGAGCAACTGCGCGAAGTGGAACACCTGGTGAACGAGAAAATCCGCCAAAACATACCACTGACCGAGTACCGCGACTGCCCGATCGAAGAGGCCAGGAAGATGGGAGCCATCGCACTGTTCGGCGAAAAATACGGCGACCACGTACGCGTGGTTCAGTTCGGAAGCAGCGTAGAATTCTGCGGAGGCTGCCACGTGAAGGCCACCGGACAAATCGGCATGGTACGCATCGTGAGCGAGAGCAGCATCGCATCCGGCGTGCGCCGCATCGAGGCCATCACAGGCAAAGCCGTGGAAAACTACCTCGACAAACTGCAAGACACCTTCACAGAACTCAAGAACCTGCTCAACAATGCACCCGACCTCATCGGCAGCATCCGCCGCAGCATCGAGGAAAACGCAGAACTAAAAAAATCAGTCGACGAGTTCAAGAGCCAACAGGCACAGCAGTTCAAGAAGACACTGATTGCCAAATCAGAAGAAATCAACGGCGTGCGCGTCATCAGCGGCGTCATCCCCGTTGATGCACAAAATGCCAAGGACCTGGCATTCCAACTGCGTACACAATTCCCCGAACAACTGCTTGTGGCCATCGGTGCCCTGCAAGACGGCAAGCCCAACCTGACCGTCAGCATCTCTGACGACCTGGTCAAGGCTGGCAAGAACGCAGGAAAAATCATTCGCGAGGCAGCACGACTCATCCAAGGTGGCGGAGGCGGCCAACCACACTTTGCCACTGCAGGAGGCAAAAACATTGACGGACTGCAAGACGCCGTCAACAAAGTCGTTGAACTGGCCGAACTGTAAAATTGAGAAATGAAATTTCAAAAGGACTAACCACCACATATAAGAAGCGTCCGGCAAGGAGATGATTCCTTGCCGGACGCTTCTTACTGAATGTCCCCACAACCTTTACAAAGCCTCCATCTTGGACATACGCTTCCAGAACTGTGTCTTTTTGTAAACTTCAACCGCCTGTTCAGGCACTTTGACCTGAATCTTACGCAAATCAAGGTTGAAGAAAGTGTCAATCACAATCTGAGGAGGATTGGTAGCCAGACAGATGAGCGAACGCAGGCGGTGGCAATCAGCAAAGGCATCCTGGCCGATTTCACTGACCGATGCAGGCAAGATAATGCTGTACAAATCGGTACATAGACGGAAGGCACTCTGACCAATGACGGTGACCGAATCAGGAATGTCGACATACTGGAGATGACTGCAACGTTCAAAGGCATGAGACTCGATGGCGACGGTGCCCCGAGGCAACGCGACATGCGCCAAACTTTCACACTTGCGGAACAGACGCTCGGGCAGTACGTTCTCACACTTGACTTCGAAATAGCCTCTTTGGTTGCGAATGTAACCACGACCACCTGTCACAATGCGGACGTCCGACAAGTCGAGCGTGGCAAGACGGCCTTTGGTCTCCACACCACGATAGTTATAGCCACACATGTCGCGTAACACACGCAAGTCGAGACCATTGACCTGACCGTGAAGCACCAACCGCGTAATGTCATAAAGTTCTGAATCACTAATCAACTGAGCCAAAGTACCTGGCTCCGTCACCTCGATTTCACGGCTCAACCCTTCCTTGTGAAGGTTGAAAAGTTTGTTGAAAATAGCCATGTCATTGTTTTTACGAAACTGATTTCATCCACCAGTAGGAGATTTTGGTGCAAAAATACTTATTTTCAGACAAAAATCTGCTATGAATCAGTCGCTTTCATACTCTAAAGAATAAAAAAATTACAAAAGGAAAAAATCAGCAAAGAGTCTGTTGCTCGCGCCAATTGACAAAATAGACAGTCTGTGTGGCACGGGTAATGGCCGTATAGAGCCAACGAAAGTAATCGGGACCCAACATGTCGTCGGTCATGTAGCCTTGGTCAATAAAAATGTGCCCCCACTGTCCACCCTGTGCCTTGTGACAAGTCACGGCATAGGCAAACTTCACTTGCAAGGCATTGAAATATGGGTCGGACTTCATCTTCTTCATACGCTCACGCTTTTCTGACACATCGGCATAATCCTCCATGACACGATTAAACAGCAGGTCTTGCTGCTCGCGAGTGAGGGCGGGAGCCTCGGCATAAAGCGCATCCAGCAGCAGTGTGACCGTCACCTCCTGATCGCCATAGTCAGGAAAACGCAACTGGCAATCGGCAAAATGGAAACCATACAGTTCGCGGACGTTGCGCACACGGGTTGCCACCGCAATGTCGCCATTGGCAAGAAAATCAGTGGCGACGGACGACTGCGACACGTCTTCACCGGCAGCCGGGACGTCGGCCTGCGACTCCAGCCAATAGTAGTTGTTCTTGGCCACCATCAACTGGTCGCCTGCACAGAGTTCATCTTCATAGCCAAGAATCTGGGTGCGAATGCCGTTGTTATAGACAACTGCCCGCTTGTTGCTTCGGCAAACCACCATCGTGTCGTCAAGCCCATAATGATGATAACACTGACTCAGGACTTCTATCAATTCGTTCCCAGGCACATTCTTCACGTCGGCAAAACCCTTGAAACGAATCTTGGGCATGACAAAGACCTGCTCCTCATCAATCTGCTGACGCAGATGTGTAGCGTTCCAAAGAATGCCCGTCGATTCCTGTTGCCGCACAATCTGGCGCAACCACGACTGACAGACCTTCATGCCATAGCCTCGCAAAACGGCTTCCTGCAATGCCGGACTTTCAGCCTCTCCCACCGGAGGCAACTGTGCCGTATCGCCCACCAAAATCAGCCGGCATCCCTGCTGACCCGCATAGACAAAGGAAATCAAGTCGTCAAGCAACGAAGAACGAAGCGAAACACCGTCCAGCGAATCACTAATCATCGATGCCTCATCGACAATGAACAGCACATGTTTCAGCATGTTGTAGTTGAGCGAGAAGATGCTATCCTGGTCAATGGACTTCTGTCTGTAAATGCGTTTATGTATGGTATAGGCTGGATGCTGGGCATAAAGGGAGAAGACCTTGGCAGCACGGCCTGTCGGAGCCATCAGCACACACTGGCGGTCCAACTCTCCCATAGTCTTCACCAAAGCCCCAAGAAGAGACGTCTTGCCCGTACCGGCAAAACCACGCAAAAGAAACAGACTCTCCCACTCGTCCGAAAAAATAAAATCGGCCAGTGCACTGACCGCCCTACGCTGGTCGTCAGTCGGTACATGCCCAAAATTTTTCAACAATTGTTCAGAGAAATAATCTTTAATCATCTTTTTTCAAAAAAAAACGCCCGTGAATTATCGCTTTTCATTTCTTTTCACTATTTTTGCGCAATAAATGCACTGTTGCGACAACTCAATACAGTTCAAATTTACAGATAAAATAGATAATTACAAATAACAATTCAATAAAACCAATGAAAAAATCTGTTGTAAACATTCTGTTGGGTCTTTGTGTACTGGGACTTGCATACGCCTGCTACACGAGTATCTACAGCAACATCGCCTTCGACAAGGTGAAGGCCGAAAGAGAATTGGCTGTGCGTGAACGCCTTTGGGAGATTCGCAACGCAGAAGAACAATTCAAGATGATTCACGGCTATTTCTGTGGAACCATCGACTCACTCGTCGACTTCGTGAAGAACGAGAAAGCCATTGACCACATTGTCAAGGAAGGCGAACTCTCTGACGACCAACTGGAGGCAGGCATGACCGAAGCAGAAGCCGTACGCAAGGGCATCATCAAGCGTGACACCGTATGGGTATCAGCAGCCGAAAACCTCGGCATCTCATGTCCCGATTCACTTCGCTACATTCCCGTAGGTAAGGAAGGAGCCCTCATTCAACTGCGCAAGAAGGATGCCTTTAACCTCAAGGCTAACGAATGGGAAAACCTGGTTGAGTTCCGTGCATCGCTCGACGACTACATGTACGGTGTTGACGACAAGCGCGTGCGAAACCTCAAGGCCGAACTTAAAAAGAAGAACAAGAACAAGGCCGACCTCATGGAGGACAACGCCGACGACTCTGAAGGCGAATGGTACGGTCTCCGTGTCGGTGACCTTCAGGATCCCAATAACAAAATGGCCGGAAACTGGGAATAATGCAGAATCAAAGCCATACTTCCGCATCTCAATCAGAGCACTCCCCCTATCAGGGAGAGACGGAGGGAGGCCTAAAAAGTCTGTCCATCCGAATCTCAACGGATGGACTTTCTTTTTGTGTCTATGCCCCCACCGAAGCACAGCCCTATACCTACAAGACGTATAAGGTGAGTCCGCTCATGTCCATGGCTGCCAACCTGAAAGAGGCACTTTCCACCGAGCCCATTTTGCAAGTAGCCTATCAACGCGTCAACATTCTGGTGAGCACACCCCTCTACACCACAGTGCCAGCCATTGCTTTCGACCGCGACCATGTTGCCGAGACCTTCAAGTTCGTATTTCCCAAAGCCGAACCATGTCACGTGTCCTATAACGTACTGCGTCGTTCGGGCATCGCCATCATCTTCGGACTTGACAAAAACGTTTACCAGCAATTGCTTGACGCATTTCCACGTGCACGCTTCTATGCCTCCGCTTCCACTCTCATTGAGTTTTTCAGTGAAAAAAGCATTATTGGGACAGGACGGAAAACCTTTGTCTACCTGCATGAAGAGGAAATGAACCTCTATGCCTTTGACCAAGGCAGGATGTTGTTTACTAATTCCTACACGGTTCACAGCATCGACGATTGCCAGTATTTCATCCTCAATATGTGGAAACAACTGCACCTCCACCAATTGGATGACTCCATCTACGTAGTTGATGACGACAGCGACATGAGTCACCAACTGGTCGACAAAATCCGTTATTTCATCAAACAAGCCACCCTCATCGAGCGCACCGAGGACTTCCGCGAGACCATTACACACGGCAATCATTTCATCCCCTACGACCTGCAGACGCTCCTTATCTGCGGATTCTGACAACATGCGCATCATCGGAGGAAAATACAAGCATAAACGATTCGACGTGCCATCTTCCTTCAAGGCACGTCCCACGACTGATTTTGCCAAGGAAAGCCTCTTCAACATCCTGCACAATGTCTACATTGATTTCGAGTCCGGTCCCACGGCACTCGACCTCTTTGCCGGTACAGGTAGCATCAGTCTCGAACTGCTTTCCCGTGGATGCAGACGTGTTGTCAGTGTGGAGAAAGATTTCAAGCATTTCCAGTTTCTCAGAAAAATCCATTCAGGACTTGGCGACCCTAACTGGACTTTACTTCATGCTGACGTGTTCAAGTATTTCGGACATACCTCATCAGCGTTTGACCTTATCTTTGCCGACCCTCCTTATGCTTTGGAAAACCTGCTCGAACTGCCCAACCTTGTTTTTTCATCCAGCATCCTTGCTCCAGAAGGTCTATTCATCCTCGAACATGGAAAAAGGGATGACTTTTCCAGCCATCCCCGTTTCATTGAACATCGCAACTACGGTTCCGTCAATTTCAGTTTCTTCTCCTCTCAAGAAAAATCTTGAAGTAGTTTCCCTTTCTACTCAGAGAGAGAGTCTGCCTCTTCATCAAAGAGTTGCGGGCGTGCCCCGTCTCCCAGGGAACGCGATTATCGCGAAGCGCTCCCAGAAGGTTCACTTTCAGCGTCTTCTTCGCCATCTGAAGAATCTTCAACCTCATTCTCATCCGTGCTATATCGTATTGGCAGCATAAGCATAGCCTCAACGGGGGCGTCGTTGCCATTATAGTACTGACCGAAACGTAAGATATTCAACTTTCTCAAGTTGTAGGAGTTAACTACATAACTCATTAACTCCAAACAAGTTGAGAAAAGCGAAACTTGAATAAATATGAATTACAGTGCTTTCTTCTTGTACATGGAATTCCACCATGTCGGATCGTCTTTGAGATAGCGGGCAAACCAGGCAAAAATGGTGTTTTGCCACTGAATACGTTTCTGATAGTCGAGAATGTGGTGATTCTGCTCATCTACGAGCACCATAGCCGTGGGCCGCCCAAGTAGTTTGAGGGCAGTATACATCTGAATACTTTCACCAACGGGTACATTCGTGTCGCTCGTGCCATGTAGAAACAGCAAGGGGGTGTGAATCTTGTCGGCATTGAAGAGTGGACTCTGGTCCACGTAGAGATGGCGGTCTGTCCAGGGATAACTGTTGGCCATCGACACTTCGCTGTAACTGTAACCCCAGTATCCTTCTCCCCAGTAACTGGTGTGGTCGCTGATGCCGGCATGTGAGATGGCAGCGGCAAACAGGTCGGTCTTCGTTTGTAGGTACTGTGTCATGAAGCCGCCGTAACTGGCTCCGATGCAGCCTATCTTCTTTTCATTGACCCATTTGTGTTCTGCACAAAACTGTTTCACGGCTCCAATGATGTCTTCAGCCACGCCCTCACCGGCGGTGTTGACATGGTGTGCCGAGAACTTCTGTCCGAAGCCGGTGGCCCCACGCGGGTTGACAATCAACACGACATATCCCTGGGCAGCATAGGCATGCTGGGGATAGCGGCTCTCGAAGTTGCGGCTTGTGGGTGAACAACCTCCATAGTAGTTTACAATCATGGGGTAACGTCTTGATGCGTCGAAGTGGGGTGGCAGATAGTAGCGACAGCAGATGGTGTCTCCTTCATCGTTCAGATAGGTCCAGGCCGTACAGGTTCCCAGTTCCACGTTTTTCAAGGTCTCCGCGCTCAGGTCTTCGTGCAATTTCGGGCGCAAGGATTTTGTATTCAGTGTATAGAGCCTGTCGCTGTTCATGGCACCTTGTCCGTAAAAGGCGGCAGTGGGCGATGCCGAAGCCATGCTGAAGGACATGACCATCTCTTCGGGCACTTCGATGCGCTGAATGCGTCCTGTCTTGGGATAGAGACGGAACAGATGCACACAATCCTTGTCCTCTGCCGTGAAATAAACCAGGGCGTCATGGCTGTTCCATTGACACATCGACACACTCGGGTCAAAGTCACGTGTCATCGCACGCACAGCCTTTGTCCTTACGTCCATTACGAACAGTTGAATGTCTGTCATGCTGGGCGTCTGACCGTCTCGCACATTCTTTCCTATTCCACCTAAGGCTTCGGGCGAACCTGTCAGCAGCACTTCACTCCCGTCGGGCGAGAAGCAGGCTGAATTGACAAAGCCATCTTGAATGACCAACGTGTCCACGGCAAAACTTTGACGGTCGATGCGATAGAGGGAACTGACGGTTGTGGGACGAGCCGTCAGGCGCGATTCTGTCTTCATGACCAGCAAATAGCGACCGTCCGTGCTGATGTCAGACAGGGTTGCATTGTGGTAGCCGTAGGTGAGCGGCTGCCGGACGCCTGTCTGCAAATCGAAGAGTTCCAGGCGGGAACGGCTGCGCCACCCTGGTTGACGGTCGTCAGGCTCTACGACCTCGTAGACATCTTTCCGCTCCTTCGGGCCCTCATCCTGTACCGTCAGCACTACATAGTCTTCCGTGGGCGACATGACAAAAGAGCCTGCCGGCAACCGTTCTGCCAATACCGTCTCCACGCCTGTAGCGGGGTCAGCAGCCACCAGCGACTGCGAGCCGTCTGTCGTGGGACGGGTATAGTAGTAGCGGTTGGAGCGGGGCATCCAGTGCATTCCTGCACGTTGTCCTACTACACGACCGGACGCGACTTCGCGCAACTCTGTCGCACGCGTGGTTCTGCCACCAGGCAGCATCGTCGACTTCGTCACAATCAGGTAGCGTCCGTCGGGCGAGACCGACACACCCATGTAGCGCCAGCACTGCATTACGTCTGTCAGTGTGTAGAGTCGGCCGCCATTGCCTTCCTGGTTGATGGTCAGCACTCCTTCCTTGTCTGATTTGACACTGACCAACAGCGAATCGTTGCTGTCGGGCGTGGTCAGATACTTTACTACCACCTCGTGACTGGCCGGTTCGAGCACCAGGTCGCCGCTGTATCGTCGCACGCCGTCAACCGTCAGTACATAGTCCTTCACCCCCTCCACCTTCAGCGTGGCCGTCGCATAGCCCATACTGGTCAGGCAAAAACCTGCCAGGTGTAAAGCCTGTCCCTCACGGCTCTTTGGCAGGGACAGGTCGTGTCTCACGGTCCCTTTCTTCAGTGCGTCGGCTGGCACGTCTATGGCCAGCAGTGCGTCGCGGTCGAAGTGTCTTGACTCTACGTTCACGCTGTCCAGCATCACTGGCTCGCGCACTGCGAAAGGACCGGCATAGCGGTACGCCGTCAGCCGTTGCTCCCGTCCGTCGGCAGCCGATGTGTGCCGGGCATGTACCGCTCCGGCCAATACTGCAGCCACGCCCAATAAGAACAGTTTCTTCTTCATGTCGTCCGTTTTATAAACTGGTGTTTCACGACGCTTGGCATTGATGCATAAGCGCAAAAAAATGATGCATTGATACAAATATACACATAATTACAGAGAATTGAGCCTTTCCGTCACAAAAAAAATAACAGGATGGAAGAAAATAATAAGGAGTGAAGCGTGGAAAATCCACTGGTCTGCACACGAAACTTCACACGTCTGCACACGAAAAGAAAAAAGAGTTAACACGAAAGTATAAATCAAACGTATGATTTATATAAATCTAACGTATGATTTATATAAATCAAAGCCATGATTTATATAAATCATATATTTGATTTATACTTTCCTCTACAGAGGAGTGAACTTTCCACTGCAGAGGCACCGACTTTCGGGCGTGGTTCCAGGAATTTTGGAAGGAAAAGGGCGATTTTGGATTTCTGATATTTTGAATTGAGCGTTTTTCTGCGTACTTTTGGACTTTGTTAAGACGAGGACCGATGGCAGGGCTCTACATCCACATACCGTTCTGCAAGTCGCGCTGCATCTACTGCGACTTCTTCAGCACCACGCGGCTGGCGGTGCGCGAGGCCTATGTCGACGCGCTGGCCTGCGAGATGGACGAGGCCACGACTTCACACCGCCTGCCCGACGAGGCGCGAACAGTGTCGACGGTCTACCTGGGTGGCGGCACGCCCTCTATGCTTCCCACCCGACTGCTTGCGCGTCTGTTCGACCACATCGGCCACTTCTTCACCATCGCCGACGGAGCCGAAATCACGCTCGAGGCCAATCCCGACGACCTCACGCCCCAGTACGTAGCCGGCCTGCGACGCCTGCCCGTCAACCGACTGAGCATGGGCGTCCAGACGTTCGACGACCAGCGGCTGCGATTCCTACAACGTCGCCACACCGCTGCCCAGGCCATCGATGCCGTGTACCGCTGCCAAGATGCCGGACTGGACAACCTGAGCATCGACCTCATGTTCGGCTTCCCGGGCCAGACACCCGAGACCTGGAGCCAGGACGTCGGGCAGGCCATCCGCCTCCGGCCCGCCCACCTGAGCGCCTACTCACTCAGTTACGAGCCGGGCACACGGCTCACACGGATGCTCCGCGAGGGACAGGTGGCCGAAATCGACGAGCAAGCGGCCAGCGACATGTACCAACTGCTGCTCGACCTTACGGCCCGGGCCGGGTTCGACCACTACGAAATCTCCAACTTCTGCCTGCCCGACCGCCACTCGCGCCACAACAGCAGTTACTGGGACGGCACGCCCTACTGGGGACTGGGCGCAGGGGCACACAGTTTCGACGGACTGCAGCGCAGTTGGAATGCCGCCCATCTCGCAACATATATAAAAGGAACGCGCGCGCGCGCGAAGGACGTCTACCGACAGTCGGAAACCCTGACCACGGCAGAACGCTACAACGAACGCATCATGACGCGACTGCGCACACGCCAAGGTCTCGACCTCGACCGCCTGGCCGCCGACTTCGGACAGTCATGGCTCGACCACTGCCTGGCCATGAGCCGACGCCACCTGCAGGCCGGCACACTTCAACTCGACCCCCACAACCACTTCCTGCGACTCACCCGCCAAGGCATCTTCATCAGCAACGACATCATGGCCGACCTCTTTGCCGACTGAAGACATTCCTGATTTTCACACTTCGCTCTCCTCTTTTTCTCTTAAAATATTGTTCGAAATCGGAAAAGTTACATAAAAAACATAAAAATTTTACCTGAAAACTAAAAAAAAACGCAAAAATTTGAACAACCTATTGAGAAAGTGTGTAACTTTGCAGCGTTTTAAATCAGAAAACAATTGTTTAACAAATTTAAAAAGTAAAAGTAAAATGAAAAAGTTGGTATTTGCATTCGCAGCCCTCGTAGCAGTTTCTTTCGCATCTTGCGGTGGTAACACACAGAACACTGAAGTTGTTGACTCTGTAGAGACAGTTGTTGAAGAAGTTATTGACAGCACTGCCGAGGTTGTTGACTCTCTCGTACAGGTGGTTGACACCATGGTTGCTGAGTAATCAACAGAATGCTGCAAGGCAGCGAAACATCTACCTTGAGCCGCGAGGCTCATCGAAGAAAAAGAAGCGATGAAAACCCAAAAGTTTTCACCGCTTTCTTATTGTACCTACCTCAAACAGCAAAAAAGTGAAACGTGGAGAGTGAATCATCAAAACACATCTGCTCGTAGAGCAACGGAAAAATGATTTTTTTTTGTCAAGGGTCGAGAATCGAGAGTCAAGAGTCAAGAATCCTCATTGCTCGGAGAGACGCGGGCGTGCCCCGTCTCAGAAGGAACCGAGGGGGAGGGGGCGGGCGTGCCCCGTCTCAGAAATTTGAATTTTGCAGTTGGCCGGTGTAAAATCTTCAAACTGGAAGAGATACAGTCAGGGCGGCAAAGACCTCATGGCCCTTGCCGCCCTGACTGTATTGCATGAATGGTCAAGAATAACTTCAATTGCTCAACCCGCCAGACTGACGTTGTACTCGCGGGCCAGACGGCGAAGGTTGATGAGTGCATAGCGCATGCGACCCAAGGCGGTGTTGATGCTGACACCCGTCTCGGCAGCAATTTCCTTGAAACTCTTCTCGTGGTAGAAACGCATGAGCACCACCTCGCGCTGGGTGGCAGGCAGAAGGCGGATGAGCATCTTGACATCGGTCAGCGTCTGCAGGTCAATCAGTTCCTTCTCACGATTGTCGTTCACCGCCACCGAAACGTTATTGAAGAGGTCCACCTCACTGTCGTCGTTCGAGACAACATTGTCGTTCTGATGCTGGCGATGATGGTCAATGATGAGATTGTGGGCAATGCGCATTACCCACATGGCAAACTTACCATTCTCGGTATACTGGCCATTCTTGAGTTTCAGGATAATCTTCATGAAACAATCCTGGAACAGGTCCTGGGCCAGTTCCTCGTTTTTCACTGAATAAGCAATATACGTAAACACTTTACTTTCGTAGCGCTTCAGCAAGACATCGAAAGCGGTATTATTGCCTGAAATGTATAAGCCAACCAACTGTTCGTCGGAGAGTCCTTTCAACTTTTCCATTAAGTCGTCCGTAATTTGATTAGCGTAGAAGTGTCTCGATAGGCAATAATAATTGGTTTTTAATGTGAACTTCTGTATGGTTTTGCAGGAAGAAATTGCAAAATAGGTCACAAAGTAACGGTTTTTTGAACAAAAAACAAAATCCCGACGCAAAAAACTTTACATCGGGATACTTTTTTCATAAAATATGCGTTATCTGCTTACCATTTTCCTACCGAACGTGGAAGTCTGCCCCCAACTTTGTGCCGCGCAGAAAATCCTCTACTCCCATCCGTCGTTTTCCTGCTAACTGAAGTTGGTCGATACCCAGCCATCCGTTGCCACACTTGACAGCCAGCGTCTTGCTGCCATCGGTGTACAAAGTTCCGGCCACTGCATCTGGTTCAAAGTCAGTGTCGGGTTTATGGGCAGTGAAAATCTTGAGTTGAAGCGGCTGACCATCACTGCCCACCCATTCGGTCCAGGCACCGGGATAGGGACTCAGGCCGCGCACAAAATCGTAGACACGTTTCTGAGACTGATTCCAGTCGATACGACATGTATCACGGAAAATCTTGGGAGCCGGCTTCAACACGGTTTTCATGCCCATGAGCAGTTCCTGGTCGATTGGCCTGATGGTGCCGTCGACAATGTGGTCCACAGTTTCGGTAACAAGTTTGCCACCCAACAACATGAGGCGGTCGTGCACGGCACCCACATTGTCGGTATCGGCAATCGGTACACGCACCTGCTGGATGACCTCGCCGGTGTCGATTTCCTGTTTCAGGAAAAAAGTGGTGATGCCCGTCTCCGTCTCACCGTTGATGACAGCCCAGTTGATGGGTGCCGCTCCACGATACTGCGGCAAGAGGGAAGCATGGAGGTTGAAGGTACCGAGTGGCGGCATGGCCCACACCACCTCGGGCAACATACGGAAAGCCACCACGATTTGCAAATCGGCCCCGAGAGCCTCCAACTGTTGCAGGAACATCTCATCCTTCAAACGCTCGGGCTGCATCAGCACCACACCTTGCTCCTCAAGATGGCGGTCAAGATAAAACTGCTTGACGGCACTGGGCTGCAACACGCTGCCGTGCCTGCCAACAGGCTTGTCAGGCATGGTGATGACACCCACTACATGGTAGCCGCCATCCACCAAGGCACGCAGGCTCTCAACAGCGAACTCAGGCGTGCCCATAAAAACGATTCTCAGTGATTCCTTGGTCATACTTTCGTGAAGAAGCCTCCCCTCCTCTGTTTGAATTTTGAATTTTGAAGCAAATCCCCATTGCTCGTAGTTCCTGTCCCCCGATAACGGGGGAACCGAAGGAACAGCGAGAGCAATGCCGAACCACGTTTGAGCATTGCCGAGTCGTGACTGAGGAAGACACAGTCAACCGAAGGGGGTATTGGGCGTGCCCCGTCTCAGAAGGAACTTTAAATCTTAAACTTCTCATCGTTCGGCTTGCTGACGCTTTGGCTCGTCCAAAGTCATCGCGAAGTGCTTTCGCTCGTCGAAAGAAACTTTAAACTTTCACTCGACTCTCGACAAAAATTTTCTAATACAAAAATAATCCATTTCACCGTTTTATGCAACAAAACAGCACAGTTTTGCAACAATTCCCCCTTGTAGAACCAAACATTTGACTATCTTTGCAGGTAACAACAACCTCGGAGCGGGGACTCTATACTCTATATAATTCAAGTTTCTTTGGACGAGCCAAGCGCTTCGCGATGACTTTCGACGAGCAAAAGCGTCGGCAAAGCCGAACGATGTCGCAAGTTCCGAAAAGATGGTCTGAAAGGCCATTTCTACACTGGGTTCTCATTACTTGCGAAACTTATATGGGTAGGTCTATAAATTAGATTCAGACGATTTACAGTTTGTTAGCGAGTAAATTTGTTCTTGCAGCCGCAGAAGCATAGCGATCTATGGTTCAAGGCAAAAGGACAAAGTTTCTGTCCCCCGATAACGGGGGAACCGAAGGAACAGCGAGAACAATGCCGAACCACGTTTGAGCATTGCCGAGTCGTGACTGAGGAAGACAAAGTCAACTGAAGGGGGTTGCAAAGAAACGTAAAGCGTCGAAGCACATAGGAACACCCATTAGAAATAACAACTATTTTATAGAAGTACCCATATAATATAATAAAGGTACAGGAACAACGAAAGTGGGTAATCGGCTTGCCGCTTCGCTTGTCGAAGAACCGAGGCCGAGGATGACGGCGCGGGTTCCCGCTCTTTGTTTTCACCTCTCTGAAACCTTGTAATCCCTTTCAGAACGTTAAATATCGGAAGATTTTCGGTCTGCGGTGACGAAAGTTCGCAG
>FLNU01000654.1_pt1 | contig 15783 bp, 10 predicted proteins | sample 1140361 | NCBI WGS metagenome assembly FLNU01 (sample SAMEA3878206, study PRJEB12797) | bioreactor metagenome | biome: Moose rumen | place: Sweden | collected 2011-10 | reverse complement strand
GCTTGCGTTGTCAAAGGTGTAGTCGATGTCTTGCATCAGGGCTCCGCTATAGTCGCGGCACTTGAGGTTGGCAAGCCGGTGCAGTGCATCGTAGGTGTAATGGGCACTTGTTGTGTTGCCATATTCCACATAGTTTTTCTGCCCGTAATTGTTGTAGAGCGTTCCCTTGATGTAGGTTCTTGCATCGCCGTTCTTGTTGCCGTGCATGGCGTAGAGGTCTCCGCCCCACTGGTATGTGTAGGTTATCTTCTCATTGTCGGGGTAGGTCATCGTGAGCATACGTCCCCAGCTGTCATACTGGTAATGCATTCTGAACCGGTATACCTCGCCGTGTTGTGGCAGGGCAATGGTGCGTGTCTCGTCGGTGACATTGCCGAGGTTGTCATAAGTGCACTCGTACATTCCGCTGCCATCCACAACGCGGACGGGACGGCCTGTCTCTGTGCCGCTGGTGCCGTAGGAATATGTGACATTGTTGCTGGAGAAATAACTGTATTGTTTAGATATGATTCTAGTGTAGTCGTAGCCATAACTGATCTGGCCAAGGGGATTGGTTTCTTGGGTGATATTGCCTGCGGGATCGTAGGTATAGGTGGTTTCGCCGGCATCGGGATGGATCCGTTTCGTCATCCTGCCCCACAGATCGTAATAATACCTGGTTTTAAACCCTTCGGGGTCGGAAACGGAATCCAGCTGGCCGAGGTTGTCATGATACATCAGGGTTACGCCGTCCATGGCATCCGTAACCTGCACTTGACGCCCGTCGTAGTCAGTGTATTGACGAGTGATGTTGTTTTCTGGGTCTGTGACTTTGGTGAAGAAACGGCGACGACCGAAAGCATCGTCCATAATATCGTAATCCCAGACGGTTGTTATGCCAAGAGGCTGCACCGTCATTGTAGTGCGGTCGAGCACGTCATAGGACGTGACGGTGGCGGAGGAGTCGACAAAGGGCTCGAAATGTCCCAGGGAACGAAGTGCAGTGTCGGCAACGAAAAAAGGATCATACTGCCTGACGGTTCGGCCGAAGGCGTCGAACTTCACACACCCCGACACCTGCATGCCAGCCGTTCCGTTTGCGGTCAACCCTTTTTTTGTTTGAAGCACACGCCCGAACCCGTCGGTGATAACCACAGTCCGCGTAATCAGATTGCCTTGGTCGTCGAAATGTTCTGTAATTGAGTAAGGACGAGAGTGTGCCATGTCGGTACTGAAATAAGGCGAGTATACGTGGTCGATGCAGCTGCAATTACCGTACGGCCGGCTGAAACCGTTGGAATAGTAGTGATTCCTCACCGACGGGATAATGCCTGCATTCATAGGCGAGCTGACAGTGGTGGTACGGCCGAAACAGTCATAAGTATATGTCATTGTATTGCCACCTATATCTGTCACCGCCAGAGGCTTTCCGAACCGATAGTCGTAAGATGTCGACATGTGTTCGCCAAAAGAGTTGTCTATGCGGACAGGATATGTATGCACTACATTGTCGTATGTATACGTATATTCCATCCTTTGGTAACTGCCGTTTGTCGGAAGCGTGCATTGTGTCAAATTCCCGTAGGTTGAATCGTATTCATATTCGTACTCCGGCAAGTTGGGGCCGACACCCAGCGTCTGTCTTGTCAGTTTTCCTAGTGAATTATAGTCGAACCATGCCACGCGCTGGGGTGACGATGCACCGGCGGGCGTGACACGGTAACTCTCCATCAAGCCTATGAGGTTATGCTGGTGACCCGAAAAATAAGAGAATTCAACCGTCACCCCGTCGTCATTGTATGCGGTGTCGCCCTCGTCGATGTATGTGGAGACATTGTGGTATGGGTCATACAGGTAGGTTTCGGCGACTGTCAGTTTCGGATTTGCCGCACCCTCGTAATAACGGGTCACAATACGGTCTCTGACACTATAGGCGATGCCGCCGCACGTATCCAACGCTTCTCCGTCGTAAGAGGCATACTCATATTGATATATCTTCTCTATATATTTACCGGTATCTCCATCCGAGGTGATTTCTCTCAGCAACCTACCTTTTTTCAGTATATTGGTGTTGCAATAGTCCCGTTGTACCTTGCGGTACACACTGCTGTCGACAGGATTAATTTGTTTGGTGACAATCGTGCCGTATCCGAATGAGGTGCGTTCGAAACGGTTATAGTTCGGATTGGAGTATTCAAACACAGTAATAGAAGTGCCGCCGCCGTTTGGATTGAGTGGATCGTGGGTGGTCACCGTATCCAGAAGCCATTTGCGCGACGGTTGCCTTCGGTCGGGTGAGGACAGGTGGTAGCAGAGGTCGATTTCGCTTCCGGTGAAGTTGGTCACCTTCTTCAAGAGGTTTGTCCTGCCCCCCCTGTTATATTGAACCTTGATACCGTTCTCACTGGAAGATGTAACCAGGTCTGGCAGGCCGTCGCCGTTGACATCTACCAGTTGCATACGGTCGCGGTTGATGCTGCTGCTGTATGGTGTGCCGTTGATTCCCACAGTGGCCTTGATATCCAGGACTGTAACACCGACCGTTGCTCCGGCATTTAACGACTCGTTATATGATTCAGACCAATTGAAGTTTTTGATATTCAAGCTATATTGATTTGTCCATAAACCGTTGCCCAGATTAAATCTCACATGCACGTAATCCATGGGATCAATCAAATCACTCCACTCGATGGTGTCGACGAAATCCAAGATATTGCGCCACAACAAATCGGGGAGTCCGTCTCCGTTTATATCCATAAGCGTATGGTCGGTGCGATTGACCGAACGGCTGAGGGCTGCGCCGAGCTGTATGCTGCCCTGCGCAAGGTTCGCTATGGGAATGCCAATACTTGACGCCCCGGATGCACTCATTCCAGAATGGATGGCATGATCAGTGCAGGAATACCAATCCTCCTCTTCCATGAAGTAATATCCAGTGTTGAGCCTGACCTTGCCGTCGCTGGTGACAAAATCAGGCAGACCATCCCCGTTGACATCGGTCCATGATGAAGAGGCATGGTCCCAACCGACGTTAAAGTCAAGACTCGCACTGCTGCCATCGCCTGAGATTGTGAACTTGGTTTTTGCCGGATTTGAGGATGTGGTCCGGTCGTGAGAAACGGGTGAGGCACCAAAGCCTGCTCCCACACTGTTTGTCACCGATGTTGTTACCTTGCGTATACCATAGGGCAAAGCCTTCATGTTTCCAAGCCCACCCCATTGCTGGCGGTACTGCACGTAATCGGTGCCTACAATATCAGGGTAGCGGTCGCCATTCATGTCGATGTAGTCCATCTCGATAATACTGACACCATTGCTGTAGGTTTCATTAACCATCATGGCACCTTTGGCATAGCTCTGGTTAAAGGTACTGTTGACTTTTATGATTGCTTTGGCCGGGGTGCCGCCATCGGACGGAGGAATCGCGTCGTCGTATGGTTTTGTTGGAGGCAGACTGATATTGGTGGTTCCCGCAACAGAATCGGCGGAACTGTACCATGCATTCTGCATGGTGTTGCTCATCGTGTCTCGTCCGATGCTGTTCTGCGCGCCGAATGCCACCCATCTGTTATGTTCGGCATCCGCAGTCATCACCACCCAGCAGGTGGAATCGTTCAGAGGGTTGTACAGATTGCCGTGTCCGTTGCTAAAGGCATTTATGTCAGGGCTGTTGAAAGCAGTATCTGCAACGGGGGTATTGATCTGGGCGGAAATGAATGACCGTACAGAATCACTCTCATCACCCATAAGCTTATGTTTCGATGCAACCAGACTGGACAAAGGGACAAGCGAACCGGAACCGGCATGTGGATGATAGGCGAATTGCCCCCATCCTTTATATAATGGGCCGAAAAGACGTTGGTAGGTGTTGTCGCCCCAGATGCTCCCGGATGGATGCAGAATATTTTTTTTACCTGCTGTCCATACTATCAAGGTATCATCAGGCAGGCTGTCGCTCCAGAACATTATTCTTGCGCGGACGTTGACGTTGTCCCAACTGGAATTGGTGTCCGCGGCGGTGACAACCAGTTGCAATGTGTCGCCTTGTGTGATGTAGTCGCCGTTGGTACTATTGCCTGCAAGGCTCCAAGCGAGATCGCTGTTTAAATTATCATCGTAGACGTCGATGCGCCATTGCCCATCGTAAGGCGCCTGGAAATAATTGTTGTCGGTAAGGACAAAAGCCGGGGAGCTGTAATAGAAGTCGCTGTTAAAATTTATCACAACGGAATCCTGCACATTGTCAAACTGCTTGTCGGCCATCGACTGCAGCCTGAACAGCAGGACATCTCCTCTCTTGACGTCAAAATAATGGCGGTCGGTATGATAATATCCATCATTGTTCCAGCATGTGTCACAAATGTATAATGTATCAATTATTGAATCCTTCACGCTTTGCAAGCTATAGCCGTCCACAGGCGTTACATCCCTCGAGTGTTGCACAACATAGGTGACACCGTCTGCATGCCTGTGTCTGTGTGTGTCAGTATCTCTCAATAGTTTTACAGCACAGTCAAGTTCCACCGTTCCCGAATCCGGAGCCACCCACACGCGCACAGACTCGGTGTTGGGTACACCTCTGGCAGCAAGATTCCTTCTGGAACAATCCATCACTGCGTAGTATTGGATCACATCGTAATAGCCTGAATCATTCTGCACGATGACTGCCATATGGTCTTCGTCTGACTGACAACTGTGCAATGATTCAATGGCAGACACCGAATCCAGAGAAGACACTACCGTATCGGCGACCCAGATGCGTTCACATGCCACGGCGCTGTTAATCTCCCCATCGAAGATGATGCTGTCGCATAACGGCTGCTGCGTCTCGGGTTCTTCGCCATTTTGGGGCGGATTATGGCGATAGAATGTCGGCTCGCCATTTACGGGCCTGTTGAAATAGACTTGTCCGTCCTCCACTATATCAGCCAGACCGTCACCGTCCACATCAGCAAAATATGTGGAAATTGTACTGGTGGTATTCGTCCAGCTGCCACTTCCGCTTGCTGACGCGACATTTGCTTGTACCCCGAATGTGGATGTCCCACTGTGCTCTACAAGGAAGTGCCCGGGTCCTGTTATTGCTCTTGGCTCTTCAAACCAGAAAAGGCCGCCTGATGACACTGTCTGTTTTCGCCAATACATAGAATCGCCCTTTGCAAAAACCTTGTCTGCGAGTCCGTCTCCGTCCAGATCCACCAGAGTAAGTATCGACTCACTCGAGCTTTCACTCCTGTGGAAGTTCCCTCCAATGCTTGTAGTCGTCTGGCAAACATTGGGGTCACTGCCAATACCCAAGGTGCCCCCTATGTTCCAGCTCGACGAATGGGAAAGCCCAATGCCTGTGGCAGAGGTGACAGAGTCTGCTCGGAATATGGATGTCGACAAAAAAGCCGAGAGCGAGTCAATCCCCCCTGTGCTTTCATATTCGTTTGTGAATAGCTCGTTAGTGGCAGGGGCATTGTAATACTGGAATTCCTGACGATACACAAAATAGAATGAGTCTATGGCCTCTCCTGCGCACTTCTTCGTCAAGGCACCGGCATCATTTGCAACCTTGCATATTGCTTTGAGCCGTGTCTTGAAATTCGACTCGTAGCAGTTCTCCTTTTCAAAGAAGTAGCCGATGCATTTGGTGGTGTCAAAATATGCGCCGGTATCCATGCCCACCCGGATATAACACAGTTCCTGGTCAGTGGCTTCTTTGAAACCTAGGTTGCAGGATACGGGGATGTCATTGGGATTGCGGGGTTTGCGTACAAAGAGAACTTTGTATTTGCCAGATTCATTTTTGTTCCCTGTATATTCTATATGTTCGAGGTAAATCTGCCTGCCGGGGTTTACTCCGTCGGTCGTCACAACGTCATAGAAGTACCGCACCCAATTGCCATATGTGTCGCGGCTTTCGGCCAACATCCATTTGGCTATGTTGCCCTTGTCGTCTTTAAGTGTCGTCTCTTGCGATGTGTTGAGGATGCTGTCGGGATAATGGCCATAGCAGTGGGTTACTCCGTTCCGGTCTACCACCTCCCACCAATAGTCTGTAGTCGATATGTTATGGCGGATTATGCTGTCGTGCGAGTCTCCGGTTCTGGCATAAAACCGCACACTGTCCCCAAGGGACACACGTGTGGTCTGGTGGTTGGTCCGATGCGGCATTGGACGGGGAACGCCATCGGTGTCCTTAGTGATCAACTGTTCGCCGCACAACATATAAATCTCCGTCTCATACGTGGCGTCATATCTAGGCACTCCCCAGCGTGTATCCAACGTGATGGCCGGGACACCTATGTCCCAGCCGACACCCAGCCAGCCGTTTCCACCGTCACTGTTATAGGTCACAGCCAGATGAGGCTGCATATTGGCGCGACCCGCCGGTATCTGGATCGGGTAGTTCAGGCTTGCGGAACCTTCATTGTTGGCTTCAGGGGGTGTTATCAGGACCATCCCGTCCAACGGACTCACCGCTTTCAGGTCGTTCATGGCCGTCGGTACGAATGCTTGCGTCTCTGGCATTTCAGGCGCCTTGAGCAGTTCGTTGATAAAGTCCGTGAAATGTGACGTGAGCGAAACTATTTCTTGCCTGACGGTATCAACTCCCACACGCTCCAGCCGCACCCAGGATGAGGATGCTGTATCGTAGAAAGATGTATATATGTCATCGGGGGCATAGCCTTCGGGCATCAAATCCGGATTATAAGCAACGCGCAATTCCGCATATGGGGAGAAATGGTCCCCGCCGGGCAAAAGACGGTATCCCGCAGTGGCGGCAGTCATGTTTACCATGCCCTGCGGCAAAGGGGCAAGATCCACCTCCGTCAAAGATGTCACGGAATAGGTGCCAGTATGCGTCACAGCCGTGTCAAGTGCCGTTAGCATGAATCCATCTGTCTCCAGAAGCAAGGCACTCCCTTTCCGCACATGCCTCTTCATGTCCGGTCGGCGAATGTCTGTGATCGTTTCCGGTGTATAGTCCCACGTGTCCTCATGACCGACACATTGCGGGAAGTCTGCGTCGTTTAAGTTCATTGGGGTGGCGTTGTTCACCCCTGCCCCATCCTGATGGTTCACACAGCCATAGACAACACATGACAGCGAGCCGACAAAAAATGCCATAAAGAGTATATTCCGTTTCAGACTCATCTGTTTTTTTATTTCACAACCAGTTTCATCGTCTGTGTACCGCTGTCCGTAGTTATCGTGGCGTAGTAAGTATTGCCTGTGGGCAGTTCCCCTTTGAAAATGTATTGTGTATTGTCGCTATCACTGTAACTCTCCATCAATCTGCCTTGGATATCGTAAATGCCGACTTTCACCCAAGGCACCCCTGTCACCTCTATTGTATATCTGCCAGAAGAAGGATTAGGGTAGATGACAGATTCCGATGCCATTGTATTATGCCGGATATCGTTCCAGTTGCCGCCATTTGACGTCATTTGCTGACAGGCACCCCTCTTGGCCAAGGTAAAGGTGCTTGTGTCGGAGGAGAACATGACACGACGAAACACAACAGTCCGCGAAGAAACCGAGTCTGGAAAATATGGATATCCATCGACAAGCAGGAGCGTGCTGTCGGTCACGTTTGACAAAACACTTCTGTCGAAAGTGAGACAGAAACAATTGTCCTCCGTGCCGCTGCCTTGAATCTTCCATTTGCGGTTTAGCACTTCGAAAGATTCGTCGGCAACAAATTCCAACGAGGCATCGTCGTCGCCACAGACAAAGAACATACCCTCTTGGAGACTGTCTGCCCGGATTGTCAGCAGAGCCCCCTCCGCCTCCGAGCGGCTTCGCAATTGGTGGACATTGTACGTACTGTCTCGCCCGATTCCTGTAACACGGTGATGATATTGCCTGCTGTCGGAATGGCTCCATATCACCCGCCCGCTTCCGTCCACATAATCGACCGGACCAAGCGTTATCCCGTAGCGTATGGCCAAAGCGCTTTGCACCCGTCTCAACATTGAATTGGTGAGACGCTGATTGAAATAAAGTATTTCCGCGACTTTCACTCTGCCCGGAAGGGTGTCTCCTCCTATCGTCAGCCTGACTGTCGACGAGGTGCTGTCCGGCGCGGATTGACGCAGGGTGTTGATGACGGCTGTGACTGTGGTGGTGTCCGCGTATCGGATATTGGTATTGTCGGAAACAATGTGTTCCGTCGTTAGTCCACGTGTCGAACTGTCTCCGAATGTAAGTTTCCACACCGATGCCTCGGAATCAACCAAAGGCTTATAAACCACAACCAATGTGTAATTGTCCGCGTATGGAATACTGTCGAAAACGATTGGACGGTTGCTGTCAATAACCCATGCAGGGTTGAAATCGAGCGTCGCATCGCCACTGTCGCACCGCCACTGCCATGTTGGGACTGCGGTATAATCATGCAAGCCGATTGCCTGGCAATCAACGGACTGCGAAGCAAGCAGCAATATGATGATTATTAATATACGTTCGACATTCTTCATATGTGGCTGTTATCTAAAACAGATGCAAAGATACGGATTTGTTTCAATATGGCAAAATTTAATGTATTTTTTCTTGGACAGAACATGTTATGACAGGAAGTCTTTTCACCGCCTTGGCTTTGGTTTTGTTGAGGAGGTCTGCGTAGATCTTTGTCGTGGCAATGTCGGAATGGCACATGAGCTGCTGGACAGTGTAGATTGGAACTTCATTCGTCAGCAATAGAACGCAGAATGTATGCCGTGCGCTGTGGAACGATACCGGTTTCTTTATCTTGGCTTCCTTGCACCAGCGCTTCAACACCACGTTGACTTTCTGGTTGGTCTCTTCTTTGAAGACATATTCACCACCGTGTTTCTGACTGCGCAGCAGGGTTTCCGCTTCGGCGCACAACGGCAATCGCTCATAGGTGTCGGTCTTCTGCTGGTGGAACTCAAGCTGCATGTGCTTGCCGTTGCGCTTCACGTCTTTCCATCGCAGACACTGCACGTCGCTGTAGCGCAGTCCTGTCATGCAGGAGAAGAGGAACATCTTTTGGATGTTGCTGTATTCTTCGGACAGCTGGTGTTTGGTAAGTTTCTTCAACTCCGTTTCCGACAGGAAACTTTTCCTCGCCTGTTCCCGCTTGGGGCGTTTCACTCGCTGCAGGATGCAATTGTCGAAGAGTCCGTTCTTGTAGGCGTCGTGGAGAACGCAAGCCAGTTTTTGGAAGTAAAGGCGCACACTGCCGGGCTTCAAACCTTGAGACTGAAGATAGGCAATAAACCCTTGAAGATAATTTGTTGTTACGTTATTCATCGTGCAGTCGCCGTATTTTTCCAGATGTTTGCACATTAGGCGGTAGCTGTCTTTTGTTTTTTCCTTGATACCACTGTTCTGCGCAAACTCGTGCGCAAACTCTAATAAGCTATATGTGGGCATTTTTTCTGCTCGTCCATCACCTAAACTGACCGCATACTCGTATCGTATTTCTTCAGACGAACCTTCCTTTTCAAGGGAAATGGTCAGTTCTCCATTGGGAGAATATTGTATCGACGAAATAGTGAAGTTGAAATTCGATTTAATTCTAATATTCATAATTTCAGTGTATTGGTTTGATATGTCTTCCTGTGCTCAAGTCACGAAGATACTATTTTTTTTTGTAATTTACAGAAAAATAGTATTTTTGCACCGTGGAACAAATATCGTCATCCCATCCATATGAATCATTCGGCAGACATCCATGTCGAAGTGTTTATTTTAATACTTTTCTGTTAAAAATATCTTTTGTAAGAATTCCGAATGCCTCAACAATATCAGAGCCGTCCATAAATAATTGGTGCTTCACTTTCACCGGCAAAGAACGCGATGAGGAGACCGGCTACGGGTACTTCGGCGCGAGATACATGGACCACGAGCTGATGACCATGTGGCTCAGCGTCGACCCAATGGCTGACAAGTATCCGAGCATCTCACCGTATGCGTATTGTGCATGGAATCCCGTGAAATTGGTAGATCCGGATGGAAGAGAATTTGGCGATTACTACGCACAGAACTTTTGGGGTACATGGAAAAAAATTGGATCAGATAATCATGATGATGGGAAAGTGTATGTTGTTCCTTTTAAAGAAGATCAGAAGAAGGTAAAAAATGGGGACTTTAATATTGAGGAAAAGTATGAACTACCCACTCTCGAAGCAAGAAATGAAATATGTGACTATGTGGAAGAATCAGATCGAAAAGATAACCTTCGGGAATATGGTGGAACTATATGGGAAAATGGTGATAACGGGAAACAGGACATTCGATATTCCAAACCTGGAGCGAGGTGGTATGGGGGTGATGTCGCCACAGTTAATCAAAATGATTATGAAGGTGATTTTGACCACGTAGGCAAACGTCTTCTGTTATACTTCCATAGTCATTTCAGCGGAACAATTAATGGAATAGGGCTCATTCAGCACCCGTCGGATTCGCGTTTCGATAATCTTCAAGGCCGTAGTGGTGATATTCAGAATGTCATGACCAACGGAAGCAGAACCGGTGGAGCTAGGCTGCCGTATAACATTATGTTTGCCATGAAAACAAAGCAAGTGTATTTTTACACACATGGTGGAGTTAAATTCACAATGAACTTTAGCGACTTCAGAACATTGGGAGGGACAAAGTGATGAGGAAGTATATGTTTTTGTTAATATGCCTCATTTGCAATCTTTGTCATGCGCAACACCGTGTTAGTGTATATGCAACCAAAGTTCAATTTGAAGAGGAAGCAAAGGTGTATCAAATAGAGAAACAGTCCATAAAAAATGCCACGATACATATATATGACACGCTGTCCAAAATGTTATATACATGCGAAATAGTTGATGGTTTTTTCATTATGCCAAACGCTATTGTCGGCAATACTTGTTGGGTGTCATTGCTTTATGGCGGCAAGTATTATTACACAGATGTATTTCGGATGGATTCCATTATATCTCATACTCCTTATTGGATATTCAGAATTGAGGATGGAAAGTATAGTAAGTACTTCTACGGCAACTACTATTTTGCATTGTCAATACCACCATTAGAGTATGGACCTGTATCGTTTAGAAAAAAATGGATATATCACAGAACGGGGAGGCTACTGTTGAAAAACGCGGAAAAACAATCTGTCACAGAATCAGGACGGAAAGAATCTTCTGTACAAGGACAAAAATAGAAAAAACATCTTGTTGACTAACCCGACTGAAAACAGCAATCAATTGACTATTTCAGCACATATAATCGAAGGGGTAAACCGCACTCAACACATGCGGTTCCACCCCTTTGTTTTCACCGGGAAAGAACGCGACGAAGAAACGGGGTATGGCTACTTCGGGGCCCGCTACATGGACCACGAGCTTATGACCATGTGGCTCTCCGTCGACCCGATGGCGGACAAGTATCCGTCGATTAGTCCTTATGCCTATTGTGCGTGGAATCCTGTGAAGCTGGTTGATCCGGATGGAAGAGATATTTGGGAAATTGACAGAAAAGGGAATGTGACGTGGAAAGCTCAATCAGATAAGACAACAATATACGCTGTTAATAAGCAAGGGAAAAGAACTGGAGCATCTGTAGATTTATCTAATGACGATATTCTCAATCAATTAAAAGACTATGGGGTAAAATGTCAAAGACCTGATGCTCAGGGTACACCAATTAAGACAGGTAGACTACAGGCGGCTGTCTCTACGAACAAAGAAGATGTTGTTAAATTTTTTAAATTCACTTCGGAAAGCACTGATCAAGAATGGGGTATTTACGCATTCCATAAAGGAAACGCTTCAAAATATGGTATTATTACATACCAATATGATGATCGAACGCCCTCCAAGTCTGATTTCGCAACAATAAATGTGTTTGAAGATGTAGATAACTGGAGTGTTTCCACGATGATTCACTGCCATCCTAACCCAAGGTCCAAGGATGAGGAAGTGTCGTCATTATATGGAGATAGAAGAGTGGCTCCAACGGCTTCATATAAATCATATTACACATATATGTCTCGATCGGAGAATCTTTATAAAATTGATAAAAAGGGTGGCTATACATCCCAGGGGCGATATCAGGGCTATCAATCTTTAATGAACATTTTCAAATAATGAAACATACATTACTTTTTATTGCCGTATTGTCTGTTTTCTTTCTTTTTGTCCAGTGTAAAAAAGAAACATGTATGATCAACGAGAAGGTTGAGGCCGAATTGGTAGAGTTTGTCTCGAATAACGACTTTTCAGGTTATTTTCGAATTGGTGACAATATTGTTGATACAATTAGAACTTGTTTGTCCGCCACATTGTATGATATTGACACAAATCATTATATGACGGTAATTCTATATAGGATTCCCGCAGATGCCTTTATGGGCACTCCTTATTATCAGCAAAATAAACATCCTATAATGTGTTTTTCTGTAGGTGAAAAGGAACTTTTTGTTTACAATCACTCTCACAACGGACCCCTACTTTTTTCCCCACGAAAAACTTATTCAGAAGATGAAGTCCGTATAAAAGAAATGAAGTATATTACCGATGATATTGACGATAGGTATGTGATACAGACATATAGATACGGATTGTATGATGGCGATATCTGGATAGAAAAAGATAGCACTTTCGATTTTTTTAAATGGTGTTATGGTAGTAGTAGCATGTAGCCTATGCAATATCAACAAAGGAAGTGTTCACGAGAGGTTGATTTCTGTCCCGGTTGGGACTGGGGACTGGTACCTGTCACATCGGAAAAGAGTGAACAATTGAACCAATACGTTCATAAAACCGAAGGGGTAAACCGCACTCAAACCGTGCGGTATTGCCCCTTTGTTTTCACCGGCAAAGAACGCGACGAGGAAACCGGCTACGGCTACTTCGGCGCACGGTATATGGATCACGAGCTGATGACCATGTGGCTGTCCGTTGACCCGATGGCGGATAAGTATCCGAGCATAAGTCCTTATGCTTTTTGCGCTTGGAATCCGGTGAAGTTGGTTGACCCAGATGGAAGAGATTGGTATGATGTAGACAAAAGTGGCCATATTACAAAAAATGAGGAACTATCAAAGAAGTATAAAGATAATGACGTATTATACTCGACGAGTACGGGCGAAAGATCAAAGTTATTCGATAAGGGTACTATTACGAGTATAAGTAATAATAATTTAAATGGTAAATCGGGGCAAATTGTTTGTTTTGGGGAAGGGAGTACACGAGACGACCATTTGTCTATTTTTGAGTTCTGTGCCAATAATACAGATGTGGAATTTAGTTTAATACAATTTGAAGGAGGTCCTTCGAATACTTTCATGACAACATCTCACGACCTTATGTCAGACGACGGAAAGTCTTCTGATGATTATGGAAGTGAAGTGACCAAAGCTAAAGATAATCCCAAGTCACTTGTTTCACATATTCATAACCACTGGGCTAATGGTATGTTTGGATATGGTGCTCAAGGTGATGACTTCACTTTTAAAGAAAAGGTGATTGAACTAAGAGGAGATATGGGAGAAAAGCCAATTTTTGGCATATATAAGTGCGGTGGTGATAGAAAGACAAGAGGTTATCTCAATTATGATGGTGAAAAAATTGACCCTAAAACCATGAAAAAGTTATGATTATGAGAAAGTTAATCTTAATATGTGCACTCTTTTATTCTACCAATCACATTATTGCTCAAGATACAGTTATCTTTAGGCAGAACGCATTTGTAAGAAATGACAGATTCATTTCTATGATGGATTCTGTTGTAAATCATGCAAATGAATGTGTGTTTGTTCATGAAAACTCTTTTTGTATTTTTGTAGAAAAATACAATTACATTGATACTGATTATTATAGGTTTATAACAGAACCATTGAATATTAGCGAATTGTGGATGTATGAGACAATATACCCTCGTAAGGTATTATATCCATATAGACATAAGTCTTGTCTGTTTATTTTTTCTTTTACTGATGATATAATTGGTATTTCTAGTAGTATTGATACCCTATATTTTAATAAGAGTGATTGGTTGAAGTACCTATATATTCGAGACGAAGACAATCCAGAAATGATGCTACCAATACGAGCTATTGAAATTTATGAGGCAGCCACACTAAATTTGTATAGAAGAATACCATGTATAGATGTTAGCTCAAAGAAAAGAATAATTAATACAATTCACACAAAATTGTTTCTTTAATCCATTAGTTTTTATGTTTGCGCTAAGGAATCTTCGGCAAGATTGTTTTTTCATGTCGAAGAATATCAACCGGGGATAACTATATCTAGATGAACCAACCTGCACATAAAACCGAAGGGGTAAACCGCACGCAAACCATGCGGTTCCACCCCGCCGCTTTCATCGGGGAAGCACCCCGCAAGGGGAAGCGAATACCGCTGAATGAAATCAAATACAATGAGCAACGCGACGAAGAAACAGGGTATGGCTACTTTGGCGCTCGCTACATGGACCACGAGCTGATGACGATGTGGCTCAGCGTCGACCCGATGGCGGACAAGTGCCCTGGCATTAGCCCCTATGCTTACTGCGCTTGGAATCCTGTGAAGCTGGTTGATCCTGATGGGAGGGAACTGACTGACTTTTATGACATCTCAACAGGGGAGCACCTAAAACATGTAGAAGATGGAATTGATGAGGCAGTGGCAATTAACCGCATCGTTTTTGATGCATGTGAAGAAGATAATGCTTCAATATCATTTGAAAAGAGTATGGGTGTTTCCCTTGGAAGCAATTCTGAGTTTGTGGCATTAGCTGGGACCTTGTATGCCGAGTCAACACCAGAAGAATCGTCATTTGAAGAAATGGCAGGTATTGGCAGTGTTATCAGAAATAGGGCAATGGCTGACGGACGCAGACCTATTGATGTTGCCTCAGGAGGCGGAATATATGAATATAATCAGAGGAATAAAATAGCGGACCCTCTGGCGAGCAAAAGTAAAGTTAACCTAGCCTACAAAGTTGCGATGTTGACTCTTTGTACAAAAACAGACTATTCTAATGGAGCATACTTTTGGCAAGGCAAGGACTTTAGTGACAAGAACAGGTTGGCGAATAAAGAGTATTATCAAAAAGGATTTCTTTTCACAGACAAAAGTCATGATAGGTATGGGATGGGGACGAATCGCATAGCCGGACCCGTTCCGTACAAATATGAATCAACCGCAGCGGCTGTAGGGACTGTTTTTATGCGGCTTACAGACAAGTGGAAAAATGCTAATGGCGCAACAAGATGGAATGGAAGATAGCTGTATTATGAAACATTGTAGTCTAATTGCCTATGTCGTTATAGCGGTGGGTGTTTTCTGTATATCGTGTTCTTCTTTGAAAAGAGAATGCAACGTAATAGAATATCCAACAGCGATAAAAGAAAAGAACGAGATTGCAAAAAAAATTCAAGATGTTGCGCCGATATACTATAGTGTCATAGATGTTTCTGGAATGAAAGTGTATTCTCTTGGGGATTATTATCTTATGCAATCAACTCTATGTGGACCATCAGGAAGAGCATCTAACTATTATCATTACCTGATAATGGATAGTGCTTATTCGAAGCAAGTGTATTTCATGAGTTTATCGGCTGAAATAAACAATCTATGGATTGATAGAGGGATTTTGTTTGTTGATTTGTTGGATTTTATTGATGAAGCATACTACAATGATGAATATTCAAACTGTAGCAAGTGTGGTTTTGTTATATACAGAATGAAACTATCAAAATCATCTTTTGTTTTAGACACAATTACTGAGGAAAAAGTTGAGCTGGGTTTAGAAGATTTAATGACATATTCCAGACATTGAGACTAGGTAACACAGCATAACACAAGC
>FLNU01000585.1_pt1 | contig 16092 bp, 13 predicted proteins | sample 1140361 | NCBI WGS metagenome assembly FLNU01 (sample SAMEA3878206, study PRJEB12797) | bioreactor metagenome | biome: Moose rumen | place: Sweden | collected 2011-10 | reverse complement strand
AGCATGACGAGGCGGTCGATGCCGATGCCGATGCCGCTGGTGGGAGGCATGCCGTACTGGAGGGCACGCAGGAAGTCGTGGTCGATAATCATGGCTTCGTCGTCGCCCTTGTCGGCCAGCCGCATCTGTTCGACGAAGCGTTCCTCCTGGTCAATCGGGTCGTTCAACTCGCTGTAGGCGTTGGCCACTTCCTTGCCGTTCACCATGAGTTCAAACCGCTCGGTGAGTCCTGGCTTCGAGCGATGCATTTTGGTCAGTGGCGACATTTCCACGGGATAGTCTATGATGAAGGTGGGCTGGATGAACGTTCCCTCGCAGGTCTCGCCGAAGATTTCGTCTATCAGTTTGCCTTTGCCCATGGTTTCGTCGACCTCTATGTCCAGTTGCCTGGCCACGTCGCGGATTTGGTCTTCGCTCTTTCCGTCCAGGTCGTGGCCTGTCTTCTCCTTGATGGCTTCGAGGATGGGGATGCGGCGGTAGGGTGCCTTGAACGAGATGGTCTTGCCGTCGACGACACTCTCGGTGCATCCGTTCACTGCCACGCAGATTTTCTCCAGCAGTTGTTCTGTGAACGACATCATCCAGTTGTAGTCCTTGTATTGTACGTAGAGTTCCATGCAGGTGAACTCCGGATTGTGTGTGCGGTCCATGCCCTCGTTGCGGAAGTTCTTGCCGATTTCGTAGACTCCCTCGAATCCGCCCACGATGAGTCGCTTCAGGTAGAGTTCGGTGGCAATGCGCATGTACATGTCGACGTTGAGTGCATTGAAGTGGGTGATGAAGGGGCGGGCAGAGGCACCGCCGGCGATGTTCTGCAGGGTGGGGGTCTCCACTTCGGTGTATCCGGCCTCGTCGAGCACGTTTCTCATGGTGCGCAAGACGGTGGCACGCTTCTCGAAAGTTTCCTTCACGCCTTTGTTGACCACCAGGTCGACGTATCGCTGGCGGTAGCGCAGTTCGGGGTCGTCGAAGGCGTCGTACACCTGCCCGTCCTTTTCCTTGACGATGGGCAGTGGCTTGAGGCTTTTCGAAAGCAAGGTGAGCGACTGGGCATGGACGCTCACTTCGCCGGTCTGTGTGCGGAACACGAAGCCGGTCACGCCGATGAAGTCGCCCAGGTCGAGCAGTTTCTTGAAGACGGTGTTGTACAGTTCCTTGTCTTCTGCCGGGCAGATGTCGTCGCGGGTTATGTACACCTGAATCCTGCCCTTCGAGTCCTGCAGTTCGACGAAGGAGGCTTTGCCCATGATGCGGCGGCTCATCATGCGTCCTGCGATGCAGACCTTGCGCGGCTCGTCGTCGTCCTTGAAGGCGGCCAGTATGTCGGTGGAAAATGCGTCGGTGGGGTATTCCGCAGCCGGATAGGGGTTGATGTTCAGTTGCTTCAGTGCTTCGAGATTGGTCCGACGGTTAATCTCCTGTTCTGATAATTCCAGTATGTTCATGTTGTTGGGTCTTTGATTGGGTCTTGGTTATTGGGCGAAGGCTGCTTCGGCTTCGTCGTAGACACTTTCGCGATAGGCCTGACCTGGTTCTGCCTGGCTCTGTCCGGGCACGTCGGCTGCTTCTGCCTTGTCCTTCATCTGCAGCGCCTCTTTGTCGGCGTCGAGGAATATGTATTCGAAGTTTGAACTTTTCACAGACGGGAACTGGCTGCGCGGGTCGACGTCCTGGCGGTTCTGCAGGTGGTCGATGATGCGGTTGTAGCAGTCCATCGCACTCTTGGCCTTCAACTTGACACGGAAGATGGTGTCGACGTACTGGCACTTGCCGGTTTCGGGATTGAGGATAACGCGTTTGAAGAGCATTCTCGATTCGTACCATCCTTCGTGGGGCTCGTTCAGCAACTCCATCTGCGAGCGTTTCTTGTCGGCCATGGTCGAGCGGCCCTCCAGCCGCTGTTCCTTCCTCATTTTCTCCTGATACTTGAAATCCTCCAAGTCCTTGGCGTCCGTCTTCAGGAAGAGGACGTAGTTGCTGTAACTCACCTTCAGACGGAAAGGATAGGTGTTGTCAGACTCCACGAAATTGAGGATGCGGTTGACGACGTCTGGATTCACCTTTATTTCGCGGATGGTGGAAAGAAAGGCTACAACATCATCCATGTTGTATGCCAGCGTCTCGTGGTCAAAATACCTAACGTAAAGATTCATAAAATAAAAATAAAAAAATAAATAAAAGAAACGGCTTCAACCCAAACGCCCAAACTGCCAGGTTTTGAAAGTCAGAAGAATCGACATCCTGAGCCCTTACGTTGATAGCACAGTGCAAAGATAAGAATAAAAAAGGGAATAGCGAAGAGTAAATAATGAAAAATAATAAAGAGGAAGCAACAATTATTCCCTATGCAAAGACTGGTTCTCACTCATTACGGCTGAAAAACAACGAAAAAGGCAGTAAAAAGGCGAAAAATCCGCCATTGTAAGTTGTTGATACTCAACAGCGAACCGTTGATGAGTACTATATCAAAGGTTTGATGCAGGCACCTAAAAATTTTGATGTCGGCACCTCAACAGATTGATGTGGGCACCTAAATGTTTTGATGTCGGGGCCTCAATATTTTGATGGCTAAACATCAAGAATTTGATGTCGGGGTTGAAAAATTTTGATGCCTGCCCCTCAAAAAAATCCGGGTGCGGAGGAACGGCTTTTTGGGGGGAGTGGAGATGAAGTTTGTGTGGGGTGTGGAGGGGGTGGAGGTGAGGTCAGTGTGTGGTGCGGATGCGCCACGGTTGTGGATAGAGATTGTTGGCTCGGCTGCCGAGGTTGTTGACGAATCCGAGGGGCTGGCCCTGGTGGGTGAGGAGGACATAGCCGCGGGGGGTGTCGGAGGGCAGGGTGAGGCTCTCGGTACGCAAGTAGGCGAGGGCTTCTTCTTTACTCACTTCACGGGTTGAAAATGCTCTGTTATCCAGTTTGTTACACATGGCAAGTGCATGTAATGGTTGAAGTTTCTTTCCACCCTTCATGGCGGCCATGGGAATGCCGTGGTGCAGGATGTTCAGGTGCTGCCGTAGGGTGGCCAGGATTTCGGTGTGAGGGGTGGGGAAGGCCGTGAAAATTTGTTGTCTTTCGTCGTAGGAAATGGTGAAGTCTTCTGCCTGTCGCAGCCACGTGTTGAGTTCGCGTGGGGTGGCGGTGTTGCTGGTGTGGCGTTTGGCTTTGTCGGCCTTGCGGTTGCGGTGTGGCGTGACGGCGGTCCCTGTGCTGTCGTGCTTGCGCAGGACGGCCAGGAAGAAGCCTTCGCCACGGGTCTTGTGTGGAAAGAAATGGTAGCAGGGGAAGGAGTGGTGGGGCAGTAGGTTGCCGGTGATGTTCCAGTGCTCGTCGGGCTGACAGTCAATGATGTCGGCTCCGAGTTCGCGGGCCATCCACAGGACGTTCTGCTCGTTCTCCAGGGTGTTGTAGGTGCAGGTGGAGTAGATGAGGTATCCGCCGGGCTTGAGGCAGGGCCAGACATCGCCCACGATGTCGCGCTGTCGGCGCGAGCACATGTCGACGTTGGCCGTGCTCCACTCTTCGACGGCCTGGGGTTCCTTGCGGAACATGCCTTCGCCCGAACAGGGAGCGTCGCAAAGGACGAAGTCGAAGCGGAGGGGAAGCGGCGAGAAAGCGGAGGGCGGGTTGCTGGTGACGATGATGGCGGGGTAGCCCCATTTGGTCAGGTTCTCGGCCAGGATGTTGGCCCGCTGTCGCACGATTTCGTTGGCCACGAGCAGGGAGCCCGCGGGCAGTGTGTTGAGGGTGAGGGTAGACTTGCCCCCGGGTGCCGCGCACAGGTCGAGCCCCACCAGCGGCTGGCTGGTGTCGGCAAAAAGTGTGCGCAGGACATGGTCGAGAAACATGGACGAGGCTTCCTGGACATAGTAAGTGCCGGCATGGAGCAGGGGGTCCTGGATGAAGGCGGGACGCGGCTCGATGTATTGTCCGGAGGGGCACCAAGGCACTTGGCTCAGGGCATGGCCGCTGTCGGAAAACGGTGGTGGACAGGGCTTTGCCGTGTTGAGTCGGAAGGAAGTGACGGGTTGGGTGCGAGCGAGTGTGTGGAGGAAGGACTTCAGTTCTTCGGGCTCGAACTGCTGCTGCATGAGCCGCGTGAATGCTTCGGGTAGTAGCATGGGGTCGGGAAATGGATTTGTTTGAAACAGTATGCAAAAATACGATTTTTTAGGCTGGATGAACACTTTTTCTTAAAAATAACCCGTTTGACGAAGAAAAATAACTACCTTTGCAGACAAATTCAAATATTATCATCGCTATGAGTAACAATATGGACGAACTCGACAAGAAGATTCTGCGAATGATTGCGGACAATGCACGAGTTCCTTTCCTGGAGGTGGCTCGCGAGTGTCATGTCTCGGGAGCAGCCATCCACCAACGCATTCAGAAACTGACCAAGATGGGTGTCATCAAGGGCACACACTATCAGTTCGACCCTGAGAAACTGGGCTACGAGACTTGTGCCTACGTCGGACTTTACTTAAAGGACCCGATGACTTTCGATACCGTGGTCGAGGCACTGGAGAAAATCCCGCAGGTGGTGGAATGTCACTACACGACAGGTGGCTACGACCTCTTCATCAAGATTTATGCACGCACCAACCACGACTTGATGACCCTCATCCACGATAAACTCCAGCCCCTGGGCCTGGCCCGTTCAGAAACCATCATTTCCTACCACGAGGCCATTCAGCGACAAGTGCCCGTGTTGGTGGAAGAGTGAAGCCCCGGGAGTGCGGACGTCCCCGTCCGCAGAAATTAAGAAGTTGAGAAAATGAGGGAATGGGATGATGCGGACGAGGCCGTCCGCGCTCCCAGTGAGAATTAAGAAATTGAGGAGTGGAATGTGAAAAGACTTCCATTCTGTTCATTATAAAGGTAATAGTTTGTGGACTGGATATTGAATCTCATTACGGACGGTTCGTCTGTGGCACACATCGTGATGCTGTACTGCGCAGTCATCTCGTTGGGTGTGCTGTTAGGAAAAATCAAGGTCTGCGGCATCTCCCTGGGAGTGACGTTCGTCCTGTTCGTCGGCATCCTGGCCGGCCATTTTCTGCATCGTGGCGTGCTCTACCATGGTTTCACACCCGAACCGCTCAACGTGCTCAACTTCATCCAGGACTTCGGCCTTATCCTCTTCGTCTACTCCATCGGCTTGCAGGTGGGTCCCTCCTTCTTCACTTCCCTGCGCGGAAACGGTGTGAGGCTGAACATGGCGGCTGCGATGGTGATACTGCTCAACATCGCGGTCATGCTGGTGCTCTACTACAGTTTCATGGACACCAGCGACCCGACCACCCTGCCCATGATGGTGGGTGTGCTGTGCGGAGCCGTGACGAACACGCCAGGGCTCGGTGCTGCCAACGCCGCACTCGACCAGATTGGCGCCGACCATTTTGGTGGAGAGACACCCGTCATTGCCAACGGCTACGCCTGTGCCTACCCCTTGGGCGTGCTTGGCATCATTGCCTCCATCATCCTGATTCGCTACCTGTTCAAGGTGAATTTCAAGAAGGAAGAGGACAATTTCAATGCGCACAACGGCAACGTCGCAGCCATGAAGCCCCACCTTCTGCACCTGAAAGTGTGCAATCCGTCGATGAACGGCAAAACCATCCTGCAGGTGCGCAACTACCTGGGTCGCGATTTCGTGTGCTCACGCCTGCTGCATGGCGAGCACGTCGTTCTGCCCAACAAGGACACGGCACTCTCCATCGGCGACGTCCTCTTCATCGTGTGTGCCGAGGACGACAGTGAGGCCATTATTGCTTTCATCGGCGAGGAAGTGCAGATGGAATGGGAGAAGCAAGACATGCCGATGGTGTCGAAGAAACTGCTCGTCACCCGCGACAAGGTGAACGGGAAGACCCTGGGTGCGCTCCATCCTTCCAGCATGTTCGGCGTCAACGTAACCCGCCTCTACCGCTCGGGCATCGAACTGTTTGCCTCGCCCCATGTCACGCTGCAAGTGGGCGACCGACTGATGGTGGTGGGTCCGCAGGATGCCGTCGACCGCTTCGAGTCGAAAATCGGCAACAACGCCAACCGCCTGGACAAACCCAACCTGTTGACCATATTCTTCGGCATCCTCGTGGGTATCGTCGTGGGCAGCATGGAATTCAACGTAGGCATGTCGATGCCCGTGAAATTAGGCCTGGCTGGTGGCCCGCTCATTGTGGCCATCCTGGTGGGACGCTTCGGATTCAAACTGAAACTGGTGGCCTACACCACGAACTCTGCCTCGCTGATGATTCGCGACATCGGACTGGTGCTGTTCCTGGCCAGCGTGGGCATCAAAGCCGGAGGAAACTTCGTTGAGACCGTGATGCACGGTGGCTTGATGTATGTGCTCTACGGCTTCCTGATTACCGTGATTCCGCTGATTATCGTCGGCATTGTCGCCCGCATGCGCTATAAGCAGAACTATTTCCTCATCATGGGCATGATGGCAGGAGCCACGACCGACCCGCCGGCATTGGCCTATTCGACCGCCACCGCCAACAATGACATTCCGTCGGTAGGCTACTCCACGGTTTACCCGTTGTCGATGTTCCTGCGCATCATTTCTGCACAAATCCTCATCCTGATGTTCTGTTCATAACATTCCCGACCCCCATTCCTTATATGTTGGAACTGTTTGAAAACATACTTGAACAGTCGGCAGGCACCCCCTTGCTGACTGCTTTCATCTTGGGACTGTTGGCCGCTTTCAATCCTTGTCAGTTGGGCATCAACATCTCGGCACTGGCCTATCTGCAAAAAGACACCGACCAAGGGAATCCTTGGCAGAGAGGACTCATCTACCTGGCAGGACGCAGCACGACCTATGTCCTGCTGGGGTGGCTTTTGGGTTGGTTGCTGAACCGGGGGAAGGATATAAGTTATGTAGGTGAATTCCTGTCAAAAGGAGAAACATGGCTGCCCTATGTGTTGCTCCTGTTGGCTGCGCTTTTCTTTTGGCGATTTTTTCATCACCATCACCACGATGATTCGTGCCACAACTGCAACCAAGTGATTCAACGACATGGGCAGGGTGGGGCATGGCTGTTGGGCCTTCTGCTCGCCTTCGTCTTCTGTCCCGAGAGTGCCGTTTTCTATTTTGCCATGCTGCTGCCACTTGGCACCACCACTCCCTACGCTCTCTTGTTGCCCGTTCTCTTTGCCCTTGCCGCCGGTCTGCCAGTCATATTGCTGCTGTTTCTCTTCCATTCAGCCTCTGCCGGCATCCATCGGCTCGAACGCCAGATGGAACTTGTGCAACGATGGGTCAACATGGCACTGGCCCTCCTTTTCCTTTTGTTGGCCCTCCTCTTTCTGTAACTATTAAATGACGGCTCTTGACGGATTGCCAAAACATACAAATATTGGCTCTTGTCTTTTATTTTTCACTTTTCGCTTTTCACTTTTCACTTTTATTTGTACCTTTGCACGGATTATGCATATAAATGTATCGAAGTAATCGGAAATAAATATCAATTCAATAAATTATTGCTTTATGCCAGAAATGAATCAAAAAGAAAATGGTTACACTGACTATGTGGTGAACCAGCAGGAGGAAGAGTCAAGTTTTGACTTACGAGTCCTGTGGTACTTGCTGTTGCGTTACAAATGGTGGATTCTCCTGTCCATGTTTGTATGTATGGCACTTGCCTACGTATATCTGCGTTATCAGACACCAGTCTACAGGGTGTCGTCCAAGATGCTTATCAAGGACCAGGATCAGCGGCGCAATTTCAGTTCGTCCATCAACAATACCTTCAACGAACTGGGATTCATGAATAACAGTAACGGTTTTGACAACGAAATCGAAGTGCTCGGTACACGTACGCTGAACAAAAAGGTGGTGCGTGACATGAAACTCTACACTGTTTACTATTCCGAAGGACGTGTGCGCGACCACGAAGTGTACAACAAGTACGCTCCCTATCTTGTAGACTTTGACCAGAACCTGCTCGACTCCCTGCAAGGAGTAATCGAGGTGGAAATGGAAAAACCAGGTAAGGCACTCGAACTGACCATCAAGTACTGTAACCAGACGATTACGAAGGCCATCACCGGTTTCCCCTCTATCATCCACGCCTCCTTTGGCGACATCCGAATTGACAAGAATCCGTTGAAGTCGTTCCAAATCAATCCGTCGGCCTACGACCTGCCGCGCCAGATGCGTGCCTACATCTATCCTCTGGATGCCATGGCAGGACGATATGCCGGGCGTTTGTCCGTTTCTGAGTCGTCCAAACTGACGACCATCGCCGTCATCAGCATCGTGGACAACATACCGGAACGAGGACGCGACTACTTGATGCACCTGGCACAAGTCTACAATGAAGACGCCAATGACGACAACAAGGAAGAAGCCATTCGCACTTCAGACTTCATCGACGAGCGTCTGGGCATCATCAGCAAGGAACTTAATACCACCGAGGCAGAATTGGAACAATACCAGCGTTCGGCAGGTATCGTCAACTATCAGGCCGACGTGGCTCAGGATGCTACGCAAAGCCTGAAGTATGAGGCACAGATCGTAGAGGTGTCGACGCAAATCAATCTCATCGACTACCTCACAGAGTATGTGAACAATCCCAACAACCACATGCAGGTCATACCCTCGAATGTGGGCCTGACCGATCCAAGTCTTGCAGCAACAGTGGCCAAGTACAACGAGGCCGTCAATGAACGCAATCGCCTGTTGCGCACGGCTTCAGAAATTAGCCCTGCCGTGTCTGTGGCTACCAGCGAGGTTCAGAACTACCTGGGTGCCATCAAAGCGTCGTTGTCAAGTTTGCGTCGTCAGTTGTCCATCCAGCGCAACGACCTGCAAAGTCAGCAGAACCGCTACAACACTCGCATCAGTTCGGCACCGACCAAGGAACGTGCCTTGGTCGACATCAACCGTCAGAAGGAGGTGAAGGCAGGTCTGTACCTTATGTTGCTGCAGAAACGTGAGGAAAATGCCATCACACTGGCTTCTGCCGCTTACAAAGGAAAGATGATTGAAGAACCTATCTCCAGTGGAGAGCCCATCTCTCCCAAGAGCCGCATAATTTACCTCATAGCGTTGGTGATAGGTTTTATCCTCCCGTTCGTCATCTACTTCGTGCGTCAGTTCTTCCGCTATCGGATTGAATCGAGAGAAGACCTGGCCCGACTCACCCGTGTTCCACTGCTGGGCACCATCCCCTTCGCAAAGGCATTGGAGAAGGGTGACCGAACCGTTGTGGTGCAGGAGAACAAGAACAGCATCATGGTGGAAGTTTACCGAACCTTGCGTTCCAACCTGCCATTTGTGCTTGAGAAGGGACAGAATGTAATCCTCTTCACCTCGTCTTCGTCGGGTGAAGGTAAGACGTCCATCGCTTCCAACCTTGGCGCAAGTATTGCCTTCGTCGGTAAGAAGGTGCTCGTAGTCGGCTTGGATATCCGTAAGCCACGTCTGGCATCCCTCTTTGACCTGAGCGATACAGACAAAGGACTCTCCAACTACCTTTCTCGCGATGCCGAGGATTTGAACTACCTCGACTCCCTTATTCAGAATTCAGGCATCAGCGAGAATCTCGACATTCTGCCGGCAGGACCTATTCCTCCCAACCCGGCAGAGTTGCTTGAGCGGGAGAATCTGGGTATTGGCATGAAGCACCTGAAGGAAAAATACGACTACATAATGCTGGATACGGCACCTATCGGCCTTGTTTCCGATACGCTGACAATTGCCAAGCATTGTGACCTGACACTGTACATCGTTCGTGCCAACTATTCTTTGAAGGCCGATTGCGACCTTATCAACGAACTGGCTGAAGACGGACGCCTGCCGAATGTCAATATCATTCTCAATGCAGACAAGGAAAGTGTCAGCGGTGGCTATAATAAGGGTAAATATAGCCGCTACGGTTCGAAGTACGGCTATAGCCATTATGGTTACGGTCGCTATGGCTACGGCAACAAGGGTTATGGCTATGGCCGTAGTTACGGTTACGGTTATGGCTATGGATATGGTTATGGTTATGGTTATGGTTATGGCTACGGCTATGGCCTGAAAGATGGAGAAAAACTTGACGAAGTCTAATCCTTAAATAGAAGTGGAAGTGGAACACTCGTTGTTCCCTTCCACTTTTTCTCTCTACGTATCACACCAATTGACACATATAAAGTTCTCATTTTCCCAATATCCCATTTCCTTATTTCTCTATGTTAATTGCCATTGATTTTGACGGAACGATTGTCGAGCATAAATATCCTGCCATAGGCGAGGAGCGTCCCTTTGCTACAGAAGTTCTCCGGAAACTTATTCAGGAACGTCACCAACTTGTCTTGTGGACAGTGCGCGAAGGACTCTTGCTGAAAGAAGCACTTGACTGGTGCCATGAGCGAGGTGTGGATTTCTATGCTGTCAACAGCAACTCTTCCGAAATGTTCCAGGAAGCCAAGGACAAAAATTTCTCCTGTAAACTCAATGCCGACATCTTTATTGACGATAAAGACATTGCAGGATTGCCCTCTTGGACGGATATCTATGAAATTATCCATACAGGAAAATCGTATGAACAGATTTTGCGGAAGCGTGTCCGTGAAGAACTGTCCCGCCCCGATGCTGAACCACCCTATCCTTCATGGATGTTTTGGAAGAAGAAGAGTAAGAGGGTGAAAGTTGAAAGGTTAAAGGTTAGAGGTTAAAGGGTAGAGATTAGAGCGTTTTTTAGATTTTTATTATTCTGACAATATGAAACTTATCAATTTTGCAGACTCCAATACCATCATCAATAAGTACGTGGCAGAATTGCGAGATGTGGACCGCCAAAAGGACCGCATGCGCTTTCGTCACAATCTTAACCGTATAGGTCAACTGATGGCTTTCGAGGTGAGCAAACATTTGCAATATACTGTCAAGAAAGTGCAGACTCCGCTGGGCGTTGCAGAGGCAAATACACATGACGATGCAGTGGTCATTGGAACCATTTTCAGGGCAGGGCTTCCCTTTCACCAAGGTTTTCTGGATGTCTTCGACGACGCAGGCAATGCCTTTGTGTCAGCCTATCGCTACTATCGGGACAAAGAGTGCAAGGATGTAGGAATTCGCATAGAATATATCGCTACTCCAGACTTGACAGGAAAGACACTTATTATTGCAGACCCCATGCTGGCAACAGGTGGTAGTATGGAACTGAGTTATCAGGCTTTCTGTACGGAAGGCATTCCGGCACACGTACATCTGTGCTGTGTCATTGCTTCGCAAAAGGGAGTAGACTATGTACAGGAAGTTTTCAAAGACTATGACAACGTAACGCTGTGGTGCGCTGCCATAGACCCCTCTCTTAACGAACATGCTTACATTGTCCCTGGGTTGGGGGATGCTGGAGATTTAGCCTACGGTGAGAAACTTTGACAGCATCCCCCAGATTTAGTTATCATAAAATGTACACAAGACCCAATTTGTGTACATTTTCCTTTTTTCTTGTTTTGAAACGACTGCATTTTTTTTGTTATACTTCTTGATAATTAACATACTTTAACGATTATTGGCAGGCTAATTAGGCTTAATTTTGCTAACTTTGCATCTGTTATAGCACTGCATGTCAAACCTATGAGGCAGGTGAGGATTTAAATCCCCGTAACACAAGTGATTAACAGATGATAATCAGCCTGGGCGATGTCGCAACCTCCCGTATAGAGAGACTTGATAAAGACTGTATCCTTATTGTTCAAATGACGTTTCTCTTGTCTCGTTCTAAGGATGAGGGGAAGTAGAGTTGTGGGCATGGACAATGTGCACACATTTATCTTGTGCTAATTTGTTTGAAATAGGGGCTTTATCAGTTTCTTTTTGTCATGCATAGATTGTGTGTTATAACTTTAACTACACATTCATTCTTTGAAAACCATTGTTATTGCGGCCGGTTATGCAACTCGTTTAGGTGAGTTGACACGCAACACCCCCAAGCCGTTATTGAAAATAGGCGATAGCACGATTCTTGACCGCTTGCTGGCGGATATTGATACAATCCCAGACATTACTGAACACATTGTGGTGACGAATCACAAATTCGCTCCAGTGTTTGATGTCTGGAAGCAGCAGTGTCACTATGACAAGCCTTTGACAATCGTTGACGATGGTACTGAAACCAACGAAACACGATTGGGGGCAGTGTGCGACTTACTCTATGCAATAGAGAAGTTGGACATAAGAGATGACCTGCTTGTGGTGGCTGCCGACAATCTGCTCTTTTTCTCATTTCGTGAGTTTGTTGCGTTTGCCAAGGAAAAAGGAACCTCATGCATCATGTGCCATGAGCAACCTTCGGTTGAAAAACTGCAACGCACGGGTGTCGTAGTTCTGGATGAAAACAATAAGGTGCTGGAAATGGCTGAGAAACCATTGGAGCCGAAGACCCATTGGGCTGTGCCACCTTTCTATATCTATCTTAAGCAGGACCTTGACTTGGTTCGCCATTCGGTCGAAAATAGTTGTGGTAAGGATGCTCCTGGCAATCTTGCCCATTACATGGTGGAACACACCACCATGCATGCATGGCAGATGTCTGGCGGTCGCTTTGACATAGGTTCTCCCGACACCTATTACGAAGCCTGCACGAAGTTCGGAAATCTTTAACCCCTAACCTTTACCCTTTACCCTCTAACCTCTACCCTTTTATCTTGCACCACATTTTTTCTCCTTATCGCGTTTGTCCACTTGGAGCCCATGTTGACCATCAACATGGACTGGTGACAGGCTTTGCCATAGATATGGGAGTTGACCTATGGTTCGATGTGCGTAATGATGGCATGGTGCGACTGGCGTCAAAGGATTTTGAAGGAAAGGTGGAATTTGACATCACTCGCCCTGTACAGTTGAAGGAAAAACATTGGGGTGATTATGCACGGGGTGCAAAATATGCCTTGCAGAAGCGGTTTGAGTTGAAATATGGTATCGAAGGTGAAATTAAGGGTTCACTCCCTGTTGGAGGATTGTCGTCCAGTGCAGCAGTCTTGATTGCCTACGTCATGGCCTTCGCAAAAGCCAACGGAATTACCCTTCAGCCCTTTGAAGTGGTACAGATAGCCAGCGAAGCAGAACGTGAATACATTGGTTTGAACAATGGACTTCTCGATCAGGCATGCATTGCATTGGGACGAAAAGACGGCTTGTTGTTTCTTGATTGCGACACTAATGATTATCGTGTCATCAAGCGCAATCCGAACATGTCGGACTTTGAAATTGGAATCTTCTTCTCGGGTTTGACCCGAAGTTTGATGAACAGCGACTATAACCTGCGCGTGAGTGAGTGTAAGACCGCCGCATGGAACATGTTGGCTTATACCGAGCAACCATTGCGTAGTTTTGACCGCACCTACCTTCGTGACATACCAAAGTCTACTTTCGACAAGACCAAAGACATGATGCCTGCCCGATTTGCACGGCGGGCAGAACATTTCTACAGTGAATATCGCCGAGTGCGTCAAGGTGTGACGGCATGGGAAACAGGTAATTTGAAACTGTTTGGAAAACTCTCATTTGAAAGTTGTGATTCCAGCATCCATAATTACGAATGTGGAAGTCCGGAACTCATTGCCATCTACGACATCATGCGCACGTTGCCTGGAGTTTACGGTGGCCGTTTCTCAGGAGCGGGTTTCAAAGGTGCTTGCATCGCTCTGGTAGAGCCCGGACAAAAAGAACGGATAGAAGCAGAACTTACCAAACAATATCTTCAAGAGTTCCCGGAGTATAGAGAAACCTTCCAAATCTTTTGGGTACATCCTGGCGATGGATCCCGATTTGTTCCTTAATTTCCCATACCTCATTCACACCATCTCCCCATCCACCCCATGTTACCCATCAATATCGATCTTTCCTCCAAGACCATTCTCGTTACAGGAGCCGCGGGATTCATTGGAGCCAACCTTGTCAAACGATTGCTGACGGATTTTCCAACATCGACAGTGATAGGCATTGATAATATGAACAATTATTATGATGTCAGTTTGAAGGAGGAGCGTCTGAATCATTTACGCGAGATGGCTGATGAAAGCCAATTTGTTTTTATCAGAGGAAACATTGCTGACAAAGTGTTGATAAATGACGTCTTTACTGCACATCATCCAGATGTTGTAGTAAATCTTGCTGCCCAGGCAGGTGTGCGCTACAGTATCACCAATCCTGACGCATATATTGAAAGTAATCTCATAGGTTTTTACAATATTCTCGAAGCCTGTCGCCAAAATCCTGTACAACATCTTGTCTATGCCAGTTCGTCCAGCGTTTACGGAAGTAATAAAAAAGTACCTTATTCTACCGACGACAAAGTGGACAATCCTGTAAGTCTCTATGCTGCGACGAAAAAAAGTAATGAATTGCTGGCACATGCCTACTCGAAACTCTATAATATTCCATCAACCGGCCTGCGCTTCTTCACCGTCTATGGCCCAGCCGGACGTCCCGACATGGCTTACTTCGGCTTCACCGACAAACTCGTGAAAGGCGAAACCATCCAAATCTTCAACTACGGAAACTGTCGTCGTGACTTCACCTACATCGACGACATCGTCGAAGGCGTAAAGCGCGTGATGGAACATGCTCCCGAACGTCAGACAGGTGAAGATGGTCTTCCAGTACCACCCTACAAAGTCTATAACATAGGAAACAGCCATCCCGAAAACCTCCTCGACTTCGTCACCATCCTGCAGGAAGAACTTGTCCGTGCAGGCGTCCTCCCACTTGACTACGACTTCGATGGCCACAAGCAACTCGTTCCCATGCAGCCTGGCGATGTCCCCGTCACCTACGCCGACACCACCGCCCTCGAGCGCGACTTCGGCTTCAAGCCCCAGACGCCGCTACGAGAAGGTCTGCGACGGTTTGCAGAGTGGTATGCAAAAGGTATAAAGAGGTTACTGTAGAAAATCGTGAAGATGTCGGAAATTGAGAATCTGTGTGTCTGCAGCCGTATTTTCGAAATCCCCCGAATAGATAACAGCGCGTTTCTTGACAGGCGTTGAGATCCAGTCGCCCAAACGATTGATATGTTTCTCAAACGAAGTGTGGTATGGAGCGTTTCAAATATAAATCATTGCCCATAAAATTATGTAAATTTGGAATTTCATGCCAAAATTACATAAAATTCAGTAACTGACAAAATATGCTTCTTTTTCTATAAAGTAGAATGGAATCGGATTCTATAAAGTAGAATGGAATCGGACTTCGGATTCAAGCCTCAGACGCCGCTGCGAGAAGGACCAAGGAAATTTTGCGGAATGTTATCAGACTTATAGTTTATGACACACCTTTCAGAAAAAGACCATCAAGCCCAATTAGCCGACATGAGAAATTATGACGAGCAAATGCCATGTGTGGGTGTTTTCTGGTACGATCTAAAAGAAAAATGTTTTTTTGGGGTACATAAAAAAGAAATTACACCTCGAGAAGTAGAAGCAGCCGCTGAGAAAGGTGTTCCATTTATTAATTATCCACGTCTTCATCGTCAGATATGGGCTAAGGAATTTTTCAAGGCACAGGCGAAGCATATAGACACGAAATTTAAAGGAGATTACACTCAAGTTCCACGAGGACGAGTAGCATGGAACATAGATAAGTTTATTGTATTGGTAGGGCATTGGGCAGAACCCATATTAGATGAACTGACAGAACTTGTGGAACAAGAGTTCTCACTTCCCTATTTTGAGTTTATATACGACGAACATTGGGATTTGGGCCACGGATGGTCAGGCGATATGATTTCAAGTAGGTAACATCTGTAATTTTCACTGAACCCACAGACGCCGCTGAGAGAGGGCCTGAGAAGGTTAGTTGAGTGGAATATATTTTTTCTTTAAAATCATCAATCAATAATTGACAATTTACATGAAAGAAACTAAAATCTGCGTAATAGGCCTTGGCTATGTAGGCCTTCCCTTGGCCCGTCTGTTTTCCACAAAGTATCAGACAGTAGGTTTTGATATGAACCAAAAGCGTGTGGACGCTTTGATGGCAGGTCATGATGCCACGCTTGAGGTGGCAGATGACTTGCTGCAGGACGCTATCAATAACCACGGTTTCAAGTGCACGACGTCCCTTGACGATATACGTGACTGCAACTT
>FLNU01000306.1_pt1 | contig 16109 bp, 12 predicted proteins | sample 1140361 | NCBI WGS metagenome assembly FLNU01 (sample SAMEA3878206, study PRJEB12797) | bioreactor metagenome | biome: Moose rumen | place: Sweden | collected 2011-10 | reverse complement strand
AATCATGTGAAGAAAAGCAAGTCGCCAGGGATGAAGACCTTTATGAGGACTATCAAGGAGAGAGAGGAAGATTTGCTGAACTATTACGAAACCTTCGTCACCAACGCATCGGCTGAGTCGCTCAACTCTGGCATCAAGGGCTTCCGTGCAGAACTGCATGGCATCTCTAACCTGCCGTTCTTCTTCTACAGAGTCTGCAAGATTTATGGATGACTGGTGATACCCCTCATTTTATGCTGTCATGCATGGTCTTTATGGGGGCTGCCACGGAAAAATCCGGGTGCGCCGTAATCTCCTGTCAAGGGAATGACGGGAGAGCTCTTTGCAACATCATGAACAGCGGAACGAACGACAGGAAGCATGGATCCCCACAGTAAATGATATTCAAACCAAAGGGGATAGTTATAGAGAAGACGATTCATCGCCACAGGAACATTGGGATTCTCGTATTTATAGGTCTTCAGTGTCAGCATTCCAGCTCCATCTTGATTTTGGATAGTTTTGACACGCAATGCACCCACATAAGTGGTGTCGTTAATTTTGTTCGGCTCATAGTCGAAAACCGTCCGTCCGCCTGTAGGATACGTGATTTTCTCAAGGATGCATGCCTTCGAGAATCGTCCGGTTCTATCTACGGAACGGTCGGAGCCCACTGAGCCGTCATCGTTTTTGTATTCCCGGGGAATCCAATCGTCATTGGACTTGCCGTTATAATAGCCATAATAGTCCTCATGGCAAGACATGTGGGATATGTGTTGGTAATACTCGGGGAGTGATTGACTGTTGTAATCGAACAGATAGGTTTCTCCACCGGTATCGTTGGCATTCCCTCTCATGGTTACTCCCTGAAGTTTCAGCCGATAGTTATCTGTATCTTCCCCAAAGTAAGCATCGTTGTCAAACTCGATGTAACGTACCGTTGTATTGTCGGAGTTATTTACTTGCATGGTAGTCAGTCGGGACAATCGCACGGAATTCCGCTGATAGTCATCGCGATTGGAGTATGAGAATGATATGGAATTCCCGTTCCACGAAATGCTTGTCAGAAGTTTTGTTTGTATGTGATAGTAGATTGTTGTAGATAAATCATCTGTGTGATTGGGAACCTCATGAACAGTGTAAAGATTTGGATTTCTGGGATCATCACCAACTGTATTATAATAAAAAGCACCCTTGTGTTTGTATTCATTCCTACTTTGCATTGTGTATGAAGGACCGTCTATGTATGAAAAGAGAATGCTGTCTGTTTGCTCAGCCAGTACAATTTTCGAGATCAGCCATGAGGAAACTGATGATACTCCACCGTCAGGCCTTGAAGATTCTGTTGTCGTGAAATAATATTGTACACCATCCGTGTCCGTAATTCTGAATCCGGACGAAATTTCATCAATGCGAATGGGACTATACGGAATCTTCACTATGGAGAAATCATCGGCTCCGTGCCGGAACACTCCGCTCTTTCCGTTGAATGAGTAGGTGTATCTGTCGGTCTCTGTATCAAATCCATAGTCTCCGGCCAATATACACCACGGGGCTCCATAATCTGAGTTCGGGTGGTCTGTCAAGGCATCAATTTGCGCCTCGCTGGTGTAGGATAAAGTTCCGGTATCGACACCATGCCTGACCTCGCAATTGATAATTCCGCCTGTCATCAATGACCACCCGAGGCCAACGGGGCCTGATACATCCTGCACTTTGATGCCGGAGGCGTGATATGAAATCGAAATCGGTAATGAAAACGTTCCGATTTTGATTTCATATAGCGGTATGTTGACGGATGGTACCCCGGTACAATAGTCTATGGGATATTCTCCGAAGCGCTGCATGATTGCAGCCTGCGGTGAAGGTGGCGTGAGACGGTTTGTTTCTTCATTATAGTTTGCCATAGCTTGATTCGGAATGATGTAAACAATCAGGCAGACGGATAATAAATGGAAAATTCTTGTGCGAATGAAAGATTTGATTGGATATGTCATGAAAAGCGCAAATTTAGGTTATAAATGAGGTTTACAACTCAAACTTTTGCTTTGGTCAATTCGAAAGACTTTTCTTTGCTCGTTATCAAACCTTTGCATCAATGTTGCAAAGATAGCGTTTTTTCATTTAAAAACAAACAAAAATGACAAAAACTTGTCTTTGGGAATTGAAAAAAGCTCGGGTTAACTCAAATTTCAGGGGATTTGACTACATTTTGAACAATTGCGATTATTGTTTTTTCTTTCTGCTCAAGGGGTTTTACCAATAACAGCCGCCTTCCACTTTCAACGTGAATTCGTTCCGGGTGGAAGGGTTGGGACGAATCCAGTATTCGTTGGGAAGGGTGGAGTAATCGTAGTCTGCTGTATAACTTTTGTCCCACCGTTTGCCCCGGATGCCGAAGAGCAATTGCAAGGCGCCGCCCAGATGGACAGCCTTGTGTCCCGTCCTCTTGGCGTATGCGGCCAGCGGGAAGCCGTAGGCACCACAGCCTATCAGGGCGATGTCGTAGGGCTCGCTGTCCATCTGTTGTTTCATCCGGTCAAGGGCTTCGAACCAATCGGCGAACTCTGCACTCTGCCCGCCGATGCTTTGCACGGCTTTCACGACGCGAAGCGACGCAAACTGCGGCAATACTCTCTTGTCGCGGAACAGATGTTCCCGGTGACGGGTGTATTGGCTTATGATATCCTCCGCGAAAGGATGGACTACCAGAACCCGTTTGCCTTCCAGCACTCGCGACCACGGATTGCGAGTCCAATACGGTTCGAGCAACAGCAATCGGACTTTCGAGGCTTGATGCAAACGGGCGGCAACATAACGTTCGTTCGGATTCCAACTGCCGAGCACATCCACCGTCTCCATATCCGTCAACATCATTTCCGCAAACCGGCGGATATTCTCTTCTGTGGCCGGGAAAAAGCCCGCATTGTTTTCCATCTTGGCCATGAGGTCCCGATCCCACCACCATTGGGGTTCTTCTCCCCGGATGTATTTCCAGGCGGAATGTCGAGGTTGGATATGCGACAAATAGTTGACCACGGCCTGTGTCTCTACGGCTCCCAACCGGGCGACCATACAGGGTTTCTCGGATGACAGCACTCCGTAGATGAGGGCGGAGGCCCGCTCCTCGTCATAAAGCTCGGGGGTGCGTGCCGGCACCTTCCGCAGCACGCGCTTGCGGTATATCCTGTGAGCTGTCTTCAGCAGGTTCAGTATGGAATGACAGATGTCTGAGGGTTTCATGTGAATGTCTTCATTTGTTACTTCGGCTTCTGTCCAGCTGTGTCTGTCTCCCTCCTGTCACCAGTCCGTAAAACGACGGAACCCATTGTTTCATCACAATACTCAAGCCTATGAGAAGGGTGACCGTGAGGCCGGCTATTCCCACATATTCCAAGATGAGCGTGATGTCGTTCTGTGGGAAGCCCGCGTGCTGTACCAGGTATTTTATGGGGGCGAGAAGCAGAGGATGTGCCGCATATATCAGGAAGCAGCTCTCCTCAAGTACCCGGCTACTGCGTATTCTGCCTTTGGATATGCCATGGGATGTACTGCCGAGGATGGCCGTTATAACAAGAAAAAGTCCGAGGTAGGATATGAGGGGGGAAAGGTGTCGGTTCAGGAATATGTAGAACACTGCATAAAGAAACGTCAAAGCCAATATCGGCCGCCGAACTTTCTGCGTCAGGGCCACCCAGTCTGTTTGGTTGACGGACAACCAAGCGCCCAGGGTGAAAAACAGCAGGGAGTCTTGCCGCAGACCCACCGGGAAATATGTCTCATAATATTTTGCCGCTATCAGGACTGTGAGACAAACCGTTTTCAGATACTTGTGTCTGACGAGTTCATATATCACAGGAGAAATGACGGCAAGAACCATAAGGTCGCGTATAAACCAAAACTGAAAGCAAACGGGAGCTCCTCCGGACAGGTCCCAAAAGGCCCGCAAATAATCTGTGGCTGTGAATTGTGAAACTGCGGGAATGGTGGTGGAGACATGTCCGTCGAGGTAACGTTGCTCCAGATAATATCGCAACAGGGAAACGGCATTCCAAAACACGTAGGGAATCAGCAGGGAATATACTCTGCGTCTGAGTTTCGCAATGTACGCCTTGGCAGGACTTTCGCTGACGTTCTGAAAGAACAGATAGCCTGAAATCAGAAAGAACAGGGGCACGGCTGTCTGTGTCAGAAATCCGGCAAGTCGGCAGAATTTCCCGAAGATACAATAGCCTTCATATTCCGGGCCTGTCATTCCGACATGAATCCATACGACACACAATATCAAGGGAAAGCGCAGGAAGGAGATGGTTTTGGATGCTGCTTCTGTCATAATCTTTTGGGAAGATCTGTTAACTCTATTTCTTATCCTTTATTTTTCCTGAGGAATAAAGCGCTGCCAGAAGTCATACTGCGCAGGCCATGCATGGCAGCAGAATGGCAGGCGTCCGCCGTTCTGTGCGTGCCAATAGGAGGGAACCATGTTGTAGGCGAACTGCCAAGCCGTCGTCACCGGCGGAACCCGCAGTTCGAAGGGTGTGCCCCTCAGCGCAAAACTGAAGAAGAGGTCTTCGGCCACGAAGCGGGTCAGAAAATTCGGAACGGCACGAAGTCCGACACCCATGAAGAGGAGCATGATACGGTAAAGAACCCTGCGGCGAAAGACCACATACGGATGCTGCGGGATACGGTATGCAAACACCCAGCGAAGGGTGTGCCATCCGTCTCCGCGCAGGGCTCGCAACATGGCGTCTGTGCGGCGCAGGGAACACCCGCCGTTCCCGACAACGGCATTCTGTGCCGTATCGGTCACATGCCGCAAACCGAACAAAGGTGCGCCTACATAGTCCCAGTTGCCGTCACACCATCGCTCCAACTCGTCCCGGAAGACGTAGGCATCCAGCTGGTAGATTAAAATATAGACGGCATCGGTAAAGCGGCTGTAGAACGACGGGGATATCATCAGCTTGTTGTAGCCGTGGATGCCGTCAAAGTATTTGGGGTTGAAAGTCTCAATCCGGAGACGGACATGATACTCTGTGGCGACGGCTTGATAAAGGGACAGGTCAACTCTGTTGTGGGTGGCTATGGCGATTTGCCACCTGCCGCCGAGGACACGGCACAGCGCTGTGAATGATGTCCTGTCGGTCTGCGACATCCCGGACTTGTAAATGGGCACTACGATGACGCATTTCTGCCGATGGGGTTTATTGTAGTCTGACGGTGTCATTGTATTGTTTCCGGAGATTGTATTCTAATGTGTTTGCGATACGGAACCGGACATAACTCCCCCCCCTCCCCCCATTGTTTCACAGGGGGAGAAGGACACGTGGAGTGTCTGGGTCAATTAAAAACGGATTTAAAGCGAGTGTCAGAAATCCACCGTCTGCCACAAGCCTTCCGAGGTGCGCACCTGCACGTCAACACTGCCGGCTATGTTGCGGACGAGGCGCACGGCGCGGTCGGCATCACTGGGGGCGTGTCGTGGTGATAACCCGACAAGTCCAATGGAGGAAAGGTAGTCGCTGATGTCGTTGTGGACTGTGTACTTCCCGTCGGAGGGGGCTGGCAGACCCAGAAATCTTATCTCGTCCAGACGCAGAGCCGGGGTTCCTCCGTCGGCATGTGGTTCAAGCTCCCATGAGTATATTCTGTAGATGTCTTCGCCGTCCCTGTAAAAACAGGAATAGAAACGGCCTTCATACCACTGCCGGACATTTTCCAATATCACCTGTCCGTTGTCGTAACCGCATTCGACGGGGAAACGGGTTTCTTCCTTTTCGGACGGACTGTAGGTTCCGTCCATCCACCCGGTATCATGGGCATAGAAGGGATCGGCGTTGAGTTCGCGCGCAAGATATTCTCCATAGGCATATTCCATCCAAAGTGTCTGAGAAAATTTTACGCCTTCCAGACTGTTTATCATAAAATGGTTGGTGAAGGAGCCGAAGTCTTCCAGCCATTGGTCTGTCATTTGGCCGTCGGAAGTCTTCACGGCCAACAGGCGTTTGGGAACACTTTCCCCTTTCCCGCAGAAAGAGATGTTGACAAGGGTGTCTCTGGCGGATACCACCGTCCACTCCATGCCGTTGAAGGTCGTGAAGCGGGCACCGGACGAAAGGGTAAAGTCGAAAGCGAGGGTTTCTTTCTGTGCCTCGAAGTCGTAAATGTAAATCTGCTTGTCGGCAAGACGGTAGCCGTACTGCAGCTTGACGGGGTTATACGGCTGACCTTGAGTCCGGTAACTTTCATCGATGATGCGATAATAGGTGATTCCGTTGTCTGCCTGCTCTGTTTCTCCGCTGTACTCGACAATGACAGGCTTCGTCTGTCCGTTTTCAACAACAGCCATAGCCCAGCGTTGCAGATCGTCAGCTTCGGAGCCGGAATTGTCACCCGGCTGACCGGAAAGAATGGCATAGGCTTTGCTTTTCAGCATGAGGTGGGTCTCTTCATCAAAGTATATCGTCGGCTCTCCTTTGCGTGTGAATGAGTAAAGACACGGTTGCGAAATGCTTGTGGTTTCCGGATAAAATGGAGCCAGAATGCCGCGCCAACTTCCAATGCCGCGCAGGAAGTAAGCACTCTCCGGACCGGGACACCACAACTCATAGTTCTTCCCGTCGGAAAGCCTGACGGAAATCACTCCTGTGAGCGGATGGCTGAGCAGCAGACCGTCATGACGGTACTCGGTCTCCTTGCCTTCCTGCCATGAGAAACAATACAGCAGACGTTCTTTGCCCTCCGCTGATTCGGAAACCTCTTCAAAGTCGGATGAATAGACAAAAACTGAGTCTCCTGCCTCACGAAGGGAGAAGTAACCTTTATGCCACCCGTGTTCATGCAGGGCAGCACCGTCGCACAGAATCTGCTTATATTTCCTGCCTTCAATCAGCGTGTCGCCACCTATCTCATAATCGACAATCCGGGTGGGTGCAGTCCATAGCACCGACCACGTTGTCCCTTCGGGATAGTATTCGGCATGCAGAGACTGTGTGCCCAGCCCCATTGCCAAACATAAAACGCTTGCGCGTAGTAATTTAAGAACTTTCATTTCTTTTGGGTTTTATATTATTCTTAATGGATTAACACCGGCATTCTCCAATAGCTTTTTGTTGCTGCAAATATACAAATTAATTGACAAATATCCAAAATTAATCGCCCAAAATTTACAAAAACAGGCAAAAAGCCAAATTGGGGGTTACGCCCCAGTTGACATTGTCTGTCCCCAATACACCGACACCTTTCAACTGCCCTGTCACATTTCCACAGACACCGAAGTTTCCACCGTTTCCATTGCCTGCAAATCCTATGACACCGAATGTGCGACCGGATCCCGACTGTGCCTCCTGAGAGTAACCCAGCACGCCGACGGACTTATGACCCGGGTCATGCGCACGGGAATATACGCCGAAAGTCCAACCCGAAGTATTTGATATTGAGGCATTGACATTGATGCCTCGCTCATTGTCCTTACATACGACATCAACAATCGAACCGCTGTACCCAGAGGTGCCGTCTCCGACAACAAGATTGGAATTGAAACTTGTGGAATCTGTTCCTATTCCGACATGACCATTGGCATCAACGGTCAACTGTGCATACGCGATTTGAGACATAAGCAGGAGTCCCGAAATCAAAAGTGAAGTTTTTTTCATACTCGGAGTTTGTTTAGGTTAATAAAAGGTGAAATATTGGAGTTATGATAACGGTTTTACAAATCTATATACCCCCAGAAACAGAACTGGCCGCGGATTATCCGAAGTTCATATTCTCCGGACAAATCAGAGGGTAATGTCAAGGTCTCGGTTCCGTCGGGAATAACGATAGAGTACACAACATCACCGTCTTCGTTGACGAGCTGCAGAGTGCAGCCGTCACAAGAAGTATCGAACAGCAGACGATTCTCATCTATATATAATATGGGAATAGCGATAGGTGACCTACCTACGGGTTTATGTGTCTCGCTCTCGTCTGTTTTTCTTACTTGAAGATCTAAAAGATTATAAGGAGACTGACCACATAGATTGCTGATTGAAGTCAGCAAAAAGACCGACAAAAACAATGCGAATTTATTCATCACTTTGAAGAGCTTAAAATTAAATTTGTGCCGCAAAGATATAAAAAATAAGAAAGATGAACAAATTTTTTAATAAAAACTTGTTCATCAATAGTTCATCAAAAAACGAAGAAACTGGCTGTGGTACAGAGAAGAAAAAAATCTTGCTCAAAATTTACCAAAAATTATCAATAGTTCATCAAAAGTTCATCAAAATCGACGAAAAATATCTGTTGCCCTGTTATTCTGAAAAAATATAGAGTAATTGTAAAAGATTGGACTTAAGTGTGGTAGCCTCTTTCTTTCCGAAGAGTTTTTCATTTGCCCGCGCTTTCGAATTGGATACAACAGAGGCCGACTTATCGGTTATGAGAGAAATGGCACTTTCGGAGATATCCAAGATAAGAAGAATACAAATACGCATTTCCAACATGGACAAGGCTCTGCCTGTCCTAAACTTTTTGTAGGTGACAGGATTATCCGTGCGAAACCGGGTAACCAATTGGTTCCACTCCTTCTCTATTGGCTGTATTTTTACATTGATGTCTTTCGATTTTCTGATAAATAGATTTGCAATCTCACTATTCAGAAAACAATTCGGATTGTCAGTTTCCGATACCTTGGTACCAGCTATATAACTCTCATTCTCGGCCTGAAGTTGTTCAATGGTTTCATACAATTCTGCGAGCCGACTCTCTTTGGCTGCAATGACGCTCTCATAGTCTTGAGACTTCAGTTGCCTGAGTTCTTCCTGTATTTTGTTACGTGTATCCAGAGCGAGGCTTAAATCGCGTTCCAAGTTTGCTATCTTCCATTTCTTTTTGCGAGAAACCTCTTTGAATATCCAGCAAAGGCTCCCAATAATCATCATTGCAGCAAAAATCGCACCAACGAACAATGTTCTGTTTTTCCTGGCCTGTTCCCTAGCCAATTCTGCCTCTTTTTCGCTTCGGGTGTAATTGTAGAGCGAGGCCATCTGGTGGATGGCATCTGTGCGCATCTGGTCATGAAGGCTGTCCTGGGCTGCCTCATACATTACTGAGAAATGCACAATGGAGTCCATGTCTCCTCTCTCCCGATAAACATGAAGTAATCCTCGATAGCCTTCAGATAGATGACCATATTGTATGGATTTTCGGAAATAGTGTTCTGCAGAATCAATGTCTTTTATTGCAATACAATACATACCCCTTGTGTAATAGTATGCCTCCCTTCCTTTGGATATATTCCCCAAACTGTCGAATTCTCCTGAGTCGTGTTCAAATAAATTCAGCATTTTTTCAGCCTCGGACATTTGATTGCGACTTGTGTAAATAAATATAGATGGCGCTACCATTGATGCTGCTTCAGAATGCAGACCCAATTCTTCCAACTCATGATATGACTCCTTAATTATCTGTAATACCATTTCTTTATTATCAAGAATAGAGTAGGGACGAAGCAATTGGCTTTTGGCTATGATATAATCAGCTTTTGATGAAGTTTTCCGAACGCAGTCTATGTAATGTTCTCTTGCCTCAATCTCTTCTTTGGGTAAATTCTGCTTGTGGAAGATGCTGGCCATCTGCCCATAGACTCCACGCAAAATGCGGTAGGCGTCCATATTATTCGTTGTGTCAGCCCTGTCGATGGCATCATAATAAGCCTGGAGTGCTTCAGGTGCCCATCCGATGTCAATGAGGGCGCAGCCGTGCATATAATATGCCAGGCAAGATTCGTTGCCACGACCATGCTCTTCGAAATAATCTACCAGGATGCGGGTCAGCGAATCCGTGGTGAACAGGACTCCCGTCTTGGCCTCCGCGTATGTTCGCCACAACTGATACTGCATCCCGAATCTGTGACCGAACTCCCCGGAATGTGTGCCGAGCGTGTCGAGGATGGCAAGCGCCGAATCGGGATGCTCTTCAATAACCTCCTGCGCCCTCTCTACCGCCTCACGATACTCACGACGCTCTGTGCACGACAGGAGTGCACAGAGACACAATATTATATATAAGAACTTCTTCATATTTTTTGGGGATTTCATGCGTTTCAGACCCACCTTTGCCTTTTCAATAATCTTTCAGTCAGATTACCTTCCAGTCGTCAATCAGCTTCGTCTCTGTCGAGAAGTTGACACCGAAGGGCGGCAGCGGCGGTCTGGGTTATCTTGAGTTCGAGGACATAGACATAATCGGGGGTCTGCATCACCACATCGATGCGGCAGCGTGAGGAGTGATGAGTTAGCGGACAAAGAACTTCCTCCCCGCTGCCAGATAAAGGCCGGATCGGGAGGGTGCAGTCACGCGCAGTCCCCGGAGGTCATAAATCCGAGCGTAATGGGCAGATTCGTCTGCCACCGTTGCCAACCCCGAACCGCTGTCGTTGAAACGGCGCTCATACTCAGTAGCGGCCAGAATGAAGCCGCCGAGGACTTTTCCCTCGGTGTAGAAACTGGGTGAAGAGGGAGCATCAACCGTCGGCTCGGTATCGCGGCCCATGAGATAATATTCGGCAGAGCCATCACGATAGGACGAACCACCGAGGCCGGCCGACTTGCAGCAGCCGATGAGATGGACACCACCCTTGCCGTCGGACACCATGAATTGCTCGACAAAGCCCTTGTAAGCCTTGCGCGCCAACTCCGTGTAGTCCGTCTCGAAAAGTCCGAGGCGCATGCCCTTGAGATAGGCGGCGATGAAGATGGCGGTACAGGATGACTCCAAGTAGTTGCGAACTGGCGAAGAAGTGTAGCGGTAGGAGCTGTTGTAGGTATTGGCGACGAAAGAGCCATCGTGGTTGAGCAACTGATACCAGCAGCCGGTTGCGGCATCCTGTTTGGCGGCTATGCCGGCTCCCAGTTTTCGGAGCATAGTGCGCAGGGTGGCATAGTCGGGTGTCTCCTGCCGTCCGGCCTTCTGCATTTCCTCAAGCACATCGACGAGGCCGAGGAAGTACCAGCCTTCAGCCCTGCCCCAATACTCAGCCGAGTGATAGATTTCGGCTCCGGGAGTAGCTGAAATGCCGGCCCATCCGGCGGTGTTGGCGGGATCGGCGGTGAAGGCATGATATAGAAGCTGTACGTCTTCGTCCCAAAGATATCGCCAGACGATGGTGAACTGCCTGATGAGGAGTGCCCAGTCATCGTCTGTGATGGGGGTATAACGGGGGTAGGCGTTGAGCATCTGAGCCAACAGAGCGGGTCCCATATACTGTCCGTCGCACCACATCTGGTTGACGTACCCCGACTTGTGCCACCAGCCGCCTGCGGCACCTTCCAGTGTCGATGACTTTATCACGTATGTCTCATTGGCTTTGGCGATACCTTTCAGCGCATCTTCCATACGGGCATCGGCAGTCTTGATGGTCGCCTCATTGGTATATTGCGGACCGTCGGCAAACACGCTGGCGGCAGCCAACTCCCGCAGTTTGAAGTAGAGCTTGACGGCATTGAGGTCATCAAAGGACTTTCCGTTCTTGCCGTTTTGGGCGATGTCGAGGCTGTTGCCGTAGTGCTGAACAGCATAGAACCAAGGACGCACGTCCACGGTCGGGGAAGTTCGGTAGTAATCGGTCGCCTCTATTACGGCCTTGGCCACGAGACCGGGCACATAGTCGAGCGAAGCCGTCGTTCCGGACGGAGCCTCTTTGATCTGACCTTCCGCGTCATACACACCGAAGCCCGCGGCCTTCGTATTGGCCTTGAAGTCGTTGAGACGGGAGTTAATCACCAATTCCGAATAGCGCATTCCCTCAACGAATGTGCAATGCTGTCCCGCAGCGGCGGGAACGATGGCAAAAGCGGCCTCTTGGGCACATGCTGCCGACACCATCGTAAGGGCAGCCAAAGCTGTCATTATTGACGGGGACGAAATCAGGGGCTTCAGTATTATCAACGGGGACGAAATCAGGGGCTTCAGTTGTTTCATTATGATACTGTTTTTTAGTTATTATTAACGGGAGCGAAAACATATTTATAAAGATTCGCGGGGCAAAGATAAGGATTTTTTTCCAAATATCAAAGCAATCTCCCGTTTTTTTTATAAACGGGGACGAAAACGGGGACTTTCCGTACCCATTTATTATCAACGGGGACGAAAACGGGGGAGGATATTAACGGAGAAGGATATTAACGGGGAGGATAACGGGGAGGATAACGGGGAAGATAACGGGGAAGATAACGGGGAAGAATATTAACGGGGGAAGGAATCAGGGACTTTCTGTACTCACGGCTTCCTCTTGTTCTATCGTGAGGAGTACATCGCCTTTGCGAAGTTCCAGCTTCCCATTGGGCACAATGATGCTGTGCCCGCGTTTCACCATCATCACCAGCGTTCCGGCGGGGAAGTGGAGGTCGGCCAGCCGATTGCCTTGGGCGAGGTCTTCTTCCGTAAGAGTCATCTCGGAAAGCCTCGATCCCAAATCTTCCGGCAACTCGACCCCGAACTCATTGCCTTGCTTAGGCTCGGCAGTAGCCAATCCCAGCCAACGGGCACAGGCTGTGATGGTTGTGCCTTGGATAGAGAGCGACAGCAGGGTAATCACAAAGACGACATTGAAGAGGAAGTTGGCATCCTCGATGCCGGCAATGACGGGATAGGTGGCAAAGATGATGGGCACGGCTCCGCGCAGTCCCATCCATGAGAGGAACACTTTGGCCTTGACGGGCACCCGGAAAGGAATCAGACAGAGGAACACGGCCAGCGGACGGGACACGAGCATCATGAAAAGACCGATGGCTACAGCCACCGCCAGGACATCGACCATGTCGGAAGGATCGGCCAAAAGACCGAGCGTCAGGAACATTACAATCTGGAGCAACCAGGTCACACCTTGCATGAAAGTGGTTGTCTCCCGGCGGTAGGACAACTTGTGGTTGCCTGCCACCAAACCGGCCACATAGACTGCGAGATAGCCGTTGCCCTGGAGAAGGTCCGTGAAGGTGAAGATGATGAGAATCGAGCTGAGCATCAAAACGGGATAGAGCGAGGCATTGGGCAGATTAATGTGATTGACTATCCAGACCAAGGCCAGACCGCTCAAGTAACCCAGCAGTCCTCCGACGGCCAACTGTCCCACAATCTTGGATGCCAGTTCCATGCCCGAAAAGCCGCCCTCGGACACAATCATCTCGACCAGGGCGATGGTGAGCACGTATGCCATGGGGTCGTTTGAGCCGCTCTCAAGTTCGAGTGTAGGTCGGAGGTTGTGTTTCAGTCCGATACCCTGAGATCGAAGGAGGTTGAAGACCGAAGCCGAATCGGTAGAAGAAACCGTAGCTGCAAGCAGCATCGACATGGGAAGCGTCAGGCCGATTTCGAGCTGCGTCCACTCTGAAAGATAGTAGATGAGGAGACCGGTGATGACTGTGGTGAGCATCACCCCCAACGTGGAGAGCACCAGACCCTGGGCCAACACGGGCCGTATGTCGCGGAACTTGGTGTCCATGCCGCCAGAGAAAAGGATGACCGACAACGAAAGCATGCCGATGAGCTGGGCATCGGCGTGGTTGTTGAACTCGAGTCCCAGCCCGTCGCTTCCGAACAGCATTCCCGTGAAGAGAAACAGCAACAGTGTAGGCACACCGAAGCGATAGCCCCACTTACTGATGACGATGCTGACAAAAATGAGGACTGCGCCAAGGAAAAAAATGTTTTCCGGAGTGAATGTCATAAGCGTGAATTGAGTAAAGAGTCCGCCGTCCTGCCCTCAAGCAGGGCGACGGACGAAAGGGTTTCAGAATAATTGCCGGACGGCACGGGCAGCGTCACCTTCGAAGAAAAGCACTTCTGTCACGGGTTCGTAACTGAGCTTCTGATAGCGAAAGAGCTGTACGGCCAGAAAGGCACTGTCGCGAGAAACACATACCTCGGCGAGGTAATTGCCGTTGACGGTTGTGAGAGGACGATAACCGGCGATAGCCGCATCCAGATTTGCGGAAGGTGTTTCCAGAACACGCTTGAGGTGTTCGCCTTCAGCGACGGTATATTCCAGAGACAGGCCGCTGAGAACACTTCCTGTCGGCTTGTAGGTCACAACGGTGCGCAGCCCGAACAGGGTTTTGGTGATGTCTATACGAACATCATTGCAGACGGTTTTCCACATCTGCAAACTTTTGATATTTGCCATTATATGCTTTATTTTCTTTAGTTATACAATACGAATCAATACAACACAGGAAACCGTATCGCTAACAAAGAAGGCACCTCAACGCAATGACGTAGTAAAGGCGCTGAGACGCAGCAGACGCACCGTTCCTCCCAAGGAGGAGGCACGACCTCGAAGCATATTGCAAAAGAGGGTCAGACATTGGGCATCTGCCCCACGCCGAAGCATGCCCGGAGTTTTTGCCTCCGCAGGTGGGCAGCAGACGCGTCGGACGTGCAGAAACCACCCGACGGGAACGCTGGGCAGAGCGCAAGAAGGCTTCGACAGCGCTGACGGGCTGCTCTGCCACGCGGTTTGACCGTCCGTCGCTCTGTCGCACTTGCGTTTCGGTCTGTTGCAGGTCATTGTCGCACGGAGCGGCTGCCAGGACATCCAGAGGGGTGCCAAGGCAGAAGCTCATACATACAATGACGAACAGAAAACGAACAAGATGCGACATAATTTGCATATAATCGGACGAAAACGCGGGGCAAAGATACGAAAAAAAACTGAAACTCGGGGGCTTGGGGCATGAAAAAATGCAGAAACGGGCAAAAAAATACCCTCTCCGAGGACCGGAGAGGGTATCATAGAGAGCAAAAAAGCGTCGAGAAGGCGTTATGCGCCGGCAATCTTGCGAACCGCCTGAACGAGTCTGTCAACCTCTTCGCGGGTGTTGTAGAGGGCGAAGGTGGGACGGACGCTCATCTCGTAGCCGAGAGCACGGAGGGCGGGCTGGGCGCAGTGATGTCCGGCGCGGACGGCGATACCTTCCTTGTCGAGGAGCTGACCTGTGAGCGGGACATCCTGTCCGTCGATGACAAACGAGACGACAGAGACACGGCGTTTGGGATTGCCGATGAGGGTGACACCCGGAATGAGGGCCAGCTGCTCGCGAGCATACTCGGTGAGGTCGTGCTCATGGGCTTCGATGTTCTTGAGACCGATGCGGCTCACATAGTCGAGAGCCGCACCGAGACCTATGGCATCGGCCACATTGGGCGTGCCGGCTTCGAAACGTGCGGGAGGCACGTTGAACTTGGTTTCCTCGAAGGTGACATCCTGAATCATGTTGCCGCCGCCCTGCCAGGGGGGCAGGAGTTCGAGATACTCTTTGCGTCCATAGACCGCACCGATGCCGTTGGGGCCGTAAATTTTGTGACCCGAGAAGACAAAGAAGTCGGCATCGAGTTTCCGGACATCGACGGGAGTATGGGCGATGGACTGGGCACCGTCGATGAGCACAGGCACATGATAGCGATGGGCTATCTCGATAATGCGTTCCACATCGTTGATGGTGCCGAAGGTATTGTTGACATGTCCGACGGAGACGAACTTGGTCTGCGGGCCGATGATGCGTTCATAGTCCTCGAGAATGAGGTCGCCGTTGCGGTTGACGGGAATGGCACGAAGTCGTGCACCGCGTTCCTTGGCGACCTGCTGCCAAGGAACAATGTTGGCATGATGGTCGAGGGTGGAGACGATGACCTCGTCGCCGGGATTGAGAAACTTGCGTCCGAACGTCTGGGCCACGAGGTTGATGCCTTCGGTGGTGCCGCGAACGAAGATGATATTCTCGGGCGAAGGAGCATTGATGAAACGCGCCACCTTCTGGCGTGCCTCTTCGTACTGGTCGGTGGCACGAGCAGCCAGCGTGTGGGCTCCGCGATGGATGTTGGAGTTGTCGTGTTCATAGTAGTGCGAGATGGCATCTATGACCGCCCGGGGTTTCTGTGTAGTGGCACCGTTGTCGAGCCAAACCAGAGGATGTCCGTTGACCTGCTGACCGAGCACGGGGAAGTCGCGACGAATCCGGTCGGATGACAGCGTGTCGGTCTCCTCATAGCGGAGGGTGCGCAGCTTGTCGGCTTCGGGCAATCCGATGCCGAAGGCTGTGTCGGGCGAAGAGAGCGAGCCGGAAGCGCCGCCCGCCGAAGAACGG
>FLNU01002372.1_pt1 | contig 16375 bp, 12 predicted proteins | sample 1140361 | NCBI WGS metagenome assembly FLNU01 (sample SAMEA3878206, study PRJEB12797) | bioreactor metagenome | biome: Moose rumen | place: Sweden | collected 2011-10 | reverse complement strand
CCCGCCGGTACCACCACCTGAAATTAAATAATTCATATTGAATGTTAAATATTAAAACCTATTCTCACGAGATATCCGGCACATCCGCCATACTCTCTTGTGCGACATCCTTTTGTTCGACTATTATCTGATTCTGCTCTCTGCTCACCGCCATCATTATACCAAAATAAATGGCGGTTGCCAAAGAAGAAGTACCACCCATCGTTATCATCGGTAGCGGCTGCCCCGTAACGGGTCCTACTCCAACGGCGACAAGCATACTAATCAATGCCTGACAAGTGAGCATCAATGCCAAGCCCATAGTCATCAACATGGATGCCATATCGGCAAAGCGAGAACTCACATAACACGCTCTAAATAAGGTCGCTAAGTATAAGAAGATAAGAACGAATGCCCCTATCAAACCCGTTTCCTCAACGATGATGGCAAAAATATAATCAGCGTAAGCAAGTGGCAAGTAATCCCTCTCTTTGGAGTTACCCGGGAATACGCCAAACGGCGAAGCTCCGCCTCTCGCCACTGCAATCTTGGCAAGAGTCCGCTGATAATTATCATCGTTGAGTTCTACCTTAGCCATATCTTGCTCACTATATGTACTCGCATTCTTCTTCTCGTCAATGAGTTGATCCAAGCGTTTCACCCACACTGTTGTTCGCTTGAACAACCCGGGCGCAGACACTCCCTGGCGCACAAAAGAATATTCGACGATAAAATAACCGCCGACCAGCAATGATGCGGTAGTCACTGCAACCAAGAGCAAATACCTCCAATTAACGCCCGCTATTATCCACAAGAGGAACACTATACCCGCCATCAATATTGCCGTTGAAAGGTTCCCGACCAACACAGGAAAAACCGTTGCGACCGTTATTGCTAATGTTCTGTAAAACGCAGTTTTCAAACCTTCCTTATCTTCAGCTCGAGACAATTGGTCTGCAACCACTATCATAAGCCCGATCTTTGCGAACTCCGATGGCTGAAAAGGGATACCGAACAAGCGGAACCAACGGCTTGCGCCATTGATTGTTACTGCAAAAGGATTATGAGGCAAAAGTAAAATATAGAGCATCAGCAGCGAAACAATCCATCCGCCGTAGCCTAATATGCGTATCACCCATGTCGGCAAAAACTGAATACAAAAAGCCAAGACAACTCCAATAAAGATAAATAGTGCCTGGTGTGCCACCGGACCTATATTGGAGTTACTCTTATACACGAGCGTACTTGACGCACTGAATAATGCAACCAAGGCGGCAACAATCAGAAAGATAAAGATAATCCAAAAGGTACGATCAATATTTCTGAGGCTAAACCTCGGATTATTTCTTAATTGTGCTTCTATGTTCTCGCGAATATCCATTATAAATCTCTAATTTCTAAGAACAAAGTGATCTGACTTCTCTCATAAACTGCTTACCCCTATCTTCATACGAAGTAAACAGGTCAAACGAGGCGCAGCATGGTGACAGCAATACTGTATCGCCTTTTTGAGCCAGTCGGGTCGCTTGCTTTACCGCCTCACTAATATTATCAGTATCAGCAATAGGCAGACCGCACCCGTCAAAATGTTCGTGCAGCGGCTCGTTATGCAAGCCCATAAACACTAACGCACGGCATTTCTCATTTACAAGTCGGTCAATATACGAGTAATCATTACCTTTATCTTTTCCGCCGAGAATTAGCACCGTCGGAGTCTGCATACTATCAAGCGCATACCAACAACTATCAACATTAGTGGCCTTAGAATCATTGATATATCTTATGCCTTTGATGGTATCAACATATTGCAACCTATGCTCAACACCCGCAAAAGTTTTCAGCGATTCTGCAATTACCTCATCTCCTATGCCTGCGGCACGAGCAGCAAGCGTAGCAGCAGTAGCGTTCAGGCGATTATGCTTGCCCTTTATACTTAGCTCATCATCCGACAGAGGTAACTCCGTCTTAATATCAAAAGGCACTAACTTGCAGCAGAATTGCTTTTTCGCCACCTCAGCAGCAATAACAGGATCGTCATTCCAATAGATAAAAAAGTCATCCTTCGACTGATTACCTGTTATTCGGAACTTGCTATTTACGTAATTCTGAAAGCAGAAATCATATCGGTCAAGGTGGTCCGGAGTAATATTCATCAAGACGGCTATATCTGCCTTAAAATCATACATATTATCAAGTTGGAATGATGATAGTTCTATTACATACCACTCCGCATCATCCTCTGCCGCCTGCAATGCCAACGAATGTCCTATATTTCCTGCCAACCCCACCTTCAGACCTGCTCTTTTGAAGATATCATAAATAAGTGATGTCGTTGTCGTTTTGCCGTTGCTACCCGTTATACACACCATTTTAGCATTTGTGTATCTTGCAGCAAACTCAATCTCAGATATTACAGGGAATACTCTATCGCCCTTGACGAAGTTTCCATGTTCTATCATCAGCAGTCCGCCTGCTGACTCCCAATTGTCGGGTATTCCGGGCGACTTAACCACTTCATCAGGATTAAACTCACTCGCCTTTATATGCCCGCCATGCTCAAAGGGAATATTGTATTTTTGAAGTAACTCTAAATACTTTGGCTTAATCGTTCCTGCATCAGAAACCAGCACCTCATATCCCTTCTGCACTGCAAGTACCGCAGCACCGCAGCCGCTCTCACCCGCACCTAATATCAATAACCGTCTCTTTGTACTCGAACGTTCGGAGACGTTCTCCACTTTATCACTATATAACATCTACCTTAATCTACCTTTAATTTCTTATACCTTATTCTTTTAGGTTCGGCGGCATCGGTGCCGATACGCATCTTCTTATTCGCCTCATACTCTGAATATGAACCTTCGAAGAAGAACACCTTCGAATCACCTTCGTAAGCAAGAATATGCGTACAAATACGATCAAGGAACCAACGGTCGTGAGATATTATAACTGCGCAACCGGCGAAATTCTCGAGTCCCTCTTCAAGTGCGCGAAGCGTGTTAACATCAATATCATTCGTAGGTTCGTCAAGAAGCAGTACATTGGCTTCTGACTTGAGAGTTAAAGCGAGATGAAGTCGATTACGCTCTCCGCCCGATAACACTCCGCACTTCTTCTCCTGGTCGGCACCGGTGAAGTTAAAGCGAGAGAGGTATGCACGAGCATTAATCTCCTTACCACCGACACGGATAAACTCCGTTCCTCCTGATATTGTTTCAAACACTGACTTATCGGGGTCTATACCTGAATGTACCTGATCCACATACCCCACTCTCACCGTTTCACCGACCTCAAATATTCCGCTATCCACTTTCTCTTGCCCCATTATCATGCGGAAGAGTGTAGTCTTACCTGCACCATTTGGACCTATGACACCTACGATGCCATTAGGCGGAAGCATAAAATTCAGATTTTCGAACAGCACCCTATTGCCAAAAGCCTTGCTAACATCCACGGCATTGATAACCTTGTTGCCAAGCCTCGGACCGTTTGGAATAAATATCTCTAATCTCTCCTCTCTCTCTTTCTGCTCCTCATTGAGCATCTTATCGTATGCCCCAAGTCGAGCCTTACTCTTCGCCTGCCTTGCTTTAGGTGCCATCCTAACCCACTCCAATTCCCGCTCTAATGTCTTGCGTCGCTTTGAAGCCTGCTTCTCCTCCATCGCCATACGGGCAGTCTTCTGCTCCAACCACGAGGAATAATTGCCTTGCCAAGGAATACCTTCACCGCGGTCGAGTTCAAGTATCCACCCCGCTACATTATCAAGGAAGTAGCGATCGTGAGTGATACATATCACCGTACCGGCATAATTGTGCAAGTACTGCTCCAACCAATCGATAGATTCAGCATCGAGGTGGTTGGTAGGCTCGTCAAGCAGTAAGATATCAGGCTGCTGCAACAGCAGGCGACACAAAGCGATACGCCTGCGTTCTCCTCCTGACAGATTCTTCACGATAGCATCCTCATCCGGACAACGAAGAGCATCCATCGCACGAGCCAACTTAACATCTAAATTCCACGCATCGGCGTGGTCTAAAGCTTCCTGCAACTCTGCTTGACGCGCAATAAGTTTATCAAAATCAGCATCAGGCTCTGCAAAAGCAGCGCTTACCGCATCATACTGAGCAAGCATATCCACCACTTGCTGCATACCTTCCTGCACTACTTGCTTTACTGTCTTTTCCGGGTCGAGTTTCGGGTCTTGCTCAAGGTAACCAACCGAATAACCCGGGGAGAACACAACTCTCCCCTCGTATTCAGGCTCTACGCCTGCTATTATCTTCAGCAAGGTCGATTTACCTGCACCATTGAGACCTATAATACCTATCTTTGCACCATAAAAGAAACTGAGATAGATATTATTCAACACTTTCTTTTGCGGGGAGAAACTTTTGCTCACTCCAACCATCGAAAAGATTATTTTCTTATCGTCTGCCATATCTTATTCGAATATTTGCCATATACTATCTTCGGGTACGGGTGCGACAATCGTTACTTGCTGCTTTGCGACAGGGTGGATAAACGATATTGACCGAGCGTGCAACGATATGCCTCCATCCGGATTTGAGCGCGGTGCTCCATACTTTAAGTCGCCTTTGACGGGACACCCTATCGCCGCCAGTTGACAACGGATTTGATGATGCCTGCCCGTTAGCAATCGCACCTGAATGAGATTATACCTCTCGGCCTTGGCTATCACCTTATATTCCAGTATTGCCTGCTTAGCCTCTTTAGGATAACTACCGTCTTTATTTATGCGGGCAACATACGACTTATTCTCCGCCTCGCTTCGTATCAGATAGTTTTGCAAAGTACCTTCCTCCGCAGGCGGCAGTTTGGCTGTTATAGCCCAATATATTTTCTCAATACTATCGTGCGAGCGAAACATATCATTCAGTCGGATCAAGGCCTTTGATGTCTTAGCAAAAAGTACCACGCCTGATGTCGGTCTGTCAAGCCTATGAGGCAAACCGAGAAACACATTCCCTGCTTTGTTATATTTCTCCTTTATATAAGCCTTCACGGCATCAAGCAGAGTCGGGTCGCCGGTCTTATCTCCCTGCACTATATCATGGCAGGTCTTGTTAACTGCAATGATATGATTATCTTCGTATAATATCTGCATTTCCCCGTTTTCTATTTCAGATACACAACTGTTATCCCCGCCCCGCCTTTATCCGGGTCTCCATCACGCACCGCCTCCACATGCTTCAGAGGACGCAAGTAATCACGGATAACCTGCTTCAACACTCCGCCTCCCGTGCCATGCAGTATCCTCACCTCCTCAGCACCGACCATAATAGCATCATCGATGTATGACATCACCTCCTGCAAAGCTTCATCGGCATAATAACCACGAAGGTCAATCTCCTGCGAGAAAGAGAGTTTGCGCTTACGGATGGAATCGGCTATATTCCCGTTTACCGCTATATTAACCCGAGGTGCAGACTGTTTCTGTTGAGGTATGTTGTCATCATTTCTTTCGGTTAATACACTAAGTTGAGAAAAGTCGTTGAACACTTTCCTGCCGCTTGCTGTTGTTCGCAAGACTTCGTTTTGCGGCTTATTATTGGTCTTCTGTTCCGCACTAACCCTCGGACGCGTCGGAGAGAGATTGGGCGGGTAGGAAGACTCCGACACCACTCGTATCCCATCGGCAGAAGCAATGACCTGCCTCCCCTGTTTCGCATTCGTATTACCATTCGTATTTCCCTGCAAAGACATCTGCTGACGCATATTCTCAACTCGCTGCCGCGCCTGACGAGTAGATTCTCTATCTGCCTGCGACTCTTTTATCTGACGGATGGTATTCTCGATCGTCCTGTTCGACTTCTGCAATATATCCGCCGCATCCTCTTTCGCCTTAGAGATTATCTCTTTGCGAGTCTTGCGAATATCAGCCATCTCGCTTTCGTATCTCTCTTTGATAGCATCCAATTGCTTCTCCTTATCATGAACCTCCCTTCGCTTATCCGCCCAATATCGCTTATCTCGCGCTATCTCTTGCAGGTTACGCTCATACTGAATATTATCATCGCCTATCAGTTGCTTAGCATCAAGTATTACATCTTTGGGCAGACCTATCTGCTCCGCTATCTCAATAGCAAATGATGAACCGGGCTGACCAATGGATAGTTGGAAGAGTGGTCGCATAGCTTGCCTGTCGTATAGCATAGCGCCGTTATTTACCTCAGCATGAGTATCGGCAAAATGCTTCAAGTTAGTGTAATGTGTGGTAACCACGCCAAAGGCTTTTGACTTACACAACCCGTTAAGCACCGCTTCCGCTATGGCACCGCCTAACAACGGCTCCGTTCCTCCTCCGAACTCGTCAATAAAATATATCGAATCCTCATTTGCGTTCTTAAGAAAAGCCTTCATATTTCGGAGGTGAGACGAATATGTGGAAAGGTCATCATCAAGCGACTGGTCATCGCCTATATCAATGAACATACTCTCGAATACCCCGCACTGACTATCCTCTCGCAATGGTACAAGCAGACCACATTGCAACATATATTGTAGCAGGGCGATAGTCTTCAGGCATACTGATTTACCTCCGGCGTTCGGACCGGAGATAATAAGCACGCGGCTATCTTCCGTTAACTTGACGGTCAGAGGCACTAACTCTCTCTGCTGCTCCTTAAAGGAAAGATAGAGGAGCGGGTGCCGAGCCTCGCGCAAGTCAATCATCGGTTGGTTATGCATCTGAGGTGCAATGGCGTTAAGGTCGTCTGCTAAATGCGCTTTAGCAATGATGAAATCAATATGCCCGAGCCACTGCTGCGCCTGCTTGAGCAAGTCGGAATAAGGTCGAACATAATCAGCAAAATGCTGCAATATCTTCACTCTTTCTCTTGACTCCTCACCCTCTAACTCGCGTATTCTGTTGTTAGCATCAACTACCTGTTGCGGTTCTACATATACTGTTTTCCCCGTTGCTGACTCATCGTGCACTATACCGCCCACTTTGCGCTTATAGGCAGGCGGCAGAGGAATAACCAGTCTGCCCTCACGCAATGTCGGGGCAAGGTCAGAAGAAATCACCCCTTCCCCTTGAAGATGCCTCATCACCGATGCCAATGCTCTCTCCGCTGCACCTTGCGACAACCGCAACTCCCTGCGAATACGCAACATTTCAGGCGATGCATCATCGCGAACAGATCCGTACTTATCCAAAATAGCATCAATAGCACGGCGAATGTCCGCGCAAGGTAACGGCTCATCGGGCGACATAGCGGCATAATGCGGTAGCAAACGGAACCTCTCCTGCGGCAACGACGAGAAGAACTGTTCTAAATGCGACACGGCATCCACCACCTTCCCTAACGACACGACCTCCGCCTCGTCAAGGAAGAGTCCCTCAACCCGTATTCGCGACAACGACTCGCGTATGTCACACATCTCGACACGAGGCATCGCAAGCGATGCATCACGCCTCACACAAAGCATCTCCCATGTCTCAGAGAGCAAATCTTGTAACACATCAAAATCCGTGAGAAAAGAAAGAGCGTCTGCCTCCTCTCGGCTGACTGCAAAAGAACAACGGTCGCGAAGCAGACGACGAATAACTGAAAAATCTATTTTATCTTCAATATCAGAAGGGAAAAGCATACTTTTATAAAAGTCTTATATCTCGTATTACATTGGTAGCACCGACTGAGGTGTTAAGTTTTTCCACAAGTTGATAACGGCACTGAAACAACTCTTGGCGAAGCGGAGCCGATTTAATATGCACAAACAACACCCCGTTCTTTATCTCCTTCTTGCCCGTATAACGAGCAATAGTAGGACCTAACACTGCATCCCAGCACGATAGTATCTGCTGCTCATAATACCCCTGCTCAAGATTATTCTCACGCAGGAAATCATAGATAAGGTCGGTAATTGTTTGTGTCTCTTGTTTTTGCATTGGAATTCCTCAATCTACCAGAACGTTCGGAGACGTTCTCCACGACCAGAACGTTCGGAGACGTTCACCACTATTTCTTCTTTCTATTGAGCCAAACCTTCTCACCTTGCTTCGGGTATTGATATTCGTTAACTCCGTTATAGCGCAATATCCTACTCAGTTCAATATTAAACTCCGCTGCTATGCCCTTATAAGTATCTCCGGCCTGCGCCACAATATATTTTCCGAATCCTTGCTTATGCACCTCATGCCCGATATAGAGGTCAACAGAGCCGACCTGACCCGTCTTCTTCTTTTTGGCTTTGGCAAGTCTCTCCGCCTCAGGATCAACTGTTCCCTGATTAGTAGCAAACACCTCATCTACGATATTAGGCTGATGCGTCTTACCGTTGCCGTTCCTATTTTTATTCTTACCCTTATCGCCACTCTTTGCCTTATTATCTTTATTAGCCTTCTCCTTATCCGTCTCTCTCGCTTGCTCTTCGGCGCGTTCCCTGTTTTCCTGCACCTGCTTTGATTCGGCGGTATAATGCGCTGTTTCGGTTATCGCAACAAGGTCATAATCTTCGATTATTTTAATGAGTTTCGAAGCATAACCGGCATCGGTAGCATACCCGCAAGCCTTAAGTGTCCTTGCCCAACCCTTGTAATCGCGAATATCAAGCGAAAACAAAGGTTCATATCTGCTCCTCTTGAGAAATGCTGAATGATCCTCATAACTCTCTTCAGCCTTATCGTATTTGCGAAAACACTCGTTTTTCGTCTCATCATCATGAGTATAAGTCGCGCCTTGCCATTCTTTATGGCACTTGATACCAAAGTGATTATTGGCATTTACAGCTAACTCTGACTTACCTGCACCCGACTCAAGCAAACCTTGCGCCAAGGTTATACAAGCAGGAATACGATGCAATATCTCCTGATTGACCGCTACCTGCTTATATTGCTCTATATATGAAATATATTCAGGGCTTAGCGACTGCCCTTTACAGAACACAAAGGGTAATACAATGAAGAAGAATAAGAAGATTCGAGATTTATTGAACGTTCGGAGACGTTCTCCACTATTGATCATTGACATATCACTGACTTATTTTGCACTTATTTTCGAAAAAACTTTGCAAAGATAACGAAAAATTTGGAGATGTACAAAAAAAAATGTAACTTTGCAAATAATTAATTAAATTATGTATTATGAAGATGCGAAACATTTTACGCTACTTATTTCCGCTTGTACTGGTGTTTGCTATTGTTTCATGTCGAGGCAAGGATGGCAAAGACGGATTAGTTAACTCTAAGATTATTGATTTGCAGATAGACCAGAAAGAATGGAGATATACCAACGCCGGGAGTAATAACTACTTCTTCGCTACTTTTGATGTTCCCGAACTGACATGGAATATATACAACTACGGCGTGGTGAAGATTTATCGTGAATGGGATACCGGCACAGATAGAGCAACGCAAGTGGAATTACCTTACATCAAAATGAACGAATATTCGTTCAACGATACCGATACTACCACGGTTTGGGACTTCTATCAAGAAATGGTTGACTATGAATACACGGGCGGAGCAGTGACAATCTTCTACACCGTTTCTGATTTCGCCTACGAGATTGACGAAAAATTCATGCCCGACCCTATGCATTTCAGGCTTATCATGATGTGGTAATTACGATTTGAACACCCGTGAATTTATAGAAAAGTACGGCGAAGAGGATATTGCCTCTGTTGCGCTGAAAATTAGGCAGTATCCCGATGTAGATGCTGCCTTTGCTTTGCAACAGATAGGGGGACGGCAATGCGCCTTGCACAAACTGCCGACGATAGCATCCATTGAAGATTGGCATTGGGCAAAACGCCTCAACATCGAGCAGTGTTCCGGCGAAAAAGCCTGCCTCTACAAACGACAAATTGCAGCCGACTTATTGAGGCATATCACAAATAGGCACGCTCGCGCTATCGGTGCCGACCTGACGGGCGGACTTGGTGCCGACACCGTCTTCCTCAGTACCCTGTTCTCCGAATGGCACTATGTAGAAAAAGACGCTGAGCTATGCCGACTCGCTGAACATAATTTCAATTTGCTAACCGGCAGAAAAATCATAATCCATAATCAACAAGCAGAAGAGTTCGCCGCCACCCTTAACTACAGAATGGAGAAAGTCTCCGAACGTCTGGTAGTGGAGAACGTCTCCGAACGTCTGGTAGTGGAGAACGTCTCCGAACGTTCAATAGTGGAGAAAGTCTCCGGACGTTCAACAATATTGGACTTTCTCTACATCGACCCGGCGCGTCGAGACAAAAGCGGCAACAAAGTGTTTCGAATAGCAGATTGTACGCCCGATATCGCACAACTATACCCGACAATTCGGAAAATAGCAGATATAGTGATGATCAAACTATCGCCAATGCTCGACATCAACGATGCGCTGAATTGGATTCCCGAAACCAATGAAGTTCACATAGTGGCAACACAAGGCGAAGTGAAAGAGGTTCTACTCATAATAAGGACACAAGACCAAAGAGCAGACGGGCAAAGCTCTAACAAAAACTCAGATGTGCAAGCGGGTGCAGTACGACAAACAGAGCCTTATATGCAGCAGTTCCCTGAACGCCTGTTAAAGCACAACGCTATAATCCACGCGGTAGATATTTTGAATAACGAGACTATCGATTTCGCTTTCACCGCAGCGGAAGAACAAAATGCCGTCTGCCCGTACACGGAGCAAATTACGGAAGGCGATATTATCTTCGAGCCTAATGCTGCCATCCTTAAAGCAGGAGCATTCCGCCTGATTGCTCAACGCTACAACCTGCTTAAAGCAGCACCAAACACGCATATCTACAAAATGTACGAAGAACAGATGTACGATGTACAAAGGATACCCGGACGGATATTTCGTGTGGAGAAAGTGCTTGACAAAAAATTGCGTAAAACCCTTGTCGGGACATACGCCAATATCATCTGCCGCAACTACCCCGTCAAAGCCGACGAACTGAAAAAACAACTGCGGACAAAAGATGGCGGAGATAGATATATAATCGGCATTAGAATAGGCAATACGCCGACGCTATTACTATGCACAAATGTAACGCTTGCGCTAAGGACAGATGTACGATGTGAACGTTCGGAGACGTTCTCCACTATTGAACATTCGGAGACGTTCTCCACTATTGAACGTTCGGAGACGTTCTCCACTATTTCAAATACGAAGGATAATTAGAAAATGAAAAGAATAAACGACATACGCCCGTGGCACATTGCGCTGCAACTATTTGTAATAATAGGATTGTTAACCTGTATTTGCGCCGTTTTCCCCGAAGACGGCATACCCGTCACCGATTCGATCACTCTGCGTTTTCCCACCCTCAATGAGATGCTTGCAGGCGATAGCACCGACATCAGCGTAGAGCAACAACTAACCCCCGAACAACTGCTCGCAATGCGAGAGAAGGAGATGAAGATGCAAGAGGAACAAGAGTACCTCTCTTTCTTCTCAACAAATCCTGTCCGCATACATTTTCCCGATAACGACTACGCCTATTTTGACTCCGTCTATGCCGCGCTCGATAGTGCTTCTCAAAAGCCCGTCAGAATTGTGCATTATGGTGATTCACAACTTGAAGACGACCGCATTTCTTGTAATCTTCGCCTTGCGTTGCAGCAACAATTCGGGGGTGGAGGCAACGGACTTATACCTCTGCAAGAGAGTTTGTATTCGCAAACAATCAATCTACGCGCCGACTACACTCCTACGCGCTATCAGATCTATGGTCCTAAAAGCAATCGCCGCGACTCCTCTCGCTACTACGGACCAATGGGCAATGTAAGTCTGCTCGACACAACAATGGTCTTAACCGTCAGTCCGAAGAAGAAAAACGGCAATATAACTGCCACGCACTATTTCAACCAACTCACTATTCTCAGTCAAAGCGGTGAGCCACTGCATGTTGCCGTACAAGGTAAATCGCATGAAATAACGCCTGCGAATACGCCGCTACAATTAACCACCATTCCTCTTCATGACTCCACCACCACTATCAATCTCACTCTGGCGGGCAATGCTGATATTTACGGCGTTATGCTTGATTACGACAATGGAGTCAGCGTGGATAATATCCCTATGCGCGGCTGCTCAGGCACTGTCTTCACCGGCATCGATGCCCTGCAACTGCGCACCTATTTTTCTATGACCAACACGCGACTTATCATACTACAATTCGGAGGAAACTCTATGCCGTACCTCAAAGATAAGAAAGGTATCGACAGATATATGGAGCAACTGAGGCGACAGATACAACACCTCGCTCGCCTTGCGCCTGAAGCAAAGATTCTTTGGATAGGTCCTTCTGACATGACGATACGACTTAACGGCAAACTACAGACCTACCCTCTGCTCAACGCAGTGGACCAAGCGCTATGCGAAATGGCGAACAACGAGGGCTGCGCCTATTGGAGTCTTTACGAGTCAATGGGCGGCAACGGCAGTATGATCAGATGGGCTAACGCACAACCGCCTTTGGCAGGCAAAGACTACATCCACTTCACCCGCCTCGGTGCTCAACGAGCAGGCGAGCTGCTGACAGAAGCATTTATGACAGGATACAGGTTCTATAAATTCAGAACTGATCAAGCCGAAACAAAAGACAAGCAAGACTCAGAGTGAACTTCCTTCACCACATATTCGCTTTCGACCCAAATAGTCCGCTGCTTTTCACCCAATTTTACTTTTGGGCTTTCTTCGCTGTTGTGTATGCTCTCTTTGCCGTTATAGCCCCCATACACAAAGAGCAGCAGAACCGAATACACATACGCAACGCCTACCTGATGCTCGTCAGCTTGTTCTTCTACTACAAAACATCAGGCATCTTCCTGCTTATACTACTATTTGTTACTTGCTCCGATTTCCTGATAGCGCAGCGCATATTCAGCGCAAAAACACGCAATAAACCGCATGCCGCCAAGGCGTGGCTGATACTGAGCGTGATGATTGACCTCGGCATATTGTGCTACTTCAAATATGCCTATTTCTTCACTAATATGGTGAACGATATGTTCGGAACAGGCTTCAAGGTTTTCGATATCTTCGCCTATATCGGCAATGGTTTCTCAGAGTCGGGCAGGTTTATGGTGGATAAGATTGTCCTGCCCGTAGGTATCTCCTTTTATATATTTCAAGTTATCAGTTATTCGGCAGATGTATATAGGGGGCATATCAAACCCGTCAAAAATCTGCTTGACTTCGGTTTTTACGTATCATTTTTCCCGCAGTTAGTGGCAGGACCTATCGTAAGAGCAAGCGAGTTTATCCCCCAACTCTACAAGCCTTTCCACCTCTCTCGCCATTGGCTCGGACTTGCCGTCTTTTGGATTCTGAACGGCCTAACGAAAAAGATAGTACTCAGTGACTACCTCGCCGTAAACTTCATTGATAGAGTATTTGAAAATCCCCTTTTGTTTAGCGGATTCGAAAACCTCTCTGCTCTCTTCCTCTACTCTCTGCAAGTGTACGCCGATTTCTCCGGCTATACCGACATTGCTATCGGTGTTGCTATGCTGATGGGCTTTTATCTGCCCAAAAACTTCAACTCGCCTTACAAATCACTCAACCCGCAGGAGTTCTGGCGGCGTTGGCATATATCCCTCTCTCGTTGGCTAAAGACTTACCTCTACATCCCGCTTGGCGGCAACCGCAACGCCACTTTCGGTACTTTCTTTTGGATAGCCCTCTTTGCCGTGATAGGCACATGGCTCAGCGGCTCGTGGATAGTAGGAGCGTCAGTGGTTATCATTGCATGCATAGTGCTTGTTGTGGCACTACTCAAACCCGAGAGAAGGAAGAAGATTTACGCCAATCTCAACTCCTTCATCACGATGCTGCTCGGCGGACTATGGCACGGTGCCAGTTGGAACTTCCTCATCTGGGGCGGACTGAACGGCATAGGTATGATAATTTACAAGTGGTGGAAAGATATGTCGTGGAACCTCCGCATCACTTTGATGAGTCTTACCTTCGCTGCCATTCTGACCATTAAGCACTTCTATCCCGCCCCCGTATGGAACCTATTTACAGTATGGGTCGGCATCCTGTGGATCGGCACCTGCATAAGATATATATACAACCTGCTGATAAGGCTCTTTAAGGTTAGTAAAGATATTTGGCTGACTCGCATAGAACAGGCACTCGGAACAATTTGGGCTGTGGCGCAAACCTTCACTTTTATTACCTTTACCCGCCTTTTCTTCCGCTCGGGCTCTAACCTCGACCCCGCAACCGCTAACCACGAAGCATGGGAAACAGCACAAAATATGGTGCAGCAGATAGGCTCGGCGTGGGACACGAATATGATTCCCCTTATCATATGGGAATACAAAGAGGTGTTTGCGCTATTCCTAACGGGTATGTTCATCCACCTTTTGCCTGAACGCTGGAAACGTTGGTACAGAACGCAATTTGCCATGATGCCCCTGTGGCTGATGTGGATAGTGGTAACTATATGCGTTGTCGTTCTATATCAGTTTATCACAGCCGACTTACAAGCATTTATATACTTCCAATTCTAATTAGAGAGTTTTTTGAGATAATTAATAAGCAATACTATGCTAATAGGATTAACAGGCGGAATAGGCAGTGGCAAAACGACAATCGCTAAGGAATTAGAGCGACGAGGTTATGCCGTTTATTATAGCGACGGCGAGGCGAAGCGAATCATAACGGGAAACCCCGCCGTTCGCTCGCAGATAGAATATATCTTCGGCTCAGATGTCTTCAATGGCGATGTCTATCGCACGAACATTGTTGCGAAAGCCGTTTTTCAAAACCCGACACTGCTGCAAAAGCTCAATCATATTGTTCACCCCGCCGTTCGCTTCGATGTCAAGCATTGGGCAAAGGAGAAAGATCTATGCTTCGTGGAATCAGCACTTCTATTCTCAAGCGGGTTGGCAGAAGAATGTGACCTGACGGTTGTTGTTACTGCACCGGAAGAATTACGCATACAGAGAGTTATAAAGCGCGACAAAAGCACAAGAGAGCAGGTACGAGAAAGGATACAAGCGCAAGATGCAGAAGCACAAGCAGAGTACAAAGCAGACCTTGTTGTGGTGGACGACGAAGAAACTGAAATTACCCAACTCGTCGATAATATGCTCTACAACATAAAAACGGCTCTTGCACAATAATAAAAAAAATGCTAACTTTGCATTTGGTGTGCGATAACAGTGACCGCTATAAAACGGACAATTAACATATTAACAAATACCTATAAATGAAAAGCTATCAGACTCACGAGATTAAAAATCTCTCCCTTATGGGTGCCTCAGGGTCAGGCAAGACGACCCTCGCAGAAGCCATGCTCTATGAAAGCGGCGTTATTCAGCGCCGCGGTAGTGTAGAACAAGGAAATACTGTCAGCGACTATTTCCCCGTTGAGAAAGAGTACGGCTACAGCGTTTTCCCCACAGTGATGAACATCGAGTTTGCAGGAAAGAAACTCAATATTATTGATTGTCCGGGTTCGGACGATTTCGCAGGCGGTATGGTTACTTCGCTTAATGTAACTGACACCGCCGTTATTCTTGTTTCTGCTAATAGCGGAGTGGAAGTGGGCACGCAAAACCAATTCCGCTACGCCGATAATATGAAGAAGCCGGTGGCTTTCGTTATTAACAAACTCGACCACGACAACGCTAATTTTGACCAAGCGATAGAGCAACTCAAAGAGTCATTCGGCAACAAGGTGGCAATCGTTCAATATCCCGTTAATGCCGGTCCGCAGTTCAATGCCGTAGTGGATGTGCTCGCTATGAAGATGTATCAGTGGAAAGCAGAAGGCGGTGAGCCGCAGGTTCTTGATATTCCTGCTGCCGAGCAAGGTAAAGCAGAAGAATTGCAGGCTGCCCTCTTCGAGATGGCTGCCGAGGCAGACGAGGCACTGATGGAGAAGTTCTTTGAAGAGATGGCTCTCTCGCCCGAAGAGACCCGCATCGGTCTGAAGAAAGTGTTCGCAGAAGCAGGTGTCTTCCCAGTGCTCTGCACATGCGCCGGAAGAGATATGGGCGTTAGAAAATTGATGGAGTTCCTTGGAGAGATAACACCGTCAGTTGACGAAATTGCAGCACCAAAGGCAGAGGACGGCACAGAGGTTAAGCCCGATGCTAAGGCTCCCGTTTCCCTCTTCATCTTCAAGACATCCGTTGAACCGCATATCGGCGAAGTTAACTACTTCAAAGTAATGCAAGGTACTCTGCACAGCGGCGACGATATTCAGAATATGAGCCGCGGGTCGAAAGAGCGTATCTCGCAACTATACGCCATAGCAGGCAGTATCAGAAATAACATCGACGAGGTTGTGGCAGGCGACATCGCTGCTACCGTTAAGATGAAAGATACGCGAACAGGCAACACCCTCAACGCCAAAGATTGCGACCTCGTTTATCCGCAAATCAAATATCCTGAGCCTAAATATCGCCGTG
>FLNU01000304.1_pt1 | contig 16443 bp, 19 predicted proteins | sample 1140361 | NCBI WGS metagenome assembly FLNU01 (sample SAMEA3878206, study PRJEB12797) | bioreactor metagenome | biome: Moose rumen | place: Sweden | collected 2011-10 | reverse complement strand
CTGCCACGGAAAAATCCGGGTGCGCCTATAAAATTACAAAATTACAAAATATTACGGTTTCCGAGTCTGGATTTTCTGCTGCAATTTCTCAATCATGAGCTGGGAGGTCTTGCGCTCTTGGGTGAGCCGCAGACGGTCACGGAGCAACACGCTCAACTCAAAGGTGGCCGCCAGTCCTTGCAGGTCGCGTGACGAGACGGCCACCGCCATCTCCTTCTTGCCACCCAACAGCACGGCTTTGACCGTCTCCCCTACATGAAGGGCCGCAAAGGCCAAGGCGCCTCCGTCCTTCTCGTCGGTGTAGGTCACGGCTTCGTAGTACATTTCGTTCACCCTGTAGCGATAGTTGGCCCCGTCGTTGTAGGGAATCTCCGCCGTCGTGACACTCTCGCCGGAGGACAGCGACAACCTCAGGGCAGCATGCCCCAATTCGGCGGTACCGGCATAGGTGGATATCAGCCGGGTATGTCCGTATTCGTTCACTTCCGCCCGGATATAACTCTTCCGGTCATTGTCCGTCACCTGCGTTCCCTTCGGAACAAAACGCCCCAACTCGTCATATTCGGTCTTCTCGTAGATGAATCGGACAGAAGCCACCGAATCAATCTTTGCGCTGGCCTCGGCTATCAGGCTGTCAGTGGTTTCCACAATCCTCCGATTGACGGCCAGGCGTACACTGTCTTCAAAGGCCATCCCCTGCCGCCTCACCTCCACTTCGCGCGGCCACGCCGTCTTGATGGAGTCGAGCAGGGTCAACGCTTCGTTTATATGCCCTTGGGCATATGCACTTCGGGCCTCGGAGAGGAGTCCCGCAGCCCGGTCGGCATCGCTCGGTCCGCAGGCACAAAAAGCGGCGGCAAACAGGACACAGACACTCATTCGGAACATGTAACTTAACACAGATTTTCTCATTTCAAGATAGATTTATCGGGCACAAAGATAAGAAAAAATCCGCAAATCTCAAAATATTTGTCCGAAAATTTGCTTTTGTCTCACAAAAAGTCTATCTTTGCACAAACTTTTCAGGGTTGTTCCGCTCACGAAACAGAAAGAGAACACCCCGCTGCTGTGTAAATTTCAGAATTCCAAAAACAATCCTTTTAAATATCCCTGCACAATGAAAAGAACTCTATGGATTGCCCTGTTGGCAATATGTACGCTGGGTGCTGCAAATGCCCAGCGCCGGGTGAGTGTGAACCTCAGCGATGACGGCAAAGCCAAAATGGAAGGATTTCTTCCCACCCGCAGTTACGGCCGTGCTGTCGTAGCCCTTCCCGGCGGCGGCTACAGCCATCTGGCCATCAACCACGAAGGTTACGACTGGAAAAACTTCTTCAACGACCGCGGCATCGCCTATTTTGTAGTGACCTATCGCATGCCCAAAGGCGACCGCAACATTCCGCTGGGCGATGCCCAGAAAGCCATCCGGACGGTGCGCGACAGCGCAGCAGCCTGGGGCATCAATCCTGCCGATGTGGGCATCATGGGTTCTTCTGCCGGCGGACATCTGGCCGCTTCTGTTGCCACCCACTCCCCTTTTGAATCGACTCCCAATTTCCAGATTCTTTTCTATCCCGTCATCTCGATGGTCGAGAAGGACACACACCAAGGTTCTGTGATAGGATTTCTCGGTGACGGTCGCACCGACAGCAACCTGGCAGCCGAGTGGAGCAACATGAACAAAGTGACGCGCCGAACCTCGCCGGCCATCGTGCTTCTCTCGTCCGACGACGGTGCCGTTCCTCCGCTCACCAACGGCCTCCCCTACTATGAAGCCCTCGTGCGCAACGAAGTGCCGGCCTCTCTCCTCGCCTTCCCCAAAGGCGGTCACGGGTGGGGAGCACGCGAGAACTTTGCCTACCATCATTCCGTGGAACGCGGTCTCTCCGACTGGCTCAACACTCTCGGCTCGGCACGCAACGACGCCCGCCTCACCGGCAAAAAGATTGCTTTCATCGGCGACAGCTATGTCTATAATCACCACGATCCCCGCGAATACACCTGGATGTACCGATTCGCCCAAAAGTACGGTATGAATTACCAATGTCTCGGACAGAACGGCACATGCATTGCAATGGACCGTCCCGGAAAACCCGGCGAAGCCATCTACAAGCGTTATACCCAGATAGACGAAGGCACAGACTATATAGTCATTGTGGCCGGCCACAACGATTCGTCGCGAGGCCGTATCGACTCCATCGGAAGCAAGGAATTCACAAAGCAGCTCACCGGCATGATTCAAGGCATGCGCGAGCGTTATCCCCAAGCACAGATACTCATGTTCTCGCCTTGGCGCAGCGTTCAGGAAGGAGCCACCGACAACGCGTCCTCTTTGGCCGCCTACAAGGGGTCGCCCCGCGAGAAAGTCGTGGAACTCGAAGCCAAAGTCTGCAAGAAACTCGGGGTGCCCTTCTTCAATGCCGCTTCAGCCGACACTACGGTACAGGTCTGGAATCCGGATTTCCGCAAGAAATATTTCCAGTCTCCCGGCGACAATGCCCACCTCAACCGTCAGGGCCACGCGCTTTTCCTCCCCGTAGCCGAGAAATTCATCCTTGAGAATATCAAATAAAGGATTACACGCCGCTGTATTGATTTCCCGTGGCATAGTCAATTCTCTTCGTGTTGATTTTTCTGTCGGTCCATGTCCTGCATCTGCTGCTGGTAGAAAGCAAGGGCACGTTGTTTCAAGTCTTCGTACTTGGCTTTCCATTGTGCAGCCTCGGCTTGTGCCTGAGCCAGTTGCTGCTGCAAAGCGGAAACAGCACGTTCCAGGTCAGTCAGGCGGCTGTCTTGCTGTTGGCGGTAGCCGGTGCGTGTCTGGTACATACGCTCTTTGATGCCCCCTTCGGTGACGAAGCGTTTCTGCATGGTTGCCAAGAGGTTGTGAAGCATGGATATGGCCTGATGAATCAGCGTGATGCACAGGTTGGCAATCTCTTCGTCGCTCATTTGCTGTATCTTCAAGGCATAGTCGTCAGTGAAGCCTGTACTGCGGGCGTATGCGCGCATCTTCTCAAAACGCGGGTGCCGGCTGTCCCATTGTTGGAGGTTGCGCACCCGTAGATAGTCCTCATAGTCGTCGAGCAGTTCTTCGAGACTGGCTTTTGCCACATTGGTCAGCTTGATTTCCGTCTCGCTCGATGTCGCTGCAGCCTGATTGCCCTCTGCTATATTCTGTTTCCCGCTACGCGCAGCCTGCACCATCTGATCTACGGTGCGATCTCCGCGACTGAGGTAGTGTTGGGTGAAGTAGAAGGTAATGTCGTAGATAATCTCTGTCACCTGATAGACCCGCAGGTGGCGGTAATGCCCATGCCGGGAAAGGAAAGTGGTGGGAGGGGACTGAGTATTCGGAGTATTCTGAGTATTCTGAGTATTCTGAGTACTCTGAGTATTCGGAGTATTCTGAGTATTCGGAGTATTCGGAGTACTCTGAGTACTCTGATTATTCTGAGTACTCTGAGTATTCGGAGTATTCTGAGTATTCTGAGTACTCTGATTATTCTGAGTACTCTGAGTACTCTGATTATTCTGAGTACTCTGATTATTCTGAGTATTCTGAGTACTCTGAGTACTCTGATTATTCTGAGTACTCTGATCATTCTGATTATTCTGACTCATAGTTGTTCAATCAAATATTTTTGCCACATGCCCTGCGATAGACTGCTCCTGTTCCTCGAACTGCTTTCGCAGGATGCTGCTGTCGGTGGGTTTCCGGTACTTGTAGAAATAGCGGGTGATAAGATTTCTGTATTTGCCTTATTCTTCAAAATAATTTGAATCAATACAATGTTATGGAAGGGAAGAAAAATTACCGTTTGATTTCGTAATCGAAACGGTCGAATCGGGCCTGCCCGTTCTCGCCATAACAGAAAAGGCCGATGCGATAGCCTTTCCAGTAGCCGGCTTGCATTTCGAAGGGTTCACCGGCTGGACGATAATGTTTCCCGTCGAGACTGTAGTAAAACTGCTGCCGGTTGCGGGCGGCATCCAATGCGATGCGGAGCCAAATCGCGGAGGGACGTTTGGAACTGACAATTTCACGTTGGCCATTGGTCTCCACACAAATACCCTCTCCGCTCACACCTACGGCATGGAACTCCCGACCAATGCAGAGCATTCCGGCGAAGGCCTCCTTGCCGAGATCGCGGCAGTCCATCTGCGTCGTAGCTTCTCCCTCATAGCCCATCACTTTCTGCGTCAGCATGTTGCGGGCATTTTTAAGGTCGGGTGACGGGGAAGCCATGAGAGTGAGCCGTCCTTTGTGTTCCGTGAGGCTCCAACGGCTGCTGTCGGGGTTGTGACACCACTGCCACTGTAACCCGAGTTGCGGTCCGTTGAAATCGTCGGACGTTTGCGGCAACGAGCATTCCTTGCGGCTTTCGCCTTGGGGTTTGGTCCAGACGGCTACGGGTTCTCCGATGCCGTTGCCGTCGATATCGACCCCCGTCAGCGGCCAATCGTCCTGCCAACGGGCGGGTTGCAGATGCACCACACGCCCCAGCACGGGAGTGGATTGGAAATGGAAGAACCACCATTCGCCTTCGGGGGTATCGACAAGAGCACCCTGATGAGGACCGTTCACTGCGGTAGAGCCTTGTTCCAAGACCACGCGTTTCTCGTAGGGTCCGTAAACATTTTTGGAACGAAGGACCGTTTGCCAGCCTGTTCCGACACCGCCTTCCGGAATGACAAGGTAGTACCACCCGTTCCGTTTCAACCACTTGGTACCTTCGGCCACGGGGCCGGTATAGACCGTCACGCCGTCGTCGAGCAACGTCTTTCCGTCGGCCGACATTTTGTGGACGATGATGGGGCCGGCACCGTGCCGGCTGCGTCCCAAGTAAGCCTGGCCGTCATCATCCCACAGCGGACAGGGATCTTCCCACTTCGGGACGGCTTTCAGACAATGCAAAGGGGTCCAGGGGCCGCAGGGATTTTCAGCCGATGACATGAAGAGGCCCTCGTGGGGAGTACAGAAATAGACATAAAAACGACCCTCACGGTAACGGATGGACGGAGCCCAGGACCCACCCGCATAGCGGTTGTTTCCGTCCCATCCGGGCAGGTCGAAACGACGATAAATCTGACTGATGATGTGCCAATTCACCAAATCTTCCGACTCCAGCACCTGCATGCCGAGAAAATGGAAATCCGAAGCCACCATATAATATCGGGAGCCTACGCGAATCACATCCGGGTCGCTGTAGTCGGCATTGAGCACAGGATTTTTGTACGTCCCGTTGCCCTGGTCACCCCAGTCGAGACGATTCTGCGCAGAGGAATTTGTCCCCGCGTTTCCGATGCCGCAAAACATCACGGCAAGCAAGACGTACAGTTTCTTATGCATAGGACCTTTGTGAGAGCGGCTGCCTTCGGCTTATGCCTTCATTTCGACGCGTTGGGTGGCAGGCCTTTCGTTGTTGCGGCGATTGCATTGTGTGACGACGCTCTGTGCCAGTGAGAGATAGCTCTGCCCCACAGCCGAGTCGTAGTTGAGGACTGCGGGGATGCCATTGTCGCCCGACTCGCAAATGCTCTGCACCACCGGAATCTGGGCAAGCAGCGGGATATTGAGTTCTTTGGCCAGATTGGCCACACCTTCCTTTCCGAAAAGATAATAGCGATTGTCGGGAAGTTCGGACGGTGTGAACCAAGCCATATTCTCGACCAATCCCAAAACGGGGACGTTGATTTTCTCGTTTTGGAACATGTCGATACCTTTGCGGGCATCGGCCAAAGCCACCTGCTGGGGTGTGGACACAATGACGGCACCCGTAATGGCGATGGTCTGCACGAGGGTCAGATGGATGTCGGACGTTCCGGGAGGTGTGTCGATGATGAAGTAGTCGAGGTCGCCCCAGTCGGCATCGCCGATGAGTTGTTTGAGCGCCGAACCGGCCATGGAACCGCGCCATACGGTGGCATTGCCTGGCTCCACAAAGAAGCCGAGCGAGAGCACGGAGACTCCGTAATTGTGGGCCGGAATGATGAGGTCGCGGTTTTGTTCCTCGTCATGACGCATATAGACCTCTGCCGATTCGAGATGGAACATTTTGGGAGCCGAAGGACCGAAGATGTCGGCATCGAGAAATCCCACTTTATAACCCAAGGCAGCCAGTCCGACGGCGAGATTGGTGGCGACCGTGCTTTTGCCCACGCCGCCCTTGCCGGAAGCCACAGCGATGATGTTTTTCACGCCGGGCAACAGTTTTTCGGGTTCGGGGCGTGCAGCCTGTTTGGAATGGACCGTGACATTTCCGCGCACGTGGACGGTCTCGCCGTTCTTTTGGGCCGTCATCTCGATGGCGGCCTCTGCTGCACGGGCCACGCTTTTGATGAAGGGGTCGGTGGATTTTTCGAAAAGGAGAGAAAGCGAGACGCTGTGGTCCCGGTCCGAAATGACGATGTCATCGGACACCATGCCGCTTTCCACTATATTCTTGCCTGTACCGGGATAGCGCACCTCGGCGAGGGCTTCAAGAACCTGTTCTTTGGTCATGACAATTATTTGTGAGTTTGTAAAGAAGAATTTTGGTCCCGCCCGTAACTGCGATAGGAATCGAGGGGAATTTCGATGTCCGAATCGAGCCATTCTTCGCGAGGCACAATTTTGAGTCTGAGATATTTGATGTCGATGCCACGGGCCAACCATTGTTGCTCGTAGGCCGTCTGGATGGCCGTCAGTTCCGGCGGGAAGAGGGCGGAATCCTTTTCGGCATACAGATTGCGTGTCGAGACAAGCGTTTCCAGATGATTGACTTCTGCCACAGCTTCGGTGTAGGTGAACATGAAATTCGAATCACATTTGAGGTGGAGCAATCCTCCCTCGGGCGGCAGCATCTCGCTGTAGCGTCGCAGGAAGACGGGAGCTGTGAGACGTTTGTAGGCTTTGCGCATCTGGGGATCGGGGAAAGTGAGCCATATCTCCGACACCTCGCCGGGCGCAAAGAAGTAGGTGATGAGTTCGATGTGGGTGCGCAGGAAGGCCACGTTCCGGAGTCCTTCACGGACAGCCTGCGTCGCTCCCTTCCACATGCGGGCACCCTTGATATCGACACCGATATAGTTGCGGTCGCTGTGGGCTCGCGCGAGGCCTACGGTATATTCGCCGTGACCGCACCCCAATTCGAGAACGATGGGATGTGGATTGTGGAAAACCTCCTCATGCCATTTGCCTCGAAGACGGAATCCCTGCGGATGGACTTCTTCGAAAGTGGCCTGATAGACATTGGGATAACTCGCCATATCGGCGAACTTGGCTAATTTATTCTTGCTCACGATGATGTAATTCTACGATGATGTCAGGATATTTCTCACGCAAACGGTCGGCCAGATGCTGTGCACAATAGACCGAACGGTGTTGACCGCCCGTGCAGCCGAAGCTGACCATCAGCGATGTGAATCCCCGCCGGGAATAGGTTTCTACGGCAGGCTCCACCAGGCCGTAAACATGCTCCATGAACGGCTGAATCTCGCCCTGCTGTTCGAGGAAGTCAATCACGGGACGGTCTTTGCCTGTCAGGTGACGGTATTCGGGATAGCGTCCCGGATTGTGGGGCGCACGGCAATCGAACACGAAACCGCCTCCGTTGCCCGAGTAATCCTCGGGAATCCCCTTCTTGAACGAGAAACTCTGCACCTTGACCGTAAGCTTCTCCCCCTTCTCGGGTTGCCGCCGGAATTTGTCCATTGCCGCGGCCTCGGCAAGAAGCCGGGAGAGCGTGGGAAAAGAATTGAATTCGCCCATCTTGAGCAGGATGGAGACCGTTTCGAGCGTCGCAGGTATCGATGTCAAGAACATGGCTTTGTGTTCCACCAAGCCCAGGAATCCGTAGGCTCCCAAGACTTGCAACATCCGAAAGAAAACAAACCGGCGCAACTGCCTGTCAAAATCCTCCGGCAGGGGCATGAAGGTCTGCAAGGACATTTTGTAGGTCTCGACGAGTTCGCGTTTGAAATCCTCGGGATAGGCCGCCCGCGACTGCCATACAAAGGAAGCCACATCGTAATAGACGGGGCCTCGGCGTCCGCCCTGAAAGTCGATATACCAGGGATGTCCGTCCTTCACCATGACATTGCGCGACTGGAAATCGCGATAGAGGAATGTCTGTGTGGTGTCGGACAGGAGCAATTGGTCGGCAAAGTGCTGAAATTCAGCCTCCAATGCAGGCTCGTCAATGTCGAGATGGGCGACTTTGAGAAAACAGTATTTGAAGTAGTAAAGATCCCACAGAACGCTCTGTCGTGTGAATTCCGGCACAGGATAACACACCGAGAAATCCAGGTCGCGGGCTGTGAGGAACTGAATACGCGGCAAGTCGCCCATCACCTCTTTCGCCAGCCTACGGGTCTCTTCGTCCCAGACACCTTCCTTCTGGCATCGTGCGATGCAGTCGTAGAGCGACCGGGAGCCGAGATCCTCCTGGATATAAGACATCTCATCGCCGGAGACTTCCATCACATGGGGAACCCTGATTCCGGCCGCCTCCATGTGGCGGTTGAGTACCAGAAAGGCGTGATTTTCAGCCCGGTTGATGCCGTCGAGACGGATATAGGTGCGTCCTTCGCTGTCGGTCAGACGCGAATAACGGCGCTTGCTGCCGGCTCCCGGCAATATCTGTTGACGGACAATATCCATGGCGTGGGGCGTTCGGTGGATGTGAGACCTGCAGGACGGCGAATCAGTTGCCGAGTGCTTTGTCGAGTTCTTCGAGCGTCAGGAGCACGTCAATCTTGCGGCCGGTCTTGCGATCCATATAGAGATAGGCAATGCCCTTCTGACACTCCACAACGGCATTGATGAAAGGTAAGGTCTCCTTACCCGATGTCATCTCATGGAGCAGATTGTCGTGGAGGGCGGCCTGATTCTTGAACATCGAGTCGAAAAGCGTATCGACCGTAGCATAGTAACGCACATAGTCACCGTCATCGACCAGCGAATCCATCGTCAGCACATTCGTCACGAGAGGCAATTCTTTGTTTGTGGAGAAAAGCACCTGTGCAAGAGACTTCTCGGGCGTCTGCGGCTCGGCGGAAGTCTTCAGGATGGACTCCAACTCGTCGGACTTGAACACCTGGGTGTACTCATACTTCCTCAGAGCATCCGTGAAACGGAACGAGAACGTGCCGTTGCGTTTGATGAGCGCGTTGAACAGGTCTTTGAAGACGGGGGCCTGGCTTGTGACCGCCTGTACCACCACTTCGTGGGCGTTGGGAGTGTTCGCCTGAATGGTCTGTACCACCGAGGGCTGAACCTCGATGGTGAGCACCACATTGTTGTCGCCCTCGAGCGTGGCGCTGACGAATTTGCCGGCATCGCCGAATTCGATGGGACATTTTGCGTTGATTTGATCCACATGATTCTGGATTGGGTTGCTGCAACTTGCGAGCACCCATGTCATGGCAAGAGCCAAGAGAATGTTTTGAATTTTCATTATTTTACTGAAATTAAATTTCAACGGAAGTCACCATGTTCATAAAGAATTTATGCACATTTTGGCTGCAAATATAACGCTTTTTGTTAACATTAGCAAGCATTGGAGCATGAAAAATGCTTTTTTAGCGCTTTTTCGGGTCAAATATTTTGTCATTTGGCAAAAAAGTGCTATCTTTGCAACTTGATATGGACAACAAAGAAGAGATTCTCAAGGTGGAACGCCAGTTCGGCATCTTCGGCAGGAGCCCGCTTCTGCTCGAAGCCATCAACACGGCTTTACAGGCCGCGCCCTACGACGTGAGCGTTCTCGTCTCCGGTGAAAACGGTGTCGGCAAGGAGGTCTATCACAAGATACTCCACCAATACTCGCGTCGCCGTTCGGGCAAATGCATCGCCGTCAACTGCGGCGGTCTGCCCGAAGGCACCATCGACAGCGAACTCTTCGGCCACGTCAAAGGTGCCTATACAGGTGCCGTGAACGATCGCAAGGGTTACTTCGAAGAGGCCGACGGAGGGACTATTTTCCTCGACGAGGTGGGCGAGCTTCCCCTGGCCACCCAGGCCCGCCTGCTCCGCATCCTGGAGAGCGGAGAATACTACCGCATGGGGTCGAGCGAAGTGCGCAAAACGGATGTCCGCATTGTGGCAGCCACCAACGTCGATCTCCAAAAAGCCATCCGCAAGGGTACTTTCCGCGAGGATCTCTACTACCGCCTGGCCACCATCACGATACATGTGCCCTCGCTCCGCGAACGGCCGGAGGACATCTTCTCCATGTTCCGGATGTTTGCCAACGAGGTGGCGACACGATATCAGATGCCGCCCATACTGCTCACCGATGATGCACGCCGCAAACTCTTGGCCTACCATTGGCCCGGCAATGTGCGACAGATGAAACATGTGGTGGAGGAGATTTCCATTGTCGAGGAGAAACGTGAGATTGATGTGGAAACCCTGATGAAACATCTGCCCGTGTTCGACGAGCACGTGATTCTCTCCGACGAGACCAATGACGAAAGCCAAACGTTCCGCACTGGCGAGAAACAGATGCTGTATCAGATGATTTTCCGCCTCAGCAACGAACTTGAGGAGGTTCGCAAGAAATTGGGGCTCAGCACCCCGGCCTCTGCGACCCACCGCTCCCCTGTCCAGCGAGCCCTTCCCGACGAAACCGGCGGAGTCAAACCCGATTACGTGCCCGCCGTCACAATTCCCCGTAAGGAGGACGATGTCGAGGACGTGGAAGTGGAAGAGATTTCCTCGCCATATACCGATTACCGCACGGAGCCTTCTTCGCCCTCCGTCCGTCCGCTGGCCGAAATGGAGAAAGAAGCCATTCGCCGGGCGCTCGAACACAATCACGGCAACAAACGTCAGGCCGCCATCGACCTCGGCATTTCCGAACGAACCATCCACCGCAAGATACAGGAATACAATCTATGAAACGAATTCTCCTTCTTCTGTCCTGCCTCCTCGCGGGTGTGGTCTTGCCGACATCGTGCAAAATCACCTACAAGCTCAACGGTGCCTCCATCGACTATACAACGACGAAGACCATCTCGTTCGAGACCTTCCCCATCAAGGCTTCTTTGGTCTATGCGCCCCTTGCGGCCAACTTCAACGATGCGCTGCAGGCCAAATACGCCGACCAGACGAAACTGCGGCAAGTAACCCAAGACGGCGACCTCCAGCTGAGCGGAGCCATCACAGGTTACAGTCTTTCACCCCAGGCCGTCAAGAGCGACGCCTACGCCAGTGTGACACGTCTCACCATCCGCGTTAAGGTGAAATTCGTCTGCAAACCCAATTCCACCCAGGACTTCGAAAAGGAGTTCTCGGCCTATCGAGACTTCGATGCCACGATGCTCCTCACCGATGTGCAGGATGCACTTTGCGAAGAAATGATTGACGAACTGGTGGAAAGTATCTTCAACGCTACAGTGGCCAATTGGTGATGGAAACTTCGCAGTGGATCAAACACCCCGAAAGCATGGGCGCCGAAGCCGTAGCCAAGATTCCTTCGCTCATCGAGAGCCAGCCTTGGTGTCCCGCATGGAGGTTGCTCTACCTCGTGGCGTTGGGCAATGTCCACTCCACCAGATTGCCCGACGAACTCAAGAAAGCGGCCGTGTGGATGCCCAGCCGGATGAAGATGTTCTCCCTGGTCAACAACGGAGAGTACGACTGGATTGAGCTCATGAAACAGCTCGAACAGAAGGCCGCCGACCGCGATACGCAGGAAGACTCGTTTGCTTTGGTCGATAAATATCTGTCGCAGATACACATCGGCACCGACGAAGGAACGGCCTCCTACGATCTCTCCTCCCTGACCGGCATCAGGGCCGCTGCCATCGATGACGAGGACAGGCTCCCCTCGGAGAGCGAACAGGCTGCCCTTGACGAACAGGATGCCCTCATCGACTCTTTCCTCCAAGCCGAAGAGACAGGCACGCTCTTTGTACCCAAGGCTCCCGAAGCCACAGCAACTCCGGTGCAGGAAGAAGAAACCGAAAAAATCCACGAGAAAGCTTTCCTCACCGAAAGTCTCGCCAAGATTTACATCCGGCAGCACAAGTACGAACAGGCACTCTCCATCCTGCGACAGCTCGATGCGAAATACTCCGGTCAGGTCACCTACTATGCCGACCAAATCCGGTTCATCGAGTTGATTCAAAAGTATCAGAAAGAATAAAAATTCATAAAATCAATAATTAATTCATTTATTTACAAACAATGGTCATTTTAACAGTTATCATCGTTATTATCAGCATTCTGCTCGTGGCTATCATCCTGATGCAGAAGAGCAAGGGCGGCGGTTTGGCCGCAGGTTTCCAGTCGAACAACCAAATCATGGGCGCTCCCCGTACAGCCGACTTCCTTGAGAAGGCCACTTGGGGCATGATGATTGCCATCGCTGTGCTTTGCATCGCCAGCACGCTCATCCTCTCCAACGGCACCTCCGCTACAACCTCCGGTTCGGCTATCCAGGAGCAGCAGTCAGCAGCTCCCGTAATGCCCGAATCGACAGACAACATTCCCTCTGACATTCCTTCTGCCGAGAACAACTGATGCTCTGCATGCGGATATGCAAAACGGGGAGGCATCCGATTTGGATGTCTCCCCTGTTTATATATATAATAAGGTGTAGCTGCAAGTTCCGCAGCCTTTATTCGTAGCGGTCGCGACGCTTCTCCTGCCAACGCAGCACGACATAGAGCAGGCCGGCGAAAACGACCTCCACAACGGTCATAATCCAAAACTCACGGGTCACACCGTTGCGCTTTATCATCACATAGCCCATCACTACCGCATAAATCAGAACGGCAAGCGGCAAATAAAAAGATTTCTTACGTTTCTTCATAAGGGGTCATTGTCATCAGTTTTTCGTAAATATCCACACAGGCTATCGCATCGAGGGCAGCATAGGCCTGCTGTTTGGGCGAGAGTTCTGCGGCCTCCCAGTTGGAGAGACGCTGACGCTTCGACAGTTTCTTGCCGAAAAGGCAGGCATAAATCTTCGACAGCGAAAGCTCGTTGATGCCGTAGGCAGACACCGTCTGCTGCAGTTCCACGAAGTTACGGGGTTCGAAATGTTCGTCGAGTTTGCGCAGGCTCCGGAAATCGTCCTTGGTCGAAAGACCGATTTTCAGCACCGTTTCATCCTCCAGCAGGCCTTTGAGAGCTTTGCTGAAGCCTCCCAGTTTTTTCAGCCGGAACAGGAATGCCGCATTGCCGGCAGAGAGCTGCACAAGGGACACATCGTAGGTCTTGCCCTTCACAAACGATGGGCGTGTCTCGGTGTCGAACCCCACGGGGCTTCCACTCTGCCTGATGGCCTCCACAGCCGCTTCGGCCTGGGTTTCGAGGGTAATTACCTCGATGTGGCAGGTGCATTCGAGCAGAGGGGCTGCATTGAACTCTTCAGCCGTTATTTTACCGTCAATCATTGTTGTCTGTATTGTAATCTGTATCGTTTTCCTCGAAGGGATGCACCCAGGCGAGGTCATGAACGGGACGCATCACCGAGACGGCTTTCTCGCCCCAAAACACCAAGAAATTGTCCTTGACTGTGCTCAGTGCTTCTTCCATTGACGGCTCGTTGCCCTGTGCATAGACGGCCACAAAGTTGCGGAGGTCCTGATAGATGTCGGCCAGTTGTTCGCTGACGGTCTTCATCTCGGGTTCGTTGCTCCAGTGCATCTGTTCGTCGTGGCTCATTTCGAGATATTCGTCATCGGCCTTGAGCAGTTGCCAAACGTTGTTCTGCACATATCGATAGTCGTCTTCCTGCACATAGTCGGGCAGGTTGACAATGCCCTGCGCCTCTGTCTCGGGCAGCAGGACGGCCTGCACATAAATCAGCGGCAAAAGCTTCGACAGTTTCTTCACGAATTCGTCGCGGGAGCCTTCTTTGCCCGCATTTTCGAGCAGTCGGCAAAACTCCGCCGTCGATGTCACGAATTCGAGCACTTTGGTGTCATATATAATTTTCTTTTTCATTTGTACAATCCTTTCTTTCGAATGTAGTCTGCCACCTTGTCGGGCACCCATCCGAAGATACTTTTGCCCGTCACGACCCGATGGCGGATTTCGGTCGAAGAGATATCCCACATCGGCGCACCCCCGGCCACCTGTACAGTCGGGAAAGCTTTTGGGTCGGGCTCCAAGGCCACACCCGGTCGGGGATAGACTATCAAGCGGAAATCGCGGAGCAGGGTCTCCCACTCCCTCCACTTGTCAAACACCGCCCAGTTGTCGCCTCCTATCACAAGATAAAACTCCCTGTCGGGATGGCGTTCGCGCAGCAGTCGCAGGGTAGTGATTGTATAGTTGGGCAAGGGCAGTCCGTCCTCTATGGCCGAGACTTTCAGCCCTTCCCTCCCCGCCACAGCCAGCTCCAGCATTTTGAGTCTTTCGCTGTCGTCCAGCAGGGGCTGTCCTGCCTTCAGGGGATTCCGGGGCGAACGTATGAGCCACATTTCATCGACCATACCTTCCCTCACGAGCCATTCGGCCAATGCTATATGTCCGCAGTGGACGGGGTTGAACGAACCGCTGTAGATGCCCGTCTTCATTCGTTGAGGAAATCGGTGACTACCTTCAGGGCCTCTGCTTTGGCGGTGTCGAGGTCGTCGTTCACAATGATGCGGTCGAAATGCTCAGCCTGCGACAGTTCGTAGGCAGCTCTCTCGATGCGTTTCCCGATGACCTCGGGGGCATCCGTGCCTCGATTCTTCAGGCGACGGCGCAACTCTTCGATGCTCGGGGGCTGGATGAAGATGCTCAGCGCCCTCTCTCCATAGTATCGCTTGATGTCCATACCTCCGTTCACGTCCACATCGAACACCACGATGTGACCCGCCCGGGAGAGACGTTCCACTTCGCTCTTCAACGTACCGTAGAACTTGTCCGTATAGACTTCTTCATACTCCAGAAACTCGTCGTTGGCGATGCGACGGCGGAATTCTTCGGGCGTGAGGAAATAGTACTCCACTCCGTTTTGTTCCTGTCCGCGGGGAGCCCGCGAGGTGCACGACACACTGAAGGCCAAATCCAGCCCCTGTTCCATCAGGTAGTTGATGATGGTCGATTTGCCGCTGCCCGAGGGTGCCGAGAAAATGATAAGCTTGTTCATAATACGTTGAGCACTTGTTCTTTGATTTGTTCGAGTTCGTCTTTCATCCTCACCACGATGCGCTGCATCTCGGCATGGTTCGACTTCGAGCCGGTCGTGTTGATTTCGCGCCCCATCTCCTGAGCGATGAATCCCAGTTTCTTGCCTGCCCCGTTGGGGTCGTTGGCCTCGAGGGTTTCGCGGAAGTATTTCAAGTGGTTGGCCAGGCGGTGCTTCTCTTCGTTGATGTCCAGTTTCTCGATGTAATAGATGAGCTCCTGTTCGAAGCGGTTTTTGTCATACTGCACCGACAGACCCTCCAGTTTGGAGAGCAAGTCCTCCTTCACCTTCCCGACACGTTCCTTTTCGTAGGGTTCTATCGAAGCCAGCAGGTCGGCGATATTGTTGATTTTTTGGGTGAAGACCCGCTCGAGCATCTCTCCCTCCTGTTTGCGGAAGGAGACGAGATTTCCGAGAGCTTCGGCCACAGTTGCTTTCACGGCCTCCAGTTCTTCCTCGTCGGCGGTCGTGGAGTCTTGACGCACGGCATTGGGCATCCTCAGCACACTGGCCACAATCTGTTCCGAAAGCCGGGGATTGGGATAGATTTCCTTCACCTGTTCCAAATAAGCTTTCACGACCTCCATATTGAGCATGGCACGCATGTCGTTGGCTTTGGCTTCCACTGTGAGCGTAAACTCTGTCTTGCCTCTCACAATTGCGCCGGCTATCATGCGGCGGATATCCATCTCGAGCTCGCGATATTGCGGGTCGATTTTCACCGAAACATCCAGTTGTTTCGAGTTGAGCGTTTTAATCTCAACCGTCACCTTTTTGTTTGCAAATTCGGTCGTTGCTTTGCCGAATCCGGTCATACTTTGTATCATTGATGCTAAATTTTCGGCAAATTTACAACTTTTTTTGCGAAATCGGACATTTTTTCAAAAAAAATTTGTAATTTTGCAACGATTTTTCATGGTTTGGGGATTTTTTAGCCCCAAGTCACATTATATTTGGTAAGAAATGGCGAACATTTTAATGATAGAAACTTCCACCCGTCCCTGTTCGGTGGCTTTGAGTCAGGACTTCAACGTCGAGTGGCACGAAGAGACCCTCGAGGGTCCCAATCATGCCAGCGTGTTGGGCATCTATGTCGAGCATGCCATACAGTATGCTCGCGAGCAATCGATGATGCCCGATGCGGTGGCTGTTTCGGCCGGTCCGGGTTCCTATACGGGACTGCGCATCGGCGTGAGTGAGGCCAAGGGACTGGCATTCGGGCTGGGGGTACCCCTCATCGCTGTCTCCACGCTCGAAACAATGGTATCGACCGTGATGTTCCTCCACGACCTTCCGGAGGATGCGCTTTTCTGCCCCATGATTGATG
>FLNU01000584.1_pt1 | contig 16522 bp, 12 predicted proteins | sample 1140361 | NCBI WGS metagenome assembly FLNU01 (sample SAMEA3878206, study PRJEB12797) | bioreactor metagenome | biome: Moose rumen | place: Sweden | collected 2011-10 | reverse complement strand
TTGCTCATTCGGACATGCTGACGAAAAAGGGGTTTTTCGTCCGCATGCCACTCATTTCGCTGCAAAATTTTCCAAGAAGATTTCTTGCTCATTCGGACATGCTGACGAAAAAGGGGTTTTTCGTCCGCATGCCACTCATTTCGCTGCAAAATTACCCATTTTTTCTCGATTTACCGCCAAAAAAGGGGCAAATAGTGTTTTTTTTCAAAAAAAATGATTTTTTTTAACAAAAATGTTTGAAGGTTTAAATGAAAAACATAACTTTGTCACGACCAAATACGCTTTTTTTCAAAATCTTAACTGCTCAGAAGCGAAAAACAACAAATATTCCTTTTTTAACAATATTAACTTTTTAAAAAGAATTCATTATGAACAAAAGTGAACTCGTGGCTGCAGTTGCTGTAAAGGCAGGACTGAGCAAAGTAGACGCAAAGAAGGCAGTTGAGGCTGTAACTGCAACAATCGCAGAGACTCTCAAGGCTGGTGACAAAGTGGCACTCGTTGGTTTCGGAACATTCTCTGTTGCTGAGCGTGCTGCCCGTCAGGGTATCAATCCTCTCACAAAGCAGAAGATTACCATCGCAGCCAAGAAGTCAGCCAAGTTCAAGGCAGGTGCAGAACTCAACGCTGCTCTCTAAGCCTCTGAAGCAACTGAAAGAAAAGAGGATTTCTCCCCTGAGGAATCCTCTTTTTTCAGCAGCCAGGGCGAAAGCACAGATTTGCCCTCATAGTTCAATGGATAGAACAAATCTCTCCTAAAGATTAGATATGAGTTCGATTCTCATTGGGGGTACCAGCAGTCGGGACTGGAACGCAGCACGCGTTCCGGTCCCGACTGGTTTTGTGAGAGGCAGGCTGAAACGTAGCAACGCCTCAGCGTCTCACGTAGACGCGGTGGGGAGCACGGCCTTTGACGGTGACGGGCGAGCCATCCTGCTCGCGCCAGTGGCGCAGTTCGCGGGTGGCGGCATTGCGGTTCAGGCCTGTCAGTTTCATGTAGTCCAGGACCGTCAGCGAGCCTTGCTCGTCAATCAGGGCGAGGGCGCGTGCCTGCCGTTCTTCGGCGGTACCTTCGGGCTGGGTCACTCCCTGGTCTTCGCAGCGGTGCAGGTGGATGATGCCGTTCAAGCCTTTCACCAGTTTCCGGTCGGGACGGAAGCGTACGCCTCGCACGCGCACGCTACGCGCGTTCCTTCTTTCTTCGTCTTCCTCGTCCAGTCCCTCGACTTCCTTGCCGTCGACCATGCCGAGCGACACGCGGAAGGTACCCAGCCCGTCCACGGTCACGGTGTTGCCCATGGCCAGGATGTCGCGGATGGCCTCGGACAACAGGGCGGCCATGCCCAGCACTTCACCGCGCTTCACGCCGGCATTGCGCACGAGGTAGTCGGCCACGTCGTCCATGTCCCAATTCTGATAGTTACGCATGCGATAGTAGGCCAGCGACTGTCCGTTGCCCATTCCCTTCGCCATTTCCTGTCTTAAGTACTCTGCCATAATCTTGTTCCTTTCTGTTTTGGTGATGCCGCAAAGTTAGGCAAACAAACCGTAAACTCCAAACCTCTGCACCGGAAATTTGGTTCATCTACAGAGGAAAGTATAAATCAAATATATGATTTATATAAATCATGGCTTTGATTTGTATAAATCATACGTTAGATTTATATAAATCATATATTTGATTTATACTTTGCTGTTAAGAAGAGTGAACTTTCGTGTGTGGCAGCGGGAAGTTTCCGGCGTGGCTGTGGAATTTTTCGTCGTTTCCAGGTTGCCAACCTGACTGATTTTTCGTAACTTTGTGTCATTGCATCCGACAGGGAATGTTCAATCCACATAATCAAGACATCGCATGAAGACAAGTAAATTGTGGCTGCTGGCCACCCTCCTGCTGCTCTTTTGCATGAGTGCCCGGGTACAGGCCCAGGTCATGAAGTCTGCCGACCTGGAGAAGTATGCCAAGGAACGCTACGGCGACAAGTGGCTCGACGCTGCCGCCAACCTCGCCACCCAACTCGTGCTCGACAAGAACGAGTCGCTCACCTACCAGGAAGTCATCCAGGCCGGGGGGAAGACCCGCGACCAACTGTACATCCTGCTGAACTACTGGGCCACGGCCACCTTCCAGGACAAACAGGCCATCACCCTCAACGACAAGGAGGCCGGCTGCATCATCATCACTTCAGCCATGACCGACATTGCCAACCACATCGGCACCCTCAGCCGCTACAGCGTGAGCATCAAGCCCGTCATCCGCATCGACATCAAGGACGAGCGCATCCGCGTCACCTACACCGTGCAGAACTACGACGTGCTGAACGACATCAGCGGCGGCTGGCTCAGTTCGACCGACAATGCCAACAAGTCCTACGGCGACTCCAAGCGCAAGAAGGGCGACAACACCAACGAGTACCTGTACGACGAGCAATGGGAGATTGCCCACCACTACCCCTTCGTCCAGAAGGACGCCCAGAAGCGCACCTGCGCCAAGGCCCTCGTCATGACTCATGCCTACTCCAACGCCGTCATGGACAAAATCGAGGAAGCCGTCAAGAACGGCATCGTCGGCAATGAGGACGACGACTGGTAGGACTGGACACCAACCCACAGAAAAGCCCCAAACACATTAGGACCTTTTGATAAAAAAACATATCAAAAGGTCCTTTTCCTTTCTGTAAAAAATCTGTTATGAAACATTTTCCATATATTTGTAGTCAAAATCATAACCAAACAATCCTTTAATATAAAAATCATGATGTTTCGTGTCCTTTTGTTATTAGTAGCATGGACATGTTGTCAGAGAGTGTTGCAGGCCAAGCCTGTGGACAGGGATGAAGCAAGACAGAGGGGGTGTTCTTTCCTGACCGGACAGGCGAAAGGACGCAGGGGGCGGGCCGTGCACCCAGAGGAACTGCGGCTGGCGGCTGAAGGGGAGTGCCGACTGACGGGCTCACCACTCTACTATGTGTTCAACTCGGAAGGCAATGGATTTGTGGTGGTGTCGGGCGATGACCGGCTGCCGGCGGTGTTGGGTTTTTCACTGCACGGCAGATGGGATGCAGCACATGTGCCTGCATCACTGTGCTGGTGGCTTGAGACCTACGAAGGGCAAGCGGCACTTGCACTGAGAAGAGGGGTGAAACTTGAAGCCATTGCTGCAGACGAGACGCTGGAGGTGGAACCGCTTGTCACGTGTCACTGGGGACAGTTTGCACCCTTCAACGGGTTTTGTCCCACAGGGTACAATGGCGAACCGTGTGCCGCTGGCTGCGTGGCCGTTGCCATGGCCCAAATGATGTACTATCACCGCTGGCCTCTGAGGGGCGAAGGGTACAAGAGTTACGACTGCTACGTCGATGGCAATCCGGAGGCCATGATGCCGCAGGAGGCAGATTTTGGTCAGACTGAATATACCTGGCGATGGATGAAGGACGATTATGACGAGGAGGACGCCCCGACGGACGTGGCGGTGCAGGCCGTCGCCCTGCTGATGTATCACCTGGGGGTGGCCACACAGATGCAGTACAGCGTCTATGCCAGCGGTGCCTTGATTGACGATGCGATTGAGGCGCTGGAGACGTATTTCCGCTACGATGTGGAGCGATTTGATGGGTCGGTCGGCGAGATGGCGGCTCTGACCCTTGACGACCTTCGGCAGCGTCAGCCCGTCATCATGGCTGGCCGTTCGGAAGACCGCCGTTTCAACCATGTTTTCGTCTGCGACGGCTACCGTTCCGACGGCTACTTCCATTTCAACTGGGGCTGGCAGGGTGAGCACGACGGCTACTTCCTGATGACGCGTCTCGAGCCCGATGATATACGTGAATACAACCACTATCAAATTTTGCTGCATGGCATCAGGCCGCGACGGTCGGAGACTGACGTGACCGATGGCATGGAGAGAATCGTGGAGACGGGCAGAGAGACGAAATCTGTTTTCTCAATGTCTGGAATCCGGCTGAGAACACCTGCGCATGGCATCAGCATAGTGCACGATGCCAACGGCAGCAGAAAATACTGGACTCGCTGACGATGCACGCGGCTTCTCCACTACCCTTCCTCCTCTTCGCGCAGGAAATCGGGATTGCGGCGAATAAATTCGTAGCCGAAACGACAGCGCAGACAGTCGTGCGGCTCACAGTAGTTGCGTGTGAGATGGATGAGTGCCTGGGTATCGGCAGCAGACTCAGCATGGACGCCTGCCTGTTCCCAAGCCTCAACGATGGCATTGCGCTCGGGTTTGAGTTGGTCGAGCAAGGCAAGTGCCTGTTCCTGAAGCACCTCATTGCTTTTGTAGCGGCCATAGGCAAAAAGCACGGGCACGACGGTGTTGATGCACAACAGGTCGAGCGAGGATTTGGAGAGTTGGCCGGTGTGGTGTGTCGTTTCTTCAGCAGAAAAGTTGTAGTGCGTCTGCCAGAATGTGCTGACGCTGGCCGAAAAGAGTTCAGACAACTGGGCCACATCCCGAACCTCCAACATGCGTGAGAAGTTAAGCCGCTGCTGGCAGTAGAGTGCGGCAAGTTGGGCAATGCGGATATGGGGGAAATTCTGTGGACGGAGACGCAGGAAACGCCAGCGAGAGGGATTGATGGGCGTGAGTGAAAATTTTCGTTGCATGAAGCGGTACTCCTGCTGCAGGCGTAGGAAATAGTCGGGAGTCGGGTCGGGCGCAGTGTCCAGCAGTCCGGCTTGGCCGAAGAAGATGGCCTCGATTTGGAACAAATCGTCGCGATGTTTGCCGATGGCCGAAGGCTGGAGTGTATTGGCCCAGGCTTCGAAGGCGTCGCCATTGATGCCGAAACCGAAGTTGCGCGCAACGGTAATGAAGAACGTGCGTTCCCAATCATTGCCACAGGCTGTCAGGCGTTGCAGCACCTGCTCCATGCGCTGTTCCAACCGTTCAACCTGCAAGGCGGACAACCAACTGTGCAGCGTGAGTTTGTTCAGCGTGCTCACCACATCGCGGCAGCGTGGCAGTGCATCGGAACGCAGCAATGTGTCGTAGTTCTGCATGACCTGCAGCGGCACGTCGAGTTGCAGTTGGGGAATGAACTGGTCGGGATTGTGGGGCAGCGGTACGGGCACATCGGCCAGACCTACGACGTGGAGGATGACGTTGTCGTAGGCAGCGTCGTTGTCATGATGGTGGCGAAACCAGTCGCTCGAACGTTGGTGGATTTCTACGTTACCCACCCATACCTGGCCGTCAATCTTCACCTTGGCATTGAAGAAGTCGGGACCTGCATCATGGTTGTGCTGGCCTGGGTTGATGACTTCCACCGAACGACCGTCGGTAGTACTGAGGGGGCGCAACGGAAACAGCCTGTGTTTCCAAGTATAGTGGAGAAATTTTTCCATCGTTGGTGTTCTGATGTCGTTGTGGCAGGAGTCATTCGCCCATGACCGTGACGAGGAGACGGCGCGGTCCGCCATTGTCGCGATATTCACAAAAGTAAATGCCTTGCCAAGTACCGAGGGCAAGGCGTCCGTTGCTGATAGGGATGGTGAGGCTCACACCGCTCAACAGCGATTTGGCATGAGCAGGCATGTCGTCATCTCCCTCCATGACATGCAGGTATTCGTGACGGCGTGTAGGCACGAGGTTGTCAAAGATGAACTGCATATCCTGTCGGACGTCGGGATCGCAGTTCTCGTTCAGGGCGATACCGCAACTGGTGTGGCGCACAAAGAGATTCAAAAGTCCCGTGCGAGGCAGTTGGGGCAACGCATGCAGGATGTCATTGGTAACGAGGTGAAAACCACGCGTCATGGGACGCAGCGTGATGGACACTTGCTTAATCATAGGTGAAGTGCGGAATGTGTTTATGTCCGCAAAAATAGTTAAAAAAGTCAGAAAACTCAAATTATATTCGTATCTTCGAAGCGTGAAGTCGGAGACTCATCCGTTTTCTCCCTCCCGTTACCCAGTATTCCTTAACTGTGCTTTCATTCATTCGTAAAGCAACAAGAAAAAAATATGAGAAGAATCATTGATTCGGCTGCCGCACTCATCGAGTACATCCACGAGGTAGGATTCCTGCCCCTGCTGGACAGTGGCATTGCGGGATATTCAGCCGAGGAAGTTGTTGACAGCGACTGTCGCTATCAAGTATTCCCAGACGGCGGTTGGGATTGGCCATTGTGGAAATGGAAAGGCGATATTGTGCGCGACGGGGACTGCGTCTACGGAAAATTCTTCGCAGGCAAGGCTGGCTTCATCAGCCGCGCATGGTGGCCCGAATTCTTCAATCACAGGAGAGCCACGCATCCACTGCCTGCCGACGGTTCCGTCGAAGCCGACATCCTGGCCGTCTTGCAGGAAAAGGGCAGTTGCATCACACGCGAACTACGGCGTGCCTGTGGATTCAATGGCCCCAAGATGCGCAGCCGGTTTGACGCCTATGTCACACGACTACAGATGGGCTGTTACATTGTGACCGAGGATTTTGTCTATCCGCAGGATCGCAACGGACACGACTACGGCTGGGGTTGGTCATTGCTCACGACACCCGAAATGTTAATGGGACGCGAGGCTTGCCACACGTCCCACACACCGCAGACTTCCGCTCACCTGCTGCTCGACCACCTGCGTCACCTGTTGCCACAGGCCAGCGAACGCCAGATTGAACGACTTCTCAAATAACTATTTCAGTACTTCCTCCAAAACAGCCTTGCAGTGACCCGGCAAAATAACATGATGATTGCCAATAGGGTCTGTCAGGAAATATGCCGTCTTACCCGCATCGGAAAGACGGATAACCTGTTGTGTGCGGCAAAGGTCAGGTTTGGAATCGCTTGCCAGCAGGTCGCCTTCCTCGGCAAAATGGCGCGTCAGGTCACCGGCCACCTTAAAGAGAGTCACAGGCCCTGCCTGCATGTAACCACGGATGCCCACACCGATGCCCGACTCAAAATGTGTATCAAATTCATACCGCTCCACCATGTTCAGCGGAATAGTACAGTGGGCGAACAACATCTCGCCTGTCTCGGGATTGATGCGGGCAGGATTGGCCTGGAATCCGCTCACGCCTGTCACCGCCTTCGCAATGCACATCGACAGAAGGGCCGGCACATCGCCCTCACAACTGGCCACGATGCCCTCTGCATTCAGACGTGCCAAGGCCAGGCAGCCCGTATTCTTCACAGCCGTCAACAAGTCAAAACAGCGCAGGGTCAAACCCTGGAGATTATGGCGAACTACCAGCGAACGGAGTGCACGGTAGATTTGTTCGGCCTGTGGCAAGGCGCGTTGGATGGATGGCACACCCGACTGTAAGGTCGTCGGCTCCAGCGGTGTGGCTGCAATCACGTCGAGCAGTTCCTGCATGGGAATGTCAACAAGTTCTATCCCCAACCTTTCCAACACCAGTTGGCGGTCAAACGAACTGGATATCAGCCAGTCGGACGGTTCGCCCACAACACCCAGCCGAGTGCCCTTGAGTTGGCGGCGAGCCTGGCCAGCCTGAGTCAGCAGGCGAATGCGAGTAGTGATGTACTGCGGTGCGCCATGGATAATCTCGCCACGATAGCCACGTTGTCGCAGGAAGGAAAGAATCTCCATCGAGGCTGCCAACGAATTGCTCTTGCCGGATGTCAACAAGTAGAACGGACGGTCGGACCGCTGCAGCAGGTCGGGCAACAGCCGACGGAAAATACCCTCCGTACCGCCCGTGCGCACATAGATGAGGTCAAGTGCGTGTGTGCCATAATCGGCATAGTCAGCACCCCTGAAGTCATGTTCAACAGAAAGACTCTGAAGGAATTCGCGAGTGACCGCACCGACCGCCTGTTCGTCGTGCAGTTCCGATGTCAAGGTGTAGATTGCTGTATTCATAGTGTAAATTGATGGTTGGTATAGGTGCAAATTTACTGGTTTTATTTCAAAAGTTTGTGGAATTCATGCTGAATTCACTTTTTTCCATTAACTTTGCTGCAAAGAAGATTGCTATGGTATGAAATATAGCGTTATTACGGATTTAAAGGAAACTATACGCCAATCTACATTGCACGGAAAGATTTCTGAAAAAGGACAGAAACGTTTTCGCGAAAATGTGAAGGTGCTTTTCGACAATTTGCAAGACGGTCAGAGCGAAGACACTCAACGTGGCTTTCTCAAGACGTTTATGGAGAAAACTTTCTTTGAAGGCCGTAATCTGATTGTCGACGAAATAAACGGGAAAGATTTGTCTGTCTTGAATGGGATGGACATAAACGATTCTCCTTGTTTATTTATCGAAACAAAATCGACCAACAAGCACGAGGAGATGGTCAGTGCAGATAGCCTGCAAGCGAAGGGTTTCTATGAAACCGTGCTATACTACATGCGTGAACGCAGCCGTAACAATGACGAATTAAAACATATCATCATTACCGACATCAATTGTTGGTGCATCATTGATGCCCTGGAATACGACCGTGTGTTTTGGCGCAATCGGGAATTCAGACGAAAATACGAACAATTTTGCAAGAATCAGTTGTCGGGCAACACATCAGACTTTTTTTATTATAACATTTGCGCACCTTTTGTCAGGGAAACGAATCAGGCCATTCACTATGTGTTCTTCAATCTGAAAAAAGAAGCGTTCACTCAGAACGGTCGTGTGCGCAGCAATGTTTCAGTTTTGTACAAACTACTTTCACCAAAATATCTGCTGAAACAGTACGAACTGACAGACAACAACGAACTGAGCCGCGGATTCTACCTGGAACTGCTTCATATCATGGGGCTGGAAGAGGTGGAGCAGGACAACACCATACGCATTGAGCGGAAAAAAGCAGGAGAGCGCCACGATGCCTCCATCCTGGAACTGACCATGGAACAACTGCGACTGTTCCCTGAATTCAGCCATTTCCCTGTTGAAGGTGTGGACGAAGAAGAAAAACTATATGAGACAGCACTGACGCTGACCATCACTTGGACCAACCGACTGTTGTTTATGAAGTTGCTGGAAGGTCAACTGATGCGTTTCCATGAAGGGAAGAGCGAATACAGTTTTCTGCAAGTCCATCTGATACGTTCGTTCAGAGACTTGAACGTGCTGTTTTTCCAACTGCTGGCGAAACAACCCGAAGAGCGTCTGGAGCGCATTAAGAGTAAATATTCTCATGTCCCCTACCTGAACAGTTCCTTATTTGAGATGACTGAGGTGGAGAGAGCATCCATCCGCATTGCCGAGTTGGAAGACGGACTTATTCTTCCTCTCTACAGCGGAAGCGTGTTGCGAAGAGACGTAACCAGAATCAGAAAAGACCTGAATACCCTGGAATATCTGCTTTGCTTTCTCAACGCATACGATTTCGGTTCGGACGAACAGCAGGACGATGAAAACGAAAACGAACACCGCCAACTGATTTCCGCATCAGTGTTGGGACTTATTTTTGAGAAAATCAACGGCTACAAGGACGGCTCTGTTTTCACACCCTCAAGAGTGACTATGACCATGAGCCGCGAAGTAGTGAGGCAGGCCATCATAGACAAATTCAACATAGCACATCCAGAGTGGCATTGCCAGACATGGGACGAACTGTATAATAAAATAAGTGACAAGCAAGAGGCCAACCAAATCATCAATAACATCACTGTTTGCGACCCCTCGGTGGGTTCCGGCCATTTCCTGGTCTCAGTCCTCAACGAACTGATAGCAGCCAAGGCTGACCTCGGAATCCTGCTTGACGACAACGGCAGGGTGCTGCGCGACTATTTCGTAGATGTACAGAACGACGAACTGGTCATCACTAACGACAATGGTGAGGATGTGCTTTACCAACCCTCCGTCCACTACCACGAAAGCCAATTGGTTCAGGAGACCATTTTCCGCGAGAAAAGGCAATTCATCGAAAACAGCCTGTTTGGTGTCGACATCAACCCCAACTCGGTAAGCATCTGCAGACTGCGCCTGTGGATAGAATTGCTCAAGCACACCTATTACGACCGCGACACCCATCAGTTGCAAACCCTACCCAATATTGACATCAACATCAAATGCGGCAACTCGCTGGCATCGAAATATCCGCCTATCGTCGGACAAAGCATCGAAGCCTACTACACCTGGCAAGGCGACCTGCGCAGGGTGATAGACGACTATAAACAATTGGTTGCCAGTTATAAGAACAATGCTGTCAAGCGTCAACGCAGGGAGATGATGCGGGAAATCATGCAAATCAAGAGACTTGCACTGGACGGTGGCATGGAACAACATCTTTATGACCGATACGAAGCCTTTAACCTGGCCGAACGGCGTATCCATGCCATGGAGTGGATGTTCGAGTTTCCTGAACTGCTCGATGCAGATGGCGTATTTCAAGGGTTCGACGTAATCATTGGCAATCCACCCTATATTCCCCTGGGCACATTGGGAACCATGTCGGATTATTACAATAACCACAAGAGAAAAGATGGCAACGGGAAAGACATCAAGATTTATGAAACCTACGATGCACAAGGAGACATCTACACATTGTTCTTCGACTTGGGTCGGCAACTGGCGAGAAAAGGCGGAATCATTTGCTACATCACATCGAACAAGTGGATGCGCACAAACTATGGCGAAAAGACCCGTGCCTTCTTCTCGTCAAAAGTGAATCCCAAGTGGTTGGTTAACCTGGAAGGTTGCAGGGTGTTCAGTGGTTTCACTGTTGAACCCACCATCATCCTGTTTACCAACGAGTCCAACCAACTCAATACCCGCTGCACCATCGTAAAACGCAATAACTACAAGAAGTTGCGCCGATATGTGAGGACTCATTTCTTCTACAGACAATTCAGCACCAGCGAACCCTGGCTCATTCTGACTGACGAAGAACGCTCCGTCTTGCAGCACATCAGACAACACTGTATCCAGTTGAAAGACGAACGGTGGAACCTGACTGTGAAATTTGGAATAAAAACCGGCAACAACAATGTTTTTCTAATTGACAAAAAAACCAGGGAAAACATCCTGGCTTCATGTGAAACCCAAGAGGAACGGGAACGCACAGAACAAATCATCCATCCCGTGCTTCGCGGCAGGGATATCCTGCGCTATGGCTACCTGTCGAATCATTATCTCATCGCCACCTTCCCGTCACGCAATTATGACATCACGCAATACCCGGCCTTAAAACATTTTCTGACTCACTTCGCCGAAAACAATTTACGGGAGCGAGGCTACGCCTGGATTGCTGAGAATGAAATATTCCTGCAAGACTATTGCAGGCAAAAACTGCAACAGAGAGGCCAGACCATCGTCGTAAACGGTCAGACCATCCACAACACTCCAACGTCCAGCATGTTGGATAAATCAAGAAAACGGACTTCCAACCAATGGTTTGAGACTCAAGACAACATTGCTTATTGGGCTGAATTTGAAAAGCCTAAACTGGTGTGGAAACGCATCGGCTCAGATGTACGATTTGCGTACGACGAATCCAAGTATCTTGCCCTTGACAGTACTTGTATCGCTACAGGGAAATATACCAAATATTTGTGCGGTATTCTCAATTCAAAGGTAGGACGATACCAAATGAAATATACGCCAGAAACAGGCACAGGCGACTCTCTGGTAAGCGTACAGGCTTTTTACCCTCTTTATGTCCCATTACCGACGGACGTGACAGAGAAAAAACTATCCATGCTTATTGATGAACAAATTATCCACCCATCAGAAGCAAATGAACAGAGAATAGACGAATTTGTCTACCAATTATACCAACTTGCACCCGATGACATTCATTTTATAGAATCGGCACTATCACAACAAACTACAGAACATGAATGAAGATTTCGACATAAGAGAGGAACAATATTTGTCGGCGAAGGAAAAGGACTTCGAAAACGCATTACGGCCACTGCGGTTCAATGACTTTAGTGGACAGACGAAGGTGGTGGAAAATCTGAGTGTCTTTGTCGAGGCAGCAAAGTTTCGCGGCGAACCATTGGACCACACACTGCTGCACGGGCCTCCGGGTCTGGGTAAAACGACGCTTTCAAACATCATCGCCAACGAACTGGGCGTGGGGTTCAAGGTGACCAGCGGCCCCGTGCTGGACAAACCAGGCGACTTGGCTGGTATTCTTACGTCATTGGAGGAAAACGATGTATTGTTCATCGACGAGATTCACCGCCTCTCGCCCGTGGTGGAGGAGTACCTCTACTCGGCCATGGAGGATTACCGCATCGACATCATGATAGACAAGGGCCCGTCTGCACGCTCGATTCAGATTGACCTAAACCCCTTCACACTGGTGGGTGCCACGACGCGCAGTGGTCTGCTGACGGCTCCGCTGCGGGCACGATTCGGCATCAACCTGCATCTGGAGTATTACGATGCGTCAGTGCTACAGAAAATCATCCTGCGTTCGGCCAAGTTGCTGGCCATTCCCTGCGACGTGGATGCTGCCGGCGAGATTGCCTCACGCAGCCGCGGCACACCACGTATTGCCAACGCACTGTTAAGACGCGTGCGCGACTTTGCGCAGGTGAAGGGAACTGGACGTATTGACGTGAAGATTGCACACGTCGCATTGGAGGCATTGAATATCGACCGTTTCGGATTGGACGAGATAGACAACAAGATTCTGACCACCATCATCGACAAGTTCAAAGGTGGTCCTGTCGGCGTGGGCACGATTGCCACAGCCGTGGGTGAGGATCCTGGTACGCTCGAAGAGGTATACGAACCATTCCTCATCAAGGAAGGCTTCATCAAGCGTACCCCACGAGGCCGCGAAGTGACAGAACTGGCCTACCGGCACCTGGGGCGCCCCCCCATGGGAGAGCCTCAGATGGGGAGTCTTTTTTGATTGATTATCCCCCCATTGCCCCTTCCGTGAAGGAAGGAGAGTAGTTACTACACAATACGATACTTATGCAACAATGGAAAACAATATATCTAATCGTCCAAAGGAAACAGTCATTACTCCCTTTCCTTCACGGGGGGGAAGGTCGTCCAACCTGAAAAGTTTGGCCAAAGACACGGCTATCTACGGACTGAGCAGCATCGTGGGACGATTCCTCAACTACCTGCTCGTTCCGCTATATACACTCAAGATTTCTGCTCAGTCAGGTGGCTATGGTGTGGTCACCAACCTATATGCCTACACAGCCTTGATACTGGTCATCCTAACTTTCGGTATGGAAACAACTTTCTTCCGCTTTGCCAATAAGGAGGATGAACAGCCAGACACGGTGTTCTCGACGGCCTTCGCTGTGGTGACGACGTTGTCCATCATATTTCTGGCTGGTGTACTGGGATTTCTGCCACAGATAGCCAGTTTCCTGGGTTACGAGACACACCCCGAATGGGTGAGTATGATGGCCTGTGTGGTGGCACTGGACGCCATACAAGCCATCCCTTTCTCCCTGCTGCGCTATCAACAGCGACCCATCAAGTTTGCCTCACTCAAACTGCTGTTTATAGCCTTGAACATCGGGCTCAACCTGGTCTACTTCCTCTACATCGGCACGGACGTGACTTATGTGTTCGGACTGAACCTGGTCTGCACGGGGTTCATCACGTTTTTTTTCCTACCCGAACTGTTCCGCATAAAGTGGCGTGTGGATTTATCGTTACTACGCCGCATGTTGAACTATTCCTGGCCTATTCTGGTGTTGGGCGTTGCCGGTATCCTGAACCAAGCGGCTGACAAAATGATTTTTCCAAAGGTCTACCCCAATCCCGTCGAAGGCCAGGTGCAACTGGGTATCTACGGGGCCTGCGTGAAAGTGGCGATGATTATGGCCATGATTACACAAGCGTTCCGATACGCCTACGAACCCATCGTATTTGCGAAAAGCAAGGACAAGGATGCCAAGGAGACCTATGCACTTGCCATGAAGTATTTCATCATCTTCACCCTACTGGCCTTCCTCAGCGTAATGGGATACATGGATATTTTGAAGCACATCATCGGAGCCGGCTATCGCGAAGCCATCCCCACCATCCCCATCGTGATGGCAGCAGAAATCATGATGGGCATCTACTTCAACCTTTCGTTCTGGTACAAACTCATCGACAAGACCATTTGGGGCGCGTGGTTCTCGGTGGCAGGCTGTGTCGTGCTCATCGCCATTAACATCATCTTCATTCCCCGCATTGGCTACTGGGCCTGTGCATGGGGCGGATTTGCCGGCTATGCCACGAGCATGCTGCTCAGTTACTTCGTAGGACAACGCAAGAACCCGATTGACTATCCCCTGCGCAGCATTACCGCTTACACTTTGCTGGCCATCGCTCTGTTCGTTATTATGATGATGCTGCCCGAGAACTGGCATCCTATGGCACGTATTGCCGTCAATACGGTGCTCATCGCCATCTTTGCAGCCTACATCATAAAAAAAGACTTGCCTTTGGCTTCACTACCAATGGTAGGCAAATACTTCAAAACCAAATAACCGATACAATACAAATGAAAAAAATCTTATTTGCATTGCTTCTCATGCTTTCAAGCGGCTACATCATGGCCGACGAAGGCATGTGGATGATTACCCATCTGTCCGAACGTACCGACTCCATTCTCCACACCATGGGACTGGAACTGAACCACGACCAGATTTACTGTTCCGACCACGCTTCACTCAACCACGCCATCGTCCAGTTTGGCGGTTTCTGTTCGGGAGTGGTCGTCAGTTCCGAAGGCCTGGTCTTTACTAATCATCACTGTGGCTACGGAGCCATTCAAGACCACTCCTCACCCAAACACGACTATCTGGAGAACGGATTCGTGGCCAAACGACTGAAAGACGAACTGCCCAACGAAGGACTCTACGTTGACTTCCACCTCAACACCTTCGACGTGACTCGACGCATGACGGCCAACGGGCGAATCGACGAACTGGATGCGGACTCAATTGCCCAGCGCATACAGGAGGAACTGAGCCACTCTGCACGGTGCATACACGCCGAAGTTGTGCCCTACTATCGCGGCAGCAAATACTACGTAAGCGTATACCAGCGATTCAACGACGTGCGTTTGGTCTTCGCCCCACCCCAGTGTCTCGGCAAGCACGGTGGCGACACTGACAACTGGATGTGGCCACGCCAAACGTGCGATTTCTCCGTCTTCCGCATCTATGCCAATCGCAACAACCAGCCAGCCGACTACAGCAAAGACAACGTACCCTATCGTCCTGTACAGTACGCTCACGTCAGTCTGCAAGGCTACCAGCCTGGCTCTTTCTGCATGACTTTCGGTTATCCTGGCTCGACCGACCGCTATTTATCTTCTTTCGGCATCGAAAATACCATGCGAACCACCAATGACATACGCATCCAAGTGCGTGACATCAAATTGGGTATCCTAAAAGAAGCCATGAACTCGAGCGATGCCCTCCGCATCATGTACGCATCGAAATATGCCAGCAGCAGCAACTATTGGAAATTCTCCATCGGACAAAACAAGGCTCTTGAAGACCTCGGTGTGATTGCCGAGAAAAAGGCGATGGAGAAGGAACTGGTGGAATGGAAACCAGAAATGCAAACCCTGCTCGATTCACTGCAAAACAGTTACAAAAAGACGTCAGAAGAAAATTATGCCATGATGCTATGGCAAGAATCGTTCTGGAGCGGTAGCGACATCCTCCGCTTCGCCATGCAGCAAATGATAGGTGCCGTGAGAGGAAATCAAAAAGATTTCAGGAAGGAAGTCGAAAAGAACTTCAAAGACATCGACGTGGATACGGACAAACGAATCTTTTCGGCTCTCGTCAAAAATTATGCCGAACACGTGCCCGACTCAAACTTTCTGCCTCCGTTCTACCAAGTGATTGATTCCCTATATGCAGGCAACTACGAAGCCTATACAGACTATGTCTATAGCCACACTGTTTTCACCAAGCCTGAAGAGTTGGCAAAAATCGAGAGTCTCAGCCAAATCGGAGAACAAGATGCCATCTTCAACACAGCCATAGAACTCATCACTACGCTCTATATGTTATATGGCCCATCGAAAACAGACGAATATGAACGACAACTTGGCGATGCCATGCGCGAAATGAACAACGACAAGGAATATTATCCCGATGCCAACTTTACACTGCGCATGAGTTTTGGAATGGTGAATGGCTACAACGACTACACTTGTTTCACTCCCTCGCAAAGCATTATCGACAAATACGAAAAGCAAGGTGATAACCCCGACTACACACTTACGCCCAGCGTCTATAAGTGGCTGAAACAAGGAAAATGGGGACAGCAATACATCGATAAGTCATCGGGCGACCTGCAACTCTGCTTCCTTACCAACAACGACATTACAGGAGGCAACAGCGGTTCTGGAATGTTCGACGGCAAAGGACGGCTCATCGGACTGGCCTTTGACGGAAACTGGGAAGCCATGTCGGGCGACTTGAAGTTCGACGACCGGCTTCAGCGCTGCATCGGTGTCGACATCCGTTACGTCCTCTCCGTCATCGAAAAATATGGAAAAAGCAAGCGCCTCATTCAAGAACTCACTCTTGAATAATCAAATAAAACAAGGGAAGAAAACAAGAATGGACTGTGTCATCTGTTTGACACAGTCCATTTTTAATATTTCTATCTAC